>ENA-OQHY01000007-OQHY01000007.1-human-gut-metagenome-genome-assembly--contig:-NODE-7-length-105616-cov-11.510887_pt1 | contig 105616 bp, 108 predicted proteins | sample MGYA00242570_ERZ504733 | MGnify/ENA primary metagenome ERZ504733 (study PRJEB26092, sample SAMD00036219) | human gut metagenome | host: Homo sapiens | study: EMG produced TPA metagenomics assembly of... | reverse complement strand
CCTTTATTATAGCAGTTTCATATCCAAAAAAGGCTATCTTTAAAGAAACTTAAATAAATATTAAGATCCGTCTGTACGAAAAAAAGGACATCCACCGCGAATGTCCTTTTCTCCCATATGGTATCATCCTTATATTACATCTTCCTCAATATGCTCCCTGCCCTGTGCAATGATTGACCGGACGTGGTCATCTGCCAGGGAATAAAAAACAGATTTTCCCTCCCTGCGGCATTTGACTAACTTATTCTGTTTTAAAATCCGAAGCTGGTGGGAAATTGCAGACTGTGTCATTGACAATGCCGCTGCAAGATCACAGACACACACCTCTGCTTCAAACAGGACAAACAGGATGCGGATACGGGTGGAATCTCCAAACACTTTAAATAATTCTGCAAGATCATACAGTTCCGTTTCTTCCGGCATCGTGTCATTCACGATCTTTAGCAGATCCGGATGTACCTGATTTTCACTACAGCATTCAATCTTTTCTTTTTCCATGAAGTTCCTCCTCTCCACCGGAACATTTCCGGCAGAATTATACCCTATAATTTTTTTACAAAAAGTGCGCGGATTGCATTCAGCACAGCAATCACCATAACACCGACATCTGCAAAAATTCCCATCCACATATTTGCAATACCTATCGTTACCAAAAACAGGCAGAGCAGTTTAATCCCGATTGCAAAACAGATATTTTCATATACAATCCGCAGGCACTTTCTTGCGATACGGATTGCTTTCGCAATCTTGAGCGGATCATCATCCATCAGTACCACATCTGCTGCCTCAATCGCCGCATCCGATCCAAGTGCTCCCATAGCGATTCCAACATCAACACGGGAAAGCACAGGTGCATCATTGATGCCATCCCCGACAAAGGCAACGGTACTCTTTTCTTCCCTGGTCCGCAACAGTTTTTCCACTTCGGAAACTTTATCTGCCGGAAGCAGCTGGGAATGTACTTCCGTGATTCCAACCTCCCCTGCTACCTGCTGTGCTACACGGTCATCATCACCCGTCAGCATTACCAGCCGGTGCACACCGGAATTTTTCAGTGCCTGCATGGCAGCCGCCGCATTCGGCTTAATCATATCTGAAATCAGTATATGACCGGCATAGACACCATCGACTGCCAGATGTACGATTGTACCGGTACAGCTGCAGTTGCGGTACGCAATTTTTTCTTTTTTCATGAGTTTGTCATTTCCTGCTGCAACCCTGTGTCCGTCTACCGTTGCGATCACACCATGTCCACCGATTTCCTGTACATCTGTGACCCGGTCCACATCCAGTTTCTTACCATAGGCTTTCTGCAGGCTGATACTGATCGGATGTGTGCTGTGACACTCTGCCAGTGCCGCGTATTCCAGCAGCTGTTCTTCCTCCTTCGTATATACCGGATGTCCGGACTCAACCGGACAGCTGCCGGATGCACAGTTTGTTCCATGAATTCCGCAGACTTCAAATACCCCCTGCGTAATTGTTCCTGTCTTATCAAAGACAACCGTACGCGTTCCCGCAAGTGCTTCCAGATAGTTGGAACCCTTTACCAGAACACCCTCTGCACTGGCACCTCCGATTCCTGCAAAAAAGCTGAGTGGAATACTGATGACCAGCGCACACGGGCAGCTGATAACCAGAAATGTCAGTGCACGGTAAATCCAGATGCCCCAGTCTGCCGGAAGCCCCATAAACAGCATGCGGACAAGCGGTGGCAGTATTGCCAGTGCTAGCGCGCCGTAACAGACTGCCGGTGTATAATAATGTGCAAATCTGGAAATAAAATTCTCGGAACGTGATTTCTTAGAACTTGCATTCTCCACCAGATCAAGAATCTTAGAAACCGTAGACTCTCCAAACTCTTTTGTGGTGCGGATCTTTAACAGTCCGGAAATATTGATACATCCACTGATGATTTCCTCTCCCACAGCGACTTCCCGCGGAACACTCTCTCCCGTCAGTGCACTGGTATTCAGAAGAATGTCCTTCCACAACCACACCATCGATTGGAACTTTTTCGCCCGGCTGTACAATAATCACCGTGCCGATCTCCACCTCATCCGGGTCTACTTTTTCAATCTGACCGTCTGTTTCAATATTTGCATAATCCGGCCGGATATCCATCAGATCACTGATATTCCGGCGGCTCTTACCGACTGCATAACTCTGGAACAGCTCTCCGATCTGATAAAACAGCATAACTGCAACGCCCTCTTTGTAATCACCGAGGGCGATCGCTCCGATGGTTGCCACTGCCATCAGAAAATTTTCATCAAACATCTGCCTGTTACAGATTCCTTTCCAGGCTTTCCGCAGAATATCATAACCGATCACAAAATACGGAACCAGATAGAAAAGAAACTCCAGCCACTTTGGTATGGAAACAACGCTTCCTGCAATCCCGATGATAACCAGAAGCACTGCTGCCACAATAATTCGTTTCAATACTTTTTTCTGCTTTTTATTCATGGTGCCCTCCAATCTGACTGATACCTATGGAAAAAGCCGGATTTAAAGAAAGATCTCACAATCATCTTCCACTTTCTTACAGTTCTTTAACACATCCTGCATAACCGCTTTTGCATCTGCACCCTCTTCAAATTCTACGTTCATCTTCAGTGTCATGAAATTTACAGTTGCATCCTTTACTCCGGTAGTAGCTTTTGCAGCTTCCTCCATTTTATTTGCACAGTTTGCACAATCCACATCAATTTTGTAAGTTTTCTTCATCGTCGGTTTCCTCCATACTTTCCTTTTTCATTTTATCATTCTTTCATATGAGCATTTGTTCATATGTTTGATTCTATTATAGCGCAAAGTTCGTAAATGTCAATATATTTTTAATACGCTGGGATTGTTTCGGAATTGAATTTTCCAGAACATTTTTTTAATAAACAGATTTGCATGTGTTTTTTAAGAAAATCAAGTGTTCTATCACTTTCCAAATTGATAGTGGACATATAGAAAATAAAGGATTGATTATGTCCACTTGCATCGTGTGTTGGGACATATATGATATATTTTTCCAACTATGCCCCACTTATCACCGCCATCGGGACATATGTTCTCCTTGTGAAATCTGTAAGATTTATTACAGGATTTATAATAAACGGGTTATGTAAGATGTACTATCCGGTTTCTGTAATCCTTTTGTAAAAACAAAAAGAGTGGATGCTTCGGAACATCCACTCCACATGCCGCTATGCCATGCCGTTTACGGTTTTATATTTATAGAGCATCTCCGCGTGGTTTTGTTCTTCCACCTGGATATCTGCCAGAAGTTTGCGCACATCGGAATCTCCGAATGCAAACACATCGGTATTATACGTTCCGGACACCATTTTTTCAGAACCAATGCTGTCTGTGGCAAGGAAATTATCGTTTTTCTTATCTTCCGGATTGGTCATAGAATCATATGTTGCCTTTGGCTCATACATCTTTCCATCCCTGTCATTGACGTTACAGGATGGGACGCTGCCTTTCATGACCTGTTCCAGAGACTCCACATGCTTTTGCTCTTTCTTTTCAAGATCAGCGAATAAATCCCGAAGTACCGGGTCTTTTGCTTCCTGTCCGTAACGTTTGTACTTCTCCACGCAGGACAGCTCCTGTGTGTGCAGATCCTCAATTGTAGCCATCTCTTTTTCTGTTAAAACCATGGTTTATACCTCTTTCTTTCCATAAGATAATCTTGTTGATTGCAGAACATGAACACTCCGCAACCTTCTCCTCTAGTATCTGTAAAAAAATGCAACACATACCTGGTAAAATTTCGTCAAAAAGGGTTGAAACTTCTCACAACAGATTGTATAATTTCGTTTGTATTTTATACAATGTTTACAAAAAGGTGGATTATTTTATGGAAGAACGAGAAAAATTAAAATCCCGTCTGGGATTCATTCTCCTGTCAGCCGGATGTGCGATCGGAATCGGAAACGTATGGAAATTTCCATACACTGCCGGACAGGGCGGAGGCGGTGCCTTTGTGCTGTTTTATCTGTTGTTTCTGATTATTCTCGGACTCCCGATCATGACGATGGAATTTGCGGTTGGGCGTGCCAGCCAGAAAAGTCCGGTCAAAGCCTACCATGCACTGGAAAAACCCGGACAGAAATGGCATATCCATGGGATTATCACATTGATCGGCTGCTATCTTCTTATGATGTTTTATACAACGGTCACCGGCTGGATGCTTCATTATTTTTATATGACGGTCACCGGACAGTTTCAGGGACTGGATGCCGACGGTGTATCCGGACAGTTTACCACAATGCTGAGCAAACCTCTGACCATGGGCTTCTGGATGGTGGTAGTTGTTTGCGCCGGCGTATTTGTCTGCTCCCGTGGACTGCAGAACGGTCTGGAAAAAGTAACAAAGGTCATGATGACTTCTTTGCTTATCATCATGATCATTCTGGCGGTCAACAGCTTTTTTATGGATGGTGCAAAAGAAGGCCTTGCCTTTTATCTGATCCCGGACTTTGAACGGATGAAACAGATCGGTATTGCAAAAACCATTACGGGTGCCATGAACCAGGCATTTTTCACGTTAAGCCTTGGAATCGGCGCGATGGCAATTTTAGGAAGTTATATCGGAAAGGAACGCTCTCTGCTTGGTGAATCGGTAAATATTGCCATTCTGGATACGTTTGTTGCTATCACCTCCGGACTTATCATTTTTCCGGCATGCTTTACGTTCCATGTTGACCAGACTTCCGGACCAAGCCTGATTTTTATCACCCTGCCGAATATTTTTAACCATATTCCGCTTGGCAGACTCTGGGGAAGCCTGTTCTTTTTGTTTATGTTTTTTGCAGCGTTTTCCACAATCCTGGCAGTATTTGAGAACATCATCTCCTGCGGTATGGAACTGACCGGATGCAGCCGCCAGAAATCCTGTGCCGTTAATCTGGTACTGATCATTGTACTCTCCCTGCCATGTGTACTCGGATACAATGTATGGAACTGGAAAGGTTTTTCAATCTTTGGCGGGTCTGTGCTTGACCTGGAAGATTTTCTGGTAAGCAACCTGTTCCTGCCTCTCGGTTCCCTGGTATATCTGCTGTTTTGCACAAGCCGCTACGGCTGGGGCTGGAAAAACTACACAACCGAAGCCAATACCGGAAAAGGATTAAAAATTAAAAACTGGATGCGCGGCTACATTACCTATATTCTGCCGCTGATTGTGCTTTTTATCTTTGGATTTGGCATTTATGATAAATTTTTTACAAACTAAGGAGGATTTCTTATGTATCACGCAAATGAATCACGTTACGAAACCATGAAATACCACCGCTGCGGCGACAGCGGACTGATGCTGCCGGAAGTATCTTTGGGCTTCTGGCACAATTTCGGAGATACCGGTGTTTATGAAAATATGAGACAGATGTGCTTTACGGCATTTGACCACGGGATCACACATTTTGATCTGGCAAACAACTATGGACCGCAGCCTGGCAGTGCGGAGGAAAATCTCGGGAAAATCCTTCGGGAAGAGCTTTCTTCCTACCGCGATGAACTGATCATCAGTTCCAAAGCCGGTTTTGACATGTGGCCGGGGCCTTATGGAAACTGGGGCAGCCGCAAGTACCTGATTGCCAGCCTTGACCAGAGCTTAAAACGGCTCGGTCTGGACTATGTGGATATTTTCTATCACCACGCATGGATCCGGATACACCGCTGGAGGAAACCATGGGTGCACTCGACCAGATCGTGCGAAGCGGAAAAGCACTGTATGTCGGTCTGTCCAACTACGACGGGGAAACGATGAAACGCGCGGCTGCCATCTTAGAAGATCTGCACTGCCCGTTTATTATCAACCAGAATTCCTACAATATCTTTAACCGTACCATTGAAGAAAACGGTTTAAAACAGGCCGCAGCAGATGGGAAGAAAGGAATTATTTCTTTCAGCCCGCTCGCGCAGGGTATGCTGACCGACCGCTATCTAAACGGTATTCCAAAAGACAGCCGTGTCAACACGGACGGACGTTTCCTGCATGCGGATCAGTTTGATGAAAAGCGGATGGCAAGTATCCGGAGCCTGAATGAGATTGCGGCTGCCCGTGGTGAAAGCCTCGCACAGATGGCACTCAAATGGGTCATCCGTGACGGTGTGGTCACTTCCGTTCTGATCGGAGCTTCCCGCCCGGCACAGATTCTTGAAAATCTGAAAGTGTTAAACTCTGCTCCGTTTACGGAGGAAGAATTGGAAAAAATTGATCAGTGTGCACTTTCTCTCTAGGTAAAACAAAAACCCCGGATATTTATTTCCGGGGTTTTGTCTTTTCCTGCATCTGCTATTTGACTTTGACTTTTAATTTTAAAACTTTGGTCTTTCCATTGTTTAAGGTTACTGTCACGCGAATGGACGCAGTTCCTTTTTTGTTCGATTTTATGGTACCCTTCTTGTTTACAGATGCAATTTTTTTGTTATTGCTCTGATAAGAAACACTTTCTACATTATCCATATTTAAGGCAGCCGACAGGGAAACCTTCTTTTGTTTTCCCTTCTTCACCTGAACGGTTTTATTCTTCAATGTAACCGTTTTTAGTATTTTCGCTGTAACCTGATCCATATCTTTCTGATCCATAAGGACATAATCCTTTTTGGAATCTGCTGAAAAATTCACATTTCCGGCTTTTGTAACCGTATAACTCTTGTCGTTTACAAGGACATAGGCACCTGTCTTTTGATCTTTTGCACACACATACAGCTTATTTCCGGTCTGTATGTCTGCTGTATTTACGGTCAGTGTATAGCTTACGTTGCCAGCCGGATCGGTGACCTGGATCGTCACATCTGTGTGTTTTCCATCGTTTTCTTCCAGTATCTGATTTATCAGATCAGCGGTCACCGTTGTTTTGATGGCTTTATTTTTCCGGGTTCCGGCAACGGTTACGGTTGGTGTATTTTGTCCGGCCGCGTTTCCATCGGACGGTGTTTGTGTACCAGCTGTATTTCCGTCAGACGGAGTTTCTACATCGGTTTTGTTTCCGTTGGACGGTGTTCCCCTCCGGCTGTGTTACCACCCGAAGTATTTCCGCCACCAGAACTTCTCCGGAAGATGAGCCACCTCCGGTCGCTCCACCGCCTCCGGAAGATGAGCCGCCTCCAGTCGTTCCACCGCCTCCGGAAGATGAGCCGCCTCCGGTGGAACTGTCCTCTTTGATTGTAACGGTCGCGGCTTCACTTGTCACTGTTTCGTAATAATTCTGTCCATCCTTATCATCCGGCTCATATACTGCCTTAAACTGATAAGAACCGCCACGTTTTAAGCCTGATACAACCGTATCGGCTTCCCCATATACGAGTTTTTCCTGTGCCTTTATTATGGTTCCGTCCTGATAAAAAGAAATCGAACCAAGCGGAATACTGCCATTTCGGACTCCATCTACCTTTGCATACAGATGTACGGAATTACCGTTTTCTGTCTCTGCCGTAAGACGAATCGATGGTTTCGCCGCTGTAATGGTAAAGGTTCCGACTTTTTCCACTATCACATCGTACTGGTTTCCATCCACTTTAAACCAGACATCATAACTACCCGGCTGCACCGGAACAACATTTTTCCCATCCTGCCGATAGAAAACTTCAGGCTTTACCTGCGAATCTACCGTCTGTCCGTTGTCCGTTCGGATACATTTACCGTGGAAACAAGGCAGCTCTGTTTCAGCCCTGTGTACGCAGCTGTCTGCTGGATGGTATCATACTGCATCTTTACGGCAATTGGATTTACCGTCACGGTTTCGTTTGCCTGGGAAGGAAGTGCCCTGTAGTTTTCATTGGCTGCTCCTGCACCTGCATAAGAAACTGTAATTGCATTTTCTCCCATATGAAATCCGTTTGTCTCTGAAACCGGAATCTTTATGGCTGCCTCTCCGTTTTGAAGCGTGATGCCGGATACTTCATAAGGGGTCTGGTTAATGTATACCGAAAAACCAGCAGATGGCACGTGTCCCTGTAAGCTGCTATCTGTATAGACCGTCTGCACGGTAAGATTCAGTTCATCCTGCATGGACACGGCCGATGGTAATCCATTTATCGTAGTGGTTGTTTCCTTTGAAGTAACCGTCGAACCGGATGTATCCGGATCTTTGTTTACAATCAGAATTACGTTCTGTTCGATCTGTTCATCTGCTGAAAATGGACGGATTGTGATATAGTAGGTTCCTTCTTTTACCGTAGAACTCTCAGCCGTGCGATAGCACATGGGTGTGATCGCATTCTTCTCTATTCCCGTTTCGAACATCAAATTAAAATTCGGAATACAAATAAAACTACCTTCATCATTCGTAACCGTCTCTGAAGAAAGTGTTTTCCCGTTAAATGTTACTTCATATTCCATCGGAACAACCCCTAGATCCCGATCATACTCATCCGTTTGCTCCAGCCAGGCTACCTCTGCCAGATATGGTTTTGGATCCTTATTTTCATACTCACCGACTTTTGAAATCTCCGAAACCGTTGTGGTAATTACCGGATTTTTTATGGTCATATTTTTTACTGCAACCGGTTCATTCCCTGACAACTCACTGGTTTTCCAGATTTCTCCGTTTCCAGACGATGTCCGTTCCAGTGTCATTCCCGCCTGTCCGTCTGTCGGTGTAAAAGAAACCGCCGTATCCGCAGCCCTTCCAAGTTCCAGATAGGTGTGACCATACTCTGCAATTCCGGATTTTCCATTTCTTCCATTCAGGGTTTCAAATGTAAGTGCACCCGTAATGGTATCTGTAACATTCAGCTTCTGTTCTTTTCCTAAGATCAGTCGGTTTCCTGCTGAATCCGCACTCACAATCGAATGTACCTGTGGAGTTTCCATCTGGGAAAGATCAATCGCACTTGCCCCTTCCAGCCTGACCGTACAGCTGTCCAACGCTGCCGGTGCAAATGTTCCACCGCCCTTTACTGTGAGGTTTCCTACTTTGCTTATACCTGGAATTCCGGTATAGGACTGGTCTGTATCTATGGTCAGAAATGTCTTCCCTGCGTGATTTTCAGATACTCCGTACACCTGTTTCGTATCGGAACCGGTAAGTGAAATTTCCACATCGCCGGAAACCGTATATTGTCCATCCGCCGCCGGTGGATCCGGCTCCTGCGTGGAAAACCAGTCATCCTGATTTACATATGGTTCAATGGCACCGGATGCATAGATTTCCCCATTTTGCGTACCGGAAACGTGCGCAAGCACGATCTGTGTCTTACCGTCATATGTTCCGTTCATGGAACCGGCATAAATATTCCCCAGATTGGTACCACCACCCGTAATTAGAATCTGTGCCTCTGATCCCGAATGATTCCCCATATTCTTTCCATTCTCATAAAGGGATCCGCCAAAGATATCTACATAGCGGAATCCGCTGTCGCACGTAACATTCTCAAGAACAAGTTTATGCCCATTTGCAAAAATTGCATCGTGCAGACGATTGGAAAACCGCAGCGTAATGTTTTTAAATGTCACATCCGTATTCAGGATAAATCCCCCCTTACGGTTGGAAAAAGTATTTCCATTTCCGTTGACGGTCACGCTTTTATCAAAAATAAACGGTTCCGCAGCCTCGGCATTTAAAAAAGCACCACTTCCCAAAATTGAGATTTCATCCCCATTGCCGGCAGCCGCATAGGCATCCTCAAATAAATTGTAGGGATTTCCATAGCTTCCATCTCCGGAATGGGTAGAATTTCCATCTTTAAATTCCGTATAGATCGTTCTTGCCGCTGTCTGCACAGCCTCCTGCGCCTTTACCGGCACGACAGGCTGCACGGTAATACACATGGTGAGCACGATAAAAAATGCCCATAGACGTTTTGCTACATTGTCTGGTTTCATCTGATTGTTCTTTTTCATCCATTTCTCCTGATAATAAGAACAGGGGGATGAGTCAAAAACTCATTCCCCTGTCACTTCATTGATAGTCTCTACCATCATCCTAACATGGTTTCCTATCATCGTCAACAAATTTATGACCTGTTTTTATACCTATATCATCTGCTGATTTTATATTTTATTATTTCTATCTGTTCTATCTGTGTGATATCAATCTTCTGATTGAAAATATAACGAGCCCCACAATATTTCATTTCACTTGCAGATGCATAGCCATCTCCAAGCTCTTCAAGATCTGTACCATCCATGAAAGGATGTTTCTTTTTTTCAGTTCCTTTTCTGTCATCGGTAAGAGGTAACTCTCCTATGGAATATTGCTTTCCGTCTTTTGTTGTTGCAACTACATGATAAAAACACCCTTTTTCTCTCCAGTCATTGACGGGACAAATACTAACCGTATAAGGTGTAATTTCAACAGGGATTGTTTTTTTGTTTTCTTAACATCCGCTTTTAACATCTTCTCCTTCATTGGAACAACTTTTCCCTTAACCAAAACATTTTTTAATGGCGTATTTGAATTATCCGGTGATTGAAATCCCTTATATACTTTCGGATTTTTCCACGCAGTATCATCGGAATAAAAGCCGCACACATTGATCTGAATACCATCACCTGTATCTATTACATCCACCTTACTGGTAGTATCTAACCCACCTAACCAATAATTTGTTTCTTCCAAAGATTTTACGTTCGGAAGGAACACCTTTGCACGCATAACCTTCGTATTTGAAGCAACCTGAATTGATGATATGATTATCTTTTGTTCTTTTCTGCCATCATCTTCTCTACTGTTTGATTTTGCATCAGAATTTTTTCCACACGCACACAGACAATATAGCATTGTAAAAATTAATAAGTACAGACTGATTTTCTTCATTCATAATCCTCCAATTTCTTTTTCTTTAAAACACTAAGGATTATTATGCTTCCTATCACTATAATTCCAATGCCAGCCACATATTTCATCGAACTTCTGCTCTGTACTCCAGCTCCTGTACTTACCTCAGAATCTTCAATATAAGTATCTGAAATCTCCGCTACAGACTCAAATGAATAGACACCGCTTTCCACATTTTGAGTTTCCGGAATTTTCTCCATAACCGGATACTGGTACCCTAACGAAATCCAGATACGTGCTGTTTCATCATCCATCCCAAGTGCAACCGGCTGTCTCATTCCCGGTTGACTTCCCACCAGTACTACTCTCGTACAGTCCGATAATGCCTCTCGTTTTTCCAGAAGTATATCATAGTAAGGTTCCACTGTATGTTCTGCTGTCTCTGTAATCATCCATTTTCCGGCATGATTTTTTACTTCTTCCTGCTCTGCTTTTGTCAATACGGACTTTGCTTCTTCACTCAAAGGAAGTCCTTTGGCTACGGTAAACATTCCATATGTCTTTTCCATTTTAAAAGGAATGACCCATACATAATTTGCACTTTCCAGAGCACTTGTGAGTTTTTTCGTATCTGCCGTCTGCAATTTTATAAGATTACAATCCACATATACTTTTAATGCCTTGTCATAATCGATGGTTGCATCCGGCTCTTCTTTTTTCATTTCATCCTGTAAATTACTGATTTCTGTCCAATCACGGCTCGTTATTAACTGATCCTGATCTGAAACCGGTATTTCCGCGGCATAGACAGCAGAACCTGCTATCGTATAAATTGTAATCATCATAAGCATTATTTTTAAAATATTTTTCATGGCTATTTCCCCTCTCTTGTGTATACTATACTTCATTTTTCCCATTATTCTTTCTGCATGTTAAAATTGGTTTGATTTTCGTCAAAATCTGCATTAAAAATCCCATAGCATACACCATGGGATTTTTTCAAAGATATAACACAATCTGAACCTCAAATATATTTTCATCGATATTTATAGATTTCCATCCCCCGTATTTGTCTACAACATCTGAAATATTCTGCATACCGATTCCATGCAATGCCTGTTGTTTCTTCCTTGTCAATAAACGTTCTCCCTGTTTATTGACTTTTCCATCAAACGTATTTTTCACCTGTATACCCAGAATTCCCCTGTCGTATTGTATCCGAATCTCCAAAAAACGATCTTTTATCTGCTCCATTGCCTCAATTGCATTGTCCAACAGATTTCCAAACAAAACATTCCAGTCATATCCATCCACTGGCAACTGGCACGGAATCACGATCTGCGACTGAATCTGACAGGACATTGCCTCCGCTTTTGCCAGTTTATGATTCAAAATCATATCCAGTTCCAGATTCCCCGTATTCACATACTTATGCTCCGTCTGCAAATGCTCACTCATTTTATTTACATATTCCTGTGCCTTATCATACCTTCCTTCATTAAGATATGTCTGCAGAAGATACATATGGTTTTTCATGTCATGCCGCAAAGAATCCAGCTTTTTCTGATCCTGCTGCATGATATGCATCTGCTCCTGATAGACCATCATATGTTCCTTTAAAAGCCGTTGCTGCATTTTATCCTGATAAGCTTCTCCCAAACGGTCATACAAATAGAACATTCCAAGATCTACAACGATCATAATAGCCAGTGATAATACTGTTTTTGGCGAATTTTCGCCGGATACACTCTCAAGAGCATATATCCAGACAATATTTCCGGCTAATACAAGAATCATAAAGTAATAGTTCTGTGTTTCCATAACCCTTCGCCGACATATCACCTGTCTTATTCCCATTGCTATGAGCAGATTGACCATTGCCCCCGTGATGGTTCCCATTGCCCGCCCTTCGGAAAACAAAGAAAAATCTCCCAGATAATAATACATGATAAATTCTATGGTAAGCCCCAGCAATACTGTAAAACAACCTGCCATTATTTTCTGCAGTATACTTCCTTCATACAATATACCTTCTGCCGCCCAGAGAAGCAGTACCATACTCACCGTAGTCCCCATGGCATTTCGAAAACCAAATGCAACAACTGTATTAATAAGCCATACGAGCACATAAACAATATTTGCCATCCGTGGCAGTTTTCTTTTCTTTTCCAGAAAAACATCCGTCACTTTAAAACTTACATACACACTTAATATGTTACATACCGCTTCAAATATTCTTTCTATGTTATTCACCCGCCACACCTCATCTTTTCCATAATTGCATGATCAAGGTTATTTTTCATAGACCGACTGACCGGAATGTCATCCCCATTGATCATGTGTACGCTGTCTTTCTGAAAAGATTCTGCATACCGCAGATTAATGACATAAGATTTATGTACCACGCAGAATAAATGCGGATTCAACGCAGGAATAACCTCCGAAAGTTTTCCATAAACACATAATGTATCATTTGCTGTTACCACTTGAATTTTTCTGGCAAGGCTCTGCAAATAAAAAACAGAATGTTCTTCTATCCGTATCGCATTTCTTCCTTTCCCAATTTCTATAATATGTGGCTGAAACTGATACAGCCTTTCATATTCATCTAATATATAATCTACTCGTTCCTGTTGTATGGGTTTCACGAGGAAATTCATTGGACGCAGATCAAAAAGCTGCATGGCATACATTTCTTTTGCCGATACAAAAACAATCTGCATGGATTCATATTGGATCTGAGATCGAATCCAGTTTCCAACGATAATCCCCGAGCTGTCCCCTAATTCAATATCCAAAAATAACAAATCATACCTTTCGCTTTGCTGCAGTTTTTGAATAAATTCTGCTCCACTTGTATAACCGTCAACATCCACTTTTATTCTTTTCATTTCTGCAAACCGAAAAATACTTTGTTCCAATTTATAAATAAATTGTATATCATCATCACATATTGCTACTTTTATCATTGTATATCCTGTAATTTATTTTCCTCTCTATTTCAAGATTTCCTGCAACCGCGCATCTGTATGCAGGAGTTCCTTCGCGCGATCCCTATATTGCTGCTCATGCAGATACGTATAGCGGAACGGTTTGATCGACGGTGCCAGATCAACTGCTTTCTCAAAATCCTCCCGCCGAAGATCCAGTGCTTTTACATAATCCCAGAACCCCGTCTGCGTAAAGATCGTGTCTACCCTCCGGTAACGATGATCCTGTACAACACTCATCAGATAGGTTGCAATGCCAACCTGAATACCATGAAGCTGCGGATGCTCAAGCATCTTGTCCAGCGCATGGGAAATCAGATGTTCGCTGCCGCTCGTTGGCGCACTGCTGCCCGCAATCTCATTTGCAATTCCGCTCATCGCAAGAGAATCCAGAAGTTCCTTTAAAAACAGATCATCCTGTATCGAAGTAAACGGTGTGCGCACAAAACTATTGACTGCTTTCTTAGCAATCATGACAGCAAAATCATTGACTTTTCCGTACCCATGTTCTTCCTCAAAAATCCAGTCATACAGTGCCGTAATTTTTGACACCATATCGCCGATGCCGGAATATAAAAATTTCTCCGGTGCACTGCGAATAATCCTTGTATCCACCACAATCCCATATGCAAGTTTTGCCGGAACGGACTTGCGCCGTCCTTCCACCAGAAGGGAAGCACTGGCACTTGAAAAGCCATCGCTCGATGCCGATGTCGGGATGCTGATAAACGGCAGATTTCGCAGAAATCCACAATATTTCGCACCATCAATCACTTTTCCGCCACCGATGCCGATGACTGCCTGCGTCTTCGCCGGCATGGAAAATGCAAGACTGGTCAGATCTTCCAACCGCACGGTATCAAGTTCCTGATATTCTAAAATATCAATGTCCTCCTGCTGCAATGCTTCCATAACGGTAGAACCAAACATTTCTACAAGACCGTTTCCAAACAATACAACTACTTTCTGTAACTGTAACTCTTTTAAGTAAATCCCCAGATTGTCCAATGCACCCGCACCGATCTTTAAAAGTGCCGGAATGGAAATGTGTTTTCCTGCCATAATAAATGTTCTCCTTCTCATTCTCATTCTCTTTTCTATCGATTTTAGTATAAACAAAGGTTCCTGAAATTACAATCAATTCCCCGAAAAAACGCACACGCTTCTCTTTACAATTATGGGTAAGAAAAAAGACGATTTCCTGCGAAACCGTCTTTTTCTTATTAAAATTTTGACGAAACTCCTGTAAATTTACTTTGTCACTTTGATCGTCATCTTTACAGTCTTTGTCTTTCCGTTCTTTAAAGTGACTTTTACTTTCACAACTGCTTTGCCAGCTTTCTTTGCGACAATTGTACCATTTTTATTCACTGTTACAACCGACTTTTTGGAAGATGTATAAGTGATCTTCTTTACATTTTCCATGTTCAGGTTCTTATCAAAAGTAACTTTTGCCTTCTTTCCGTTTGCAACCGTTTTCTTGGTATCCTTTAATGCAACACTCTTTAAGATTTTACTGCTCAGGGCTTTTGCATCCTTCTCATTCAGCAGTACATAATCACCGGCATCTTTGGTATCCGCTGTCACAGTTCCGTCTTTGGAAACCTTATAAGTTCTGCTGCTGATCAGGACTTTTTCTCCTGTCTTTTTATCAACTTTTACAAGTGTCAGCTTTTTACCTGCCTGCAGATCCTTCGCATTGACAGATACGCTGTTCATCACTTTGCCGGAAGCGTTCTTTGTTGTCTGGGTAATCGTGATGTCGCTGGTTCCTGCCTCTTGGACTAATTTTGCAACCACATCTGCTGAAATTGTAGTCTTCTTTGTCTCGGAAGCGTTCTTTACTGTTTTTTCCAGCTGTGCCCGGGCACCTGTCACTTCTCCCTTATCGTTCTTTTCAACGGTAAGTGTCGCATTTGTATCTTTTGCAATATTCTCAAATGTTTTGTCCGTTTTCCGGGTTTCCGATGGTTTTGTATCTGGTGTTGTATTTCCGGTATCCGGTGTTGTTGTGCTACCGGAATTTCCACCAGAGGTGCTGCTTCCGGAGGAAGAATTTCCGCCATTATTTCCACTCTGGCTGGTCTGTTTTACTGCAATCAGGCCATCGGCATCTGCTTTTGCAGCTTCCGCGTCACTGATCGTTGTTCCTTTGAATGCATCAAAGTAAAGTACCGATTCCACATCTACCGCGGAACCTGCCGGGTTGGAATTACACCAGAGTCCGAATGCCTGCACATCTTTTAAAGCATCCCCACTAAGTTTTCCACCCGTCTTCCCTTTAAAAGCTGAGAATGGAACGGTTACTTCATAGGCATCTTCTGTCTTTGCAAGATTAGTCAGATATACTTCATACTCTTCTCCTCCTGCCTTGATCTGTACAACAACCTTCTGCCCTTTTCCATCAAGTTTTGTCCAGAATTTCAATGCATTATAGGCTGAAAAATCTGTATTGCTCAGAGTTGCATTTACCAGACCCGTCCAGACTTCCGAACCGGTTGTTTTTAATTTGTAATTAAATGCAGCACCATATGTACCGTCTGCCTTATGCTCCTGATCCAGCGTAAAGGACGAACTGCATCCAGCGGCAGAATTTCCACCGTAAGCTGCATCCAGAAGTCCATTACTCCCGACATAGTAGTCAAAATTTTCCAGCACACCTGCCGGAGCTTTGTCCTTTTCTTTTCCGATACTCAGATTCGTAATCGTGGACAGTTCTTTTCCATCTGCAACGAGTGTAATGGATGCAACATCTGTTTTTCCGATCTGATCCATTTCCTCTTGTGTCAGCTGCGCCGTATAACATCCATCGGAGCCTTTCGCAGCCGGCAATGTCAACTGTTTGCCTTTTGCCGTATCCTTTACAACAAACGATACCTCACCGGCATTGGAAACACTTGCCTTTAACGCAGTTGGCTTTAAAATCGTATCCATATCAAACGGAGCTACCATGTATCCGCTGACATCTTTGTAATTATCCGTCTTTACTCCTGCATACTTATCAATATTGTCATAGAAATTCGTACCGTTTCCAAATACTGAATCCTCGTTGTTGTAGTAATCAATAAACTCATTGATCATTTCCTGACCCATTGTATCGGTGTGCTTATATGGAACATAAAAGTTGGTATCGCTGAAATTTGCCCATACCATATAATATGGCATATCATTTTTCTTTGCAATATTGTTGACTTCTTCATACCAGTTCTTTCCGGTTTTTGCTTCGCTTACCGGATTGTTTTTTACGAGAAGTCCCTCATTATCGCTTCCGTTCTCCTTCATTACACGCACACCGGTTTCGGAAATCGCTGCCAGCTTATCGTGCTTCTTTGCAATGGAAGATACACCTGACAGGTCTGGTCCAGATGATTAAAAAACGACGTATCTGCCTCTGCCGGATAGGTATTAAAATCGTTGTAATAGTCAAATGCCAGAATATCTACATAGGCATCTCCCGGATAACGCGACATATATTCTTCTTCCGTCTCCATTGGACCGTTTGGAGAATATACATACAGCATATTATGTACCCCTTTGGATTCCAGATACTCTCTGGTATATGCATACAGACTCTTATAACTTTCCGCCGTGTTTCCAGTTCCCCACCAGAACCATCCGCCGGTATTCTCATGCAGTGGACGGAAGATGACCGGAATATTTGATTCCTGTAATTTATTCGCATAGGTTGCAATGGTATCCAGATAAGCCGTAAAGACCTTATTCTTTTCTCCTCCTGGCAGAATCTTCTTTAAGCTGTCCCCGGACAGATCTTTGGATTCGTTGAAATTACAGTCAAAGAAATCGTAGGTTCCATCCCCATTGTCTTTGATCTTCGCGCTTGTGAAGTTTGGCATATGTGCAGATAATGTGACGATTGCTCCATTCTCTGCTGCCTTTTTGCTGTAATTGATGGAATTTTCCAGTGCAGATTTTGCATCTGTTCCACCTGCCTCGCTTCCAAACAGTGCAAGGGAATCGATTCCAAAAATACCGCTGACAGAACCGGTCACATCATGGACATCTCCTAACGCATCCTTGGTTCCAACCGAACGGCTGACATCATTCTGATGGCCAAACAGTACCTGATCGCTCTCGGTCAGTCCCTGTAAATATGCATACAATGCCTTTGCGCTATTGCTGGCATCCGGATCTGTCATGGTCAGGGTTTTATCTGTTGCTTCTGTTTTTGCCTGTGTTCCGTCTGTATTCGGTGTTGCGGTAATTGCCACAAAATCACCACTGGCATCCTTCTGGGAAAGTATCAGATTATCCAGATAAACATCCCCAGCAAAGGAACTGTTGGCTCCGATAAGTCCGATTGTCAGATCAGCCATTGGTGTGCAGATGGAGAAAATCCTAAAGTAACTGTAACTTTCTTATATCCGTTTCCTGCATCTGCTGCCTCGGACGAATCTATGCTGGTATCTTTATCGATTCCGCTGTTGGAGAAAAATTTTATCTTGGAAATATTACTGTTTTCCGGATAAATCAAATCCACACTCACCTGATTATAATTGCTGATATCAGCCGGTGTCTTGGGTGTGAATTTCACTTTTGCCTCACTCCATGATTCGCCGGAGTTGGCTGTATAATTCAGGCTTACTTTTAATCTTCCGTCTCCGCCATTTGCATCATAGGAAAGTTCCGGAGCAGCATTTTCTTTTCCACCGTGGGAATACTGATATCCGGTTTCACCTGCCCACAGATTTACCTGGGATTCATTATTTAAATCAGAAAGAACGGTTGGCTCCTGTTTGGTCAGTTCCTGTTTATCGCTTGATAAATTTGTGAGAACTACATTTGAAAATGTCACAGTTCCCTTAAATCCGGTTCCCACAAGAACAAATTCAACATCCATCAATGTATCCGGTGTTATTCCTGAAAACTTTACTTTCAGATCAGCTGAATAATTCTCCCCAACTTTCATAAAAGAATCCTTCTGCAGCCACTGGCAATCCGTACTGTTGTTCCATCCCCAATTTGATCCCAGTTTTGTTACACCCTGGATATTCAGATGCGCTTTATCTGCATCCAGCGACTGATAGGATGTTTCATCCAGTGTTACCTTTGCAGTTAATTCATACTCTTCATTCACATTTCCCAACGAGCCATTGATGGATTCATCATATGCAAAAGTAATTTTTCCTTCACCATTCCAGTCATCTTCTTTCAATTCTGAAAAATCAATGGTTTTTGTTGTTTTTGCGCCCTCATTTTTGTACAGTTCTGCACGTGTTACTGTTGGTGCTGACGCTTCATTTGTCTCCGCCGCATACACAATCTCGTTCTGTAAAAATGTGCATGCCTCCGGTGTCAGTGACCCCATCATTGCCGCTGCCAGCGTGATGGCAACAATCTGTTTTCCTACCCTTCTCATGTTTTTGCTCTACCTTTCCTTTCTTCTCCATTTTAGTTGTAAAAACCTTCCAGCACCCTCCATCTATCCGGTTTCACTTAATAAAAAAGCAATTGCACGCTGCTTCCCATATTTCAGGGAGAGGGTACTGCATACTTGGGGAGTGCAGTAAAAAATATGGGAACCAGTGTGCAATTGCTTAATTTATTTGATAAATTCAGTATATCACAAAGTAATTTTAAGTCAATATTTAGTTAATAGAAAATTAATCGTTTGTAAAGTATTACTTAATTTAAAGTTTTTTAGTCTTTTTTTAGTCTTTTAATTAGACATTTTCACAAGAGACGAAAGTACCAGTTCCTTATTAATTGAAAAAAGCACCTGTAAAACAGATTATGTTCTGCTCTACAGGTGCTAATATCGTGCTAGTTCTTTTAAGCTGCCTTCCAAAGAATAACCCCCTCTTTTTGTACATTCTTATAAAATGGAAGCACTTCCCCCCTCTTTTTCATATTTTCTTCTTTAATATCAATGATAGAAAAAATCTTATCATAACGTATATCCATCTCTGCTGACCAGCAAATAAATTTATTTCTTATTTCTTCATTCATATCATTTTTAGTGATGATTGCTATATCTATATCGCTTTCTGATGTAGCTTCATTTCTTGCAACAGATCCATACAAAATAATCATTGATAAATTTTCATGAAACAGATTAAGTAACCCTTTTACCAATTCGTCTTTCATCATATCCGTTAACATTTATTACACCCCTACAAAAACTCTTTTTTATAGTCTACCATTTTTTCTGCACCTATTCCATATTTTCTTTTTCATAAGATTCCACCAGTCAAAGAACAATTCAAAAATTAAGGGGACGATCAAAACCATCCCCTTAAAAATTTTAAATATAATTAATCAATTTTTCTTAACATTGCCAAGTCAAGGTTACACCAGTCATTTGCTCCTGCTACAGAATAAACCCCGATCTCCAACGTATGATTTGTAACAACAATCTTGTCTATACTAAAAATATTCCAATTAATGTCACTTGTTTCAATCGTGGTATCAAGCTCACTTCCTCCATAATTTTTTGCATAAAGTTGTAAAACATCCTGTTTCCCATTTGTCTTTGCCCAAATTGAGAATTTATATGTTCCATTCGGAATATTTGTATACGTTTTATATACAGAACACGAATACTCTTTATCATCCCAAAATGTTAATTTGTAATCTCCATCATATGCATCACCATATTCTGTTCTTACAGTATTTTCATCTGACGAATCACTTGTCCATACATTCCATCCACTCGGTGAAGTAGTTATCCCATTCTGTTCAAAACTGATATTTGTCAATAAATTTTCACACGGTTTATTAAGCACCTTAATAGAATCTAATGCATTTCCCTGAAAATTAAACAACGTCATGTTATCCCATGTATTACTTGGCGTTACGGTATCATTTTTATACGCAACCCCTGCAGATGTAGCATATGTTCCGCCTTCTACAGGTATCCATTCTGGTTCCCAATAAAAATATCCAATACCTTTGTCATCTGGTACATTTAAAATGATTGATTCCAGATCATTCATAAATTCAAATTGTCCTTCTACTGTTGCAGGATATCCTCCAACTTCTTCATCTCCACTAATGAATACATTTCCTTCACCATCTTCCGTTGTCCATGCATACGCAGTTTCTACAACACACACTTCTTTATTATAGGTGGTCGCCAAGTAATTCAAATTATACTGAAGCCCCTCCATGGTTCCATGCCACATTGGATAATAAGATAATCCAAATACATCAAAATCCAAGTTTGGTGACTCTTTCAATAATCCACCAAAATACCAGGTATACAACTGATTTTTTCCACCCTGATCCAGATGAAGCATAATTTTGGTACTTGATGCAGCAGAAGCACGTACTCCAGAAATTGCAGATTCTAAAAGGCCCGCTAATCCGGAAAAATCCTCATTCGTCCCTATTTTGCCATCTTCATGAAGAATCCCCGATGATATTTCATTTTATCCTTTTACCCCTCCGGCAACCAATCCATTCTGAATAAATCGCTGTAAGCACATAAAGATGATCATGATCGGCAGGGATGAAATCACTGCTGCTGCAGCAAACAAAGTCCAGTGCGCAGCAAACTGATCGCTGATAAAAGACTGCAGTCCAAGTGCAAGCGTCATTTTTCCCGGTGTCTGCAAAAAGATTGAGGTAATCACATATTCACTGTATGTTGCAATAAACGAAAACAGGAAGATCACGGCAAGCTGTGGCATTGCAAGCGGGATGATGATCTTATAAAAAACCTGGAATTCATTTGCTCCATCCACCATTGCAGCTTCATCCAATTCCACCGGAAGTCCATCGATATAAGATTTAAGTAACCAGATATTGTAAGCACTTCCACCTGCAAGCACAAGAATGAGCGCAAAGCTGTTGTCCACCAACCCGAACTTATAAATTAAAATATAGTATCCGGCAACTGCCATGCTGTTTGGAAACACCTGTAATATCAAAAGTGCCATCAGTCCATATTTTCTTCCCACAAACCGCAGTCTTGCAAACGCATACGCTGCAAGTGAAGTAAGCACAAGTTGTATGATTGCTACAATAAAGCAAAACTTTAGGGAATTAAAAACCCAGATTCCAAAATCCGTTTCCCGAAACAGTTCCACATAATGTTCAATGCTGAATTTTTCAGGGAACAATGAGGACAGGAAAAAGCTGTCACCCGCGGAAAAAGAGGACATAACAATCCATATGACCGGAAACAGCACCACGATCATTGTGATCCATATGACCACTCTGCTTCCCCACAGTGTCCGTTGTTCTGAGGCGGATATTTTCTTTTTATTTTTCATTTAATCAACCTCCTTAAATGAGCCGGACAGCCGCATATTAATCAGCGTAAATGTTCCGACAATGATAAAGATCAGCACACTGAACGTTGCAGACAGTTCATACCGGTTCGACCATGTGGTCATCTTATAGGTGGTACTGGCAAGGATATCCGTATAACCCGCAAACTGGTTATCCACTCTCGCTGGTCCACCTTGTGTAATCATATATATATTTCCAAAATTGTTAAAATTAGCCGCAAACGAGGAAATTACAAGAGGAATGGAAAGTTTTGTCACCATCGGCAATGTAATGCTCTTAAAGCACTGAAATTTTGATGCCCCATCCATTTTAGCCGCCTCATAGTATTCACCAGAAATCGCCTGTAGTCCACCAAGACAGACATTCATCATATAGGGAAATCCCAGCCACACATTCACGATAATCAACCCAACCCTTGCCCAGAATGGATTGGTCAGCCACGGTACATTCCAGGCAATACCGATTGTATGCAGTAAATTATTGATTCCACCATACTGCTCATTTAGCAGTCCCTGCCATGCGAGGATTGCAATCGTAGATGGCAATGCCCACGGAACAATTAGCACTGCACGGTAAATTTTTGATTCTTTCATATGCGGATTGTTTAACAAAATGGCAAGAATCAGTCCCATTGCATAGGAACCTGCCGTACTTAACAGCGCAAAACAAATCGTCCACCCAAGTACCGGGAAAAACACATTTTTAATGCTTCCGGAAAATACGGTCAGATAATTTTCCAGACCCACAAACGTGTAATCTGTCAGATGATACATGTTGTAATTAGTAAAAGATAAAATCACCGTATAAATAATTGGCAGACATGTCACCAACAGAATCGAGATCAGTGCCGGTGCCAGATAAGTATACCCAAGCGCATTCTTTTTCTTTCTCATGCCATCACTACTTTCCTGAATTCATCAATTCAATCGCTTCTTTCAACTGCGTAACCATATTTTTGGCAGCTTCCTCTGGTGTTTGCTCCCCAGACCACATCGAACGGATATTGTTTGTGTGGATACTCCAGAGCTGTCCCATTTCTGATACGGTCGGCATCGGCTCTCCATCATTGATCTGCTCGACAAATGCCTGTGTGTATGCATTACTCTGGATCTCATCAAGTTCCTGATCTGCCAATTTTGCCGGTATACGGTCACCCGCCTCATACATGCCAAGTGCACCGTTTTCCAGCAGATAGGAAATAAAATCCCATGCTGCATCCTGATTTTTACTGCTGTTGCTCACAAAACTTACCTGTGTACCACCGGGGTCACAAACGGCTGTCCGTGGAAAGTTGGCATTTTGCTACAGCAAATTTAGTTCCTGCAGAGGTAAAACCGTCAATGTCCCATGGTCCACCAATATAATAAGCACATTTTCCGTTTTGGAAATTACTTCTTGCGATATCGGCTGTCACATCTGCCGTGATCAGTTTATATTTATTGCACAGGTCATTGATAAAGGCATAGGCATCCACACTGCCTTCATTATCAAGACCGATGTCTGCCGTGTCATATGCCCCATCCTGATATTTAAAAATATAACCTCCGCAGGCTCTCACAAAACCAAGATCGTAGTATATGCTTGTTGCATCAAACTGCACACCTCCGTCTGCGGCTGCCTGATCGACCAGTTCTTCCCATGTTTTTGGAACTTCCGACACAAGATCTGTGTTGTAAAACAGTGCAGTAGTCTCTACGGAAAGTGGTGCTGCATATCGTTTTCCATCTACATAACATGCCTGGATGGCTGCATCGGAAAAATCCTGATCCGCATACAGATCCTGTGGCACTTCTGCAGTAAGATCTGCGTTTACATAATCTGCAAGCTGGTCATTTGGAATACCCACCACAGCATCCGGTCCGGAAGCACTTTTTACTGCCTGTGCAAACTGCTGGACAGATGGAGACTGGTGAATGACTTCTACCTTTCGTCCGTTCTTTTCTCCCCATTCATCTGCATATTTCTGAATGGTATCCACTTCCACGTTCATGTTCGTCCAAATCACGAGTTTTTCCCCGGAAGCTACCTTTTTTCCGGTTCCACTTCCACTTCCACAGCCAGTCAACATTCCCACTGCCATTGTTACAGCCAGCACAGCTGTTATTATTTTTTTCATATGATTGTCCTCCCTTTACATTGTTTTCATGTTTATCAGCGCGCTGTTTGCGTTTCCATTTTCGTCAAACAATGCCATATTTGCCATGGCATTTCCTGCTGTCATCTTGTCTTTCATGTATTTGCTGCCACTCTTACTTGCCCACGTACAGTCCGGTATTGGCAGCCATGCCGGTTCCCAGTAAAACACACCGATGCCTCTTTTATTGTTTACACTTCTTACCGTTGCAAACAAATCCCGCAAGAATGCTTCCTGTCCCTGCTGTGTTGCTGGGTATCCAGTGATTTTTTCATGCTCCTTCGAATAAACGATTCCGTTACAGCCAAATGTTTCCGTAGTATAACCAATTGAAGTCTCTGCAACAAGCACATCTTTGTCATACCGGCTGCTGATATCATTCATATTATCCAGAAGAAGTGAAAGACTTCCGTTCCAGTGCGGATAATACGACATTCCAATAATATCAAAATCCAGCGCATACGATGAAACCTGATCAAACCACTGTCGATACATTTTATTATCCGTTCCGAAATCCAGATGCAATACGATCCTTGCATCCGGACACTCCTCGCGCACCCCCTTAATCCCTGCCTGCAGAAGATGTGCCATATTTTCGGTCTGTTCGATGTAACCATCCGGCCACAACAGCCCTTTTGTAATCTCATTTCCAACCTGCACCATAGTCGGCACAAGCTTGTGGTTTTTCAATGCCTTTAACGTATCTACAGTATGCAGATACACCGCCGTTTCCAGTGCCTCTCCGCTTAATTCTTTCCAGGCTTTCGGTTTTACCTGTTTGGCCGGGTCTGCCCAGAAATCACTATAATGGAAATCAAGCATAAAATCCATACCGCTTTGTACAGTTCTTTCTGCGATCTCAATGGTAGTCTCCAGATCATTTCCACCTCCCCCGTAAGAATTTCCGTTTTCATCGTAGGGATCCGGCCAAATCCGAATCCTTACGTTATTGGTTCCGCATGTCTTTAAAATTGCAAACAGATCTTCTTTTTTCCCGTTCAGCCGATAGGACGCACCATATTGTTCCAGTTCTTTCACCATGGAAATATCCATACCCTTAATAAATTTCATAACTACTCCTTCACAAGTGTAATATCATCAATGGTTCCCCAGCCGCCCGGTGCTGTTGCCACGTGTGCTCCTACTGTGATTGCTCCGTCCGTTGGTGTAATGCCCGGGATTTCCACCGTATACCAGTTAACATACCCCTGCAATTTGCCATCTGCTTTTACCTCTTCGCCATCCACGAGCGCATAAAAATATACGGTCGGATTTTCATCCCCGGCTGCATCACCCTGAATATGAGCGGTTAGTTTGTAGGTGCCATCCTCAAGTCCACTCACTGTCTGTTTCATGGAAAAATCCACCGGATTGTTTCCTGAATAAAAATGCAGTGACTGTGCACCTGCAAAACAGTCTGTCTCACGATCATAAACATCTAACTCCTCTGTAACATCATTGTTGTTTGTCACCGTCCATCCGGAAAAATCTGGTTCTTCAAAACTTCCGTTGATCAGATAATTTCCGTTTTCATCTGGCGTACCTGTTGTATTTTCCTTCTGTTCTGCGGCAGCAACTTCTGTGCCTCTCTCCTCTTCAATGTTCTCTGTTTCTGTAGCTTTTTGTGTTTCCTCCGCATCAGCATTAATACCAGATGTGTTTCCACATCCTGACAATGCTACTGCCATGCTCGCTACAAGGACTGCATGTAATAACTTCCTTTTCATAAATGTTCCCCCTTTTCTAAAATTAAATCTTTACTAATTTTCAAGTAAATTGTTTACTTATTAAGAATGTATCATCTAAACCTAATAATGTCAATACTCGCAAATACACTTTTCACTATATTGCCAATTTTTATTTTTGTATTTTATGCAATATATACAAAAAAGGCACAAAAAAGATGTCCGCAATCGAACATCTTTTTTTCAACAACTCTTCCGGAAAACTGGAATTCCATTTACAAACACCAGCTTGGTTACGCGTCCGCCATATAGTACCCTGTTTCGCAACAGATCAAGCGCGGTTTCACAGATACATGGAATATCAATATGAATAGTAGTAAGGGATGGTGATAAATACTTTGCAATATTCACATCATTGATGCTAAAAACCGCCACCTGCTCCGGAATCTGTATATTGCCTTCATTTAAAGCCTGTAGCACACCCACCGCCAGTGTGTCACTTGCCACACAAAGTGCTGTTGGCAGTATCTCTTTTTTAAGCAGTTCTTTTCCCATGCGGTAGCCATCATCCACCGTAAATCTCTCGGAAATGAAAATGTACTCCTCATTGAGATACCCATAGTATGCAGCGCTCTGTCGAAATGACCACTCCCGGATATCCATGGAAGGTTTTCCGGTGTCAATATTTCTATCACTGCCCCCGATAAATCCAATCCGTTTATGTCCTTTTTCCACAAAGTAATCAACCATCTGTGTCACAAACGAATCCATATTGGGCTTCACGGCATCAAAAAGTTTTTCATCCGGGGATGTGCCGATAAACACGCCCCTTTTGCACCGTTTATACAAAGCATTGATTTCTTTTCTGGTGAGCCATCCAATCGCAATAAAGGCACTTAAATCTTTCGGAACATGATCCATGCCGTCTTTTCGGTCATAGATGCTGAGCTGAATATTCATCTTTTTCGCCTGCTTTATTATCTCATCCTTTACCCCGTGGTAAAAGACATCTTCGAGTTCATCCTCGTGGTCAACAAAATACAGCAATGCCACATTTTCGATCTTGGGATAGATTACTCTCTTTTTATATCCGATTTTCTCTGCTGTGGCAAAGATCGCCTCTCTTGTCTCATCACTAACAGAGATTCCCTCATCATAATTGAGTACCCGTGAAACTGCTGAGCTCGAAACCCCTACGATTTCTGCAATTTCTTTAATTGTTGCCATACGATTCCTCCAATGTTTTCATGGATTTCTTTATTGATAAATTCTGTTATAATTATTTTACATAAATATTTTACTTTGTCAAACAAAGTTTTACACATAAAAAAGGCATACATTCCTCAAAGGATCATGTATGCCTTTACAAACCGTTACCCAGTCTTATTTCGTAGAACCGTAGAAGCTACCAGCTCCAGATTTCCTTCTATCTCGACATTACCGTATCCACAAGGAAGAATAAAATGATCTCCCTTCTTGACACTGGTATGATTCAAAAGACCATTGCCCTCGACTACGCTGACGATCAGGAACGGATAAGACTGCTCAAACTCAGCCTTCCCATCCACTTTCATGTGGAATACCTGATAATACTTACACTCGATGAGTTTCTGCAGTTTGTTGGTCTCCGCTTCCCCAGTCTCGATCATGCACTCGGACATCGGTGCTGCCGGCACTTTGATGACATCGAGACTCTGCTGTACATGAAGCTGACGCGGTTTGCCGTTGGAAAGACGGTCATAATCATAGACACGATAGGTAATATCACTGTTCTGCTGTGTCTCAAGAATTGTAATTCCACCCTTGATTGCATGCACGGTACCCGGATCAATCTGGATGAAATCACCTTTCTTTACCGGAACTTCGCGGATCAGCTCACTCCAGCGTCCGTTGTGTACCATGTCTTCCAGTTCTTCGTGTGTCTTTGCATTGTGTCCGATAACCAGCTTGGAATCCGGCTCACAGTCAAGGATATACCAGCACTCCATCTTGCCAAGAGAACCGTTTTCATGCTCTGCAGCATAGGTATCATCCGGATGTACCTGAATACTTAAATCCGCCTTTGCATCAATAATCTTGATCAGCAGTGGGAATACTTTCCCCTGTGTATTTCCAAAGAGTTCTTTATGTTCCTCCCACAGATCGGATAATTTCTTTCCCTTATACGCACCGTCTGCAATCGTACAGGTTCCGTTTGGATGTGCTGCGATACCCCAGCATTCTCCGATGTCATCGCCCTCGATCGCATAGCCAAACTCCTCACGCAGCTTGGTGCCGCCCCAGATGTTGTGGGTAAATACCGGATTCATAAACAAAATTTCTTTACATGGCTGGTTACAGCTTAAATTTTCTCCATTCATTTTCATTACCTCTCTGTACCAGTAGGCAGAATCTTTTGCAATTCTGCGCTGGGTTGTGTAGTCTACATAAACAAGTCCAAAACGCTCTTTGTAACCTTCTGCCCACTCAAAGTTATCCAGAAATGTCCAGAGGAAATATCCGATCACCGGCACTCCCTCATTGACCGCACGCTGCACAGCACCCAGATATGCATCCAAAAATGTGATTCTTTCGCTGTCATGCACCTGTCCGTCCGCGGAAATATTGTCAAGATCGGACATTCCGTTTTCTGTAATATAAAGCGGCAGATGGTAACGCTCTGTCAAGAAACGAATTCCGTAATACAATGCCTCCGGTGTCACTGGCCAGCCTGTGCCTGTCTTAGCTGCCCCAGGGGCGCGGTCTACATATTCCGGTTCCCCATCTTTTCCACAACGGATCATATAACCGTTATATATATTTTGTCCCATAAAATCGAGCGGCTGATGAATGAGTTCCATATCTTCTTTCGTAATCTCCGGAAGATATGGTGCAAATTTTTCCAGTCCTTCTTTTGGATACTCTCCTAAAAAGACAGGATCGGAAAACCATGCCACATTCCAGGTCCAGTTATCCATTGGGTTGTCAAAACCAAAATATACCTTTTTGCAGCCTCTATATCCTTTGTACCCTCCGATGCCGGATATGCCACACCACAGGTCGGTGCATATCCGACACGTATCTTCTGCTTTGCATATTTACGCAGATTGATCACTGCCTGACCATGTGCTTTCATCAGATTGTGTGCCATCTGAAAGGTTTCTGGAACGGAATACTGCATTCCCGGTGCATGTACCCGCTTAAGTGTCCCAGTCCAATCGCACACTGCGGCTCATTGATTGTGATAAAATCGGTACACAGATCAGAGAAATTTTCTGCAACGACTTTTGCATATTCTCCAAACCACTCCACCACATCTTCATTGAGCCATCCGCCTTTTTTAAACAGCTCATATGGAAACTCCCAATGAAACATGGTGATAAACGGACGAATTCCGTTTTCTTTCATGCAAAGAATCATATCGCGATACATCTGTACAGCTTTCTCATTCACCTTCCCGGTTCCCGCCGGAAGGATTCTTGACCAGTTGAGTGAAAAACGATAATTTTTGATTCCAAGTAACCGCATCAAAGCAAAATCTTCTTTATAACGGTGCATATGATCGCAGGAAACATCTGCAGTCTGTTGTTCATACACCCTGCCGGAACGCACAAACTCATCCCACACATTCTTTCCACGGCCATCGTCAGGATCGGTTCCTTCCACCTGATAAGCACTGCTTGCCACTCCCCAGACAAAATCTTTTGGAAACATATTTTTCTTCCTCTCTCTATTTTTCAGAAACAATTACAGAGATCAGTTCAAATGCACTCGGCATGGTAGAATCTCCGGAAATCAGCCGTATTTCCACCGTATGTGCCCCTTCTTTTCCATGCACCAGAACCGGAGTCAGCGTCAGGGAATCCCCCCAATCCTCATCAAAGTTTGCATCCAGTGTCACCGCATGTGCTTCATCCCCATCCACAATGGCCAGTGCCACCGGCGCCGGTTTCGTTACACAACGCTTATACTGTGCTGCAATCTCACTTCCATTTACAGCAAACGTTAACGATGCTCCTTTTTCTTTTGCGGACCATCCATTTTTGAAGCAATCTTTGACTTCTTCCTGTACTCTGGTATCTTTGACAAATCCCTGGTTTTCAGGTTCATAATTACGATTATCCAGACGCACTGCTTTTTCATAGCAATTGTCTGTCAGTGGTTCTGGGAATTCTGGTTTTGCATCCTTTGTCTGTGTTATATGGATTTTCTCTAAGGCATAAGTAATCACAGATGCAACCAGCTCATGCCCTTTGTCGTTTGGATGCAGATCATCCTCTGTAATGTCGCGGTTTGGAATCCGCCCCGCAACGACCTCCGGATAAATACTGCTCTGCATGCTGACCGCCGGAAGCTGATAATGTCTGGCTATCTGACCGTGCATGATCTGTGCATTACCACCGTTGTTATAATAGACATTGTGCACCAGCATCACAGCAGGTTCGTTTTCATCCTGCCATACACGGCGTACCAGTCCTTCATATGTCTCACGGAAAAATTCCGTTGATTCATCATTGACCGAAAATTCAATGATAACAAATCCGGTTTATGGGAAAGCAGATCGGACTCTGCACGGGCGGTTCCAAAATGCGATGTCGTTCCACCGATTCCGGCATTGATATAATGAAACTCTGCCTGCGGAAATGTTTTTTCCCACCACTGAAATACGCGGTAAGCATAACACAGCTCCGGCGTGGACGCAAGACATCCCTGTGTAATTGAGCCACCTAAAAAGCCGATATTTAATGTCTCACCGGCCTCTGCCCTTGCCATCAAATTTTTCATCCGGTACAGATTTCCCGGATTGGAAATACCTCTTTCATATTCGATCTGCATGTTTACTCCTCCCAAATTCCTTCTCCAAGACTTTCGATGTATGCCGTAAGTTCTTTACTCATCTGTTCTGCCTCCGGAATACGGATATGTCCCGGTGTTCCTTTTCCGTTCTGTGAATACAGGAAATGGTGTACCCGCGGACTGTTTACTGTTTTGCACACTTCCTCAATGGAAATGTCCCAGTTTTCGTTATGTTCCAATATTGTGGTTGTCAATATAAAGGTTGCCTTCGGATATACTTCCATGAGATGCTCTAAAAATCTGCGGTAATGCTGCCGCCAGTTTTCGGAACGTGCACTGTTATAATCTTCTGCCATATAATCATCCGGGTGGTTATCATTCTGCCCGAATGCAAAAATCACAACATCTGGTGTATAACGTGAAAAATCCCATGGTTTTACTTCACTGAGTTCCGGCTGGTATTCTATTTTATCATAACAGGATTCTATTCCCAGATAATCCGGCGCCATAAACCAGCCGGTTTTGTCAAGAAGGGCGATACCACCCTGTGATGTGTCATGCAACTGTGCATGCAGATTTCGCGCGGTCATCCACGCATAAGAATACCAACTGTTTGAATATTCCCCATCGTGTTCCGGATCCGGTTTTCCTGCATAATCTACGGCCTCTGATACTTCGCCGCAGGAAACGCTGTCCCCGAAAACTTCGATTTTACGGGACGAAGCGGTGCCGGAGTAAGTACCTCGGCATCGCTTCCCAATTCAAATCCCAGTAAAGTGACGATATGGCAGGAGTCCATTCTTTTAAACAGAGTGAGGGTATGCTCTGTATGTTCAAGATCCCTGGCAATCACATACGTTTCTGCCCCGGATCCGAGGTGAGTAAGAACTGCCCCTGCTTCCCGTCCAATATATATCCCATCCGGCTCGACCAGTAAGCACGCTTATTTGCCAGTGTCACGGAAATTTCTGTTCCGGTAAAACAAATCTGTACAAAACTTGCCGCATAGACAAGCACCGGTGCTTTCGGATCATCAAAATCAATTCTTCCACAATATTGTAATCTCTTGTCGTCCGGTGAAATATGCATAGTTATCTCCTTCCGATTTCAGTGTCTGCAGGTGTTACAACACTGTTTGTTTTTATGTAATCTACAATCTCATCCAGTTTTGTAAATGCCAGGCCAACGTAACTGTCTGCCGCACCATAATAGATCGCGATCTTACCAGATGCACTGTCGTGAATGGTTGCACATGGGAAGCATACGTTCGGAACGAAACCTCTCTCCTCATACCACTCTTCCGGAGTCAGAAGGAAATTCTCACAGCGATACTTCACGATGGAAGGATTATCAATGTCAAGGATTGCGCCACCAATGGAATAAACATATCCGTTACATGTACCGGATACCCCATGATAGAATAAGAGCCATCCTTCGGAAGTCTCGATTGGAGCAGCTCCGCCGCCGATCTTTAAGGACTCCCACCATTCGCTTCCTTTGCCCATGACATGTCTGTGTTTGCCCCAGTATACCAGATCCGGGCTCTCACTTAAGAAGATGTCACCAAACGGTGTATGACCACTGTCTGACGGACGGGAAAGCATCATGAAGTTTCCATTGATCTTTCTAGGGAACAGCACGGCATTACGATTGAATGGGAGGAACGGATTCTCAATACGTGTAAACGTCTTGAAATCTGTTGTTTTTGCCATGCCGATTGCTGCTCCGTAGAAATCCTGACACCAGATGATATAATAGGTGTCTTCTACTTTTACAAGTCTTGGATCGTATGCATAGATTGGCATAAACGGCTCGCCGTTTTCATCTACGAATGGAATCTTGTTTTCTTCAAAATCCCAGTGGATGGCATCTTTGCTGTGTCCAAGATAAATATATGGAATACCATTGGTCTGCTCTCCACGGAACACACCGATGAATGCATCACCATATGGCATAACCGCGCTGTTAAAAATTCTTGCAACACCCTTTAACGGATTTCTTCCGATAATCGGGTTTTCACTGTATCTCCAGATCGGGGCTCCGTTCTGAGGTCCTTGTGGTCTCTCCTGCCATGGTACATTTGGTACCGGAGCTGTCAGCATCTTTACTTCACTCATAATCAACACTCCTCTTATTTATGATTTTTTAAATACTCTAAGTTCTTCTTAATCAGGTCGCATCTCTGCTGTACACACAGTACACTTCTTCCCGGATCCTGTGGTGTATTAAATACATAATCAATCAGACGGTCAATCGTTGTAGTCGCCACATGCATTCTTGTATCAGAAGAAGCATAGTAAATAAATACTTCGTTCTTATCGTTTACGATTGCACCGTTGGTAAATACAACATTGGATACATCTCCGACACGCTCCTCACCTCTTGGTCCGATTAACAGTCCGGATGGCTCTGCAATTACCTTAGACGGATCGTTTAAATCCGTGGCAAATGCATAGATCACATAGCGCAGACCTGCTGCAGTATTTCTTACACCGTGTGCAATGTGAATCCAGCCGCGGTCAGTCTTGATCGGAGTAGCACCTGCACCGTTCTTTGCCTCGGTAATGGTATGGTACTTGCGGATGCTGGTCATCTTTTCTTCGTCAATGACTGCATGTGTGATGTCCTCGCAAAGACCGAATCCAATACCGCTTCCGCTTCCGGTATCAATGAAGTCATCCATCGGACGGGTATAGAATGCATACTTTCCATCCACAAATTCCGGATGCAGCACGACATTTCTCTGTTGCGGGGAACGAAGGGTCTTTAAGTTTTCCAGACGCTCCCAGTGCTTTAAATCTTTTGTGCGGACAATTCCTGCTGCTGCAACGGCTGCAGACAAATCGTTCACGCTGGTATCTTTGCTCTCAGAACAGAATACTCCGTAAATGTATCCGTCCTCATGCTGTGTCAGTCTCATATCATAGACATTTGTTTCTTCCGGACATACATCATCCAGAAGAATCGGGTAATCCCAGAAACGGAAATTATCAATTCCGTTGTCGCTCTCTGCTACGCCAAAGAAAGATTTTCTGTCATTTCCCTCGATGCGGGCAACCAGATAATACTTTCCGTTTAAATAAATTGCTCCGGAATTCATGACTGCATTGATTCCGAGACGTTCCATAAAGAATGGATTTGTCTCCTCGTTTAAGTCATATCTCCAGGTGAGCGGAATCATATCTCTTGTAAGAACGGGATTCACATAACGGTCAAATACCCCATTATAAAAGTCACTTTTTTCATTTTTGCGTGAAAGCAGCTTTTCCTGCTTTGCCAATTCTACATAATATCTTTCATGCATTATTTAAAGTCTCCTTATTACTTCCATACACATTCTTCCGTTATGATACGGACATTTCCAAGGTTCTACGATTGGACGGTCGGCAATCGGACTTCCATCCGGATTTACTTCCCAGAACCATTCAGAACCGGTTCTCTTGTCAATTACATGTTCTTTGATGAATTCCCATTCTGCCTCAGATGCTTCCAGGAAATTCTCTTTCTGCGGATGCTTCTGGTATTCATTCAAAAATCCAATGACCGTCTCTGCCTGTACCCACCAGATTCGGTGGTCATTCACTTCTCCTTTACAGCATTCATTTGCCAGAGAATGACCGTCAAAAGCAACCGCGTAGACATTTTCTGCAAGTGTTTCGGTAATCGGGGACATCTTTCTTTGTAATGTGCATCCCCAAGCACTTCCACACCACGGTCCATCAGCCATGCTGTCTCAATATCATGACCATAAGAATACAGATCAATGATGGTGTTGTAGTTCTTGTCAAAGAATACTTCCTGTCTCTTAAGTTTCGGATTGTATACCTTATCTGCAAATACATCCATAATCCACTTTAACCGCTCTCCCACCTCTTCATCATGGGAAACCCGGTAAAACTCGGTATAAGCCTCAAACACATGAAGCAGTGTGTTCATGGTTTTTTCGGCAAGCACACCATTTTCCGATAGCTTCTCATTGGATTCCGGCTGGAAGTCTTTGGTAAATGCTTCCAGATATCCAACCTCATCCGTACATTTGCTTTCAATAAGAAGCTGCAGTTCTTTGGCAAGCTTTAATGCTTCTTCATCCCCGGATGCATCGTAATAGGAAGAAAGAGCATAGATGCAGAATGCCTGATTGTAGGTATGCTTTGTTGTGTCAAGTGGCTTTCCGTCATAAGTCATGGACCAGAAGATTCCACCATTTTCTTTGTCGATGCAGTGATCACGCAGGAACTCATAACCGTGTCTTGCCTCGTCCAGCAAGGTTTCATCTTTCAGCAGTATGTAGGCATTCGCAAAAAACCAGGTGATTCTGCTGTTTAAAATACATCCCTTTTCTGCTGTTTTGTCTACGTTTAAATTGTAGTCCATATATCCATAATATCCACCGTAAGTATCGTCCCTTAATGCTTTCCAGAAAGGAATGATATTTTCCGTCAAATGCTTTGTGACTTCTTCTTTCATCATGCTCTTATTCATCCCGATACCTCTTATTTTCCAAAATCATTAACCCTTTACCGCACCTGCTGTAATTCCACTGTAAATCTGTTTCTGGCAGCAGACAAATACGATCAGCGCCGGAAGCAGGGAGATAATAACACCTGCACAGATCAGATTGTACTTGCTTCCCATTGGTCCTACGAATGTGTAGAGGGAAAGTGCCATGGTACGGATTTCTTTTCTCATCAGGTAAAGGTTTGCTGCGTAGTATTCGTTGTACACACCAACACCCTTTAAAATACAGGATGTAACGATTGCCGGTTTTAACAGTGGAAGCATAATCTTCCAGTAAATCTGCCAGTAATTTGCGCCATCAATGATAGCTGACTCATCCAGAGAGATCGGAATATTCTCCATAAACTGAATGAAGATGTACATAGAGATAACATCTGTACCACAGCTCATGATGATGTATCCAGCCAGACTGTTTACAAGGTGTAAATCTGACATAATCTGATATACAGTAACCTGCATCGCTACAGCTGGAAGCAATGCTGCGATGGTGTAAAGATTACGGATAAATGCATTACCCGGAAATTTAAAACGGTTTAATACATAGGCAAGCTGGGAACCGACAATTACGGATACCGTAAGTACAACAATCATGACGATTACAGAATTCAAAAATGCACGTCCCATATTTGCCGTCTTAAATGCATTTACAAAGTTGTCAAAATTCAGCCAGCTTCCCGGAAATGCCATAACATTGGTATTCTGGTACTCGGCATCTGTCTTAAATGCCGTTGTGATACAGGAAACAATCGGAATGATTGCACAGAATCCGAAAAAGATCAGCGATGCATATTCCACTATCGTCCAGATAATGCTTCCTACGGAATAATGTTTTGCTTTTTTACGTTTTACTACTGCTGTATTACTCATTATTTCGCCGCCCCCTTCTTCATTTTCTCCTGTTTTTTGATCTGCTTAATCACCTGTTTTTCTGCCTTCAGCCGGGCTTTCTTTGCCTTATAGGATTCATCCTCCGACGCGGCATCCCTGAACACATATTTAAAGAACACATTCTGTAAGATCGTACAGATAAAGATGATCATCAGCAGAACAACAGACATTGCCGATGCCAGACCTACTTTCTGGCTGGTATGTGCGATCTTGTTCATAATTACGAAATACGTTCCTGTTCCGTTTGCACCGGTAGTGATTACGAAAGGTGCCTCAAACGCACTTAAAGAACCGGTGATGGAAAGGATAACATTTAATGTAATAATTGTCTTGATACTCGGGAGAATAATGTGTTTAAACTGCTCCCATTTATTTGCACCATCCAGGGACGCTGCTTCGTAGAGTTCGCTATCCACAGACATCATGGCACCAATAAACAGTACCATATTCTGTCCGGTATACCGCCATACGGAAGTCGCCGTCAGGGACCAGTTGTTTACACTCTGATCCTTTAACCAGTATGGAAGATTTTCTAATTGAAACCCACACCACTGCAGGATTGTATCAAATACGAATCCTCTGGTGAAGAAGAATTTAAAGATAAAACCAATGGCAATACCACTGATGAGGTAAGGGAAAAACATCAGCCCTTTGAAAAGATTTCCACCCTTTACCTTAAAGCTTAAAATTGTTGCAAGATACAGTGCAAGCACAAGCTGGATCAATGCACCGACCATATAGAATAAACTAAGTTTCAACGCCCCGAAACAATCTTTTCTTCTGAATACATCAAGATAGTTGTCCCATCCGACAAATTCGCGCCTGTCTATCGGCGTTGTATATTTCATCTTATAAAAACTGAAATTTGATCATTTCCGCAAATGGGAAAATAAAGTAAATAAAAAAAGTAAAGAGCAATGGGATAATCATAAAACCGATACAGATAAATACCTGCTGGCCGGCTCTGCTCTTTGCCCATTTTTTTAAATTAAATGATTTTGATTTCATACTACGTTCCTCCCATATGAAACAGGCAATCATGCCACCGGGCCGAAAACAGTTTTTCGGCCCGGCAACTGGATGATGTACCTTTATGCAGCGTGGAACTACTCTGTAATTTCTACGCCCTCAGATTCCTGAGCATCTGTCCATTTCTGGTTCCACTCGTTCATAATATCATCAAAGCTCTCATCGCCATTTGCGGCATGCTCAATGATTGCCTGAATCTTATCATTACCGCCATTGTTAACATTTAACTCTGAATCAGCATTTAATGCATTTAAAAGATCCTCTTCGCCTTCTACAGCCGGTTCATCCTCAAGGAATGTTACACCAGAGAAATCAAGCTTTGTATCAGAAGATGACTTTGCAACCGGAAGTCCATCCTCGTTGTAAGAAAATCCAGACTTTTCAGTCATCCACTTAACAAAGATTAAAGCTGCCTGCTTCTCATCATCAGAAGCGTTTACGTTGATACCATAAGAGTAATCTGCTCCGGCTGATGCATACTGCTCACCGTTTACAGAAATCGGGAATGGCATATATCCGATGTCATCTGCGTTCTCACCGGCTGCTTCCATCTGTGGGTAAGCCCATGATCCAAGTACCATACATCCGATCTGTCCGTTGTTTAACATGCTCTTAGAGCCTTCCCAGTCAGTTGTAGAATAGTCATCCTCGGTAAGTCCGCCAGCAACTGCATCGTAAAGGATCTTGTATACTGCATATGGATGTGTGCCATCGCCATAATCCTTGAATGGATCCTTTGTATGAAGGAGTTTCTGGTTGAAATATGTATTGTCACCAGTTGCATTGTTTCCGATATAAGCATCCCATGCACCCATTGTCCAGCCTGCTGCATAGTTTGTGTAAAGCGGAATTGCATCCGTCTTGTCCTTGATCTTCTTTAATGCATCAATGAACTCGTCCGGAGTCTTTGGAATATCGGTCACACCGGCATCCTCAAACACTTTCTTGTTGTAAACGATACCCTGTGTCGTTGCTGTGGAAGGAACACCGTATACATCATCTCCATAGAGCCATGTGTTTGCGTAGTTGATCTGCTGGCTCATCTCATCAAGTGTACCGTATGACATATAATATGTACTGAGGTCTGCCTTATCTACTGCCGGAATCATGGTAATGGTTTCGTACTGTCCGGACTGTAAATGTGTCAGTGCATCATCGGCATAGTTTGTATCTGTAGTGATTTCAACCTTGATATTCGGATACTCTTTGTTGAAGTCTTCCAGATAAGATTTCCAGTTCTTTCCGCCGTAATCATCGGTATCCATATCTGTTCTGTGGTTGAACATGGTAATTGTTGCGCTTAAGTCTTTTCCTGTTTCTCCCAATACAATGTCTGAATAGCTTACAAGACCATCTGCGGAAGCGCTGTCTGATTTCTGTGTGGTATCAGCAGAATCATTTCCCTTAGAACCGCATCCTGCGAATAATGTTGCGGTCATTGCAGCTACAAGACCAAGTGCCATAAACTTTTTAAATTTCATGTTGTTCTCCTCCTTAAACATGTGAATTATTAAGTTAATTTAAGTATACATTTTTTGTTAATTTAATCATCACTCTTTATTGCTTTTAATCATACCATATTGCGTTTTCAAACACATTCCCTATAATGCACAATTTTGCATTTACTTTTTTGTATATTATGCCCATATATTTTTGTCCAAAAAGTAATTTTAAGTTATATTTTATTTTAAATTATTGCTTTTTACCTTTCATCCAATTATACTTAATTAAAAACTGGTTATGATTGAAAGAGGATGATTTTATGGAACAATTACAGCATCATGGGATTACAGGAACGGTGCCAAAGCATGTATTATCTGACAACATGAAAAACTTTACGGCTTTTCCGCTGTCCGCACCAGCGGATGATGGCTTTATTCATCTGCTCGGAAAAGGCATCTGTTCCTTTCCGAACAATTGTTCCATGACATTCCGTATCAACGCGCCTTATCATTTTTTTTATGTATATGAAGGCACTCTTTCTGTAACGGATGAACATCATACGTGTCGGCTGGCAGACCGGCACGCAGCACTTCTTCCGATTTCCGGTGCCCTCACGATCGAAATTTCAAAAGGCCGCTGCCACTATTTCCATATGTATATTTCCGGTCTTGCCCTCCTGCAGTTTCACACACTGCTCCCATCACCTCTTGCCTATCCGGCAGAGAGTTCTTCTATGTTTACGCTGTTCCATACGATGGAGCATTTACAGAATCTGCAGAAAGACACTTTTAATGATCCTCTGTCCGTCTGCCGGATCTCCATGTGGATTACCAATATTCTTACGGAAATGGCAGTCTATTCCTGCCATCCTGCCACACACCGGGATACGATCCCGGATTATCTGCGGGAAATTCATCATTTATTTGACACACAATACGGAGAAAATTATTCACTGGACGAACTGGAAAATACGTATTCCGTCAGCAAATACCGGATCTGCCGCGAGTTTTCTAAATACTATGGGGCTTCTCCTGTCCAGTACTTAAACCATAAGCGGATTGAAGAGGCTAAAAAACTGCTTCTGACTACCAACGACACCATACACGAAATCGGAAGCAAGGTAGGAATTCATAATACCAATCATTTTATCAATCTGTTTAAACGGGAAACCGGGGCAACCCCACTTGCATTTAAGCAGGATGCCCCGGTTTCTATATCCGAGCTACACTATCTTTAAATACCACATGTCCATCTACAATGAACACACCGGCTGTATAGTTTTCAGTTGCAATTTTGCGGACAATCTTATGAATGGCTCTGCGTGCCATCTCCGATATATCCACCTCATATGTTGTAATTCCGATATCGCACAGCCCCGGATAAAGGAAATTATCAAATCCCACGACGGAAACATCTTCCGGAATCCGGTAGCCTTCATTTTCAAGTTTCCGGATCAGATACGAAGCTGCAAGATCGCAGTTACAGACAAATGCCGTCGGCATATCTTTCGGAAATTTATAATATTTTTCCAGATCCATCCGCCCGGTTTTGGTATCCCGGTCATCCATTACATAATCTTTTGGCACATCCATGCCGTGTTCCATCATTGATTTCAGATAACCAAGGTAACGGTCTGTAATACTGTTCGTCATACCAACGGTTCCCACATAGGCAATTTTTTTATGCCCCATGGAAAACAGATAATTGGTCAGCGCATAGGTTCCATAAAAACTGTTGGAAATCACGGTGTCAAGACCAACGGCATCGTTATAAAAATCCAGACAGACCACTGGCACGCCGCCCTCTTTTTCAATCTGTTCAATGTACGACTTTGTCATATCTCCGAGAATAATCAGACCATCCACCTTTTTTTCCTGAAGCAGAAGCGGCATCTGGTTTTCCAGCACACTCTCCCTTGAAATACTTTCGAGCAGCGTAAAACACCCACGGGAAACTGCCTTCTTGTTTACTTCCTGATACATTTTCCAGTAAAAGGAATCGTATTTGTCCAGATATACTTCCTGTATCAGGACTCCGATATTATATTGTTTTTCCGCAGACTGCCGTTTCGTCTCTGAAGGACTGCGGTATCCAAGTTCTTCTGCAAGATTCTTTATTTTCTCCCGCATTTCCTCGCTGACACCTTTTTGTCCGGACAAAGCTTTTGAAACAGTTACGGTGCTGACACCAACCTGTTCCGCAATATCTGCAAGTTTTACTGCTTTTGCCATAATTCCCTCGATATTTTTATACTCATTCATTTATGCAGCCACATAAACCGGCTAATTTAAGTTAATTTTACATTCTTTTTTTTCTTCTGTCAATTAATCTGCCACAAAATGGTACAGATAACTTCGGTAATCCCCCTGCTCAGAAGGAACCAGCATACCGGCATTCATAAGCAGATCTCCACCGTATACGCATTCGTTCTCCATCTCACCTTCCAGACGATAATCCAGATTCGGATTCAGTCCCTGCAGGCGTACTTTTAAACTGTGGTAATTCGGGCGTGCGTGTACGGTCACGAAAGTAACCAGTGCCTCTTTTTTATCTTTGGATACTACCATATAACAATCGTAGAAATGATTTTCCCGGTAAGAAGCGATACGGTAATAATCCCCCTCCCTTACCAGATCGTTATACTTGTGATACATAGCTGTCTGCTGTGGAATCTGTTCCTGCTCTTCCTTTGCAATCTTTGTGATATCCAGCTCATAACCAAAGGTTCCTGCCAGGCAACTTCCCCTCTTGTCTTAAACGGGGTATTTCTGCCCACGGTATGGTTCGGGCAGTCCGAAACATGTGCTCCCATTGCGGACAGTGGATAAATCAGTGCCGTACCTTCCTGAATGCCAAGCCTCTCGATTGCATCCGTATCATCCGAGCACCAGATCTGTGGGCTGTAATAAAGCATACCCGGATCAAAACGTGCTCCACCACCGGAACAGTTCTCCAGAAGAAGATCCGGAAAATCACGGGTCAGGCGTTCCTGCATCTCATACACACCAAGCACATAACGGTGGCTTAACTCCCCCTGGCGGTCTGCCGGAAGCGCAAGGCTTCCCAGATCGGTAAGCTGACGGTTCATGTCCCACTTCACATATTCGATATTGGCACTGCTTAAAATTGCACGGATCTTTTCATAGATGCAGTCCCTCACATCTTTTCTGCTGAAATCAAGGACATACTGATTTCTCGAAAGCGTTCCGGTGCGTCCTTTGACAGCAATCGCCCAGTCCGGATGCTCTTTGTACAATTCCGAATCCGGGGAAATCATTTCCGGCTCCATCCAGATACCGAATTTCATGCCAAGTTTATTCACTTCATCTACCAGATAGTTCAATCCGCCCGGCAGTTTCTTTTCATTCACAAACCAGTCCCCAAGACTTGTACTGTCATCATTGCGGTGTCCAAACCAGCCATCATCCATAACCAGCATTTCAATTCCGTACTGAGAGGCAAGTTTTGCAATATCTAAAAGTTTTTCGGTATTGAAATCAAAGTAGGTTGCTTCCCAGTTGTTGATCAGAATCGGGCGTTTCTGATTGCGGTATTTGCTGCGGATTAAATGATTCCGATAGAAGTCGTGAAAATTACGGGTCATTTTTCCAAGTCCCTCTGCGGAAAATGTAAGGACAGCTTCCGGTGTATAAAATGATTCTTCACTTTCCAGTTTCCAGGAAAAATCTGCCGGATGAATTCCCATGACTGCACGTATACTGTCAAACTGGCTTTTTTCCAGCTGTGCGATAAAATTGCCGGAATAAATAAAATGCATGGCATACACTTCACCGGATGTCTGTGTCGTGGAAGATTTCATCCATGCCATAAATGGGTGTTCCTGATGGGAGGACTCCCCACGGATACTTCCCACACTGGTCTTTCCATATCCCAGCGGACGGCGGTCCATCTGGCGTTCTCTTGCCCATGAACCGTGAAGTGTCAGCATCTCGTAGGCATCATCATCCATATCCAGGCATGCCGAATATGCTTTTGTGAGGTAAACTGCCTCTTTGCTCTGATTGCTGATGCGCACGCTTCTGGTAATCATATCGTTTTCTTCAAACACGGTATAATACAGATCCACATCCAGCTGCAACACTTCATCCCTGCAGTGAAGAATCAGTGTCTGTGCGGTATGCTCCCTGTCAAATGCGGACGGAAGTCCCGGAAGCTGCGGTTTCTGATCTGTAATTTCATAGGAAACATACGTCGGCATAACCGCATGCTGACCTGCCTGTGTTCGCACAGCAATGCTGCTTTCCCGATAATCTCCCACTCCGTTTCCGGAATACTCCGATGGAAACGTATCATAAAAAGAACAGCGCTCTCTTTCATTCTCCGATGGAACAAACGGTGCCTCTCCGGTACGGAGCAGGTAGCGCAGATCCTGTCCGCGCACACGCTTGCCGTAATATACATGACCTACAAAGGTCCGGTGGTCTGCAAGACCTATGATATAGCTGGTATTCGCTGTCTCCAGACAAAACAGATCCAGATTTTCATCAAATACGATACTCATGTTAATCCTCCAGTATGTTTTCTTCTATAAATTTCACTGCCAGGTCCTTGTTTTTTAAACCTTCTGCCAGACCTACCACACAGGTATCCGGATACCAGCCGGTTTCCTTCACCCAGGCATTTTTTTCTAACTTTATGCCGATCGGATATTTTTTCCCTGTTTCGGTACTTTTTACATACACCAGATCGTCCTTATATTTTTCCAGCAATTCTTCTGGCAAATATTCCCGGATGTCTGCCAGATAGTCAAACTCTCCCAGTGAATAAAAGAAATCATAATCCGCAAAAAAGACATCTACCGACTGTGTCATAAAGCGGCTCTGAATCATCTGAATGCTCTCTGCGGATGCCCCGTCGTTTTCATTTGCCGAGGCTCCCAGATTACTGCTGACAAGCACTTCGCTTTTATCCGGATCCAGTCCGTTTTCTTTTAGGAAACCATTATAATAACCGGAATCCCCAGCCGGATTGTCCTCAGACTGTATGGCATTTACCGCCATAATTTCCAGTGCGGTATCTTTTTGCGTAACATAATGGATGATCAGAAAGCTGATGATTCCTATAATGGCAAGTGCGACAATGGTCTGCAATCCATAGTAATGAACCAGATACCATATTTTATCTTTTCCATGCAGCTCTTTTAACTTTTCTCTTTCTGTCTTCGGCTCCTCTTTTTTATAGAGGATGCTGTCTTCTCCTGCTTTGGAAAAATCCGGTTTTATATTCTTCTGATCATCCATAACGTTTATTCTCCTGCGTATGTAAGCATCGCGGTGCGCAGCTCATCCAATTTCTTTTCGGAATCTTTGATATCCGTTCCGACAACACCAAAATAGAATTTGATCTTTGGCTCTGTTCCGGATGGACGTACACAACACCATGCATTGTTGCTCAGTTCATAGTAAAGAACGTTACTTTCCGGAAGTCCGGTTGGTGTAACTTCTCCGCTTGTCATATCTGTTCTTGTATCTTTCTTGTAATCACGAAGTGCTAAAACATCCCATGCACCGATCTTTTTCGGCGGATTGTTCCGCATCTCGTTCATCATGCTCTGAATCTTTTCTGCTCCGTCCATACCCTTTAAGGTCATAGTCTCAAGACCTTCTTTGTAATAACCGTAAGTCTCATACAGGGAAACCATGGCATCCCAGAGGGTGATTCCGTTGGATTTGCACCATGCTGCCACTTCGCAGAGCATCATGACTGCCACACAGGCATCCTTGTCCCTGGCATAAGTTCCTGCCAGACATCCGTAGCTTTCTTCCAGTCCAAAGACGTACTCATAACTGTTCTGCTGCTCAAAAAATTTGATCTGCTCACCGATATACTTAAATCCGGTCAGTACCTCGATCAGTTTTACTCCGTAAGCTTTTGCGATTGCCTTTGCCATGTCGGTGGTTACGATAGTCTCAACCAGTGCACCGTTTGCCGGGAGTGTTCCGTTTGCTTTTTTCTCACGCAGAATGTACTCTGCAATCAGCATACCGGACATATTTCCAGTGAAACTTACATACTCTCCTGTCTTGGTATCCTTTGCATAAACACCCAGACGATCGGCATCCGGATCGGTTGCCAGAACGATATCCGCATCTACTTCTTTTGCCAGTTTCAATGCAAGCTCAAATGCCTTTGGCGACTCTGGATTCGGATAGGAAACGGTCGGGAAATTTCCATCCGGAAGTTCCTGCTCTTTTACTACATAGACATTTTCAAATCCCAGTTCTTTTAATACACGGCGTACCGGGAGATTTCCTGTTCCATGTAACGGAGTGTAAACAATCTTGATATCTTTTGCCATCGCTTTGATGATTTCCGGGTGGATCGACTGTTTTTTGAGTTCTTCCATATAACGGTCATCCATTTCTTTTCCGATGGTATGATAAAGTCCTGCAGCTTCGGCCTCAGATTTCATCATAGTCTTCACCTGTGAAAAATCAGTGACTTTTGCCACTTCTGCAAGAATATTTTTATCGTGTGGCGGAGTAATCTGTGCGCCATCCTCCCAGTATACTTTGTATCCGTTATACTCACGCGGATTATGGCTTGCCGTAATCACGATACCTGCAATACATCCAAGTTCACGGACGGAAAATGACAGTTCCGGTGTCGGACGCAGGGATTCAAAACGATAAGTCTTAATCCCGTTTGCATTCAGGCAGAGTGCTGCCTCATCGGAAAACTCCGGGGACATGATACGGGAATCATAAGCGATCGCAACTCCCTTGTCCTGTCCGTTCTGGGAAATGATGTAGTTTGCCAGTCCCTGGGTTGCCTGACGAACCGTATAAATATTCATACGGTTTGTTCCTGCGCCGATTACCCCGCGCAGACCACCAGTACCAAACTCCAGCTGACGGTAAAAACGATCCTCGATCTCTGCATCATTTCCTTGTAGTGCCAGCAGTTCTTTTTTGGTATCCTCATCAAAATAATTGTCTGTGCACCATTTCTTGTATGTATCCATATAACTCATTTCAGGTCCCCCTTCTATTCAGCTTTTTATTTAAGTATACCATAATTTAAGTTTGTGTAAATATGTTTTTAGTCAGAATTTAAGCTAAATTTTCATTCTGAAACTTGTGAAAATTTACGATAGATGATGTCTGCTGCCGCTTTCCCGTAGACTTCATAATCCCCTCTTTTGACAGGATTTCTGCCGTCTCCATGCCATGCAGCCCATTCCCAGATGCCAAATCCGCCTACCCAGTCTCTCTTTTCGCAGGCATCAAACATCGCCTGAAACCAGTCTGCCTGTCCTTTTCATCATAGTCCCCACGCACGCCCCAGTCATTCGGCACCTGATTGGAACCTTTCACAGACATACAGCCGGCTTCCGCAAAGAAAAACGGCTTATCAAACTTCTTTACCACCTGTTCAATACGATCCAGCTGATTGTCCCAATCGTCAATCGGATAATACCCGCTGGATGAAATCACATCTACCGCATCCCACCATTTCACATTATGTTCCTGGTACTTATCCGTATTGTAGGAAACCAGTCCATCATACTTCCGGCGGATTGCCGCAATCACTTCCCGCCATTCCGCTTCGCGGCGCTCGGTCTGCACCATCTCGCAGCCTGCAATAAACAGATCCACTCCGCACTGCTGCGCAAGTCTGGCATAGTGTTCCTGAAATGCCCGGTAAGAGGCGAACCAATTGCTCCACTTCGGTTCACACACGACATCTTCATCAAAGAAATTGATATGTGCACGCCATGTTCCGTCCTCACAGTTTGCCGTTGGCTTTAACGCCACCTTAAGGCCAAGCTGTTTTGCGTAAGCAATCATGCAGTCAGCTCCTCATCCGATACATTCCGCTTGGTCCGGTAATCAATGTTCTCGGAAAATGCTGTCTTCTGCACACCGTTCGGTGCAAAAATCACATAGTTTGCTCCCGTCTTTTCTTTCATCAGTTTCAGACTCTGTCTGGTTTCTTCTTTTTCAAAGGTACCTCTTGCACAAAATGGTGCAAAGGTAACTGCATGTATACGCTCCATAATATTCTCTCCTGTTTTCGTTTTTGTGTCCGGGTATCGTTTCGATCGTTTCTGCGGGCCGTCTGTCTGTAAGGGACTCCGTTCGCGATTTCTAGTCTGCCTAAGAGGGAACCTTCGAAACGTTTATTGCGCCCACTCTCATTTGTCTTGATATATACAACCGTTTATATATTTTATTCTGTGACTGCGCAAATTGAACCGTGGGCGCGCTTATTCGAAGCCTCCCTCTAAGGCACACACGAAATCACTCAGACGGTGTCCTTACAGACAGACGGCCCGCAGAAACTATTGAACGTTAATCGCAGATCCGACCATGTGAGAGGCTGCAGGCTCGGAAAAAAGTTTCGAAATCACCAACTTATTGTCATGCGTATTATCTTACCTTTTTTTTCGGCAATCCGCAACTTGAAAAACAGTCATTTATTATGTAAAATAAAGCAAATACGAAAAGAGAGGACTGGGAATATGCATACGGAAAATAAAAAAGAACTGGCGCTGGAAATCATCCGCCGTCTGAAACAGGCGTACCCGGATGCCGCCTGCAGCCTAGATTACAACGAAGCCTGGAAGCTTCTCGTCAGTGTCCGCCTGGCCGCACAGTGTACCGATGCCCGCGTAAACATGATCGTACCGAAATTGTATGAAAAATTTCCGGATGTCAATGCCCTGGCAGATGCACCCGTGGAAGAAATCGAAGAAATCGTGCGTCCCTGTGGACTGGGAAAAAGCAAGGCAAGGGATATCAGTGCCTGCATGCGGATGCTGCGGGATGTGTATGGTGGAAATGTTCCAAACGATTTTAATGCCCTGTTAAAGCTGCCGGGTGTCGGACGCAAAAGTGCCAATCTGATTATGGGAGATGTATTTGGAAAACCGGCGATCGTGACGGACACGCACTGCATCCGCCTGAGCAACCGGATCGGATTGGTGGATCACATCAAAGATCCAAAGAAAGTAGAAATGGAATTGTGGAAGATCATTCCTCCGGAAGAAGGCAACGATCTGTGCCACCGTTTTGTACTGCACGGACGTGACATCTGCACGGCCCGCACCACACCGCACTGCGAACACTGCTGCCTGCAGGATATCTGTGCACAGCGGATTTAAGATTTCAGCAGGCGCTGCATATCTTCCGGAAGCGGTGCCATAAAGTTCATCGGCTGTCCGGTCATGGGATGCGGAAACGAAAGTTTCCATGCATGCAGTGCCTGACGGCCAATATCATATTGCTCTTTTCCACAGGAAAAAGTCTTTCCCTGAAAAATCTGTCTCTCCCAGGAATTTTCATCGTCCCGACGGTCAATCTGATTTTCCCCATATGCCGGATTATAAAGAAAATCTCCCACCAGCGGATGTCCCAGATATGCCATATGCACGCGGATCTGGTGGGTTCTCCCGGTCTCAAGCTGAAGTTTTACCAGACTGCGGAACTTCTGTGCATTTCCGGTCTGCCATCCGGTCAGAACCCGGTAATGCGTCACCGCCCGGTCTCCCCGCTTAAAATCAACAACGCGGCGCAGGCAGCGGTCCTCCTGTCTGGCAATCGGTGCATCAATGACGCTGGAAACCGGCACAACCTTTCCCTCCACAAGCGCAAGATACGTCCGGTGAATCCCGGGTGCTTTTAGTCCCTGCTCGGCTTTTGCCCGCACCATCTGCCCGAGGATCGCTGCAGAAACCGCATGTTTTGCCACAATAGTAAGCCCGGAGGTATCCCGGTCCAGCCGGTTGATACAGCGGAACACAAAGGGAACCCCCTGCTCTTTGAAATACCATGCCAGTGCATTGCCGAGAGAATTGTCCGGATTCCCACGGGATGGATGAACCGGCATTCCTGCCGGTTTGTTGATCACAAGCAGATCCTCATCCTCATAAACGATGGCAAATGGCAGTTTTACCGGACGGATCTGTCCGGAATTATCCGTTTCCCGAATCCATACGGTCAGAACATCCCCTTCTGCAAGCATGTGTTCATATGTACATACGTCCCGTTCAGGCAGATTGCCTGTTCGTTTTTACGCAGATCTACAAGATTCTGCCGGGAATACCCTTTTTCTTTTAAAAATCCACTGATTTTCTGTGGTTTCTCCAGACTGTTAATCTGATATAATACGCTTCTGTCCATAATGGTCATCATTGATCTCTTTGCCAGGTAAATGTCCCCCTGTATGCAAGATTCTCCGATCCGGAATCTTTGATACGTTCTGACGGATACACTGTCTCCGCTACCACAAACCAGCCAATCACCGCAATCATCAGAAGATAAAATAAAAGTACTTCCTTTTTATTCCCCATATACTTTTTCATCTTTCAGTTTCTCACCCTGTCCTTTATACTTTATATTTTGCATTCATATGTTTTCTTTTAATTATTCCATAACTATACCGGAAATGCAAGCACCACGTTCCTGTTCACTCAGCACTGCGCCATGTCACGCAAAAAGGGATTACCACCCATTTCGTGGTAATCCCCTGGAAAGAAAACTCAGATTGTTCCGGTTACGGTAAGTGTGCCTGCGCCCGGTGTCACTGTCCACTCGCCGGTTGTGGCATCCTGCGTAAAGGTTGCTGCCGGTACGGTAATCTGCCCTTCCTGCGTCGCAAAAGTACCGGTCGTGGCATTGTAGGAATAATTTGCCGGATCCGACCATGCCGTTCCATTATACGATACCGCAAGATTCGAAAGTACCGGATCGAATATGTCTGTCACCACTGCGCCGGTTGCCGCCAGTGCCGCAGTATTTCCGGTATTCTGGATAAGGAACGTATAGGTCAGTGTTCCATTTTCCGTAACCGGAACCGGACTGACGGATTTGGTGATTGTCAGCTTCGGACCACTTTCCGCGATGACGGTTTCCTTTGCGGTAACCGGTGTAATTCCCCCTCCGGAAACGGTCACCGTGTTGGTAATCTCCGATTCCGCCAAAAGAGGTGCAAACGCATTGGTTTCTGCCTCATATACAATGGTCACGTTTCCCCCCGCCGGTACACTGATCCCGGAAACGGAAAGGGGTGGTCCTGCCGTGACTGCCGGTGTTGTCTGTAAGATTCCATTGCTGTAATAACGCACGGTATCTGCCACATACGTCAGTGGCACCAGTGTGTCTGTGCCAAATGCATATGCCCCCAGATCATCTGCAACCATCAGTCCTGTCATGGCTGTATTTCCGGAATTCACTATGCTCACAACATAGGTGACACGGTCATTCTGCCCGTATGTTTTGCGTACCGCAGTTTTGGTTGCGGCAAGTACCTCAAGGATTTCTCCCACTGCAACGTTGGAATTGGCTACAGCGTTTCCATAGCGGAGCTGTGCCTGATTGGTAAATATTGCCATTTTTTTGCATCCTTTCATTTTATTCAGGTATGCTTTATCATATGACAAAAATTTTCCATATGTGCAGCCGCGCCGTCATTATTCTTTCAAATATATTTCCGGTCTTCTGTCCCGGAACAGCCCCCAGCTTCTTCTTTCTTCTTCTATTTCATCCAGATCAAACGTATGCAGGATAAAGCCTTCTGATACCCTGTCCATCTCTTCTTTCACTTCCCCTGTTGCGTCTGTGATAAAAGAGGAACCGTAAAACGTGAGGCTGAGCTCTGCTGTCCATTTTCCGCGCACGGTTCCACGGTTTCTGTCCCGATCCTGTTTGCAGCAATGACCGGCATAAGATTACATGCCGCATGCCCCATCATGCACCGTCTCCAGTGCGGCATACTGTCGCAGCCAAGTATCGGCTCGCTTCCGATTGCAGTTGGATAAAAAAGGAGTTCCGCCCCTTTTAGTGCCATGCCTCTTGCCGTCTCCGGAAACCACTGATCCCAGCAGATTCCAACCCCAATCGTCCCATATCTGGTTTTAAATGCCCGAAACCCTGTATCACCGGGCGTAAAATAAAATTTTTCCTGATAATAATGGTCGTCCGGAATATGTGTTTTCCTGTAAATGCCGCGCACACTTCCATCGGCATCAATGACTGCCACGGAATTGAACATCTGTCTGTGATCCCCGGCTTCATAAAAGCTCACCGGAATCACCGTTTCCAGCTCTTTGGCCAGTTTTTTCATATGGATGACAGCATCATCTTCCTCTGGCGTTCTTGCATATCCATAATATTCATACCTTCTCTCCTGACAGAAATACGGTCTTTCGAAAAGTTCAGGAGGAAGAATGACCTGCGCCCCCTGTGCAGCGGCCTCCCTGATCAGTTCCGATGCTTTTTCTATATTTTCTTTTACATCGCTGCCGCAGCCCATCTGTATGGCAGCCACTGTGGTTTTTCTCATATCATGCTCCTCCCATCCTCCGGAATCAGCCGGTATCTGCTGTGTAATACAATGAATGTTCCCACCACCGACAATAATATCACGTGCGTAAACCGGGTATACTTTCCTTCCGGGAAAAAGCCCCCCTATGATGTTCACAGCCTCTGCATCCATTTCATCCTCAAACTGGGGAATCAGGACTCCTCCATTTGTAATATAAAAATTAACATAGCTTGCGGCAAGCCGCTCCCCTGCTTTTCGCTGCTCCTCCCCCTCTTCAAAGGAAAAACCGGCAAGTTCATATTCCGTTATACAAACCGGCTTCCCCGGAACCGGGACTTTGTGGACTATGAGCTTCCGCCCCCTGGCATCTGTCTCTTTTTCCAATATTGCAAGATCTGCAGATGACAAGGGATACTGCGGATCTTTGGGATCCTCCGTCCACGCAAGCACCACATGTCCGGGAGCGGTAAATGCACAGACATTGTCTATGTGTCCGTTTGTCTCATCGTTGTAGATTCCATATGGAATCCAGATGATTTTTTCTGCCCCAAGATAATCCTTTAACTTCTGTCCGATCTTTTCTTTTGAAAGTTCCGGATTCCTGCCTTTGCTGAGCAGACAGCTTTCTGTCACAAGGATGGTTCCCTCTCCATCGGTATGGATTGCCCCGCCTTCTAACACAAACGGATGCGCATCATACAGATCATATCCTGTCTTCCGGCAAAAAGAGGACGCTACTTTATCATCCTTTTCCCAGTCTGCATACAATCCGTCACAGATTCCACCCCATGCATTAAAACACCAGTCAATTCCCCGTACCTGCCCCTGCCCATTGACAACAAAGGTCGGTCCGACATCCCTCGCCCATGCATCATCCGATGCAATTTCCATATAATGGACCGGATAATTTTTCTGATAGTTTTTTTCTTTCCGGACAGCTTCAATGATCATTTGTGCATGATCCAGCTCCCCTGCTTCCACCAGCAGATATACCGTCTCGGATTCCGCAGTGGCACATATGACATCCGCAAAAGCCTCTCTTGCCTTTTTTGCACCATATATCCAGGAACCCGGCCGTTTCGGCCATATAAGTATTGTCCCTTTATGCGTTCATACTCCGCTGGCATATGAAATCCATCCTGGCTAGGACAGCCTTCCTTTAAAATCTTCATATCCAAATCTCCTGATTACCCTGCATTCTTTATCCGCCCCCATAACTGCGATGTCCGGAAGCGGCATACCGTTAAACGTATTATTTTTGACCATGGAATAAATTGCCATGTCACAGAATGTAAGCCTGTTGCCCACTTTTATCTCTTTATCAAATGAGTAATCACCGATCACATCACCTGCCAGACAGGTACAGGAAGAAAGCCGGTACGTATATGCTTTCTCCCCTGCTTTTCCACTGTCCTTAAGCGGCGGACGATACGGCATTTCGAGTACATCCGGCATATGGCATGCCGCTGAAGTGTCCAGAACCAGTATCTTTATCCCATTGTTTTCGACAATATCGAGCACGGTTGTCTCAAGATAGCCTGCATTCAGGGCTACTGCCTCCCCCGGCTCAAGATAAATTTCAAGGTCATATGTTTCCTGCATGCGCCGGATACAGTTCTCCAGTTTTTCCATGTCGTAACCGGCTTTTGTGATATGATGTCCGCCACCCATATTAAGCCATTTCCGTCCGTACAGCAGATCTCCAAACTTTTTTTCCACAGCAACAAGTGTCGTTTCCAGGGCATCCGAATTCTGTTCACAGAGCGTATGGAAGTGAAACCCATCTATCTGCGACAGGTCAAAACCGTTTTGTATGGCTTTGTCAAGCTCTGCCCTCGTTAGACCAAGCCTTGAACCTGTACCGCACGGATCATAAATCTCATGCCCTTCCTGTGTAGAACACTCCGGGTTAATTCTAAGTCCTGTACTTACCCCTGCGGCTGCTTCTTTGATTTTTTCCTTATGAACCAGAAACTGGGAAACGGAATTAAAAACAATATGGTCACATATTTTTACCAGTTCGTCCATTTCTTCCGGCAGATATGCCGGACAGAAGACATGGTTTTCTTTCCCCATCTCTTCCTGTGCCAGACGTGCTTCATACAGCCCGCTTGCCGTCGTCCCACTTAAATATTTTCCAATCAGGGGATATTCACAAAATGCGCTGAATGCTTTCTGTGCAAGAAGGATCTTTGCGCCCGTTCTCTGCATTACATGATGCAAAATCTTCAGGTTTTCTGTCAGTTTTCCCTCATCTATCACATAGCAGGGAGTTTTCAGTTCATTAATCTTCATCCTTCCCTCCGGCTCAATCCATATGAACAGAAGGGTCTGCTGTCTTGTAACAATCCACGGATACCGGATTTTCAACTACCTTCCATGGAAGACCAAATTTATTCAGTGCTTCCATATACGGATCCGGATCCATCTCCTCAAGATTGAATACCCCGGGCTTTTTCCAGAGTCCTGTCACAACCATCATGGAACCTATCATTGCCGGTACTCCTGTTGTATAGGAAACTGCCTGTGATTCCACTTCTTTGTAGCATTCCTGATGGTCACATACATTATAAATATAAATAGATTTCTTTTTTCCGTCCTTTATCCCATTAAAAATACATCCGATATTTGTCTTCCCTACTGTCCGTGGTCCAAGTGATGCCGGATCCGGAAGCAGTTCTTTTAACACCTGTAACGGCACCACTTCTTTTCCGTCTACCATAATCGGGTCTGTCCGGAGCATTCCCACATCCTCAAGGCATTTCATGTGTGTAAGATAACTCTGTCCAAACGTCATGAAAAACCGGATTCTTTTCACACCCGGAATATTTTTGGCAAGGGATTCTATTTCCTCATGGTGGAGAAGATACATATCTTTTTCTCCGACCTGGTCAAAATTATACTGTGCCCGCCACTCCATCGGCTCGGTTTCTACCCAGTGCCCATCCGTCCAGTAGGAACCGTTAGCGGATACCTCCCGAAGATTTATCTCCGGATTAAAGTTTGTGGCAAACGGATAACCATGATCTCCGCCATTACAGTCAAGTATATCAATGGTGTGGATTTCATCAAAATAATGTTTCTGCGCATATGCCGTAAATACCGATGTGACACCAGGGTCAAACCCGCTTCCAAGAATTGCGGTAAGTCCTGCCTCCTTGAATTTTTCCTGATAAGCCCACTGCCAGGAATAATCAAAGTAAGCGGTAAATCCCAGTTTTTTGCACCGCTTCTCATAAATTTCCCTCCACTGTGGATCTTGCGTATCCTCGCACTCGTAGTTTGCGGTATCAATATAGTCAACTCCACAGGCAAGACATGCATCCATAATCGTAAGATCCTGATAAGGGAGTGCCACATTGAGCACTGCATCCGGCCGGTACGAACGGATCAGTGTTTTTAATTCTTCCACGTTGTCCGCGTCAACCCTTGCCGTCTCAATTCTGGAAGCTGTTTTCCCTTCAAGTTTTGCCTTTAAATCGTCACATTTTGACAGGGTACGGCTTGCAATCATGATGTCCGTGAAAACTTCACTGTTCTGACAGCATTTTCTGATTGCCACCTGTGCAACACCGCCACATCCAATAATAAGTAATCTGCTCATTTTTATTCCTCCTGTATCATTTGTTTTACCGGGTTTCTTCCTCTTCGAGTAAGTCCTCTACATATTTTGGAAGCATAAATGCCCCCCGGTGTAAATTTGTAGTATAGTACCATGTTTTCATTCCAAGTGCATCCCATCTTTCTGCATCAAGATCATTCAGCGGATGATACTTTTTAGAAGCGAATCCGAATAACCAGTACCCGGAAGGACAGGTCGGGATATGTGCCTGGTATACCCGGCTGATCGGGAATGACTTGTAGACTTTTCTGTGCATTTTCCGGCATTCAGCCTCATCCTCGTCATAAAACGGGCTTCCATGCTGATACACCATGATTCCGTCCTCCCGGAGAGCTTTATAACAGCTTCCGTAAAATTCTTTTGTAAAAAGTCCTTCCGTATGCCCCAATGGATCTGTTGAATCGTTGATGATCAGATCGTATTCATCATTTTTCCCACGCAGAAATCTAAGCCCATCATCATAATACATTGAAATTCTGGGATCCTCTAATCCACATGCCACCTCCGGGAAAAATTTTCTGCATACATCAACAAACATTTTATCGGTTTCTACCACGTCAATCTTTTCAACAAACGGGTATTTTATGAGTTCTTTCGCCACACCCCCATCCCCGCCACCGATAATCAGAATTTTTTTTGCATTGGGATGGACTGCCATCGGCACATGGGTCACCATTCATCATATATAAATTCATCTGCATCGGAAAAAACAATTTCACCATCCAATGCTGCCATTTTTCCAAATTCATAGGATTTAAATACATCTATCTTCTGATATTCACTTTTCCCCGAAAAAAGCTGCTCCTCTATCCGGACATCCAGTTTTACATTAACTGTATGATATTCCGAAAACCACATTTGCATATCTTTACCTCCTGTTGCCACTCATGCCAGTACCTGAAGATATTCCACTGCCGGATCTTCGGTTCCCTGCATGGAGCATCCTTTTTCTTTTGCATACAGAATATATTCCGCAATCTCTTTTGTAATCCGTTCCCCCGGGGCAAGAATCGGAATCCCCGGTGGGTAGCACATGACAAACTCTCCACTGATGCATCCCACGGAATCTTTTATGTTTAGCGATTTTTTTTCTGCATAAAAAGCTTTCTGCGGAGATACCGCCACCTCCGGATTGATATATTCCCCGGACAAAAGCCCTGTCCTGTCCCTGCTGTATAACCTCTTGATATCCTGCAATGCCCCTACGAGTCTCTCAATATCCTGAATTCTGTCACCAATGGAAATATACGCAAGGATATTACAGATATCACGAATTCGATCTGTATGTCATATTCATCCCGGAGCAGGTCATATACTTCTATTCCGGCAAGCCCGATATCCAGTGTATAAACGGACAGCTTGGTGACATCGTAATCGTAAATGCTGGTTTCATTTACCAGATCACGCCCATAGGCATAGTAACCGCCAATAGAATTGATTTCATTTCTGGCATATTCTGCCATTTTTGCAACTCTGGCAAAAGATTCTCTTCCCCGCAACGCAAGATTTCTTCTTGAAATATCAAGACTCGATAAAAGGAGATACGATGCACTGGTTGTCTGTGTCAGATTGATAATCTGCCTGACATGATCTGCTTTTACCGCTTTCCCGGTAAGAAGGATGGAGCTTTGTGTAAGGCTTCCCCCGGATTTGTGCATGGAGATGGCAGACATGTCTGCGCCTGCTGCCATACCACATACCGGAAGGTTTTCCCCAAAATACAGATGCGTCCCATGTGCTTCATCTGTAAGCACCTTGATTCCTCTGGAATGAGCAAGTTTTACGATTGCCCGGAGGTCTGAACATATCCCGTAATACGTCGGATTGTTTACCAGAACCGCTTTTGCATCCGGGTTGTCCTCAATCGCCCTGGCAACCTGGTCTATTTCCATTCCGAGAGAAATCCCAAGTTTCGCATTCATCTCCGGATTCACATAAACCGGAACTGCCCCACAGAGCACCAGTGCATTAAGTGCACTTTTATGGACATTTCTCGGTAATATAATTTTATCTCCCGCCTTACAGGTTGACAATATCATTGCCTGCACTGCCGATGTCGTTCCCCCAACCATGAGGAATGCATTTTCTGCGCCAAATGCATCTGCCGTCAGTTCTTCTGCTTCGCGGATAACAGAAACCGGATGGCACAAATTATCCAGTGGTTTCATGGAATTTACGTCCAGTTCCACGCACTTTTGTCCAAGCAGCTGTACCAGTTCCGGGTTTCCCCTGCCTCTTTTGTGCCCAGGCACATCAAATGGAACCACTCTTCTTTTTTTAAATTCCTCAAGTGCCTCATAAATTGGAGCTTTCTGCTGTCTATTAATATCCATTTACTACTCCTAACTCCTTACTGAAAAATAACAGGAGCCTCCAAGTCATTTTAACTCAAAGGCTCTTTTTCTTACATAACTTTATGCAAGTGCAGGTTCTTTTCCTGCAATAATCGCTTTCACTTCATTTTTCAATTCTGTATTCACTGGTCTTTCTCCTTTTTGTAACAGATATCGTCATCCCCAAAAAGGCATCTGACCACGCCTATATTATAACTTACCCATTTCTTTTATACAATCAATTTTTTGCATTATCTGCACCATAAGCTGTAAAGAACTGAGTACATCCGCCGCCTTTCTTCCAAATCGGCCGAATCTGCTCCGCAACTGGAAAAAAGAATTCCTCGACAATGCTTCTGCTGTATTTGATGACAAGCGTGAGGATTCCTGATCCGTTGTATCAACGGTCGCTCCAATTCTATTCTGAATACCTTCAAGGACATTGTATCACAGATTGTTTGTTTCGAAAATTATTCTCCTCTGAAAATGGGCAGAAGAAAACCTCCAAATCTTTGGAAGACTTGGAGGCTTGATTCCGACCACTTACTTTTATCATCTATAATTTGAAAAATGATAGATATTTTTTTTTTGCAATATATTGCGCCAATTCATAATATCCTTCAAAATACGAAGAACATATACTGTCTGATTCTCGTCGCTTATGATATAAAACAATAAATATGACTGATATATCTTTTTATGTATTATATATCCTCTATATTTTATCCCTGAATCAGCAAATTTTAAAGGGAAGTCACCCATGTTATTGACTTCCCTATTTAAATTCGTATATAACTTATTTGCAGCATCTGGATTACATAAATCAACCTGAATATACTTAACCAAATTGAATACATCATCCGTTGCTTCATCTGTGATTAGTACTCTATAATTCATTTTTCATCCTATCTCTGATAATCTGAAATGCATCATCAACGGTATGAAGCCGCCCTGCTTCCATATCATCAATTCCTCTATCGAGATAAGAAAATAATGTTTCCATTGCTGTTCTATCTTCTACAACATTCATATCCTTTACTACAGCTTCCATGTAAAACATCTCCTTTCCTTTAACCTCAACTCTATTATAACCATCTTTCATGTAAAAGTATAGGTCATTCGTAAAATATTTTTCTGTCCTAAAATGGAATTTAAAATTTCATTTTAGGTAAGGATATTGTTATTATTCCTTACGAATTCTTTCAACTACACTTTCCTGACTCACCTTTTTAAACTGATACTTTGGAATCGCATATGCAATTCCACTTAATATCGGAACCATAAGCAGGCACGGCACGATTGTAAGATGCAGTTGAAAGAAAAATGCCGTACCAAGCGTATTTATTAAAATCTGCTTTGCTCCAACCACAACTAACAATACTGCAATCATAAATGCGCCTCCCAAATATAGGAATCCCTCAGCCACTAGCATTTTCGATATCTGTTTTTTCGTCATTCCAACAACTTCCAAAAGTGCCAGTTCTTTTTTTCTGCTAATTACAGAAGTTGCTGTTGTATTAAAGAAATTCATAATGCCAATAAAGGCTAAAATAACGACAAGAAAACTACCGATCATATAATATTTACTGACAAACCGCCTAAAGCTCGCCTTCATATCCAATACAGAAAAAACATTGATCATATCATTTTCTTTCAAAACATTTTTATCAATGTATTCTTTTACTTGCTTATCCTCTCCCTTCTTGGCATCAATAGCAGCATACATTGCTGATTGATTTTCTGTCTGGGTGATATACTCTTCTTCTGGGACCATTACTGTAATATAAACAGAATCTGCATACGGATAATCCAGGGAATATGGCATCATAGCTTCTCCGATCACCCCATAATCTTTCTGCTTTCCGTTTCCGTACTCCATTTTAAAAGTTTCGCCAGACTGATAATAAGAAACTGGTTGTTCTGTATATTTATTACTATAGTCCACAATCACATACTCCCCACTTTTAAACGTATTCCAGGAACATTTTTCCCCTTTCCATTCTAACATATCAAACACCGCTTCACTAATTCCGAGGAAATGAACCTTTACCGTATTATCCGCTTTTGTTTCCTCCCAGATTTGCTTTTCATAATCTGTCCAGTTTTCTTTGTTTTTTTCTGCCAATGTCTCCCACGTTTTCAAAAGTGCCGGTTCCATCTTATGTCTTTCTTCCGAATAATACACATATCCTGTTTTCTCACTTTGCGGACACTTATTCAGAATCTCTTTGATTTCAGGTGTAATACCGTTGAAATTCGTATTTGACAAACTTCCCGTCATCTGATCCAGTTGAAAATCGGAAGCTAAAAACACTTTTCGGAAAGAATCAAAATCATATCCCTGCACCAACATCACGATACAGTTGACAACCACCATAGAAAGAGCGATAGAAAGCATAACAATCAATCCCTTTTTCCAATTTCGTAACACATTTTGAACTGCCATCCCCCACCAGGTTACAGAAGTATTCTTTTTTATTTTCCTATGTGACTGCTCTCCTTCTGCCAAACGCAGAGCTTCCACAGGCGAAACTCTTTCCACCATTTTACAAGCCTGCAGACTGGAGAGATACACCGTTAAAAGCGTTAAAAGTATCGCTGCAAGGAAAATCAAAGGATTGGCTGATACTACTGTCTGAGCTGTTTTTCCTGCCTGTGCACTAATTTCAGCATCTGCAGTCAAGGACGGAGCCATACAAAGACCTGCAAGATAACCACAAAGCAATCCGATTGGAATGCCAATAGCTGATAATCTCCACGCCTGCATACGTACAATTTTCTTCAACTGCTTTCCCGTTGTCCCCACATTCTTTAACAATCCGTAAGCCCGGATATCCGTTTTCACAGAAATGTTAAAAATATTATAAATAATCAGGTATCCAGCTAATATGACAAATAGAATCATGATAATTAAAGAAGAAAATGAAAATGAATCCTCTTCAAAGAGATTATATGCCGGATTGACTTCCATTCCTGTCCCAGCTTTCGTAAATCCCGCTGCTCTAGATATCTTTTCCGTTTTCTTTTCCAGATTCCAAAGGTTCTTGTACCAGACAGAATACTCTTTCCCTCCATTGTAGATGCCATTTTCTAATTCTTCCTGCGTAACGGGATAACGATTCTCCTTTGCATAGGCTTCGGATACCCAGACCATCTGACCTAAAACAGCTTTATCCCCCTGCCAGAATCCACATATCTGAAACGTATCTGTCTTATATTGTTTCAGCATGGGATTTACTTCCCAGGTCAGCGTTACTTCTTCCCCAATCTTTGGTGTAACACCCAGAGATTCCAATATCGTGCTGCTAAGTGCTACTTCATTTTCTTTCTCCGGCAGTCTTCCTGTAGTTGGCAGACAATTAAAACTTTCTGCCATATTTTCATCTGCATATCGGACCTCTACGGAAAATCCAAACCGTTCGTCCATTCCAGCTCCCAGAAAAATACCGGAACCATATCGTTCCACATCTTCATCCTGTTCTATTGTTTTTTGCAATCTCTCCGCATCTTCTTCTGACAAATTCTGCGCAATAGCATGGGATGAATCCATAAATTGCTTAATTTCCGTTGCTCTTTTGGAAAGTATCATGGATACACTCCCCACAAAGAGGCTTGTAAATAACAGTGATGTCAACATGATTGCAATAACAGCAATAATATTTCTTGCTCGGTTCATTTTCATAAAACGTTTCGTCAATAATCGTAACGTTTCTTTATTCTCTACTTTTACCATATAATCGCCCTCACTATACCAAACCACTGTCTGAAACAATTTTTCCGTCTTCTATCTGTAAAATCCGGTCTGCCATCTGGGCAATCTCTTCATTATGGGTAATCATAACGATGGTCTGGTGAAAACGCTTACTGGTTACTTTCAGAAGCCCTAATACATCCTGACTTGTTTTCGAATCCAAATTTCCAGTCGGCTCGTCAGCGAGCAAAATGGCTGGTTTTGCAGCTAAAGCCCTTGCAATTGCCACTCTCTGTTGCTGTCCACCGGATAGAGCGCTTGGCAGGTTTTCCAATTTTGTCCGAATACCCAGTGTATCAATAATTTCATCTACATAACCTTTTTCTACCTTTTTTCCATCCAGTTTCACAGGAAGAACAATATTTTCCCATACATTCAACATCGGAACCAAGTTATACTGTTGAAATACAAATCCAATATTTCTACGCCTAAAAATAGTAAGCTTTTCATCTGTCATATGGCTTAAATTCTGTCCGTCAACAATGACCTGACCGGATGTTGGATTATCTAATCCTCCAATCATATGAAGCATCGTAGACTTTCCGCTCCCAGAAGTTCCAACAATCGCTACAAACTCCCCCTTTTCCACTTCTAAATTTACACCATCAAGGGCTTTGACTTCTGTTTCTCCTTGTCCATATATTTTTCTTAAATTCACTGCTTTTAATATATTCATGCCATCCTCCCATCAAAAAAGCCTGTATTGATCTTTACAATACAGACTTTATCATAACAATGTCTCCATCTTGTTTCTGAAATATCACCGTTTTGATACTATTCCTTTTTTGATATCGGGAGAAACACAGAAAAGGTAGAGCCCTTTTCTCTCTCTGATGTCACTTTTATATACCCCTTTTGTGCCTGAATGATCTCTCTTGCAAGGAATAAGCCAATTCCTACTCCTGGCTGGTCTGCCACTGACAGACTCCGATAAAACCGTCCAAATATCTTTGGTATTTCTTCTTTTTCTATTCCAATGCCATCATCAATGATATCAATCTTTACAAAGAAAGAATTCTGCTCGGCTTTTACCTGAACATTTCCCCCACATGCTGTGTATTTAATCGCATTGTCTACAATATTTCCGAGTGCCTCCACGGTCCATTTTGGATCACATCGAACATGCAAATCCGTGTCACATAGCTCAGAGTAATATTCTTCTCCCTTACTTTTACGTTAAACTGCTGCTGTACGGATGCAAACATCTGTGCAATAGTAGTATCCTCCGAATGTACTGCGATAATTCCACTCTCCATCCGTGATAATTTGACCAATGATTGTATCAGGAAATCTAATTTCTCTGTCTGCTCCAAAATGGTAGCTATCTCCTCCTGATTTTCATGATTTGTTTCAGAGAGTATTTCACCATAAATTTTCAAATTTGAAATAGGAGTCAAGGTCTGATGCGCAATGTCGGAAATAAGTTTCTGTATCACTTCTTTTTGTTCCTGTTGGTTCTTTCTTGCCAGAAAGCTACTGTCTAAATGTTGTTTCATGCTGTTTTCAAGAGCAGAATACTTTTCTTCTGATATTTCTGTCCGTTCCAGTTCTCCATCTATAGCACAATCCAGCATTTGCTGCAGCCGGTTCAAAAGCTTTTTTTCTTTCTGATAAAAAATGCTATGCCAGAAGATTCCACTTAAAACAAATATTCCTACAATCAATATAATTAGTTCTATCATCCATTCACCGCCCAGGTATAACCAATTCCATAGACTGTCTTGATATATTCAGGCTTCTGCGTATCATCTTCTAATTTGTCCCTGAGGCGTTTGACTGCAACAGTCAGAGCATGAGCATCCACAAACTCTGTATCTCCCTGCCATACCTCGTCAATCAGATATTCCCGTTTCAATACCTTTCCTCTGTTTTCACACAGCACTCTAAGGAGCTTTTGATCTGTCTTACTAAGTTCAATAGGTTCTCCATCTTTGAAAAATTCCATTTTATCGAAATAGAACTCAAATCCATCAAGCTCCATAGAATTTTTAGCTGCTGCCTCTTTATTTCTAAGCTGCACAGACACTCTTGCACGCAAAACCATCAAGCTAAACGGTTTCGTAATATAATCATTTGCCCCAGCTTCCAATCCTGTTACAATATCTACTTCCATGTTATTTACTGTAAGCAGAATAATCGACACCTGACTGTTTTTCCTTATTTCTCTTACAAAATCAATCCCATTCCCATCCGGCAAGTTCACATCTAATAAAACCAATGTGATATCTTCCTTTTTCAAGATTTCTCTAGCTTCCTGCAAAGTTCTGCACTGATAAAAGAAATAAGCATCATTCTTTAAAGCCAGACGGATTCCATCATTTAATTTTTTGTCATCTTCAACAATCAGTAACTTTTCACTCATATTTTCTCTGCTTTCTTTCAAATTACGCTAATTGTATCATTGCCAGTTTTATAAATCAAATCATTAAGTCAAAAGCTCCGACAGAATTTATCTTATAAACAGCAAAAAGCTCCCGAAGGAGCTTTCCACGCTTTCAATATACACTAATTCTTTCATCACAATCTCTTCTGCAGCATTCCATATTTGTTTTTCCTCTGCTTCACTATACAATACCGTTGTAAAAACCAATGTCCAAAGTAGGAAAAATTTGAGTAAATTCCGACACTTATTTTATGCAGTTCTATCTTTATGAGATTTCATCAACATCATAATACTTAAAATCCCGGAAGCAGGCACTTCCTCCTGTTTCCTCTGCCGCATAGCAGAACAGACCAAACCGGCAACCAGTAAAATGATCCAGTTTGAAGTACAGCTTATGCACGGTTCCGATGGGTAGCCAGTCTCCCTTATTTACCCGGTAATAGCAGCGTGCTTCATCCTTCATGTTACAGAAATCTGCTTCAAGACGAAAATCCATCTGGTGTGATTCAACAACAGTTCCTTCCGTCATATCCAATATACCATCTTCTTTTTTATCCAGCATAAGGACTTCATATTTTCCATGACGTTTTGTAATGCCAACTGCAGCATAACAGCCCTGCAACGCACACAAACCTGCGACATCGCCCTCTTTCAATGCAGAAGCATCAACAGTAACCTCAGCTGCGCAGGACGGATAACTCATCCTTTGCGTAAGCGTATTTACTGCCTGTGTAAGCTCTGTACAAACTTCCCGTGTTGTAATTGTATAGGTTCCCTGCAATGCATCCAGATGATAGTACCGTGGATCTGGATCATGATTAAACTGCCAGCGCGGAAGCAGCCCATTACGGAAATCATCACTTCCCACTAATGGCTGATAAATATATCCTGGTCTGGTACTGTGAACCTCTATTTCTTCCGGCACATGTCCGTTCTGTCCAAAAAACGGAAAATGATCCTTCCAGGTAACCGGAAGCAGAATAGGAATCCGTCCAACTGCTCCGGAATCCTGAAACAGCATTGCATACCACTTTCCATCCGGCGTATCCACTATTCCTCCCTGTGCCACGCCCTGTCCACAATATCCACGATCATCACAAAGTACATCTCCACCCGTGAATTCTCCTTCCAGAGAATCACTGTAAAAGCATGCTTCCGTCCGCATCCAGCGGTCTCTCAGGGAATGAACCAGAAAAATATAATAATAGCCGTTTATTTTTTGAATATGAGAACCCTCATAGCCTAGCTCCGGGTTCTTATGATCACTGACTAAAAGACGATGTAATCCGTCCTTCTTTGGTGCAGTCAAATCTTCATTCAATTCTGTAATCCAGATTTCATCATTTCCATATACAATATAGCTTCTGCCATCCTCATCAAATAATAAAGAGCCGTCATGATAAAAGCCTTCTATCAGCTGCTTTTTCCATGGACCATCTATTTTTTCCGAAGTATACAAATAAGTCTTACGGGTATCATTTGCCACAAAGCAGATATAAAATCGGCCTTCATGATAGCGCAGGGAAGCTGCCCACATGCCCTGTCCGTAAATATTCTGACCGCTTTTCAGTTGCTGCGCATCCGTATGATCCAACGTCTCATAGACATAAGTCACATGCTCCCAGTGCACCAGATCAAAAGACTGCAGAATCTCACAGCCCGGCATAAAGTGCATGGTTGTGGATACCATATAATAGGTGTCTTCTACGCGGATCACGTCCGGATCTGGATAATCCAATCTTGTTATAGGATTTACATTCATTGTTTATTCCTTTCTGTTTTATCTCCATATTCTTTCTTTGTTCTATTCTATTTTTACTATTTTATCTTTGTTTCTTATCTATACATTAACAGTAGTATGCTTTTTAGTTGTACGCAAAATGATATGCCCTAGCACCATGACTCTTTAATGACACACTAAGGCTCTTTGGCTCTTCCACGTGCTCTCCGCTCCAAAGCTCCGTTCCATTTACTCCATCATAAATCTCCAGATCGGCAAGCGGTATGGATATGTCACTGTCTTTATCACCCAGATTAAATACCGCGACATAATATCCACCCTTTGTATCTGCTGCAATCCACAATGCATGCTCTATACCATCGATTTCACGTCTCCACACCTGATGCGAATGCCGTGCATTTGCATGCATGGCAAGTATTTCAGAATTGGTTACCAGATTCATAGTGAATTCGTCAAACCCTGTCAGCTCTCCTCCCAGCATCAAAGGAGAACGCATGATACTCCAGAGTGTCAGCATGGTGATCTGCTCATCCTGTGTGAAATTCGTCCAGTTATTCACATCATATACCTGCCGTATCGGTCCGACCGGAAGCATATCGGCATCCGGCCAGTGCCCTGCACCTGCATGGGTGCACCATTTTTCTGCTCTTGAAAACATATCATATAACAGTTCCCACTTATCCCAGAAATCATCGGTGATTCTCCACATATTGGAAATCTGCTTATAAAGCTCTGCCTTTTCTAAAAGAGCAGGTCCCGGCGACAGACTTAAAACCATGGGTCTTCCGCAACCATGCAATGCTTTGCTCAGCATAATCAGTTCGGATTCCTCATGTGGCAGTTCCCGTGCAATATCATCACATTTAATAAAATCCACACCCCAGGAAGCATATAATTCAAAAATACTGTTATAGTATTCCCGTGCCCCGTCTTTCTCAGGATCTACACCATACATATCCGTATTCCAGGCACAGATACTATTTGTTTTGGCAATTTCCCGGGCATGTCTGTCACTGTTCATGATTTTCGTGTTCTGATGTACAGCCTGTCGTGGAATCCCTCTCATAATATGAATGCCGAACTTCAATCCAAGAGAATGGACATATTCTGCCAATGGTCCAAAGCCCGCACCGTTTGCTGCGGAAGGAAAACGATTTACTGCGGGAAGCAGTCTTCCATACTCATCCATTACTACATCCGCAAAAGGATGATACTCATTGGTTGCAGCATAAGGCTCATACCATTGGATATCCACCACAATATATTCCCAACCGTACTCCTTCAGGTGCTCAGCCATAAATTCAGCGTTCCGTCGTACGATATCTTCTGTAACAGCCGCTCCATAACAATCCCAGCTGTTCCACCCCATAGGTGCTGTTTTCATCTTCATCTGTTTTATACCCTCTCGATATCCTGTTAATTCTGTCCGTAATATGCATTTGCACCATGCTTACGGAAATAATGCTTATCCTGTAATTCCTGCGGATGAATCAGCTCGGTTCGATATGCCATCTTGGCAACCTCTTCAAGAACCACCACATTGTGGACGGCCTCCTTTGCATCCTTGCCACAGGAAAAAGGACCATGATTCTTGCACAACACTGCAGGAACTGCCATTACATCCTTCTTCATGCGTTTAAATTCCGAAACAATCAGGTGTCCGGTATTTTCTTCGTAAGCAGAGTTAATCTCTTCCTTCGTCAGACATCTCACACAGGGGATTTCTCCGTAGAAATAATCCGCATGAGTCGTACCATAACAGGGAATTGGGTCTATGTCAATACTTTTGACACCAAAAGTTGAACTTTTCTCCCAGCATAACATATGCCGAGAGAATTATTTCTTAGGCTGCTAGAGCCATGGTTGTCGAGACACGGGTGTATAAATATACTTTGATTTTCTCTTTCTTCAATTTACATATCACCTCCAGGAAGTGCCGAAACTGCCGACAGATTGATACTGACTAATGTATCCATCTGCCTGATTGCCAAATTTCTAAGCAATATAAGTCTTTCTGATTGAGATTTCCCCTGCTCAATTAAAATAGCATTATAACTTTCCATATTTGCCAACACCAACAACTGATTTAAATTTGCATCATCACGCACATTCCCCTTTTTACCCGGATTATTATTTTTCCATTGCTTTGCAGTCTGACCAAATAAAGCAACATTTAAAAGATCTGCTTCACTAGCATATGTATAAGCAATCTGTTCTGGTGTTAGCTCTGATGGAATCAAATTTTCCTTCACCGCATCCGTGTGAATACGGTAGTTCACCTTTGATAAAGCCCTGTTCAAGTTCCAGTCCAATGAAAATCGACTATTTTCATCTTGTTTTAACCTGCGGTAATCTTTCATAATATACAGTTGAAATTCCGGAGAAATCCATGTAGCAAATGCCATTGCAATATCGCTATGTGCATAAGTTCCTCCACCATATCTGCCTGCTTTTGACACTATTCCAATAGCATTGGTCTGTTCAATCCATTTGGTTGGCGTCATAACAAACCTGTTTAATCCTGCCTCACTTCTAACCGCCTCGAATTGCACACGGTTAAAATCTGGATTATGAAGTTCTTCCCAAACAGCCAAAAACTCAACTGTATTTCTGTTTCGCATCCAGTTCTGAATGACAAATCTGGGATCATTATCATTTCTATATTTTGCAATGTCTGTCAACGAAATATATTCATTTTCAAAATCTTTCGTGTAAATCCCAATATCAATTCCTTTTGCGTGAATAATTTCCCTAACTATTTTATTTGCCATCTCTATTCCTCCACCATGTTCTCCATCTGTTCCAACTTCTGCAAGGCTTTCATATACGCCATCAATCTTTTATACTGCGCATCTCCAAGGCTGTGAATCTGCTTTAAAATCTTAATATCCGACCTGGTAACTTCATAATCCATATCTGCATCTTTATATTCCGGATCAATTCCTTTTCCAGTCAAAAGCTGTTCGGGAGTAATCTCCAATGCATCACATATAGACAACAGACAGTCCGCTTTGGGATTCGTCTTTTTCTTCTTCCAGTCACTGATGTTACTTGTTGCAATCCCGGTCCTTCTTGAGAGTTCCAACTGCGTTATGCTCTTCTGCTCCATCACACAAAAAATTCTTTCACTGATAATCATGATTTTTCCTCCATCAACATTCCGTACATATCCGTATTTATAAATTTATTTATCCGTCTATACGGTTATAGTATCATGCTGCAACTTTTCTTTCAATTGAGATTTTTGTATTTCTGAACTTTGTTATATTCTTCTCTTTATATAGCTCCGTGTACAACTGTCTTATTCTTTCCCTACGAAGATAAAAATCCGGATCAGGCAAATTATCCAAGTCCATTGCTTCCGCATACTTTGCTACCATTTCTCCAATAAAATTTGCCAAATCACTCCATACATCTCTTTCTTTTAAAACCACTTTATTCTTAACCATAATTAAAATCCTTTCTGACATTGTCATTGAAATCCATCGTATCCCATCCATAGTGATGTTTCTTCACTTCCTGATAGGATAAGATAGATATTATTAAAATTAGTATTGTTATTATTAGTCTTATTAGATTTTGATTTTTACTGTTCAAAACCTGTAAATACCAAAAGTCTGTATGCGTCAAAATCAAAATTCTTAATTGTGATTTCTCCATCTTTTGTATTTTGATTTTTACGGTATGGCTATTTCTCAAAACATTTTCTTAAGGTACAGCTTGTTAGGTCTTCCCAATCCCTGTCTCTTCCGTTCAAGTGCTCCCACCTTTTCCAATTCATCCAATAACTTGCATGCCTTTTGAGTTCCACAATTCAAATCCTCGCAAATATTTTTTATTGAATAATAGATAAACACCCTCCCTTGGTTGGTTGTCAATCCATCCATTTTTTATTGACAATGAAACTCGATCTAAAAAGAATGCGTATAAAAGCTTTGCATCCATTGACAGTTCAACAAAGCCTTCATCCTCTACCAGACATTTTGGCAGCTTGATGAAAGTAAAACGCTCCTCACCGGTGCAATAGTTATACTTCGGTTGAATACATACCTTTTCTAAATCTCTCATAAACTTAATCCTTTCTTTTCTCTTTTTACAAATTGGCAAGCAGTGCTCCGGTATATACCCGGCGCATTTTTGCTTGTTGGGGAAGGTCTCCGTTCCACTCCGGTCCGTGCAGAGCAGACGTCCACCGGACGTCTTGCACCCCAATCCCCTTGAACTGCGGATAACCCGCAGAGCCATGTTAACACTATGAATCCGTTTCAGAAAAACCAAGAACTGCCTCAAGTGCCTTTTTCAGAAATTCTGTTTGCTGATTATGCATCTTTTTTATTTCTGCAATATCCTCTTCGTACAATTTTCCGGTTTCATTTGCTTTCTTCGCATACTGATTTAGGTTATTGCTAATTCTTGAATGCAAAGACAGCACCCCTTTCAGTTCAGGCCACTCAGGAATAATCATATATCCGTTCAATACCATCTTTCTGATAAAGGCACTCATATTTTGAACTCCGCCTCCTTCATTCGGTTATGCAGTATCTCCACCTCCTCCGGTCTAAATTTCACATAAATACCTTTTGAATACTCTTTCATTTTGCATTTCCTCCTTTTGACATCTGGTTTCTTTTAGAAATCATTCTTCCGGGGCAATCGATAATTTCTAAAAGTGAGCAACAAAAAAGCAACCGATACTACTCGATTGCCATGTTGTTACTTTTGCGAGACTATACATTCCCCAAAAAATTGTTAGTGTTGCACAATCAGTTTTGTGAAAAATTCTGTCCATAATCTGTCGCAAAGTGTTAATTGACTTTTTGCAAATTGTTGTTCTCAAGTTTCTTACAAAATTGGAAAAAGCCCAAACTGCAATAGTTTGAGCTTTTGTTTGTATATTCACATTTTCTGTTTTTTGGTATAGAATCTCCGTTGATAATATAGAATATTTGTTCGTTTTTGTCAAGACTGATTCTTAATTGCAAATTAGTTTATCTTGAACTTCTTTAATAGTTTCGGTACATTCTCTTAAGTGAATCAAATAAACCTATGTGTAATACTGTGCCTGTGCATTCCATAACTCATAGTATTTCCCATGCGTATCCTGCAATAATCTATCATGAACTCCCCTCTGCACAATCTGTCCGCCATCAAATACTGCTATGACATCACAAAACCTACAGGATGAAAGTCTGTGACTGATGTAAATAGCTGTCTTATCCTGTACTATCTCATTAAATTTTGAATACACTTCATATTCTGCAATCGGATCCAGGGCAGCTGTCGGTTCATCAAGAATAATAAATGGAGCATTTTTATAAAGCGCTCTCGCTAAAGCAATCTTCTGTGCTTCCCCACCGGAAATCTCTACACCCTCTTCGTCCAAATCTTTGTAGATAGAAGTCTCTAATCCTTTCTTCATACTCTGCAAGCGTTCATAAAAACCTGCCTTCTCTAAACACCTCTTTGCGAGTTCTTCATTGTAATGAAAACTTGCTGAAACATTTTGTCCAAGTCCGAAAGAAAACAATTTAAAATCCTGAAAAACAACAGAAAATATGGACATGTATTCTTTATAGTCATATTTCCTGATGTCCACATTATTTAATAAGATTTCTCCTTCTGTTGGGTCATACAAACGACAGAGCAATTTTATAAATGTTGTCTTTCCGCTTCCGTTCATACCTACTACCGCAAGTTTTTCTCCAATCTTGAATTTGAGATTCACATTACGCAGCACATAATTCTCTGTCCTTGGATATTTGAATGAAACATTACGAAACTCAATGTAATATTCATTATCTTCCCGTTTTTCCACTGTAAGGCTGCCCTGATACATATGATTCGGGATATCCAGGTAATCATACATCTTCTTTAGGTGAGCACAATATAGTTCATTATCAGACACCATAAACATCAAATCTCTGATTCCATCTCCTAATCTTGTCAGTACCGATACATACTGAACAACGCTTCCTACACCATATGCTCCCAGAAAAGCCTTTATTGCCACAAACAGGTAGCACGCGCAGTTACCAAGTCCTACTATAAATCCCGCTACTGACGGGAAAAATGCCATATGAAAACTATTCTTCTTTTCAGCTTTTCCCCACGCTTCTAATTCTTCTATTTTCTTAATAGCAAGGGTATCCTGCCTATAGATACGGACATCTTTTGCCCTCTCAAGATTTGTATATAGCTCATGCCCGAAAAACATAAATGTCCTATTAAACCATAAGCTATTATCACACCATTTCATAAACAGGCTATTTTCTTTTCTTGTCGCTTTATAATTACTAAATCCGCATAAAGTGATACAGCCTAAAATTGCTACAATCCAAATCGGATGGTCCACGATTCTCTCTCCGGTTTTAGAAATAAAAAGAGTGCCTGACATTAATAGAGCAACAAAGATATTAATAAATACCTTCACCATTACAGAAGTTCCCCAAACCAGCTGTGCAAGACCATTTCCAAACATAAAGAGATTTTCTTCCACCTCTTGACGCTGTTTCTGTATTGATACATCTTCCAGGTCATCATAATCTAATGACATCTGTTTGTCTGAAAAAACCTTTTCAAACCAAATCCACATTTGCGATTCTTTCTCATTACATATATGCAAAAGTACATTTTGAAATACGATACATATAAAGTTAATTGTAATTACACATATCACATAGGAAGCAATATAATCTTTCCTACAATGATTGGTCAATTCATCCACTATCCTTGCAGAAAACCAAATTGTTATAAAAGGTTGCAGTGAATGTATGAACTCATACAATGCTTTTTGTTCGGAAAGACCCGGACAATATTTTCTCAAAATTCCAAATCCCCTTTTGGTGATTCTAATTCGTTCGCCAAAAGACATTTTCTTCATTCTGCCACCTCCTCTTCTCGATAATACTTTGCCTGCATTTCAAATAAGTTATAATATTTCCCCTTCTTGTCAAGAAGCTCCCTATGCGTTCCTTCTTCACAGATAGCACCATCTTCAATCAAGATAATCCTGTTGCAAAAGTTGGTACTTGCAAGCCTATGCGAAATAAATACTGTAGTTTTTCCTTCGCTAATCTGATTGTATTTATGATATATCTCACTCTCAGCTATAGGATCCAACGCTGCCGTAGGCTCATCTAACAACATAATCGGTGAGGATTTGTACATTGCCCTTGCAAGTAGAAGTTTTTGCGTTTCACCTCCCGAGAATTCCACTCCGTCCTCATAAATCGTCCTTCCAAATTGACTCTGTAATTTATTCGGTAGTTTTTGGATTCGTTCCCACATTCCTGCCAGCTCCAGGCATTTCTTCACTCGTTCAGAATCCACTTGCGCCGCAGGTGCTTCTGCAACTATTTCTTCTACAGTCACCGGCATAATACTAAATTGCTGAAATACCGCAGAATACATCCGGTAAAGTTCTACTCTATCATATTCCGCAATTGATTTTCCATCGTAAAGCACCTGCCCCTCTGTTGGGTCAATCAGACCACAGATAAGCTTTACTAAAGTCGTTTTTCCTGCTCCGTTTAAACCAACTACAGCAAGGTGTTCACCCGGATTAATTGCGAGATTAAAATTTTCCAGTACATATGGCTGGTTTTCTTCATATCTAAAACTTACATTCTTTAGCTCAATTACCTTTGGCAACTTATCCTGATTTGGATGCAATCCACCTTCTCTCAGATACTCTTCCGGGAAGTCAAGATATTCCCGAAATCGATTAATCTTTGTACTTAACTGATTCAACACAGAGACTTCGGCAAATATTTCACTTAACCAGGCAGAAAAACCATTGACAACTCCAAAATAAAGTACAAAATCTGCCACCGAAATCTGACTATTCATAAAAAGATAGATCAAATACAGATAGATGATACCTTCTCTCAATAAACCTAATGCTCCGTCACACGCTGTCACAGAAAAAAGTTTTTTTGTCAATTTGTGATACCATGCCGCAATCCCCTTCATATTATCCGTATAAATATCGGAGAACCACTTTGCCATAGGATAAAGCCGGATATCCTTTGCAGAACGCGCGTCGCCGGAAATCGCATTAATGTAATTAAGCCGTTGTACATAACTCATTCTTTCTTTGCTATGCTCGTCTGTCCATTTCACAACTCTTTTGTTTAAATAGAAACTAACCGCAGTGGTCACAACAATAAATAGTATTACAGCTACATTTAGTTTATAAAGAACTGCAGAAAAGACAGCTATCCCCAAAACACTGGTACCGAGACTTTGTAGTACATCATACACTTGCGTTAAGGGTGAATGTCCGTTACAGCACAGGAAACTTTCCTCTTGCAGCTTTCGAAATATTCCGTTTTCCTGATTTATGTAGTCCGTAGTTAACCCTTTGTTTGCTACAAGCTTCAGATAATGAACGTTAATACTAAACTTCTCAAAATATAGATATTTTGTAAGAAACTTGCTGACTCCGGTCAACACAGCAATACTTCCCATAAATACCATAATAGTGCCTATCAATCCCTTAATATCACTACCTAAAGTAAGCTTTTCAATTACCAGCTTCGGTAAAAATGCAGACAGAATTGGGATTGTAGCATTTACAAGGGTCAGTATTATGTACAGCACTAATAAGGCAAAGTACCATTCAGATGTTTTCTTAATACAGTACCAAATATTTTTTAGCATAATGCACCTCCTTCTCTGCTATTCTACATCTCCTTAACCCTACAACGTAAAATTCGTGCACCAACTGTATCTGTCAGTACACGAATTGCAGTTATTCCATTGCAGGAACTAAAAATTCGGAGCTAAATGCTCCATCCTCGCTATTATATTTGCACCAGCCACCATGTTCTTCTATAATCGTCTCTGCCCGATGAAGGCCAAATCCATGCGTTCCCTCTTTATTAGAGGAAAATAATGTTCCTATTTTCTTTTTCTTCATCCCGGCAGAATTGAGCATGGAAAAATACAGCATCTTTCCTTTCATTGACATATATATACGAATAAAACGCTTACCAGAAGAAAGCCTGCAGGATTCAATTGCATTGTCCAATAAATTTCCAACCAAAATACTAAGTTCCACATCTGTGATAGTCAATGAATCCGGTACACTTGCTTTCACATCGACTGCTATATTCTCTGCTTTTGCCTGCGCAATCTTAGCTGACAATATCGCATCAAGGGATACATTCCCTGTTTTTAGAAGTGTATCAACATTCATCAATTGATGATCTAATTCCTCTATATAGGCAATTGCACGTTCTACCTCTCCTGCTTCTAATTGTCCCTTTAAGGCTTGGAGATGATGGTGAAAATCATGTTTATATCCTCTCATTTCCGAATGGATACTTCGCACTTCATTTAGATGCTGTTTTGCCTGCTCTGTCTGATACTGGACAAGTTTCAAATATGTTTTCTTTCTCATAATAACTCCTAATTACGCTCAATATATGCCCGATTGATCTGATCATATTTTCCTCTTGCAAGTGGCACTTGTCCCCCATTATCCAGTGTAACACTGTCGCGCGAAATACGCATAATATGCTTTAATGATACAAGGTACGAACGATGTGTCTGATAAAAATCTTCACTAAGTTTCTGTGCAAATGTTGAAATATTTGCTTTTATCTTATATTCCTTACCCTTTGTATATATTGTTACATAATGGGAAAGTGATTCCAAATAAAGGATTTCCTTCTCATATAACTTAACAACTTCACCTTCGTAATGAATGATAATCGACGGTTCTCCTGCTTCTATCTTGCATTTTGCTTTCGAAAGAACTTCCTCCATTTTACCTGCTTTCACAGGTTTGACCAGATAATGGAGGGCATCTACTTCATACCCTACGCCAATAAACTCAAAATGTGATGTTATAAAAATAATCTCAACATTATCCTGATTCTGCCGTATTTTCTTTGCCAAATCGATTCCTGACATTCCACTCATTTCCACATCTAATAACAAAATCTGATAATTTTTGCATTCTTCGTATTGAAACAGGAAACTTTCAGCAGATGCATATGTTTCTATATTTGTTATGATGTCTTCCTTCTTAGCCCAATCCTCTACAGCATATTTCAAATACTCTATTTCATTCTCTTCGTCATCACATATAGCAACATGTAGCACTGATATCACTCCCTTTCGCATTGAAACTTCATAGTAGACATGATTAATCTTGAGATTTTCATGTACTATTCCTTTTCTTAATCACTATCATTGATAGTTCTTATGCACTTATTGCACTGCAGAACTTTTGATATTCTGTGTATAGTATTCTTGGCATTCTTGTCCTTCCTTATCTGTATACAGCACATCTCTTTAAATCCATTTTTCTACATATGTTAATAGATATATGCGCAAAGGCTCAGATTTCTTATACAGAAACCTGAGCCTATTGCTTTTGTAACAGCTTAGCACATCAGCTCCTGCTATAAACATATTTCATTTTTAGATCTAAAACAAAGAAAACTCTCTTTTTTCATTATATATTCCTCTTTCAATCAACTCCCTAATAACACTAATGCGTGGTCTGCATCCCCGTCTATCATATATGTATCTTCCAAAGCGCTCCGATTCCTCAAATATCATTTGAATATCAATATCATAAACCTCAAAATAGCAGTCTTCAGGTGATTCATTATAAAATTTCACGAAATTCAATCTATCCCATTTGATTTCCGGTGAAAAGCTAGAAAAATCCATTCGTCCTGTTGCATATTTTATTTCAATACGATTTTTTCCTTTTGGTGCGTTTGGGTCAAAACAGTCAAAACCGACACTCATATTATCAATTCTCCAATATCCCATTTTATACGCAACTAAAGCTTCTACAAACTCTGATGGCAAACTACTAGGTCTTCCGCCGATTTGCTTTATTTTTTCATTCAAGTTCATCCAATCAGAATATAATTTCTGTAATAAAAACATATCCTCTTCTTCATATTGTATTATGTTTATAGGTGTTTCTCTCTCCAAAATATCTAAATAATTCTCTTTTCTTATCATTATAATTCCTCCTGATTGAAAGATATAAATAATAAAATACATAATAATTCTAAGTATCTCTGAATAACATCTTGATACTTATTGAATGTTTCTTGTAAACAATTTATTTTTGTACATGTTATTACTAATACAAACTCTGTCGTATCGTCTACACTCAATGGTATAGCCAATATAGATTGATACTGTCTATCATCATCTAAATCTAAAAATGGTACATCGGCCTTTCTATTATCAATATCCCCACAATAGATTATTCTTTTTTCCTTAAAAGCAGTCCCAACCAAAGAACCCTTATCTAAACGCAATTTATCTATTGTTCCAGGTGAATGTTTAGTTGATACTAAAATTTTACACTGTCCTTTATCATCTTGTAAAAAGATACTTGTATTCATTTTTGCATTCTTTGAAAAAACATCATCCCGAAAAATATATTCTATCTCTGCGATTAGAGCTTGTAGTTCTATATTTTCATATTTCTTTCTATTTTTTAAAGAATAAAGTATTTTTCTATTAACTGAAGCTGTATTTATGTAATATTCGCACTTATTCTTTAGTAATTCTATTTCTTGCTCTAAGCTATCAATTTCTTGATTTATATCATCTCTTTCACGTTCCACATCATTTATTCTATTATTTAAAGAAGCTATTGATTCTAGTAGTTCATCTTTTTCTTTTTTCAGACTATCAATTCCTAAATTTTCAATCTGTTTATCGAAATACTCTTCTTGAACCCTTAGTTTCTTCTTAGACCAATAATAATTACAATAAAAATAGATATAATTACTGCAAATATTATTCCAATAGTTAAAAATATTTTATTTTTTGAAAAGCATACCATATTCCATTCGCAATCATTTGGATTGTGAAGACACCTATGCCGCTAAAAACATCTGTCTTTTTTATATCCATCATTTTCTCCTTACGTAATATTTACTAGAAATTTGCTAATGCAATAATATCATCTGAAAATGCCTCAACGCATCCTCAATCGCCTTTTCCTTCTCCTTTGGGCATTTTGGCTGTCTTGCATCCTCCGATTTTGAAAGATTATAATTCTCCCTCTTCTCCAATCCATGCTTATCTTTTACCTGCGCAATATACAGATTAGATACCTTAAGTCCTGTCTCCTCCAACACATATTTCTTAATTTCCTCATACGTAGCCTTACTCTCAGCAGAAGTAATATCCATCTCATCCATATCAAGTTTCACATTCACATGATGCTTCGCTTCATGAAGTTTGGACAATAAGCATACCGTTTCCACATGTTTCGTAAACGGAAAAAGATCAAACGGTGTACACTCTTTCATCCGGTATCCATGCTTTGTCAGATACTTCAGATCCCGCGCCAGCGTTTCCGGACCACAGGATACATACACGACTTTGTCCGGAGCCAGTCGCACCACAGAGGAAAGAAACGCCTCGTCGCTTCCCGTACGCGGTGGGTCCATAATGACCACATCCGCGCGTTTCCCTTTTTCTGCCATCTCTACCATAAATTGTCCGGCATCTTCATTATAAAAAGTAACATTGTGAATATGATTGCGCTTTGCATTGGAGATAGCATCCTTTATCGCATCACGGTTTAACTCCACTCCGATCACATGCTTTGCGCGGCTGCTGGCAATCAACCCGATCGTGCCCGTACCGCAGTACGCATCGATCACAGTTTCTTTTCCCGTCAGTTTGGCACAGGAAATGGCTTTCCGGTAGAGTTTTTCTGTCTGCTGCGGATTTACCTGATAAAATGAAGTCGGTGAAATACGAAATGTGCATCCGCACAGTTCATCCTCAATAAATCCTTTTCCATAAACCGTAATATTGCGCTCCCCGAGCACCATGCTGGTCTTGCGGTCATTGACATTGATCACTACTGTACTGATCTCCGGGAACTTCTTCCGCAGTGCCTTGACAAAATTATTTTTGGATGGAAGGATCGGAGATACCAGTACAAGCACCACCATAATCTGTCCGCTGTGATAGCCCTTTCGCACCAGCACATGACGCAGCAGCCCATATCCGGTATCCTCATCATATGCACGAATCCGGAAAGAACGCATCATATTTTTGATTTCACGGATAATGGCATCTGCCTGTGCATCCTCGATCTGGCACTGCTCTACATCCACGATGTCATGCGAATGTTTCTCATATACGCCTGCCACAATATGTCCGCGTTTATTGCAGGAAAAAGCCGCCTGTACTTTATGCCGATAGTGGTATGGATCGTCCATCCCGATGATTGGATTGATCTTTCCAAACGGTTCCATGAGTTTGCGCATGTAACTCTGCTTTTTGGAAAGCTGCTGACTGTACAAAATTCCCTGATAGTCACATCCTCCGCATCTTTTTGCGTAAATGCAGTGTTCGCCTGTTTTTTGTATCTGGCTTATGTTCGGTTTTCTATCCGTTTCTCTTCCCCTGTTCCTCTCTTTTTTCATCTTCTGTCCCGTTGTTTTTTTCTGTCCTATTTGCATATTTTCCAACTTCCTGTACTTGATTTTTAAAGTTCTTTCTCGTAGCACCACCAGTCCTCGTCAAATAAATCGCTCTCTCCCACTACGTCAAAATGCAGTTTTTCATAAGAACGGAGCGCTTTTTTATTTGTTTTACACACGAGAAAATGCACACTCTTTTTTCCCTGTTTTTTCAATTCTTCCATGCCATGCTGCAGAAGCCGCCGGGCAATTCCCTGATTCTGCATATCGGTGCGCACCCCGAGTCTGGAAAGCTCCGCAGACGGCTGCAGTGTTTTGGACCAGCAGGTGAGTGCTTCCACCTGCGGATCTTCATCCACTGTGATCGTGCCAATGATTTCTCCATCTTCATTTTCCATACAAAAAAGAGCATTTCTTTTCATATCATAATCAAATTCCTGTTCTCCCGGATACCCGTTGCCCCATGCGCAGTATGGAGTACCGATCAGTGACTGATACAGCGCAAGAATTTCTTCCTTATCGTCCTGCTTAGCTTTTCGAAACTTCATTTTTCTTCTTTTCATCCTTCGCTTTCGATTTTCTTTTTCAACTATGCCATAATGCTCTCTAAAATGCAAGTATACTGCCCTTTTCATTTTTTTACCCAAAACACCCCGGCAGCCGTTTTTATAACGGATACCGGGGTGTCTGTTTTCTATAGCCGGGTGTACTTATACCTGAATACGATCTGCAATCTCATTTCCCATGGCAAACCGTTCTCCATTGGCACCGATGATCAGTCCATTGGATAATTTCTGAATCACCTGTACGCTGCCACCTTCTTCTACATGATGGCGGTGCAGGAATTCTACAACTTCCGGTAATCCGAATAACCACTGAATGGTATAATTTCCACCAACTTCTGCTTTTGATAATGCCTGCATAATGCTCCCTCCTTCTATAGCTTCTCCATTCGGTTACCACTATTATATGGAGTTTATACCCGGTTAGTCAATCGAGAGCTTTCTCCTTTTATTATAACCGAAATAAGTCATCACTGATCTGAAAAACTGTTCATTTGTTCCAGTTTTTCCCTTTAAGATATGTTATATTATGCGTAGAAAAAGGGAAAGCCAGAGAAGCGGCTTACCCGAATATATTAAGTAACTGTTTTATCAACAGCCGTCATTATTCGCAGTAATGGCGGCTATTTTCGTTTTCCCTTGAAAATCGTGTAGCACAATCCAACAAGGGTGCAAATGAACTAAGAGGATTTGCTTATTTCGAGATATTTTTCTATAAAAGTGTGTCAAAAGGTGTGTCAGTCTTTTATTTCATATCAGAGAATTGTTCCGGAACCCCTATAAATAAGCATTCTTCGGATTATTTCTCATCCACCACCTGAAAAATAAAAAATTTAAGATAATAGCTCTCCGGCACATTCGCAGAATTTGCCCACAAAATCGGATGATCCGGCGCCTGCGTACGGAATTCCACCTGACGCAGCCGTTTGTGTGCCGCCTTTGCAGCTTCCTTCACCGTCTTTGCCAGCAGTTCCTGTGTCATAAAATGGGAACAGGAACAGGTTGCCAGGTATCCGCCGTCTTTTACCAGCTTTAACCCTTTCATATTGATCTCCCGATAACCTTTGATGGCATTCTTCGTGGCCTCACGGGATTTCGTAAATGCCGGCGGGTCGAGAATGACTACATCATACTTTTCTCCGGCTTCTGCCAGTTTCGGAAGCTCGTCCAGTACATTTGCACAGCGAAAATGTACCGTATCTTCCAGATGATTACGCACGGCATTGGCATTTGCCTGCTGCACCGCATATTCCGAAATATCAAGTCCCGTCACATCGGAAGCACCTGCGATTCCTGCATTCAGTGCAAACGTTCCCATATGTGTAAAACAGTCCAAAACTCTCTTTCCTTTACAGATCCGCTGCATTGCCAGCCGGTTATACTTCTGGTCCAGGAAAAAGCCCGTCTTCTGACCATTTACCACATCGACCAGATAGTGCACGCCATTTTCCGTAATCTCCACCTCTGTATCAAATGTTTCCCCAATAAATCCTTTCACCTTCGGAAGTCCTTCTTTCCTGCGCTCATTGGCGTCACTTCTCTCATAGACTCCACGGATAGAAATACCTTCCTCTTTCAGTACCCCTTTTAATAATGAAACGATTGTTTCCTTGAACTGCTCCATACCGAGTGCCAGACATTCCACCACCAGCACATCCTCATACTTGTCAACCACCAGTCCCGGCAAAAAATCCGCTTCCCCGAAAATCACACGACAGGAAGATGTATCCACCGTTGTCTTCCGGTATTCCCAGGCATTCTTTACACGCATACGAAGAAAATTCTCGTTAATCTCCTGATCCGCATGACGGGTCAGCATCCGGATGCGGATCTTCGAATTCTGATTGATAAATCCCTTTCCCATCGGATATCCATCAAAATCATGTACCGTCACCACATCTCCATTGGTAAATGTCCCCACAATCGTATCAATCTCATTATCAAAAATCCATGCGCCACCCGCCTTGATCGTGCGGCCTTCTCCCTTTTTTAAAGTAACAATTGTATGATTCTCCATCTTCTTTTCCTTCCTGTAAATATTTTCTTCATAGAGATACCATGTGCGATGTCGAACATTTGAGGACATATACACAATATCTTCTTTTCGCTGTCCCAGCTTCGTTTTCGTTTGGGACATATACACAATATTTCTTCTTTTATGTCCCGGCTTCGTTTTCGTTTGGGACATATGCACAATATTTCTTCTTTTATGTCCCACTTTTATTTTCGTTCGGGACATATACATAATATCTGCACTTCTATATCCCATTTTTAACGCTTTCCGGGACATATCAGTGGAAACTTTTTCTATATATCCCACTCTGACTCTTCTTCGGGACTTTTCAACTTAAAAATCTTCCATATATCCCTGCCCTGTCTATCTTAGAATTTTTTCTCTCAAATATCTTCTATATGCCCTCTCCCTGTCTACCTCAGGACTTTTTCCCTTAAAGTGTACCACAGAATAATTACGTTTTCCAGCACTCCCCATTGTTTTTGAAATCCATAAATGTTATAATGTTGTTAATAAATTAACGAAGTTGTTGCATTTCTGTTCACAACTTCACGCTAAGACATACAAGGAGGTCTTATACGAATGGATTTTTCAGAAGAATACAGACAGAAGCTCGTTTCAGCAGACGAAGCCGTAAAAGTAATCAAATCCGGTGACTGGGTAGACTATGGCTGGTGTACCAACACCGTAGATGCACTGGACAAAGCACTTGCCAAGCGTACCGATGAACTGAAGGATATCAACCTGCGTGGCGGAATCCTCTTAAAACCGCTTGCCGTATTTGAGCGCGAAGACGCCGGCGAGCATTTTACATGGAATTCCTGGCATATGTCCGGAATCGAACGTCATATGATCGCACGCGGCTGTGCATTCTACAGTCCAATCCGTTATTCCGAGCTGCCTCGTTATTACCGTGAGCTGGATTGTCCGGATGATGTGGCAATGTTCCAGGTTGCTCCAATGGACAAGCATGGATACTTCAACTTTGGACCAAGTGCTTCCCATCTTGGTGCAATGTGTGAGACAGCCAGACATATCATCGTAGAGGTCAACGAAAATATGCCGCGCTGCCTTGGTGGAACTGAAAACGGTATACATATTTCCAAAGTCAATGCAATCGTAGAAGGCTCCAATCCTCCAATCGGAGAACTCGGTGCCGGCGGTCCTGCTACCGAAGTAGACCAGAAAGTTGCACAGCTGATCGTAGACCAGATTCCAAACGGTGCCTGCTTACAGCTTGGTATCGGCGGTATGCCAAACGCAGTCGGTTCCCTGATCGCCCAGTCCGACTTAAAGGATCTTGGTGTTCACACAGAAATGTATGTAGATGCATTCGTAGACATTGCCAAAGCCGGAAAGATTACCGGTGCCTGCAAAAACATTGACCGCTACCGTCAGGTATATGGTTTCGGTGCCGGAACCAAGAAGATGTATGATTATCTGGATGAAAATCCAGAACTGATGAGCGCCCCTGTCAGTTACACCAACGATATCCGCTCCATCGCAGCACTGGACAACTTCATCTCCATCAACAACTGTGTAGATATCGACCTGTTCGGACAGATCAGTGCCGAGTCTTCCGGAACCAAACACATCAGTGGTGCCGGCGGACAGCTTGACTTCGTTCTCGGTGCTTATATGTCCAAAGGTGGAAAGAGCTTTATCTGCTGTTCTTCCACATTCACGGATAAGAAAGGTGTTATGCATTCCCGCATCCGCCCGACCCTGGCAGAAGGTTCTATTGTCACAGACACCCGTGCAAATACCCACTATGTCGTTACCGAATATGGCATGGTCAATGTAAAGGGATTATCTACCTGGCAGAAGGCAGAGGCTCTGATTTCCATTGCACATCCGGACTTCCGTGATGATCTGATCAAAGAGGCAGACCAGATGCACATCTGGAGACGTTCTAACCGATAAGAACATCGTTTGTTCACAATTTATTCATATTGCAAAAAACCTCGTTTTTAACGGGGTTTTTTTATAAATTTTACCTCTTGTCTTTACTATCCTTTTTTAGTAATCTATAGTTCGAGTAAAGGAGAGGTAAAGATGAAGAAATTTTTTAGTATTATCAAAGAAAAACTATTCACCAGAGTTGAAAAACAACATTCCGAAGCTTACCTGCGTCGGATCTCATTTCTGAATAAATATTCCCTGCTGTTCCACATGTTGATATCCTGTGGGATCGTATTTATGGTGGAGGTTCTTTCCCGAAGGAGTTTTCTCTCGGCATGTTCCTTCGTTGGGATGCATACCGGTGCATTTTTTTATAATGCCTTTATTGTATTTGCATCTTTAAGCTTTGTTTATCTGTTCCGCAGACGTGCATTCTGGCGGATCATTATCAGCGGTTTCTGGGTGCTCCTTGGAATCATTAACGGATGCATCCTTTCAAACCGTGTAACACCGTTTGGCTTTACAGACCTTAAATGTATCAATGATCTGTTTGCCATGAACAATACCAACTATTTCACGGCAGAAGAGGCCACTATCGTAGTCATCGGGCTCGGTCTGTTCCTTCTGTTTTGTGTTGCGCTCTTCATTAAAGGACCGCGCTATCAGGCAAGACCCATAAAATTGTTGTAGTAGGTGCCATTGTATCGGTACTGTTTGTCGGTCTTCCTGTTACAACCTCTGCTGCACAGAATGCCAATGTTGTTGCAAGTTACTTCTCCAACATTGCACAGGGATATGAAAACTACGGTTTTATCTATGGATTCTCTTCGAGTGTGGTAGACCGTGGAATGAGCAAGCCGGATGACTACTCCGAGCAGAAAATTGCTTCGATTGAAAAAAATGTAAATGACACAAAAAAAGAAACAACTGTCACCAAAAAGAATGCACCAAATATTATCTGTATTCTTCTTGAATCATTCTGTGATCCGGATGAGATCAAGTTTCTGAATTATAATCAGGATCCGATTCCTACCTTTCACAATCTCGAGAAGAACTACACGAGTGGTTACCTGACAGTTCCGGTTGTTGGCGCAGGAACCGCAAACACTGAGTTTGAAGTTCTCTCCGGTATGAGTATGCAGTACTTCGGAACCGGCGAGTATCCGTATAAAACAATCCTGAAAAAGACAGACTGCGAGAGCACTGCTGCTGATCTGGCTTCCATCGGATATGGAACCCATGCCGTACATAACAATGGCGGTAACTTTTACAGCCGTGTCAATGCCTTTTCCATGATGGGATTTGATACTTTCACCAGCAAGGAACTGATGAACATTCAGAGTTATACGCCAAACGGAAGCTGGGCTACCGATGATATTCTTGTTCCTGAAACAATCAAAACCTTAGATTCCACTCCGAATCAGCCGGACTTTACCTACACCATTACCGTAGGTACACATGGTGATTATCCAAAGACTCCGGTTATCGCAAATCCGGTATATACCGTCAGCGGTGTGGATGATGAAGAAAAGAAAAACCAGTGGACTTATTACGTCAACCAGTTAAATGAAGTAGATACATTCCTGAATGATCTGATTACAGAGCTCTCCAAGAGAGATGAAGATACCATCGTGGTAGCGTTCGGTGATCATCTTCCAACTATGGGTCTGGAAGACTCCGATATGAAATCCGGTGATATCTACAAGACAAAATATGTCACATGGAATAACATGGGATTAAAGAAGCAGGATGCAGATCTGTATGCATACCAGCTGATGGCAAGCATTACGGATTCCACAGGTATTCATGAGGGAACCATCTTAAATTACCATCAGACCCAGATGAACAACACAGACCACACTGCATATCTGGACGGACTGGATAATCTGCAGTATGACATTCTTTACGGAAACCGTTACTGCTATGATGGCAAAGACAAATACCCTGCAACCGACATTGTAATGGGAATTGACGATGTAACTGTATCGGAGACGTCGGATTCCATCGGCGGATCGGAAGTGTTTGTCTATGGAAACAACTTCACCAAGTGGAGTAAGGTATTTGTAAATGACGAGAAAGTCAATACAACCTTCAGCAATTCCGGTTGTCTGATTATTCCAAAAGACAGTGTCAAAGACGGTGATACCATTAAAGTGTGCCAGATGGGTTCCAACAGTACGATTTTCCGTGAATCCAACACGTACACATACAAAGATCCTGCTGTGGAAGAAACCGTTACGGGAACAGAGTCGGACAGCAATACCGAATCTACAGTTTCAGAAAGCCAGAAATAAGCAAAAAAGACCTGCCAGTGAATTTATTCACTGACAGGTCTTTTCTTGTCTTAAATTGTCTTTAACGCATCCACAGCGGCATCCAGATACGGATTTTCCATCTCATAGAATGCACCGGCATCCGCAGCTTTCGCATATGCCGGATCCAATGGCAGTTTGCCAAGAACTCTGGTTCCTTCTTTTGCGGCAACTTCGTCAATGTTGCTTTCTCCAAACAGTGCGATCTTCTTTCCACAGTCCGGGCATTTCAGATAACTGAAATTTTCCACCAGTCCAAGTACCGGTATATGCATCATATTTGCCATATGGAAAGCTTTCTTTACGATCATCTGTACCAGTTCCTGTGGAGATGTAACAATAACGATACCGTCCACCGGAAGGGACTGGAACACGGTAAGCGGTACATCACCGGTTCCCGGTGGCATGTCCACAAACAGATAGTCCACATCGCCCCAGACAGCCTCATTCCAGAACTGTTTCACAGCCCCTGCAATCACAGGTCCTCTCCAGACAACCGGTGCCTCTTCATCTTCCATCAGAAGATTGATGGAAACGATTTTGATTCCTTCTTTTGTCTCATACGGATACATTCCTTTTTCGTCACCGACCAGCTGACCGTGTGCTCCAAACATCTTCGGAATGGACGGTCCGGTAATATCGGCATCCAGAATTCCCACTTTATATCCTGCTTTTGCCATCTGTACCGCCAGGGAAGAAGTGACAAATGATTTACCGACACCACCCTTTCCGCTGACCACTCCAATCACATGTTTGATATTGGAATATGCATTCATGCTTCGAGCATACTCTGCGGATTCTGAGAATTATGGGAACATCCCTCACAGCTTTCTTTGGAACAGGATGATGCTCCGCTGCAACTTGAATTTTCTGGCATAATGATAGCCTCCTTGTTAATTATTTAATGATTTATTTATATAGACTGCCCAGTCTTTGGAATGGGTAGTATATGAAATAAGCTTTTCCGATAATTTTATCTTTGCTGACATAGGTATGATCCCAATATCTGGCATCATAGGAATCATTCCGGTTGTCTCCAAGCACCAGATAACTGTCTTTGGGAACCTCAAACTCAAACGGTCCGGTTGCCTCTGTCCATGTCTCTTTCAGGTAATCCTCCTTCAAAGGAGTCTCAGAGTCATTGATATAGATTTTCGCATCCTCAATGGTAACCTTTTCTCCCGGCAGACCAATCACACGCTTGACGTATTTTTGCGTTTCGTCATCCGGGAACCGGAAAATCACGATATCTCCTCTCTTCGGTTCTGAAAACTGATACGCCAGCCGCAGCCCGAACAGGTCATCGCCCGGTTCAATGGTATGCTCCATCGATCCGGTCGGGACTGTTGCATTGATGATCACGTAATTCTTCAAAACCATCGCCAGCGCGAAGGCTGCCAGCAGAGTGACTACCCAGCTGAGCACTTCGCGCAGAGGCGAAGTGGCTTTCTCCTTTCCCTCACCCTTTGGATCATTGTCCATCTTTATTTCTTCTGTTGACATTTCTTTTTTTTCTTCCATAATCACCCTACTCTCTTGGTGCAAACCACCAGTTAATAAAATCTTCCCTGCGGAAAACCAGTCCCACAAGTCCCAGATCGACACGTTCTTTCTGTGTCAGGGTCTGCGCAATAAATTCATTCACAGATACATCAAAATCGCCTTCCAGGCACCAGATACAGCTCACTGTCGGCACATTCTCCTGATTCTTCCAGTCATCTACGAACGAACCGCCGAAATCAACAATCTTATTCCAACGATGCTGCGTATTGATAACCCGCTGCTTGATATTCTCATAGATGACCTCCATCATCCGGTGAACTTTCGGGTGATACATCACAGGCTCAAGAATCCTTAAGAGTCGGTGCTTTGGATTGACACGCAGTTCCAGCGTTCCGTTTGCCGTATTCGTCACCATACAGAAAATCTCGTTATCCGGAAACGTTTCCGGCCGCAGATGATACTGATAACGATATGGTACCACACTTTTTATCATATGGAAATCTGCATCCATTTCTTCATATATAACCCCCGGACATTCACTGCTTATCACATAGTGCATGCTACCCTGATAAGGCGCCAGAAGCTGGCAGAACAGATCCCGGTTCTTTTCGAATACAATCAGCTGGTATTCTGCCAGAAAACGCCGGAAATCCATAATATGGTTCTGCCTGTAATATGTAAACAGCCCCTTGCTGATAAATGCAATCCTTATGCTTTTTCCGGTATAACCCTGAATAATTGTTGCAACCGGAAGTTCAATCTCTCTCCCTTTTAAATAAACTTCCACTGTGACAGCTTTGCCAAGCAGCTGCATCTCTTCTTCATACTCTGTCAGAACCGGCTGCTGTCCGCTGGCAATATACTGGTTCAGCCCCAGCGGATTGGATGCAAAATGTTCTACAATCCGTCTGCCGATCAGCCTGCGCAGCTCCGTCAGATTTTCATCATGCGCCACATCATCCCTTGCCAGCCGCAATGTCAGGAATTTTTTCCGTAAATGCAGATGATACGTCATATGCCTGAGCCACTCCGGTTTTAACCCAGATCTTTCTTTTCATCGGTCACAAGAAACCCCTGCTGATACAGGCAGGATGTCCCGATCAGTCCCTGATGTTTGGAATTATAAATCCAGATACACCCCTCCATCAGTTCATCCATAATACGAATCGATATGATTCCAAGAATATCCGCGAACGGATTGTCCATGATATGATTCTGTTCCCGCAGCGTCACGCTTTTTTCATCAAAGGAAATCTGAATGGGAAATGGCTGATACAGCATATAGTGCTGTACTGCGTGTACCAGCCTCTGAAGGGACAGATTCTTTGCATATTTCGGCCGTAACACCAACGTAATTCTGGTTCCGGACTGTTCGCGGTTGGAATTGATATATTCCATTGTTTCCGCCCCTTCTATCCATTTTGCGGTAACCGGCTCTAACGTCTGGCGATCCGTAACATTCCACGCGGTATTTACCGATTTGTCCTTTCTCGACTCAATCAACAGTGCCCGTGCAACCATAAAACCGGAAAGCATACCGACTCCAAACTGCGCCACTGGTTCATAGTGAAGCTGCTGTGCGGAAAATCCTCGCTCTGATAAAAACTCACTCCGATTTTGGCGACATACTGCTCAATATCCCTGGCATTGATTCCGATTCCGTTATCCTCAAACACCAGACGCTGCGTTTCGGAATTATACTGAATGGAAATTTGAGGAGAATACGGATTTCGCATGGAATTTAAGGCTCTTGCCTCCTCCATCTCCAGAAACTCTGTTCCCCAGCTCCATTCCAGCGCCGCCCTGGTATTGCATGCATCAATGGCATTTTGAAGAAACTCCCGGATATAGGCATCCGGATCTCCGTAAAACTGCGTACTTGCAAAGGTCGATATGATATTTTCCTGATCCATACCTACTTTGCACTGTTTCATAGCTGTTCCTCATTTAATAAAATTGCCTGAACCACAAACGCTTGTCTGCCTGTCTGCTCACACAGGTTGATAAAGTCAGCAGATGACTGTCCACCGAAAGCTGGATTTTGTCCTTTACCTCCGGCGAATTCTTGGATTTTTTCACAATGCTTTCAAGATAACTTACACGTCCCTCTTTCGTTGAAAAGTCATTGGTGTGCAGAATATGTGCATCGTCCGTCTTATATGCCGCAAAAATCTCATACACGAGCACCTTTTCCTTTGTATACACATATATTATACGGAAAATGTTAAAAAATGTCTGGTCTTCATAGTTGTGGAGAGAAGCAAACATTGTGTCATTGCGCATATTGTGCCCATACACGACGGTATCAAAATCCGTAAACTCTTTACTGTTTGCCTTCTCTGTATAAATACATCCAGGATATCCCCTGGTACCATTCATATTGTAATTCAGATAATAGGAATCATCACTCGGATGCTGTAACACCGGATAATCCACCCCGGTTCCCGGAATGTAGATCCATGCGTAAATATCCTGATTGACTCCCTTTAATTTTTTCCAGTTTAAATTTTTCTGTGGAATTTCTATTCCTTTTTGTTCCAGTTCGCTGTCTTCGGTCTGCACTTCCTGTGCCACATTCTCCGTCTCAGTCTGCGTATCTGACGGAATATGGATCTGATTATCATTCACCTGATTCTGCAGATCATTTACCTGGGCAGAAAGCTTTTCATATTCTTTCTGTGCATTCTTCTGAACCATCCAGCTTCTTCCAAATATTATGAGTACCACGATCAATACAACTGCCAGAACAATGGTCAGAATTTTATAGATATTGATCGTTCTGTCGTTCTTTCTCTGTCTTTTCATAAAATAGTTTTCTTTCTTTAAAATTGAGGCAGGGCGGCAGATTCCATTCCACCGCCCTCACGTGATGCCATGCATCACCGATCCATAGACCTACATGCTAAATAAAATTGTATCCAGTGAGATTAATTCTTACGTGCTTTTCTTCCGCATACAACAATACCTGCTGCCGCAAATACTGCAACGAACGGAAGTGCCGGAAGCGCTGCCCCGGTTTTTGGAGATGTCTTATAGGAAACAGATCCGGAAACGGATGTTCCTTTCTGACTTCCTGCTCCACTTTTGCCATTGACACGGGCAGAAGAACTCTTTGTGGAAGTATTCCGTACGGAATTCTTTCCATCGGTATAACCATCTGTATAACCGTCATCATAATCATCCTCGAAACTGTCCTCTCCATCGTCATAAGACTGTGGATAGTTTACTGTCACATTCTGATTTACACTAACCGGATTATACTGATTATTGGTCTGTGAGTTGTTCTGGTTGTTGTTGTTTGTCTGGCTGCTGCTGTTGGAATTGTCATTTACATTGGAATTTGTATTTGATCCCTGGGAATTTTCATCCTTTGACGGATCTGTTGTAACGGTAGGATTCACATTTGAACTGTACCTTACAACTATAACCGGTGAAAATGAATACAATGTAACCGTGACTTTGCCATTGGAAACGCTGTCCGGCTTTACAGTCTGCCAGCTTCCGCTTTTTAATTTATGTAATACATAAACATTGTCTCCAGCCTTAATTCCACTTGCACAAATCGTTACTTTGATTCCTTTGGATGTATTCGTTGCAGACGGAACACTGATATCAGACATGGCCATGACGGTTGCACTTCCGTTCTGTGCACTTGCCACAGCATTTGCCTGACGGTTTCCCTCGCGGTAAACATCTTTGTCCACACCCTTGGAAGAAACCGTGATAAGCTCATTGTTTGCATTATAACCGCTGCTTTCAACGGTTGTTGCCTTATTCAGCTCATTGGTTCTTTGAACCAGTGCCGTATCACTTGTTGGTGATGGATCTGCAAACACGGTTGTGCCCATTGTAAATACCAGCATCATAGCTGTCACAACTCCTGTGAAAATTTTCTTTTTCATCGCAATCTACCTCCTTTCCACGTAATATAAACTGCATGTAACTCTATCTATATCAAGTGCGCGCGCACTGGATACCTTATTGTACGGGTGTATAAAACACCTTCATAATGAGTTCTTCCATGGCATCTTCATCGACATGGTACTCCTCATACCGTTTCCCGTCAATCGGCTTTCCCTCCACCGTTTTTCCGGGAACCGTATACATCTGGTCTTCTGAAAAACCGTAATTCATCAGCTGCTCAATCATACTTGTGAAATCCACACTGGTTACCAGATAATCGGAAACAGAATTGTAAATTTCTGTCACCTGATCCGGGTTTTCTGTGGATACTTTTTTTAATTTATCCATATAGGCAACAATATACTGTTCTTCGCGCTGCAGACGCTTTGTTGCACTGTCATATTCTTCGGTATCCCTTCCATGCAGGTAATAATAAGCCTGCGTCCCATTCAGGGTTACTTTTTGCCCTTTCTTCAAATTCACACCGGCTTTTGGAAACGAAATATCCTGCTGTACAGTCACTTCCACTCCTCCCACAGCATCATTCATCTGTGGGATTCCCCCCATATTCATCGCAAGATAACCGCTGATCGGAATATTTTGAAACAGGCCGGAAACCGCATCCACGGTTTTGCTGCAGCTGAGGCGCTTACCGTCCCCGAATGCATGCTGCAGACAGATCTGAGTTTTAAGCGGTCCCATATCAATACCTTCTTCATCACACAATTCGATATCTGCCATCGTGTTTCGATTGATGGAAATGACCTGCAGCTGCTCTGTTTTGTTGTTTACAACAAGAAGAAACAGTGCATCGGACTGCCCGCCTTGGGTATAATCGCTGCTTTGCTGTACCGGACCATCGATATCAACCCCCATCATGAGGTAGGTTTTGATATCTGTATTATACAGATACTCTTTTCCCTGATAAGCAACTACACCCTCCTGCCACTTTTCCTGACCGGAATCCTGTGTGGTATCTGTCTGCCCCGCAACCTGCTGCTCATAAGAATTTTCTGTATCATCTGCAATGTGGAAGCCGGCATTTTCCGCCTTCGTTTTGACCCCTGCCACAATCACAAGTGCAAGAATCACCACCATCATTCCGGACATAAAATACAATGCATTATGAAGTTTTGTCGATGGTTCATGCATTCTTCTCATGATGTTCTCCGTAATTTCCATAATAGCTGCCATAGTAGCCGCCATAGTAGCCGCCCTCATAGCCGCTCTTCTTCATCCGTACTTTGTTCAGTACCGCACCAAGTACCCTCACTCCGGAAGCTTCCAGCTGCTTTTTGACCGTCTGAATCAGGCGTCCGCTTGCCATGCCCTGGGCAACAACAAGAATCGCACCATCACAGTGTTTCGCAATCACCGCTGCATCAATTGCGGCTCCGATCGGTGCACAGTCAAGCAACACATAATCAAAATGTTCTTTTGCAAAATTAAGCAACTCGGTAAAATATTTTTTTTCCAGAATTTCTGTCGGGTTTGGTACAGACGGTCCTGCAAAAATCATAAACAGTCCCGGAATCGTTGTTCCGTATAATACATCTTCAAGTTTTTTTTGTCCAGAAAGGAAATGGGATAATCCGTAGATTTCCCTTCCATCCGAAGCCACTGCCCGTAATCGTCCCACGTATACGGATTTACGCATATCGGTATCGATCAGCAATACACGTTTGCCGGATTCCGAAAAAGAACGTGCCAGATCCATCGTCACGGTACTTTTCCCTTCGTTTGGCATGGCAGACGTCACAACGATGGTGCAGATATCATCTCCGCAGAACTGGATATTGGTTTTTAATGCCCGGAGTGATTCTTTCATCGTATAATTTTGTTTTTTCAGATTCTCAAATGTTACCGATTTCATTTCTTTTTCTTCCTTCTCTTACGCTTGCGCTCTTTTTCCCCATCGTATTCGGCTTCTTCCAAAGGAAGCGTACCAAGAACATTCAGCCCCAGCTTCCTTTGTACATCATCTGCATTCATAATCGTATCATTGAACAGATAAGCCACCACAATAACCGCAATCGCCAAAAACATGCCAAGTATTCCTCCGACCGCCGTATTTTTCATGATATTCGGGCTGACCGGTTCTCCGTCGGAATATCCCTTTTGAATGATATTCGGTGCATCCTGATCCATTTTCTGTTGGATAAAGGCCACACTGACACGCGCAATCTCATCCGCAATCTTTTTTGCCATGGATGGGTTTGCATCGCGCACCGTAATCTCGAGGATTCGCGAGTTGGAAGGATTATTCAGGGTAACTTTTTTCTTCAGGGAACTGTAGGTCTCGTCCAGTCCGAGATTCTCAATTACCTGCTCAAGCACGGGACGCCCCTCTACGATAACCATATAATCGTTTGTCAGACTTGTACCTGTCTGTATATCCGCAAGACTTGTAATCGACATGCTTTTGGACAATACATAAAACTGGGATGTTGACTCATATTGCGGCACCATTACAAACCTGCTGATACAATATGCGGTCACGGCTCCGATAATCAGTGCAAACAACACCCATTTCCAGAAAGAAAGGACCTCTAAAACGAGATCTTTCAGATCAATTTCAATTTCATCATCATTTTCAATTACAATACGTTCCTGTTGTAACTGCTGCTCCATATCAATGCTCCATTACTAACTATTTCATTTCTCCGGTCAGAATCTTTGCCGGATGATTCACCAAAAGCTGATCCGCATATTCCCTGCCAAATTTTTTTTCAATCAGCTCATAGCATTTTCCCATATGATTGGCACGGTTTTTTATTCCATGACTGTCCGATGCAATCGCATCCACACATTCTGCCTTCAGCATCTTTTTACAGTATTTCTTTGGACCCATACCCTCAAGTCCGAGTACCGCATCCGCATTCACCGTAATCCATGCCCCAAGATTGCGCAGCTCCTCTGCCAGCTGCAAATCCGCAAGTGCTCCATACCGCTCCACATGTGCAAATACCGGAATATATCCGTGCAGAACCAGTTCCTGCGTCATCTGGTAAATATAGGCATATTCACTGTCGTGCGAATACTCACACAACACATACCGCGAGCCGGCCATTGTCCGGCATCTGCCACTGTCAAGTGCCTCGACAATATGACTGTTCACATGGTATTCGGTGCCCAGTGCAAGAGAAATTCCAAGTTTCTGTGCATACGGCTCCAGAATACGGAAATGTTCTTCAATTTCTTCCTTCGGATAAGCAAACATGCCGTGCCGGTAATGCGGTGTCAGGATCATTGCAGAAATGCCCTGCTCTTTTGCTGCCTCAAGCATCGCCACAGATTCTTCTATTGTTTTTGCTCCGTCGTCTACTCCGTACAGAAGGTGACAGTGAATATCGATCATGGTTTTCCTTGCCTTTACTTTTTTATACTTTATTATACTATATCGACCATTTTCTTGCAATCTTTGAGCCGTTTTTCCCTCTTTTGACACAACTTTTTATATTTCTCGGGTTTCCACAATTGATTTCCCGGCAAACATAGCGTATAATGGTCATGAAAAGCGAATAACACTTGACAAACTTCGGTTTTGGGGTACGCTTATATGAGTCCATATAAGGACGGTACAATATTTGACCATCAGGCTCAGGCGGTGAGAGTACCGCACGCATAAACAAGTAGGCTTTATTCTCTGAACTGTCAGTATTACAGCTCAGTATGTCATAGATTTCATTGATCTGTTTTTTACAGCAAGCGCGATTGTCCAGCGCAGGGATTTGTTTTCACAACATGACATGCTGCCTGTTGAAAACGCAGTACAGCAGATGCGGACTATTTGGATCAGGAATTCCTGCGGAGGGTTCCGGTATCCGTCGTGTGCTCACACCCCTGCCGGAGAGGTTAAACTCCGGAACTGCCTAGCAAGTCCGAATACAATTGAACAGAACAAACATATATTTATCTAAAAACCCTATGCATTATGCATAGGGTTTTTTGTTTCTTCTTTTCTGTTGTCCGTTACAAAGTAATGATTCCAAGTGCATTTAATACCGAACTGAATAAAATCAACAGTACCAGTATCGGTGCAACATACTTGATCAATACAATATACAGTTTCTTACTCTTAAATTTCTGTGTGGAAGATTCCACTTCATCCGTAATCGTCTCTGGTTTCACAATAAAACCGACAAATACACAGGTCAGGAATGCCACAATCGGCATAAGGACACTGTTGGATATAAAATCGAAGAAATCCAGAATACTCATTCCGTGAATCGAAAAACCGCTCCAGATTCCAAATCCAAGAGAAGACGGAATTGCCATCAACACCGTATAAACGGTTACACAGACCGTAATAAATTTACGGCTCTTTTTTGTCTTATCCACGAAAATGGAAACCACTGTCTCCATCAGGGAAATGGACGATGTCAGTGCAGCAAACAATACCAGCACAAAAAATACCGTTCCGATCAGGTGTCCTCCCGCCATACTGTCAAACACTTTTGGCAGTGTAATAAACATCAGTGTCGGTCCTGCCTTCAGCGATGCCTGATCTCCACCGGAAAACACAAACACGGCCGGTACAATCATCAGTCCTGCCAGAAATGCAATTCCGGTATCAAAGATTTCGATATTCCGCACACTGCTCTCTATATCCTCATTTTTCTTCATATAGGAGCCATATGTAATCATAATGCCCATCGCCAGCGACATGGAATAAAACAGCTGTCCCAGTGCCGCCAGGAAAGCATTCGCACTGATCTTGGAAAGATCCGGCTTTAAGTAGTAGACAATTCCTGCCCCTGCTCCCGGACGGGTCACAACAAATACCGCAATAATAACGGAAAGGACTACCAGAAGCGGCATCAGCACTTTACTGATATTTTCAATTCCTTTATTTACGCCAAGCAGAATCACAACCGAAGTGGCAAGGATAAAAAATACCAGCCACATCACCGGTTCCCCGGTCCTTGCAATAAAATTTGAAAAATAATCATCTGCTGCCGCTGCATTTCCGCTTCCTGTAAGAAATGCCCATGCAAATTTGATGACCCATCCACCGATCACACAATAATACGGAAGAATGATAATCGGCACAATACTGGCAAGAATTCCAATGAAACCGCACTTTTCATGCAGCGTGCTGAATGCATACAGTGCACTTTTCCCGGTTTTTCTGCCCAGTGCAATTTCTGTGATCATAAGTGCAAATCCAAACGTAACCGCAAGGATCACATAGATCAGTAAAAAAGAACCTCCACCGTATTTTGCGGCAAGGTAAGGAAACCTCCACAGATTTCCAAGTCCGACAGCAGATCCCGCAGCGGCAAGAATAAAGCCCATTTTGCTGGAGAAACTGCTGCCATGTTTTTTGTGTTCGTTCATAACAGCCCCCTTAATCATAGTTTCAGGAGGCAGACCGTTTATAATTTAAACCGATATCCGACTCCCCAGATGGTCTCGATGTACTGCGGCTTGTTCGTATTCATCTCAATCTTCTCTCGAATCTTTTTGATGTGTACGGTAACCGTTGCAATATCACCGATAGATTCCATATCCCATATTTTACGGAACAATTCCTCTTTTGTAAATACATGATTTGGATTCTCTGCCAAAAAAGTCAGCAAATCAAACTCTTTTGTCGTAAACTGTTTCTCTTCTCCATTGACCCATACCCGGCGCGCGTCTTGTCTATTTTAATGCCCCGGATCTCAATGATATCATTCTGTGGCATATTGCTGCCGATCAGTCGCTCATACCGTGCCAGATGTGCCTTCACACGAGCTACCAGTTCACTCGGGGAAAACGGTTTTGTCACATAATCGTCTGCCCCCAGTCCGAGCCCGCGAATCTTGTCAATATCATCCTTTTTTGCAGAAACCATAAGGATTGGTGTATTCTTTATCTCACGGATCTTTTTACAGATTTCAAATCCATCTACTCCCGGAAGCATGAGATCTAAGATAAACAGATCAAACTCCTCATGCAGGGCTCTTTCGAGTCCTTTGGTTCCGTCATTTTCAATTTCCACTTCAAAGCCACTCAGTTCCAGATAATCTTTCTCCAGATCTGCAATAGCCACTTCATCTTCAACGATCAGTATTCTGCTCATTTGCTGTTACCTCCTGATATTTGCGTATTACAAAGTACATGGTAGTGCCGGAATCTTCTTTGCTGGTTGCCCAGATTTTCCCTCCATGATCCTCTATGATCTTTTTTACAATGGAAAGTCCGATTCCGCTGCCACCGGTTGCCGAATTTCTGGAAGCATCCGTCCGGTAAAACCGGTCAAAAATATACGGCAGATCTTTCTGTGCAATTCCTCTTCCATTGTCTTCGATTTCCACCTGAATAAAGTCCCCCACATCCTTGATACGGATATTGATGAACTTTTCTGTTTTATTCATATATTTTACGGAATTTCCTATAATATTATTGATCACTCTGCGCAGCTGCTCCGGATCTGCAATAATCTGGGTATCCGGCGTTGCATAATTAAAATAGGATAACGCAATCCCCTTTGCTTCCAGATCCAGTCCGATTTCTTCCACGCAGTCTTTAAAATATGCGGCAACATTCAGTTTTGCAAAGTCATACGGAATACGGTTGGTATCAATTTTGGAATACAATGTCAGTTCATTGATCAGCGTATCCATTTCGTTTGCCTTATTATAAATCGTCCGGATATACTTATCGAGTTTTTCCGGAGTATTGGCAACGCCGTCCATAATGCCTTCCGAATACCCCTTTACTGCCGTAATCGGCGTCTTCAGATCGTGGGCAATGTTGCTGATGAGTGCACGGTTTTCTTTTTCATTACTGAGTTTTTCCTCCGCATTATCCTTCAGACGCTGACGCATCTGTTCAAACGTCGTGCAGAGCTCACCGATCTCATCGTCGCCCTGGGTATCCAGCGCAAAATCCAGATTGCCTTCCTTAATATTCTCCGCTGCCACCCGCAGCTTCTGGATCGGTGTGATCATGCTCCGGTAAATCCACACAATCATCATAACCGCCGTCAGCAACAGGATAATTACCACGCAGATAATTCCCCATACAATAAACTGGCGGATTTCCTGCCCGGTAGCGTCAAAGGACGTGACAATATATGCCGTACATTTTTCTCCTGAATCCAGCTTGAAATCTACCTGTTTTACCAGAATTTCATCATCCCGGTCGATATATTTGTCCACCCCATGCCGGGAACTGTTTTCTCCGTATCCCGGAAGTTCCGAAAGGATCTTTTCATTTTCACTTCCGCCGTTGAACGAAATTTTCTCTCCGATCCTTACAATCAGATAAGAATATTTCTGCTTCAGATCCTCATTGATCTCGGTGAGATACGAAGCATCTTCCATTTTCGAAGGGGATAATCTGATTGTCTTTTTGATTTTTTCAAAATCTAGTGCCGTATAACGGTTTAACAGCGGCACAGAATTGATAATACTATAGGCATCCGCATTCTTAATTCCATACGTCTGCTCGATCACATGCGACTGAAAATTACAATAGGCGCTGATCGTGGCAATCGCCAGGATCGATGGCACAAAGATAATAATACAGAACGAAATGATCAGTTTGGTTTTTATCTTCATTCGTATTCCTTCCCTATAAAAAAATAAGACACAGAACAAACTCTGTGTCTTATTATATCATTCTTTTATAAAAAATTATGTAAACTTTTCATAAATTAAAGGTACTTCTTTAAAGCCTCTGCCTTGTTTGTTGCCTCCCATGGGAGATTTAAGTCATTGCGTCCGAAGTGACCATAAGCAGCTGTCTGACGGTAAATCGGACGGCGCAGATCCAGCATCTTGATAATTCCTGCCGGACGAAGATCAAAGTTCTCACGTACAATCTTTACCAGCTCATCATCTGCGATCTTTCCTGTACCGAATGTATCAACCATGACAGAAGTAGGCTGTGCAACACCGATGGCGTAAGATAACTGAATCTCACACTTATCAGCAAGACCTGCTGCAACAATGTTCTTTGCAACATAACGTGCAGCATATGCTGCGGAACGGTCAACCTTTGTGCAGTCTTTCCGGAAAAGCTCCGCCGCCGTGACGTGCATATCCACCATAGGTATCAACGATAATCTTACGACCGGTCAGACCTGCATCTCCGTGTGGTCCGCCGATTACGAAACGTCCGGTCGGATTGATAAAGAATTTGGTATCTCCATCGATCAGCTCCTTTGGAAGGATCGGATCAAAGACATATTTCTTAATATCCTCATGGATCTGTTCCTGGGTAACGTCCTCATCATGCTGGTAGATAAAACAACTGCCTCAAGTCTCTTTGGCTTTCCTGCTTCATCATACTCTACAGAAACCTGTGTCTTTCCATCCGGGCGAAGGTAGGTAAGTGTTCCGTCTTTACGAACCTTTGTAAGCTGTAATGCCAGCTTGTGTGCCAGTGAAATCGGATATGGCATAAATTCCGGTGTCTCATTGGTTGCATATCCAAACATCATTCCCTGATCTCCGGCGCCGGTATCCAGATCATCTGTCAGCTCGCCCTCTTTTGCCTCAAGTGCCTTGTCAACACCCATGGCAATATCTGCGGACTGCTGATCTAAAGCTACCATAACCGCACAGGTATGTCCGTCAAAACCGGTCTTTGCATCGTTGTATCCGATCTCGTTTACAGTCTTTCTTACAATTGCAGGAATATCAAGAGTTGCCTTTGTTGTAATTTCTCCTGTAACAAGTACGAAACCGGTACAGCTTGCTGCCTCACAGGCTACACGGCTCATCGGGTCCTGCTCCATGCATGCATCCAGAATGGCATCTGAAATCGCATCACACATTTTGTCAGGATGTCCTTCTGTAACGGACTCTGATGTGAATAATAATTTTTCCATTGCTTTTTGTTTCTCCTCTCTTGTTTTATACAGAAATAAAAAACCGCCTCGCAGCGGATTGATCTAAAGATAATCAAATCCCCTTATTGTTCGATTAACTCGCTCAGGTTGGCACCTTCCAAAACAGGGGTTGCCGTGACTTCACAGATCCTATGTATCTCCATCACTCTGAATAAGAGAAAGCTTACAATATTAAATTTGAAATATCCAAGTGCTACCATACTCCAGTTTCTTTCATCTGTCAAGCCCTAAAAGATTGACTTTTGCGTGAAATAATTCTATACTTTTGTATATACGTTACATACGGAGAGATAAAATATGATAAAAATTGAGACAAAACAACTACAAGAAGGTGCCATCCTTGCACAGCCTGTGATCACACCGCTTGGACAGCCGTTGGCTCCCGCCGGTTCTGCTGTAACCCGTCAGCTGATCAACCGCATGAAACTGTACCGTGTGGAATATGCAGAAATTGAGGGCGAAGAACCTGCTCCGCAGGAGGAGGCTCCAAAGCCTGTAAAAGAAGCAAAAACATACGCACAGGAAAGCAAAACACACTCACAGAAAGTCGCCGGTTCCAGTGAATTCCGCACGTTCCAGATTGAGTATGTTCAGGCAATTGAGCTGATGAAACAGATGTATACCGCAGCCATCAAGATAACAAACCGATTGACTCGCAAAAACTTCTGGGCAGTGTCGCAGATCTGTTCCAGTCCCGCAACACCATCGTTGAAATGTTTGATATGCTTTACAACATGCGTACTGTGGCCGATTCGGTTTATGCGCACAGTCTCAACGTTGCACTCATTTCACGAATGATCGGCCGCTGGCTGCGTTTTGAACGTCACGATCTGGACATTCTTACGCTTGCCGGACTGATGCACGATATCGGAAAACTGCTGATTCCTTCCGATATCTTAAATAAGCCGGGATCTCTGACCGATGAGGAGTTTGCAAAAATCAAACAGCACCCGGCACTCGGATACGAGATTTTAAAACGTCAGCCGGATCTGGATTCCCGTATCAAAAAAGCTGCCCTGATGCATCACGAGCGCTGTGATGGAAGCGGCTATCCGACCGGATTGACGGAAGATTACATTGACAATTTTGCAATGATCGTTGCAATTGCCGATGTGTACGATGCCATGACAGCGGCACGTTCCTATCGCTCTCCGTTGTGTCCGTTCGAAGTGATCAGTAAATTTGAAGAAGATGGTTTCCAGAAATACCATACAAAATATATTCTGGTTTTCTTAAAGCAGATTGCCAGCACTTACCAGAGTAACCGCGTCATCTTAAGTGACGGAAGGGGATGTACCATTGTCATGTTAAATCAGAATGCACTGTCCCGTCCGATTGTCCAGTTTGATGATAAATCCTGTCTGGATCTTTCCACCGCCAGCCGCGACCTCTATATCAAAGCGGTTTTATAAATTTTTCAAATGAAAAGGGAGTGTGAAAACATACCAATGTTTTTCACACTCCCTTTTTTACCCGTTCTTTTTATTTATGAAACTTTCAGAATAAACTTCTGAATTTCTTTTTCATCCGATACCTTTTCAATCTGTGCCCCAATGCCGCGCAGCTTCTGATCAAATTCTTCGTATCCACGCTCGATAAAATAAATATCATCAATCACCGTAATTCCCTCTGCCACCAGACCGGCAATCACCAGCGCTGCTCCCGCACGCAGATCCGGCGCATTCACCCTGGCACCTGTATAACGGGTCACTCCATTGATAATGGCAATATTGCTCTCTACCTTGATATTGGCTCCCATACGTGTCAGTTCATCCACATATTTGAAACGGTTTTCAAAAATGCTCTCCGTAACGGTACTGGTTCCCTCTGCAATTCCCAGAATTACTGCCATCTGTGGCTGCATATCTGTCGGGAATCCCGGATACGGAAGTGTTGTCACCTGTGTGTGATGCAGTTTTCCATCCGAAATAATCCGAACCGCATCATCGAACTCCTCAACTTTGCATCCTGCCTCCACAAGTTTGGCGGTTGTTGCTTCCAGATGTTTCGGAATAACATCCTTTACCAGCACATCTCCCCCTGCTGCCGCTGCCGCAAACATAAAGGTTCCTGCCTCTATCTGATCCGGGATAACCGAATACTCTGTCTTATGCAGCTTCTCCACACCGACAATACGGATAACATCCGTTCCTGCACCACGGATATTCGCACCCATACTGTTTAAGAAATTTGCCACGTCTACCACATGAGGCTCTTTTGCCGCATTTTCAATTACGGTTTTTCCTTCTGCCATGGATGCTGCCATCATAATATTGATCGTTGCTCCAACCGATACTTTATCCAGATAAATATGTGTTCCGTTTAATTTTTCTGCCTCTGCAATAACAAGACCATGTGCAATATCCACGTCTGCTCCCATTGCACGAAATCCTTTGATATGCAGATCAATCGGTCTGCTTCCGATATCGCATCCGCCCGGAAGAGCCACTTCCGCCTTTTTGTATTTTCCAAGAAGTGCACCGATCAAATAATAGGACGCACGGATTCTACGGATAAATTCATTGTCCACCGTCACGTCTTTGATAAATGAACCGTTGATCTTTACGGTATGTGCATCAATACGGTCTACCATTGCACCGATCTCTGCAATCGCCTGCAATAATACATTAATATCTCTCACGTTCGGCAAATTTTCGATTGTAACCGTTTCATCCGTCATGATCGCAGCTGCAAGAATTGCCAGTGCCGCATTCTTTGCCCCGCCGATTTCTACCTCACCATTCAGCGGATTTCCGCCTTTGATTACATATTGTTCCATATCTCACCTCAATAAACGCCCTATTTCGTATAGTACGCTACCCTACTATCTATCCTATTCATCTAGTGTAAATTTGTGATACCATCCACAATCTGTTCAACGGTCTGTTCGATATCCAGCCCCGTCTCCGAAATCCGGATATCCGCATATTTTTCATACAGCGGCGTGCGCTCCAGATACAGATCATATAACGTCTGTCCGTCTCTTAAAACAACACCCCTGCCTTTGATATCTTCCAGACGCTTTTCCAGCTCCGGATATGCCACCTCAAGATATATAACTGTTCCGATTTCCTGCAGATGCTCCATAGCTTCTTTTCCGTAGACGACACTGCCTCCGGTTGCAATAATTGCATGATGTGCCTCAAGTGTCGCATTCACACGGTTTTCTACCTGAATGAACCCTTCGGTTCCCTCTTCTGCAATGATCTCACGAAGCAGGCGCTTCTCCTGCTCCTGAAATGACTAAATCTGCATCTATAAACTGATATCCCAGCACCTTAGCAGGATAACGCCGACGGTGCTCTTACCCACCCCCGGCATTCCAATTAACACAATGTTATCTTTTTGCATTACTGTGTACTCTCTGCATTCTGTGTTTCTGTGGAAGTCTGTGTCTCTGTAGAGGCATTCGGTCCTGCTGTGTCAGAGAATTCTTAAATGAAATCTTTGCAACATTCTTTTTATTGACCTTCCAGCCGTCTTTTTTCTGCCAGCCCTCCAGCACTTCATTGTAGTGGTCACTTTTACGTTTGTCAATAATATTCTGACGATTTTTTTCTGTAGCGTCTTTGTCTGTTTCACTGTCCAGACGAACAATATATAATGCACTGTCTGTTTCAATCACATCGGAAGTTTCTCCTTCTTTCAAATCATCCAATGCCTTTTTCACAGATGTATCTAGTGTGGAATCATCGGATGCATACGCACCGGTAGTGGTCTGCTGATCCTCATCCTTTGCAGCATCTTCGAGAGTTTTTCCATTCTTTACCGCATCTTCGATTTTGTTTGCGGTCTCCTTCAGCTGCTTTTTCTCATCATCGGTATATTCTACGGTATTTCCGCTATCATCCTGATGGGAAGTTGTAGAAATAGTCATCATCGTATAACCGCGCTCATTTGCCTCTTCATCCGTCACATTGGTATCTGCTTCTGCCTCGATAGCTTTCTGCATTTTGCTGCGGATGGTGTAGAGCGTAAGCAGTTCCTCCACGGTATCTTCGTCTGCAGTCATCTCCTTGAGTGCCTCGGAAGAATTATCGCTGATAAACTGCTGTGCAGCTCTTTTGATTGCTGCCTTTTCGTCTTTTGTCACACTCACATCATAGTCTTTCATATGTGCCTGTAACGTATACATCTCATGAAGCTGTTCCATAACGGAATCTTTCATGGTGTCTTCCATGGTTGTTCCGTTTCCATATAAATCCTTGCTCCAGAGCTCACTGCTGCTTTTGGCCCCCATCATGCTCTTATAATAATCTTCTACATTTGCCTGCTGATAACGGCATGTAAAGTTTGCCATGCCCATCGTGACGGTCTGATTTTTCATGCTTGCTGCCGTCGCACCTGTATTTATACCACATCCGGTAAAAGCTGCTGCGCAGATTGCACCGGCTAAAATAATCGCTGTAACTTTTTTTGCTTTCATAGTTCCTCCCGGGAGTTTCTTTTCACCTATATACCAGAGTATTATAATTCTTTTCCCTACATCAGGCAAGCACTTTTACGGCTCCGCACACAAAAAAACGTGCATTTGTTCCAATAATTGCCTGAGAACTTCCAGAATTTCCCTGTTCTTTTCCCTTGAATTTGCTCCCAGACGGTAAGTGAAGTACGGTCCCTTCGGATCTGCCGCAAATTTCAGTGATGGAGCAAATGTTTTTACCAGCTCCGGAATACGCTGTGCATGAATCTTTGCTTTTTCGTACATTAGGATTTTTAACAGATCTTCTCTTTGAACAATTTCCTTAATATATACACTGTGGGCAACCGCTTTGAGTCTGGCAATTGTCAGCAGATTCTGCACAGACTTCGGAGGCTCTCCAAAACGGTCAATCAGTCTTCGAGCATTTCCTCCGCTTCCTCATCCGTTTCAATTCCGGCGATCCGCTTATACATATCCAGTTTCTGCGACTCATTTGCAATATATGTGGACGGAATAAATGCATCCGTCCGGATATCAACGGAAGTCTCAAACTGTTCGGCCGGTGCTTCTCCCCGGGCTTCTTTCACCGCTTCGTGAAGCATCTTGCAGTACAAATCATATCCAACCGCCTCCATGTGACCGCTCTGTTCAGCTCCCAGCAGATTTCCGGCTCCCCGGATCTCCAGGTCCCGCATGGCAATCTTAAATCCGCTGCCCAGATCCGAATACTCCCGGATGGCAGCCAGTCGTTTTTCCGCCACCTCTTTGAGCATTTTGTTTCTGCGGTACATAAGAAACGCATACGCCGTACGATTGGATCTGCCGACCCGCCCGCGCAGCTGATACAGCTGGGAAAGCCCCATATTATCCGCGTCATGAATGATCATGGTATTGACATTTGAGATATCCAGCCCCGTCTCTATGATTGTCGTTGATACCAGTACATCAATGTCTCCATTGATAAACCGGTACATGATATCCTCCAGCTGGTTTTCCCGCATCTGTCCATGAGCAAATGCCACATTTGCCTCCGGCACCAGCTCCTGAATGCGTGACGTCACTTCATCAATATCCCTTACTTTGTTATACACATAATATACCTGTCCGCCACGGGCAAGTTCCCGCGTGATTGCCTCCCGGACCAATTCCTCATTATATTCCATGACATACGTCTGAATCGGGACACGGTCCATCGGCGGTTCCTCTAAAACGCTCATATCCCGGATTCCGATCAGGCTCATGTGAAGTGTCCGCGGAATCGGTGTGGCAGTAAGTGTCAGCACATCCACATTGGTCTTTAACTGTTTGATTTTTTCTTTGTGAGCCACACCAAACCGTTGTTCCTCGTCCACGACAAGAAGCCCAAGATCTTTAAACTGCACATCTTTTGACAGAATCCGGTGTGTTCCCACAATAATATCCACCTGTCCTTTTTTCAGATCACTGATGGTCTTCTTCTGCTGCGCTGCCGTGCGGAAACGGCACAACAGATCCACCCGGACAGGGAAATCCTTCATTCTCTGGGAAAACGTATTATAAATCTGCTGGGCAAGAATGGTTGTCGGCGCAAGGTATGCCACCTGTTTATTCTCCTGCACTGCTTTGAAAGCTGCACGGATCGCAATCTCCGTCTTTCCGTAACCGACATCCCCGCAGATCAGCCGGTCCATAATCTTATGACTCTCCATATCCCGCTTGGTTGCATCAATGGCAAGCACCTGATCTTCGGTCTCTTCAAACGGGAACAGTTCTTCAAACTCTCTCTGCCATACCGTATCCGGTCCATACATATAGCCATTCTGTTCTTCCCGCTCGGCATATAATTTCACCAGATCCTGTGCGATCTGACGCACGGCTCCACGCACTTTTCCCTTGGTTTTTGTCCACTCCTGGCTTCCAAGTTTATTGAGTTTTGGTTTTCTTGCGTCTTTCCCCGCATATTTCTGGATCTGGTCAAGCTGTGTTGCAAGAATATACAGATTGGAGCCTCCCGCATATTCGATCTTGATGTAATCTTTCACCTTTCGGTCGACTTCTATCTTTTCAATTCCTTTGTAGATACCAAGCCCATGATTTTCATGTACGACATAATCCCCGACACTCAGATCCGTAAACTGCTGGATTTTTTCGCCCTCATAGGTGCGGTGCCGCTTCTTTTTCTTT
>ENA-OQHY01000006-OQHY01000006.1-human-gut-metagenome-genome-assembly--contig:-NODE-6-length-105714-cov-9.299147_pt1 | contig 105714 bp, 113 predicted proteins | sample MGYA00242570_ERZ504733 | MGnify/ENA primary metagenome ERZ504733 (study PRJEB26092, sample SAMD00036219) | human gut metagenome | host: Homo sapiens | study: EMG produced TPA metagenomics assembly of... | reverse complement strand
TTGATTTCACGTTTTTCATGTTTTTTCTCTTTGACACGAATTGCAGCCAGAAGCGAACGGATACGGATACGGGCAGCACCGAGGTTGTTGACTTCATCAATCTTTAAGCATGTATAAATTTTTCCGGAATTGGTCAGAATATCGCTGACACAGTCGGTTGTTACGGCATCCAGTCCGCAGCCGAAGGAGTTCAGCTGGATGAGGTCCAGATCATCCCTGGTCTTAACGTAGTTTGCGGCGGAGTACAGCCGGCTGTGGTACATCCACTGATCCATGACAATAAGCGGGCGTTCCAGATTCCCCAGATGGGAAATGGAATCTTCTGTCAGTACACACATACCGTAGGAAGTAATCATTTCCGGAATACCGTGATTGATTTCCGGATCAACATGGTATGGACGACCGGCCAGCACGATACCGCGGCGATGGTGTTCTTCCATATATTTCAATACTTCTTCGCCCTTCTTCTGCATCTCCAGACGGGTCATGGCAAGTTCTTTCCAGCCTTCGGATACGGCATCACGTACTTCGGCTTCCGGAATATGAAATTCTTTCTTAAAACAGTCTACGAGCTGTTTGGAAAGGACTTCTTCGTTTGTAAACGCCATGAACGGGTTTAAGAACCGCATCTGTCCACTCGTAATTTCTCAACATTGTTTTTAATGTTTTCGGAATAAGAAGTTACGATCGGGCAGTTGTAGTGGTTGTTTGCATCCGGAAACTCGTTGCGCTCGTAAGGAATCGCCGGATAGAAAATAAAATCTACATTCTGGTGGATCAGCCAGGAAATATGACCGTGCGCCAGTTTCGCCGGGTAGCATTCGGATTCGCTTGGAATAGAATCAATGCCGAGTTCGTAGATTTTTCGTGTGGACTGCGGAGAGAGAACCACACGGAAACCGAGCTTCTTAAAGAACGTTGCCCAGAACGGATAGTTTTCATACATGTTCAGTACACGCGGAAGTCCGACGGTCCCGCGGGTTGCTTCGGCTTCTGACAGAGGTTCATAAGCAAAAATACGTTTGTTCTTATATTCGAAGAGGTTTGGAATATTCTCTTTGTTTTTTTCTTTTCCAAGTCCGCGCTCACAGCGGTTTCCGGTAATATACTGACGGTTGTCTGAAAACTTATTGATCGTCAGCAGACAGTGGTTTGTACATCCCTGGCAGCGTGCAAGCTTGGTAGTGTAGGACAGTTTATTGATCTGTTCAATGGACAGCATCGTCGTCTGATAGCCGGCTTCGTGACGTTCACGGGCAATCAGTGCGGCACCGAAAGCACCCATGATTCCGGCAATGTCCGGACGGGTTGCGTGGACACCGGCAATTTTTTCAAAACTGCGCAGAACGGCGTCATTGTAGAAAGTACCACCCTGAACAACAATATTTTCTCCCAGATCTTTGGCATCGGACAGTTTGATCACCTTAAATAATGCGTTTTTGATTACAGAGTAGGCAAGTCCGGCAGAGATATCGGCAACGGAGGCGCCTTCCTTTTGTGCCTGTTTTACCTTTGAGTTCATAAATACGGTACAGCGGGTACCAAGATCAATCGGATGTTTGGCAAACAGTGCTTCTTTGGCGAAATCCTGCACCGTGAAGTTTAAGGATTTTGCAAAAGTTTCAATGAAAGAACCGCAGCCGGAAGAACATGCTTCGTTTAACTGAACCGAATCTACGGTCTGGTTCTTGATCTTGATGCATTTCATGTCCTGACCGCCGATGTCTAAAATACAGTCAACTTTTGGATCAAAGAAAGCGGCGGCATAGTAATGGCGACGGTTTCTACCTCGCCGTCATCAAGCATCAATGCAGCTTTCAAAAGAGCTTCCCCGTATCCGGTGGAGCAGGAGTGTACAATGTGCGCACTCTCCGGAAGCAGACGGTAAATTTCCTGAATGGAACGGATGGCAGTTGCAAGCGGGCTTCCGTTATTGTTGTCATAGAATGAATACAGAAGTTTTCCGTCCTCGCTGACAAGTGCGATCTTTGTTGTCGTGGAACCTGCGTCAATACCGAGATAGCAGTTTCCGGAATAGTTTTTCAGGTCACCGGTTTCTACATGATTGTTTCCGTGCCGGCTGGTAAAAGCATCGTAATCTTCCTGGCTGGCAAACAGCGGGTCCAGACGGGCAACTTCAAACTCCAGCTTAATGCCGGTGGAAAGACGCTGCTGCAGAGATCCTAAAGTGGTCTCTACGTCTTCTTTATAATTTAATGCGGAACCGATCGCTGCAAACAGATGCGAATTTTCCGGTGTAATTGCGTGCTCATCATCGAGATTTAACGTGCGGATAAACGCTGCTTTCAGTTCGGATAAAAAGTGCAGAGGACCACCGAGAAATGCCACATGTCCGCGGATCGGTTTACCACAGGCAAGTCCACTGATCGTCTGATTGACAACCGCCTGGAAAATAGAGGCAGACAGATCTTCGCGAGTTGCACCCTCATTGATGAGCGGCTGGATATCTGTCTTGGCAAATACACCACAGCGCGCTGCAATTGGATAGATTGCTTTATAATTTTTGGCATATTCATTTAATCCGGAAGCATCGGTCTGGATCAGGGATGCCATCTGATCAATGAACGAACCTGTACCGCCGGCACAGATACCGTTCATACGTTGTTCGACATTACCGCCTTCAAAATAGATGATCTTGGCATCTTCTCCGCCGAGCTCGATTGCAACATCGGTCTGTGGCGCATAATGAGTGAGAGCAGTGGATACTGCAATAACCTCCTGCGTAAACGGAACCTCCAGATGCTTTGCAAGGGTCAGTCCGCCTGATCCGGTAATAACAGGAGAAACAGAAAGATCCCCCAGTTCGTTGGATGCTTTGGCAATTAAGGACGCCAGTGTCTCCTGAATATTTGCAAAATGACGCTCGTAATCGGAAAACAGGATGTTGTCCTGTGAGTCGAGGATTGCAATTTTGACGGTGGTGGAACCGATATCAATTCCAAGTTTATGTAACTGCTTGTCACTCATAAATGTAACCTCCATGTGTAAGTAACTAAACTTATTATAAATAAGTATGATTTCAAAACAAAACCTAAAACATTATACGACAAGAATTGACAAAAGACAACGACTGAAAACATAAAGATTTTATAAAATGTTGGAAAGAACGTGCCGCTGCGTTGACAAGAGGGATTTGAAAACCGTATAATTGGTTGACAGAAAGGTCAGAAGTGACCGTAACCATACATACACTATTCTATGTAGACAGGAGACAGATTTATGAACTGGATGGATAAACTGGAACGCAAATGGGGACGACATGCGGTCGCCAATCTGAGCAGATATTTTGTACTTGCGCAGGTGATTGGATACGTGGTACAGCTGACGGCACCCGGACTCATGAGTTATATGAATTTTGATATGGGCAGTATTCTGCACGGACAGATCTGGAGAGTTGTGACATGGATTTTTACACCGACGGCATCGCTGGATGTTTTTGGAATCTTATTTCTGTTCTGTGTGCTTATGTGGGGCAGTTCGCTGGAATCCATGCTTGGAACATTCCGCATGAATGTATTTTTGTGGGGAAGTGTGATTTTGTGTGACATTGTGGGTGCGATCGTATATGTTGTTACGCGGATTCTGCTGGGATATGGTTTTTCTCCGTATCTGTCCACGTATTATATTCTGATGTCCATGCTGCTGGCGCTGGCCATGTGCATGCCGGAGGGAGAGGTACGCCTGTATTTTGTCCTTCCGATCAGGATGAAATGGATGTTAATTTTTGAACTGGTATATCTGGGATATCAGGTGGTTCGTATATTCTCGATCGGAATTGCAAGTTATGGAACCGGAATGGGAATTCTCGTGGGTGTTTTAAACTGCGTACAGATAGTGGTTCCGGTACTCAATATGTTCTGGTTTTTCCATGCAATGAAGACCCGTTTGTCCGGAAAACAAAAGAAACGCCAGAAAGAATTCCGGGCACAGTTCAGTCAGCCTCGTCCGGGGTCTGGCATTGCACGTCACAAATGTGCCATCTGTGGAAGAACCGAGCTGACAAATCCGGAATTACAGTTCCGTTATTGTAGCAAATGCGTGGGAAATCGTGAATACTGTCAGGATCATCTGTTTACCCATCAGCATGTAAAATAAAATTTAGTGAGTGGAAAAGAGAAAAAAATCATGAAGAAAAAGTTCTTAAGTGTTTTGCTTATCGTTGCGGTTCTGATAGGAATGGCAGGTGTCAGCGGAACACAGACGGAATCAGGAGAACAGAAAGCAGACAAAGAACAAAAGCAGCAGGAAAACGAACAGACTGCGGAAACGAAAGTGGAAATTCCACCGGAAAATGAGGAAGAACAAAAGGGATGGATCGGTGTTATCTTAAACGGAGATGAGACAGAAGCCTATACACTGGCACATATTGACGGAATCCGGGCAGCAGCAGAAAATGTCAGTCTTCCGGAGCAGGATATCATCTGGAAAGAGCGTGTCGGTGCGAATGATGGCTGCAAAAGTGCGGTAAAGGATCTTATCAGACAGGGATGTGAGATTATTATTGCAAACAGCGCCATCTATGAAGAAGCAATAAAAAGTGAAGCAGAAAAGAATCCGGAAGTTGATTTTGTAGTTATCAACGATTCAAAGACACAGAGTACGGTAACGGAAGACGGAACAGAACTCATAAATCTTTACAATGTACATATGGATACCTACGAAGCTTCTTATGTGGCAGGAGTCACGGCCGGAATGAAAGTAGCAAAGCTGAAGGAAAAGAAAAAGATTCCCGCAAAGAGTTTTGACGAAAAGAAAAATGTAAAACTGGGATATGTGGCGGCAGAGGCAAACGATGATGCACATGCAGATATTAATGCCTATTATCTGGGAGTAAAGGCCGTCTGTAAAAAGGTTGTTTTACAGGTAGAATACATAGATGCCTGGAATAACAGTGATGCGGAGGCAACCGCAGCCGGAGATCTGATCCGGAGCGGGTGTGTGGTTCTTGCATCCAATACCGATCTGGATGCTGTTATGCAGATGGCTGAAAATGCAAAAGAAAGAGGAAAATGCGTATACGCGGTTGGAAGAAACTCTGATATGCGTCAGATGGCAGGAAAGGCCGCGCTGACTTCGGTTGTCAGTGTGTGGTCGGTTTATTATACAGAGCTGTTTGATGCAAAGCTGAATGGCCGCTATATGGAACAGAACTGGAATGGCGGATATGCACAGGGAGCGGTTACAATTTCTACACTGGGAAAAAGTGCATCCTCCGGAACCGGTGACAGAGTGAAAAAAACGGAAGAAAAAATAAAAAACGGGAAGAAACAGATTGCATATTTTTCAACACGTGCGCTGGACGGAATTCTGGAATCCGAAAAAGGACAGGAGCAATAGCGTACACAGGCGCGTTCCGGTTGACAAATATCGGGAATATCCCTATAATTATTCTTATTTGAGGAGTGCTGGAGGAATAGACATATGGAAAATGAAGCGGTTTCCAAGAATTTTATTGAACAGATTATTGAAAAGGACCTAGCAGAGGGACATTGTGAGACGGTAAAAACCCGTTTTCCACCGGAGCCAAACGGATATCTGCATATCGGACATGCAAAGTCCATTCTTTTAAATTCAGGGTTAGCAAAAAAGTACGGAGGAGAATTCAATCTCCGTTTTGATGATACAAATCCGACAAAAGAGAAACTTGAGTTTGTAGAGTCTATTAAGGAAGACGTAAAATGGCTTGGGGCAGATTGGGGAGATCGCCTCTTCTTTGCATCAAATTATTTCGATCAGATGTATGAAGCAGCGATTAAACTGATTAAAAAGGGAAAAGCATATGTATCCGATCTGTCTGCAGACGAAATCCGTGAGTATCGCGGTACTCTGACAGAGCCGGGAAAAGAAGACCCATATGCCAAAAGAAGCGTAGAGGAAAATCTTGCGCTGTTTGAAGAAATGAAGGAAGGAAAATGTGAGGATGGAAGCCGTGTGCTCCGTGCGCGGATCGATATGGCTTCTTCCAATATCAATATGAGAGACCCGATCCTTTATCGTGTGGCACACATGACACATCACAATACGGGGGACAAGTGGTGCATTTATCCGATGTATGATTTTGCACATCCGATTGAGGATGCAATCGAGGGAATAACCCATTCCATCTGTACACTGGAGTTTGAGGATCACAGACCGTTGTATGACTGGGTTGTGACAGAACTTGGATATAAGACCAGTCCGGAAGGGACTCCGAAGCAGATCGAGTTTGCAAAACTGTATCTGACAAATGTTGTAACCGGAAAACGTTATATCAAGCGTCTGGTTGAGGAGAAGATTGTAGATGGATGGGATGATCCGCGTCTGGTTTCCATTGCAGCGCTGCGCCGCAGAGGATATACACCGGAATCCATTCAGAAATTTATCGAACTTGGAGGTATTTCCAAGGCAAACAGTTCTACGGATTATGCAATGCTTGAGTACTGCATCCGTGAGGATCTGAAGATGAAGCGTCCACGGATGATGGCAGTCTTAGATCCGGTAAAGGTTGTCATTGACAATTATCCGGAGGGCCAGACAGAGGAACTTCCGGTGGACAATAATCTGGAAAATCCGGAACTCGGAAAGAGAACCGTTCCGTTTACCAGGGAAATTTATATTGAACGGGATGATTTTATGGAAGAACCGCCGAAGAAATATTTCCGTATGTTCCCGGGAAATGAAGTGCGTCTCATGAATGCATATTTCGTGAAATGTGTCGGATTTGAAAAGGATGAGAGCGGAAAAGTTACGGTTATCCACTGCACATATGACCCGGCATCAAAAGGCGGAAACAGCCCGGATGGAAGAAAAGTAAAGGGAACCATTCACTGGGTATCGGCAGAACACGGAAAGAAAGTAACGGTTCGCTTATATGAGAACCTCATTAATGAAGAACTTGGCGTATATAATGAAGACGGAAGTCTGAATCTGAATCCGAATTCCCTGACTGTCCTGACAGAGAGCATTGTAGAGCCGGCATTGTTAGAGGCAAAACCATATGAGAGTTTTCAGTTTGTAAGAGAAGGATTTTTCTGCGCAGATTATAAGGATTCAAAGCCGGGAGCGCCTGTATTTAACAGAATTGTTTCTTTGAAGAGTTCTTTTAAGCTGCCGAAAAAATAAAGAATAGACAAAAAGAGGCGTAGAATGAATTTATTATCGGGATTGGAAAATTTGGTCTGGATCAGATGGATACAGACCACCTCTTTGAAGAGGAAAAAAGTGATACACCTGCACGGAAAGCACCGGAACCGGTGCCAAAAAAGAACCGGTTCACAGCGAAACTGAGTTCTTACTGGATAAATCCATCCGTTGTCCGGTATGTGATAATGTTTTCCGTACAAGAATGGTAAAAACTGGACGGGTAAAGCGCATGGAACCGGATTTTGATCTACGTCCGCGTTTTCAGTACATTGATACAAATAAATATGATGTATCGTCCTGCCCACAGTGCGGATATACGGCGATGAACCGCTATTTTACCCATTTGTCTACCGGTCAGGTCAAGATGATTGAAGAAGGGGTATGCCATAAGTTCAAAGGGCAGAAGCAGCCAAAAGAAGAACCGATGGAGCCGTATTCTTACGAAAAAGCCATTGAGCGGTATAAATTGGCTTTATATAATACACTGGTGAAAAAGGGAAAGAACAGTGAAAAGGCATATGAGTGCCTAAAGATATCCTGGCTGTACCGCGGCTGGATTGAGGAGCTTTCCAAGGCAAAAAAGAAAGATGAAAAAACACTTGCCGAATGCCGGAAAGAAGAAGCCACGTATTATGAACAGGCATATGAGGGATTTTTAAAAGCGATTGCATCTGAAAATTTCCCAATGTGCGGAATGGAAGAAAGTACCGTAAACCTGTTGATGGCGAATATAGCTTATAAACTTGGAAAGGTGGACATTGCATCCAGATTCATTTCCATGATTCTGACTTCACAGGCAGCTTCCCGAGTGGCAAAAGACCGAGCGATGCTTTTAAAAGAAGAGATTATTGCAAAACTGCACGGCAAAGGATAATCTATGGCTGGAAAATTTTATGCGGTAAAAAAGGGAAAAGTTCCGGGAATTTATACCTCATGGGATGCATGTAAAAGTATGGTGCATGGATTTCCGGGAGCTGTCTATAAAGGGTTTGCGACACGCGCAGAAGCGGAACAGTTTCTGGAAGAAAAAAAAGAGGAACAAAAGGAACCGGAAAATTATGCGTTTGTCGACGGTTCGTTTAACAGTGCTACTTCCGTCTATGGATATGGCGGATTTCTCGTGACAAAGGGAGAACGTCACGTGATCAGCGGAAGCGGCAATGATCCCCAGATGGCATCGATGCGCAATGTGGCAGGAGAGGTGTTAGGCAGCATGGCTGCAGTAAAAGAAGCTGTTGCCATGGGACTTACCGACTTAACCATTTATTATGACTATATGGGAATAGAGATGTGGGCAACCGGAGCCTGGAAGCGGAACAAACAGGGAACGATTGCCTATTATGATTTTATACAGTCCGTGAATGATAAAATTTCCCTTCATTTTGTGAAAGTGAAAGGACATTCCGGGGTAGAAGGAAATGAAGAGGCGGACCGGTTGGCAAGACTTGCTGCCGGGGTAGATTAGACAGACAGGGGTGACAAAGTGAGCGTATTTAATGTAGAACTGAAAAAAGTGGTGGATGACAGTTACGATATTGAGATGGGGTATCGTCTGGAGGATCAACTGGTAGAGGATTTAGAGACCGGTCTTCTGGGAAAAATCAGGAAGTTTGCCGTGATCACGATTCCAATGTACTGGATCTGTATGCAAAACCAATCAGTGAAAAGCTGAGCAAGGCTGGATTTAAAGTGGAACTGTTCGTATTTCCCGCAGGAGAAAAAAGTAAGACCAGACAGACGAAGGCGAAGATTGAAGATGCCATGCTGGAAAAAGGGTTCCGCAGAGATTGTGCTGTGATTGCAATCGGCGGAGGTGTTGTTACGGATCTGGCAGGATTTCTGGCAGGAACATATGGCAGAGGCGTACCGTTTATCAATTATGCGACCACACTTCTGGCTGCTGCAGATGCATCCGTGGGCGGAAAGACTGCCGTTGATACACCGCTTGCAACGAATCTGATTGGACTTTTCAATCAGCCGCGCAAGGTCTACATTGATATTGCCGCATGGAAAACCCTTCCGAAACGTCAGATGGCAAGCGGCATGGCAGAGACCATCAAGCATGCATGTCTGGCGAGCCGTGAAATGTTTGAGTTTATCGAGGAAAACTTGGATGATATTATGAGTTTCCAGAAGTTTGCCTGCGAATATATCGCAGAGAACAACTGTAAGATCAAGTATGATGTTGTTATGAAAGACGAGAGAGAAAGCGGACTGCGCGAAGTCCTGAATTTAGGACACACGGTGGGACGCGCCATTGAAACTGTCAGTGACTACCGGCTTCTGCACGGCGAGGCACTTTCCATCGGAATGGCGGCTATGGTACTGCTTTCGGCACGCCTTGGCTATATGTCAGAGGAAGAGGCAGAGCGTGTGACTAAGCTGTATGCGCGTGTGGGACTTCCGACAAGAATTCCGGATTATATTGATCGCGAAGCTCTGGTTAAGAAGCTTTATACCGACAAAAAGGTGCGTGACGGAAAGTTACGCTTTGTGATCGAAAAAGGCATTGGCGATGTAGTGGAGTTTGCACCGAATGTGTATGCCAAGCCGATCGAGGAGAGTCTGGCAAGAGAGATTATTATGGAACTGTAAAGGTTATACGAGGACGATGGGCTGTCGGTATTCGTTTGGTAATTCGGTCTGTATCTGCATGGAAGATGTAGTGCGGTACAGATCAGCACAGGCTACATCGTGTAAAAAACGTTTGTATGCAATTCCATGAAGGATAGAAGAAGCATCTGCAACTTTGGTAATCAAAGGAACGGATGCTTCTTTTTTGATGGCAGAAAGAAGCACAGAGGAATCCCTGCGGAAACCAAGCACACGCAGATATGGAATGCCATCCGGCTGCCAGAGCGCAGCATAATCGTCCTGCCGGATGTTGAGCAGGATGTGGAGCAGTGCACGGCAGATGCGTGTGTATGTTGTATTTTTGCTTTTTAAGAGATCGGCAAACTGCGAAAAGCTTAAAAAATGTTCAAGCTGCTGTGTGATCCGGTGGGACAGATCCTTGCCACAGTCTGCAAAGCCAGCATAGCCTCCATCGTACAGTGCCCATAACCGGGTGTAGAGAGCCTGAGAAAAAGCATCCGTGTCCAGAAGAAGGTTCTGCTGTGCCAAAGTGGCAAGGAGGGAGGCGGAAGTATCGGGAAGCATCTGCGAAAGTTCGAAATCAAAGCTGCCTGTACTTATGAACATGGAATGGTTGTGGTTACCGTCATTTTCAGACGGCGCAAGCAGGGCGTTTCTTATGGCAGTTGCAGAGGCATAGGTTACACCTGTTTTTGTGCTATGGTAACCTTCCCCGATACGTTGGACCGGCATACTGGAAAAAGTTCTGTCATGTACGCTGTTTATGGAATTCCAGCGGGCGATTGCTTTTTCGTATTCTAAGGCCAGAATATTGTTCGGAGATGCCAGAAAAGAAGAAACCGCATCAGAAGAAAAGGAAGGCAGCAGGGAGCACAGCGCATGGCTTCGTGCGGCAGGAAACGGATTTCCCTGCTTCATGTCATAAGAAACCAGCATCTGATAGTCCGAAGCATTTTTGGAAAGAACTTCGACAATTGCCTGCATAAGTTCTTTTTCCGGAGTTTCACAGCCATAGCAGAGCGTGTCAACGACGCCTGTTTTTCCGAGAAGCTGTACGCCTCCGGCAGCAAAATATTCCGCGGAAGCGGTCGCCCATACAGCCGGAAGTTCGAGTACCAGATCGGCACCGCCGAGAAGTGCCATGCGGGTGCGCGTGTATTTGTCGGCAATGGCAGGAACACCGCGCTGCATAAAATCTCCGCTCATGGCAACGATCACAAAATCTGCTCCTGTAAGGTGGCGTACGGTTTCCATCTGATATTGGTGTCCGTTGTGAAACGGATTGTATTCGGCGATAATTCCTGCTGTTTTCACGTTTGCCTCCTGTTCGGTCGTTTCTTCTGCCTGTTTTTCTGTTAAAATATTAACACAGCTTTTCGAGGATTTCCACTTGTATAAGAAGGAAAATGTGTTTATAATGGAAAAAGATTGTGGATTTCCACAAAATGAATAAGGACAAGGGAGAATTCAAATGAACGTATTAGTAATCAACTGCGGAAGCTCTTCCCTGAAGTACCAGCTGATCAACTCTGATTCAGAAGAGGTACTTGCCAAGGGCTTATGCGAAAGAATCGGAATTGACGGAAGACTGGTTTACCAGAAAGAGGGAATGGATAAGGAGATCACGGAAGCTCCGATGCCAACCCACAAAGAGGCCATTCAGATGGTTCTTGATGCACTGCATAATCCAAAGAGTGGAGCAGTAAAGGATCTGAGCGAAATCGACGCAGTTGGACATCGTGTGGTACACGGTGGAGAGAAGTTTGCAAAGTCGGTGGTACTGACAGAAGAAGTGCTTGCAAAGGTAGAAGAGTGTAATGAACTTGCACCGTTACATAACCCGGCAAACCTGATCGGTATCCGTGCGTGTCAGGAACTGATGCCAGACGTACCGATGGTTGGTGTATTTGATACAGCATTCCATCAGACAATGCCAAGAAAGGCATTCCTGTACGGACTTCCATATGAATATTATGAGAAATATAAAGTAAGAAGATACGGATTCCACGGAACCAGCCACAGTTTTGTATCCAAAGCATGTGCAGAGTATCTGAAACTGGATCTGAAAAACAGCAAGATTATTGTAGCGCATCTTGGAAACGGAGCATCTGTCAGTGCTGTATTAAATGGAGAATGTGTGGATACTTCTATGGGTCTGACTCCACTGGAGGGACTGGTTATGGGAACCCGTTCCGGAGATATTGATCCGGCAATCATGGAATTTATCGCAAAGAAAGAGAACCTCGACATCGATGGTGTCATGAATGTGTTAAATAAAAAATCCGGTGTTGAAGGATTATCCGGTGTATCCAGTGATTTCCGTGATCTGGAAGCTGCTTATAATGAAGGAAATCCACGCGCCATTGATGCCTGTGAGGTATTTGCTTACCGTGTGGCAAAATACATCGGTGCATATGTTGCAGCAATGAATGGTGTGGATGCGATCGCATTTACTGCAGGTATCGGAGAGAATACTTCTTTCATTCGTGAAAAGATCGTTTCTTATCTGGGATATCTGGGAATCAAGCTTGATAAGAAGACAAACGATGTGCGTGGCGTGGAGGAAATTATTTCCACACCGGATTCAAAAGTTACCGTATGTGTCATTCCGACCAACGAGGAGCTTGCAATCTGTCGTGAGACCGTAGCACTGGTAAAATAAATGTTGATAAATTTGTTGATAATTTGTAAAAATTAGTTGACAAAGCAGGACACCCTATGTATAATTGTTTAGGTGTGAATAGGAGAATAGTGTGAAAATTGATCTTTCAATCATTACAAAATCCATAAACAAGGAATTGACACAGGAGGCGGACATCTTGCTCACTTCCTTTCGTTCCCGCTTGGGAGATTTTCCTATTGTTCGCAAAGCGCCGGTGACATTGCAGATCCGTAATGAGGAGAATGCAGCGGTATTCGTTAAGGGTACGGTTGATATTGATGTGATGATTCCGTGTGCGCGGTGTCTTGAAGAAGTTCGGACGCCGATCCGTTTTGACATAGATAAGAAACTCACTGTTCGGGAAGAGGGACTTGTCGATGAAGAGATGGAGGAACCGGATTACCTGATTGGGTTTGAACTGGATGTAGATAAACTTGTCTACGCCGAGATTTTGGTGAACTGGCCAATGAGAGTTCTGTGCAAGGACGATTGCAAAGGAATTTGTAAAGTCTGCGGGATGAACTTGAATAAGGGAGCCTGCAGTTGCCAGAGAACAGAACTTGATCCAAGAATGGCAGCAATCCAAGATATATTTAACAGGTTTAAGGAGGTGTAAACAAATGTCAATTTGTCCAAAGAATAAATCTTCTAAGGGAAGAAGAGATAAGAGAAGAGCAAACTGGAAAATGTCTGCTCCGACCTTAGTAAAGTGCAGCAAGTGCGGCGAATTAATGATGCCACACCGTGTATGCAAGAACTGCGGATCTTATAACAAAAAAGAGATTATCGCGCAGGACTAATAAGGATAGGTCTTTAAAAATCAAGAGTTGGCGGTTTTGCTGACTCTTGATTTTTTTGTGTCTGAAAGAGCCAATTTATCGTTGATTTATGGAATGATATATAGTATATTTTCTAGTAGATGCATAAGGAGGAACAGACCATGCAGACAATCACGAAAGTAGCTCTTGATGCAATGGGCGGTGATAATGCACCGGCAGAAATTGTTAAGGGAGCAGTTGATGCGGTCTCTTCCCGTGAAGATATCAAAGTTTTTCTGGTTGGACAGGAAGATGTGGTAAGGGAAGAATTGCAGAAGTATCCATATCCGCAGGAGCGTATTGAGGTTGTGGATGCGCCTGAAGTAATTGAGATGGCAGAGCCACCCGTTCAGGCAATTCGAAAGAAAAAACAGTCATCCCTCGTTGTAGGTATGAATATGGTAAAACAAAGAGAAGCGGATGCATTTGTTTCCGCAGGAAGTTCCGGAGCGGTTCTGGTTGGCGGACAGACGATTGTCGGACGCATCCGTGGAATCAAACGCCCACCGCTGGCACCGATCATTCCGACAGAGACCGGAATTTCACTGTTGATCGACTGTGGCGCAAATGTAGACGCACGGCCGGAACATTTATTACAGTTTGCAAAGATGGGTTCCGTTTATATGGAAAACGTTGTGGGGATTAAGAATCCGAGAGTGGCGATTGTAAATATTGGTGCGGAAGAGGAGAAGGGAAATGCCCTGGTAAAAGAAACATTTCCGCTGTTGAAAGAATGTGAGGATATCAATTTTGTCGGAAGTATCGAGGCAAGAGAGATTCCGCATGGTGGTGCAGATGTCATTGTGTGCGAGGCATTTGTCGGAAATGTCATTTTAAAATTATACGAAGGTCTCAGTTCAACACTGGTCGGTGTGATCAAAGCGGGACTGATGAGCAATTTAAAGAGCAAGATTGGTGCGGCACTGGCATTGCCGTCACTGAAGAAGACACTCAAAGCATTTGATGCGAGCCAGTATGGCGGAGCACCGCTTCTGGGATTGAATGGTCTTGTGGTAAAGACCCATGGAAGTTCCAAGGCAAAGGAAATTACCAATTCCATTTACCAGTGTGTGACATTCCGTGAAGAGAATATTAACGAAATTATCAAAGAAAGAATTGTAGATTCCAAAAATAATGAAGAAGAATAAGAAAGGAAATGAAGTATTATGGAATTCGAAAAATTAAAGAAGATTATTGTGGACGTATTAAACGTGGATGAAAATGAGATTACGATGGATACCACATTCATCGATGATCTGGGAGCGGATTCCCTGGATGTATTCCAGATCATTATGGACTTGAGGAAGAATTTGATATTGAGATTCCAAACGAGCAGGCAGAAAAGATTGTTACGGTAGGAGATGCGGTAGAACAGATCAAAGCTGCAATGAACGAAAACTAAACACAGATACGAAAGGAGTCCGGTGGCGGACTCCTTTATTTCAGAAAGGGGAAAGAAGTGACAGATATTAAAAAATTTCAGGAAGTGATCGGATATCACTTTCATGATGAGAAATTGCTTCGTCAGGCACTGACGCATAGTTCATTTGCCAATGAGAAGCACTTAAAGAAACATTCGGACAATGAGAGACTGGAGTTTTTGGGCGATGCCGTGCTTGAGATTATTTCCAGTGAATTTTTGTACAAAGAATACCCGGATAAGCCGGAAGGAGAACTGACAAAACTTCGTGCAAGCATTGTCTGTGAGCCGACACTGGCACTCTGTACCAAGGATATTGCTTTAGGAGAGTATCTTTTACTCGGGAAAGGAGAAGACCAGACCGGAGGAAGAGGTCGCAAATCTATTTTGTCTGATGCACTGGAAGCTGTGATCGGGGCAATTTATTTGGATGGTGGTTTTGCTAATGCAAAAGAGTTTATTCATAAATATATTCTGACAGATATTGAACACAAACAGCTCTTTTATGATAGCAAGACTATCCTGCAGGAGGTTGTGCAGGGAGAACATGAACAGCTTACTTATGTGCTGACTGATGAGTCCGGTCCGGATCATAATAAGAGTTTTACGGTTCGTGCATGTATTGGAGAGCGTGTCATTGGCAGTGGAACCGGACATACCAAAAAAGCAGCGGAACAGGAGGCTGCGTATCAGGCACTTCTGATGCTTAAAAACCAGCAAAGGGGATAGTACATGTATTTAAAAAGTATTGAGGTGCAGGGATTTAAATCATTTGCAAACAAAATTGTATTTGAATTCCACCAGGGAATCACGGGCATTGTAGGACCGAACGGAAGTGGAAAAAGTAACGTTGCGGATGCGGTGCGCTGGGTACTTGGAGAGCAGTCGGTCAAGCAGCTGCGTGGGTCTTCCATGCAGGATGTTATTTTTGCGGGTACGGAGAACCGGAAACCGCTCAGCTATGCGTATGTAGCGATTACACTGGATAATTCCGACCATAAACTGGCAATCGACTATGAGGAAGTCACCGTTGCCAGACGTCTGTATCGTTCCGGAGAGAGTGAATATCTGATCAATGGCAGTCCGTGCCGACTGAAAGAAGTTTCAGAATTGTTTTATGATACCGGTATCGGAAAAGAAGGATATTCGATCATTGGACAGGGACAGATTGACCGGATCTTAAGCGGCAAACCGGAAGAACGGCGTGAACTTTTTGATGAGGCGGCAGGAATAGTAAAATTCAAAAAACGAAAAGCGACTGCACAAAAAAAGTTAGAGAATGAGAGAGACAATCTGGTCCGTGTAAACGATATTTTGTCGGAACTGGAACGCCAGGTGGAACCGTTACAGCTGCAGTCGGAAAAGGCAAAAACCTATTTAAAAAAGAAGAATGAGCTGAAAGATTATGATGTCAACATGTTTCTCATGGAAACAGAGAGAATCGCATCCGAGCAGCGTGAAGTAGAGGAAAAATTCAAAATTGCAGATGAACAGCTGAAAGAAAGCACGGATGCAAGGGAAAAGATCCGCCAGGAATATGACCGTTTGGGCGAAAGCATCACGGAAATGGACGAAAAGATCAATGCAATCCGGGAAAATATCAGCAATACGTCTGTGATGAAGGAAAAACTCGAAAGCCAGATCCAGATACTGGCAGAGCAGATCCATACGGCAGAGATGACAGATGAACATCTGCAGAGCCGTCTGGATGCCATTGCGCGGGAGCAGAAGGAAAAGGAGGAGGCAAAAGCTTCCTACGAGAAAGAAAAACATTCCGGTGATGAACAGCTTGCACAGGTACGGAAACGACAGGAAGAAGCAGCACAGACACTGGCAGAGATACAGAAACAGATTGCATCCTGTAATGAGGGAATGGAACAGGGGCAGAAAGAATTGTTTGCGCTGTTAAACCGCAGAGCAGATATTCAGGCCAAACAGCAGCGTTCCGATACCATGGTGGAGCAGATCAATATACGAAAAGCAGAGCTTGGAAAGCGTCTGCTGGACAGAAAAACGCAGGAAACGGATCTGGATTCGGTTCTTGCAGACTGCAAAAAAGATCTCGAAGAGGTCAGTGCGCATATCCGAAAACTTTCGGAGCAGGAAAAAGAATTAAGTGCAAAGGAAAAAGAATGGAGAACTAAGGCAAAGGAAAATGACCGTGCACTGGAAGAAAAGCAAAACGAATTTCACAGGCAGCAGTCTCGTCTGGAGTCGCTTAAAAATATTGCGGAGCGCTATGACGGATACGGAAACAGTATCCGCAAAGTGATGGAACAGAAAGAACATAATCCGGGATTACTCGGGGTTGTGTCAGATCTGATGCAGGTGGATAAGAAATATGAGATTGCGATTGAGACCGCTCTGGGTGGAAACATTCAGAATATTGTGACGGAAGACGAAGCAACAGCAAAGAAAATGATTGCATTTCTGAAGCAGAACCGTTTCGGACGTGCAACATTTCTTCCGCTGACCAGTGTAAGCGCAAGAAAAAATCCGAAGAATGAAGCGGCACTGAAGGAGCCCGGAGTCATTGGAATTGCCAGTCAGCTGGTAAAGTGTGAGCAAAAGTATGAGGAAGTGGCGGCGTATCTGCTGGGGCGTGTGCTTGTGGCAGATTCGATTGATCATGCGATTGCACTTGCAAAGAAGAATCATTACAGTTTACATATTGTAACTCTCGAGGGAGAATATTTAAGCCCCGGTGGTTCCATGACGGGTGGAGCATTTAAAAATTCATCCAATCTGCTGGCAAGACGCCGCGAAGTGGAGGAACTGGAAACGAAAACGAATCGTCTGCTTCAGGAGATTGCGCAGATAAAAAACCGCAGGGAGGATCTTCTTACGGCCATTGAGCTGAATGAGGAAGAGCTGGAACAGGTGAAAGAAACCCTGCAGAAAGAATTTATTCGTCAGAATACTGCAAAGATCAATGTGGATCGCGCAATGCAGCAGAAAAATGAGAGTGAAGAAGTATTTTCAAGTCTCATGAAGGAACGGCAGCAGATGGATCAGCAGGTAGAAGAAATCCGTGCAGATCAGACAGGCATTAAGGAGGAACTGGAACATTCCAGACAACGGGAAACGGAAATCCAGCATGCGAATGAAGCGTTTCAGAAGATGCTTGAAGAACAGAAAGAATTGGAAAATAAAGCGGAATCGGAACTTTCCGGAATTCAGCTTGAGGAAGCGAATATCCGGCAGAAAGTAGAATTTGCCCAGACAAACGTGGAACGTATCAATGGAGATCTGGAAAAATTTGAGACGGAAAAGACCGGGCTTCTGGAGAATGCGAAAAATTTCAAAGAAGATGTGGAAAAGAAACAGCACGATATTGCAGAAATCCAAAAGACGATCCTTGCTTCTTCGGATTCCCATGGGGAACTGGAACAGAAACTTCGTGAAAGCGTAGAACAAAAAGAACAGATGTCTGCGGAATACCGGGGATTTTTCCGGAAACAGGAGGAAATTTCCGAGCGGTGTAACGGATTGGATAAAGAAGTGTTCCGTCTGAACAACCAGCGGGAAAAGCTGAATGAATCTGCAGAACAACAGACAAATTATCTGTGGGAAGAATATGAACTGACACCGCATGCGGCAGCAGAATTAAGAAACAGTGAATACGAAGATCCGCTTGCTTTAAAGAAACTGATCGCAGCAGTAAAGGATGAGATCCGGAAGCTGGGAACAGTCAACGTCAATGCCATTGAAGAATACAAAGAAGTTTCGGAACGTTATACGTTCCTGAAAGGGCAGCATGATGATCTGGTTGAGGCAGAGCAGACACTGCTCGGCATCATAGAAGATCTCGACAGCGGCATGAGAAAACAGTTTCTGGAAAAGTTTGCGGAAATCCAGAAAGAATTCAATGCATCATTCAAGCACCTGTTCGGCGGCGGACATGGAGCTTTGGAACTGGTGGAGGATGAGGATATTCTCGAATGTGGCATCCGCATCATCGCGCAGCCGCCGGGAAAGAAGCTGCAGAATATGATGCAGATGTCCGGTGGTGAGAAAGCACTGACGGCGATTGCACTGTTGTTTGCGATTCAGGCGCTGAAGCCTTCGCCGTTTTGTCTTCTGGATGAGATCGAAGCAGCGCTTGATGATTCTAACGTCTCAAGGTTTGCAAGTTACTTAAATAAGCTGACAAAAAATACACAGTTTATTGTTATTACACACAGGCGTGGTACAATGACGGCAGCGGACCGGCTGTATGGAATTACGATGCAGGAAAAAGGTGTATCGACACTTGTGTCGGTTGATCTGATTGAACATGATCTGAATTGATGGTATAAAAAGAAAGAAGCGATAAGAAAGGAAACTGATATGGGAGAAAAGAAAGGTTTTTTCAGCCGGCTTGTCGAAGGACTGACCAAGACAAGAGATAATATTGTATCCGGAATTGATTCGGTATTTCACGGTTTTTCTAAGATTGATGATGAATTTTACGAGGAACTGGAAGAAATTCTGATTATGGGTGATCTGGGCGTTAAGGCTACCGAGGCGATTCTGGATGATCTGCGTGAAAAAGTAAAGGCAAACCATGTGAAAGAGCCTGCAGAATGCAAACAGCTTCTGATCGACAGCATCAAACAGCAGATGCAGGTCGGTGAGACGGCATACCGCTTTGAAGAAGAGACATCCGTTGTCCTTGTGATCGGAGTCAATGGTGTGGGAAAGACCACAACCGTCGGAAAACTTGCAGGTAAACTGAAGGAGCAGGGAAAAAAGGTTGTGATTGCCGGTGCGGATACTTTCCGTGCAGCAGCAGGAGATCAGCTCAAAGAGTGGGCGGACCGTTCGGGAGTTGACATGATTGGCGGAACGGAAGGCGCAGATCCGGGATCTGTGGTTTATGATGCAACGGCTGCAGCAAAGGCCAGAAATGCAGATGTGCTTCTGGTCGATACGGCAGGACGTCTGCACAACAAGAAAAATCTGATGAATGAGCTTGGAAAAATTAACAAGATTCTCGAAAAAGAGTATCCACAGGCGTATCGGGAGACGCTGGTTGTGCTGGATGCGACAACCGGACAGAATGCGCTGGTTCAGGCAAAGGAATTTTCCGATGTGGCAAAGATTTCCGGAATTGTGCTGACAAAGATGGATGGAACAGCCAAGGGAGGAATTGCGGTGGCAATTCAGGCGGAACTTGGAGTGCCGGTCAAATATATCGGCGTGGGAGAGACCATTGATGACCTCCAGAAATTTGACCCGGATGAATTTGTGAATGCATTGTTTGACGTAAAAAATAAGGAGGACAACGATGAAGATGCTGACGCTAGATAAATTTGAAGAAGCAAGTGAAAAAGTAAAAGAGGTTACTCTGGAGACAAAACTTGTATACAGTGATTACTTAAGTGACCAGACAGGCAATAAAGTATATTTAAAGCCGGAGAATATGCAGTTTACCGGTGCATACAAAGTAAGAGGTGCTTATTATAAAATCAGCACGCTCTCAGAGGAAGAACGTCAGAGAGGACTGATTACAGCATCTGCCGGAAACCATGCGCAGGGAGTGGCATATGCCGCAAAGTGCTACGGCTGTAAGGCGGTAATTGTAATGCCAACCACCACGCCTCTGATCAAGGTGAATCGTACCAAGAGTTACGGTGCGGAAGTTGTGTTGTACGGAGATGTATATGATGAGGCATGTGCACATGCACTGGAGCTGGCAGAAAAAAAAGGATATACCTTTATTCATCCGTTCGATGATCTGGCAGTGGCAACCGGTCAGGGAACATTGCAATGGAGATCTTTAAGGAACTTCCACTGGTGGAGTACATTCTTGTTCCGATTGGGGGAGGCGGACTGGCAACCGGTGTATCCACACTTGCAAAGCTGCTCAATCCAAAGATTAAGGTGATCGGTGTGGAGCCGGCTGGTGCAAACTGTATGCAGGCTTCATTTGCAGCCGGAAAAGTGACAACGCTTCCGACAGTAAATACAATCGCCGACGGTACTGCCGTAAAGACACCGGGAAGCCAAATTTTCCCATATATCCAGAAAAATCTGGATGACATTATCACGGTAACGGATGATGAACTGATCGTAAGCTTTCTGGATATGGTGGAAAACCACAAGATGATTGTAGAAAATTCCGGACTGCTTACAGTAGCTGCATTAAAGCATTTAAATGTCAAGGACAAGCGTGTGGTATCCATCTTAAGCGGTGGAAACATGGATGTGATTACGATGTCCTCTGTGGTACAGCAGGGACTGATTTTCCGTGACCGTATCTTTACCGTTTCGGTATTGCTTCCGGATAAGCCGGGAGAATTGGCGAAAGTTTCCGAGACACTGGCAAAAGAGCAGGGAAATGTCATCAAACTCGAACACAATCAGTTTGTTTCCACGAACCGGAATGCCGCAGTTGAACTTCGGATTACATTGGAGTGTTTTGGTACCGATCACAAGAAGCGGATTATCAAGGCGCTGGAAAAGGCCGGATATAAGCCAAAGATCGTAAGAACCATGATTTAAAAATAAATTACAAGGTGTCAAGAAAAAATACTTGACACCTTGTTTTCTTTATGGTAAAGTATCCAAGGTGATTGATGTGGAAGAAAAGATACAACAGGCTTATTTATATGATTTTTATGGCGAGTTACTGAATGAACATCAGCGCCGGATCTATGAGGACTTCGTGTTCAATGATCTTTCTCTCGGTGAGATTGCCGGGGAGGAGGGGATTACCAGACAGGGCGTGGCAGATATGATCAAACGCTGCGGAAAGAAGCTTTCGGATTATGAAAAGAAACTTCATCTGGTAGAGAAGTTCTTATCTGTGAAGCAGGATGTGGAGGAAATTCACAGACTGGCAGAACAGTTTCATCAAACAAAAGATGAACAGATCGTAGAACAGATCGCAACGATTTCAAATCAGATTTTGGAGGAGCTGTAGTATGGCATTTGACAGTCTTTCTGAAAAATTGCAGAATGTATTTAAGAATCTTCGCAGCAAGGGCAGACTGACAGAGGACGATGTCAAGACAGCACTGAAAGAAGTCAAGATGGCACTGCTTGAGGCAGATGTAAATTTCCGTGTGGTCAAGAAGTTTGTAAAAGATGTGCAGGAACGGGCAATCGGACAGGATGTGATGAGCGGTCTCAATCCGGGACAGATGGTCATCAAGATCGTAAACGAAGAGATGGTTAAGCTCATGGGCTCCGAGACAACCGAGATTGCGTTCCGGCCGGGAAAAGAACTGACCGTCATTATGATGGTAGGTCTGCAGGGTGCCGGTAAAACAACTACCACGGCAAAGATCGCAGGCAAATTAAAGACCAAAGGGAAAAAGACACTGCTGGCAGCCTGTGATGTGTATCGTCCGGCTGCAATCGAACAGTTGCAGATCAATGGAGAAAAGCAGGGCGTGGAAGTATTTTCCATGGGAAATAAAAACAAACCTGCGGATATCGCCAAAGCGGCCGTGGAACATGCAAAGAAAGAAGACTGCAATGTTCTGATCATTGATACGGCAGGTCGTCTGCATGTCGATGAAGAGATGATGGATGAGCTTGTGGAGATCAAAGAAGCGGTGGATGTATTCCAGACCATTCTCGTTGTTGATGCAATGACCGGTCAGGATGCGGTAAATGTTGCTTCGACATTTAATGACAAGATAGGAATCGATGGTGTTGTTCTGACAAAGCTCGATGGAGATACCAGGGGCGGTGCAGCTCTTTCCATCCGCGCAGTGACAGGAAAACCGATTCTGTACGCAGGTATGGGGGAGAAACTTTCGGATCTGGAACAGTTTTATCCGGATCGTATGGCATCCCGAATCCTTGGTATGGGCGATGTGCTTACCATGATTGAGAAAGCACAGGAGAATCTCGACGAGGAAAAAGCCAAAGAACTTGAGCAGAAGATGCGCAAGAATGAATTTGACTTTGAAATGTATTTAGAGTCCATGAGTCAGATGAAAAAGATGGGCGGTTTGTCCAGTCTGATGGGCATGATGCCGGGACTTGGACTCGGCGGTGGAAAGATGCCGGAGATTGATACGGACGAAGCGGAGAAAAACATGCGGAGAATAGAGGCAATTATTCGTTCCATGACACCGCAGGAACGTAAAAATCCGAATCTGCTCAATCCAAGCAGAAAGAACCGCATTGCAAGAGGTGCGGGTGTACAGGTGCAGAAGTCAACCGTCTGGTCAAGCAGTTTGAGCAGACAAAGAAAATGATGAAACAGATGCCCGGCATGATGGGCGGCAAACGTGGTAAAAGAGGAATGTTCAAAGGACTTCCCTTTTAAATAAAAAACAAAACCTATGAGGAGGTGAAATCATGGCAGTAAAGATCAGATTAAGAAGAATGGGACAGAAGAAGGCTCCTTTCTATAGAATCGTAGTTGCAGATTCCCGCTCACCAAGAGACGGAAGATGCATCGAAGAGATCGGAACATATGATCCAACAAAGGATCCTAGCGAGTATCACGTAGATGCTGAGCTGGCTAAGAAGTGGTTATCTACAGGCGCACAGCCAACAGAGACCGTTAACAGAATCTTCAAGGCAGCTGGTATCGAGAAATAATTCCGAAGGGTGGATGTAATTAATGAAAGAATTAGTTGAAGTAATTGCAAAGTCACTCGTTGATTTCCCGGATGAAGTTGTTGTGACGGAGTCTGAGAATGAAAAAGGAACTCTGCTGGAACTTAGGGTTGCACAGTCCGATATGGGCAAAGTAATCGGAAAGCAGGGACGCATTGCGAAAGCAATCCGTGCGGTTGTGAAAGCAGCGGCATCCAAAGAAGACAAAAAAGTTATTGTGGAAATCATGCAATAACATAACGGTAGGATATACCGTAAATGAAAGCGGTACATCTCTGATGTACCACAGGCGATACATCGAAGATGTACCGCATTAAGCACCCCGCAGCTGCGAGGTGCTTGTTTTTCTATGAAACAAATTCGTGAGAGAATCTGCACAATAGGAGATTTTATGGAAGATTTATTTCAGGTGGGAGTGATTACGGCTCCTCACGGGGTACGTGGAGAGGTGAAAGTGTTTCCTACCACGGATGATAATGCCCGGTTTAAAAATTTGAAAACAGTCCTCCTTGATCAGGGTCGGGGAACCAGAGAACTTGAAATCGAAGGTGTTAAGTTCTTTAAAAATATGGTGATCCTGAAATTCAAGGGGATAGATGATAGAAATGACGTGGAGAGAATGCGGCAGGCAAAGCTGCTTGTTACCAGGGAAAATGCAGTGGAATTAGGAAAAGACGAGTATTTTATTGCAGATCTGATCGGAATACAGGTGGTTTCGGATGAAGGAGAAGAACTTGGAACAATCTCCGATGTATTGCAGACCGGTGCCAATGATGTCTATGTTGTGAGTAAAGACGGCGCAAAAGATCTGCTCATTCCGGCAATCCATGCGTGTATCCAGAACGTGGATGTGGCTGCGGGACAGATGGAAGTACATCTGCTGCCGGGACTGCGTTAAACGGAGGGTGGACAATGAAGTTTCATGTTTTGACACTTTTTCCGGATATGGTGATGCAGGGGCTTATGACAAGCATCACAGGGAGAGCCGTGCAACAGAAAAAAATAGATATTGATGCGGTGAATATCCGTGATTATACGCAGGATAAGCATGGCAGGGTGGATGATTATCCTTACGGCGGCGGTGCAGGGATGCTCATGCAGGCACAGCCGGTATATGATGCATGTCAGAGTGTTATGGAAAAGATACCGCAGAATAAGAAAAAGCGGGTGATTTATGTAACCCCGCAGGGAATTCCTTTTACACAGGCAAAAGCACGGGAACTGGCGGCACAGGATGAGCTGCTTTTGTTATGCGGGCATTACGAGGGCATTGATGAGCGCGTGCTTGAGGAAGTGGTCACAGATTACATTTCCATCGGTGATTATGTACTGACGGGCGGCGAGCTGGCAGCCATGGTGATTGTCGATGCAGTGGCACGCCTGGTTCCGGGAGTGCTTGGAAATGAACAGTCGGCCCTGACCGAATCTTTCCACGGAGAGCTTTTGGAACATCCGCAATATTCCAGACCGGATGTGTGGCACGGGAAAAAGGTGCCGGAGGTGCTGCTTTCCGGAAACCAGAAACACATAGATGCATGGAAAAAGGAACAGTCCATCCTGCGTACAAAGGAACGCAGGCCGGATCTGTATGCCCGCTATGTGCGGCTGCAGGAATGCAGACAACTGCTTATGAAACAGAAACTGTTGCACATCGATATGATTGAACTGATCAATCGTGGACGCGCACAACTGTTGTATTTCGGGCAGGGACAGATATTGCTCAAAGATATGGAATACGAGATCTATTTTCATGCATGTGTGGATCCGTCAAGACTTCCGGATATCCGTACATGGAGCTTCCGGTTGAAAAAATACCGCTGGCGGTTTTGCATCAGGAGGAAATGATTCCTTATTTTCAAAAGAGATACGGACTTAATCAGGAGTGTGAATGTTATCAGGCTGTGTACACCAGACATGAAAAGCTTCCGGTGCGCGGGTTATACCGGCCGGATCTGACGCGTGAGGATGGATTGTCGATGCGCAGATTACAAAGAGAAGATTTTCCACAGGTGGTTTCCTTTTATCACGGCTGCTGTGATGAGGACTACCTGCGGTCGAGGATACAGGATGGTATGCTTGTGGGGGCTTTTTATGACGAAAAGCTTGCCGGATTTATCGGGCAGCATTGTGAGGGAAGTATCGGAATGCTTATGGTAGCACCAAAATTTCAGCGCAGACACATTGCCATGACGCTCGAAACGTATGCAGCAAACTGTATGCTCGAACAGGGAAAAATTCCGTTTGCACAGATTATCACGGACAACGAAAAATCCAAGGGATTGCAGGAAAAAGAGGGATTTTGCCTGTCGCGTGACAAAATTTTCTGGATGTGCGAAAAATGATGAAAAAGGACTTGATTTTTCGGAATGAGTATGCTAAAGTTTATAATTGTTGCGGTGTAATTATCCGGTAATATTACGGAACGGATAGTTACAAATGTGAATAGAAGTGACGGTCCTCTGGCACCGATAGATGGAGTTTAAGAACGTCAAAATAATCAGGAGGTCACAAAATGAACGCGAGTGAAATTATCAAGAACATTGAGGCAGAGCAGTTAAAGGCTGAAGCACCACAGTTTTCCGTAGGTGATACTGTAAAGGTATACGGAAAGATCAAAGAGGGAAACCGTGAGCGTATTCAGGTATTCGAAGGAACTGTTATTAAGAAGCAGGGTGGAAGCAACCGTACCACTTTCACTGTAAGAAAGATTTCAAACGGTGTAGGTGTTGAGAAGACATGGCCTTTACATTCTCCAAACGTTGAGAAGGTAGAGATCGTTCGTAAAGGTAAAGTACGTCGTGCAAAACTTTACTACTTAAGAGACCGTGTCGGCAAAGCTGCAAAGGTAAAAGAGTTAGTAAAATAATTTGCTTCATGGAAGGGATGCCACAGAATGCGGCATCCCTTTTTTCTAACTTGAATTAAAGAGGTGGAAAAGTGAAAAGAAGAAGCGGACTGAATTTCAGCAGAAGAAGAAAAAAGTTTAATGTGCCCCTGTTTAAAGAAATTATGACCTGGGTATTAGAATGTGCCATTGTAATTGCCATTGCATATGCACTGGTCAGTTCTTTTGGTTTTCGGACGACAGTTGTGGGAAATGCCATGCAGGATACCTTACAGAGCGAGGAACAGATTTTTGTCAATCGCTTTGTCTATATGGTACGCGCGCCAAAGCAGGGCGATGTCGTCGTTTTTTTGCCGAATGGAAATGAAAAATCCCATTATTATGTCCGGAGGGTAATTGCCTGTCCGGGGGATACGGTACAGATCAAAAATGGGAAAGTATATATTAATGGAGAACTTTACAAGGAAGATATTGTTTCTGCTTCCATCGAAGATCCCGGTGTGGCAGCAGATGAAGTGAAACTTGGGGATGACGAATATTTTGTTCTCGGGGATAATCGAAACAGCAGTGAGGACAGCCGTATGGCAAATATCGGAAATGTGAAAAAAGATTATATAATTGGAAAAGCGTGGTTCCATTTTAAGGGATTTGGAAAGATGGGACTGATCGATTAAACGGGCTGATTTAGGAAATGAGGAAAAAGAGATGAATTTTCAATGGTATCCCGGTCATATGACCAAAGCAAAACGACAGATGCAGGAAGACATCAAACTGATAGATCTGGTGATCGAACTGGTAGATGCCCGGATTCCGCTCAGCAGCAGAAATCCGGATATTGACGAACTTGGAAAAAACAAATATCGTCTGATTTTAATGAATAAAGCGGACCTGGCGGACCGCAAGGCAACCGAGCAGTGGTCTGCTTTTTTCAAAAAGAAAGGATATTATGTGGTAAGCCTTGACGCGCGAAGCAAAAACGGAATGAAATCCATTACCGATATTATTATGGAAGCCTGTAAGGAAAAAATGGAGAGGGACCGTAAGCGCGGAATCAAAAACCGGCCGTCCGTGCCATGGTTGTTGGAATTCCGAATGTCGGAAAATCCACATTTATCAATTCGTATGCGGGAAAAGCGTGTGCAAAGACCGGAAACAAGCCGGGTGTAACGAAGGGAAAACAGTGGATACGTCTGAGCAAAAGTGTAGAGCTTTTGGATACTCCGGGAATTCTCTGGCCGAAATTTGAGGATCAGAAAGTTGGACTTCGTCTGGCACTGATCGGTTCCATCCGGGATGAGATCTTAAATACGGATGAACTTGCGGTAGAGCTGATCCGTTTCCTGAAAACACAGTATCCGGGAATCCTGACAGAACGTTATGAAGTCGAAGAAACACAAAAGGAGACCGAACTTTTATGCGGGATTGCAGAAAACAGGAAATGTATCACGAAAGGCGGGGAACTCGATTACAGCAAAGCGGCAGCACTTCTGATTGATGAATTCCGGAGCGGAAAACTCGGAAAAGTTACGCTGGAGTGGCCAAAGGAGCAGGAAAATGGCTGAAAAAATTGATGCGATTAAAGAGGAACTGACAGCAACACCGACGGAAGCACTGGAGGCGTTTGTGGAAAAATATGCGTCGGATTCCCGCACCGGTGTGCAGAAACTGGTGGATACCGCAAAAAAACGCATGGATAAGCTACAGAAGGAAATGATCCGCATGGAAAATTTAAAAGAAATATGAAAAAGAGTACGATACATATAACATATAGTCTGTGGGATCGATGAGGTAGGACGGGGACCGCTTGCGGGACCGGTCGTGGCAGGAGCTGTGATTCTGCCGAAGGATTGTGGTATCTTATATATTAATGATTCCAAAAAACTTTCAGCGGCAAAAAGAGAAGAACTGTATGATATCATCATGGAGCAGGCAGTGGCAACCGGACTTGGCACGATCGGTTCGGACAGGATTGATGAGATCAATATTCTGCAGGCAACGTATGAGGCAATGCGGCAGGCGATTGCACAGTTATCTCCGCAGCCGGATCTGCTGCTTAATGATGCAGTGACGATTCCGAAAGTGACAATTCCGCAGGTACCGATTATCAAGGGAGATGCAAAGAGCATTTCCATCGGTGCGGCATCGATCATTGCCAAGGTGACCAGGGACCGGATGATGGTATACTATGATTCGATTTATCCGGAGTATGGTTTTGCTTCCAATAAAGGATATGGAAGCGCGGAACATATTGCAGCACTCAAAAAGTATGGACCGACACCGATTCACAGAAGAACCTTTATTAAGAATTTTGTATCATAAGATAATTATTCAAAAATCACAAAGGGGGTTGTTCGGATGCAGATTTCAGATTTGGTAAAACAGTATCATCAGGCGATCTCATCAGGTGCGGAGACGCTGACCGGGACGAAAGGTGTGGAAAATCTTGTGGCCTCTCTGCGGTCTCTGACAAAAGGAAATATTTTTGAGGGGACGGTCACTTCTGTTAAAAATGGCCGTGTGACGATTTCTCTTTCCGGAGGGCAGCAGGTGATGGCACGGCTGGACGGAAAGATTTCCCTTATGGAAGGGGAATCCATGTTTTTCCAGGTAAAGTCCAACGATGGCACGCAGATTGCCATCCGGCCGTTTGCAATTGACGGGGCAGGCGCAAATTATACGCTGATGCAGGCGCTTTCCGCAGCGGGACTTTCCGCACAGCCGGAGTATTTGTCCATGGTTGACCGGATGATGGAAGAACAGATGCCGATTGACCGGGAGAGTCTGCAGCAGATGGCACGGCTGGTCAATGCAAATCCGCGGATTGATGTACAGACGCTGGTACAGATGCAAAAGCTTGGAATACCGATTACTGTAGAAAATGCCTCCCAGTTTGAAAATTATATGAATGACAGTCAGGCGATTACACGGGAACTGGATGCACTGATTGAGCAGTTTCCGCAGAGTCTGACCGGAACAGAAGGCACACCAGTAAAGACAGAGACCATGCGTCAGCTTGGAAATGAGTTGTTGCAGATTCTGACAGACGGGCTGGAAGAAGTACCGCAGCAGATACAAAGTCCGGAACCGGATATGGCATACAACCTGGATGGTCTGAATTATGAAAGCGTGCAGACAGATACCGCAGAAACGCAGATGCAGACGGAAGCTGCACCGGAGACTGCCACGGAAACCGTGCAGGAACATCCGGAAATTTTGTCGCAGCAGGAAGGTCAGGCTGCAGCGGAGGAGAAAGGCGTGGCCGGACAGCAGGAAGCCGAAACGATGGAAACTGTTTCCGGAAAAACAACTTATACCGGGCAGATGTCGCAGACTCCACATACACTGGGAGCTGTACTTTCACAGGAACAGCTGCAGCATTTAAACCGGATGATCGGAGATATTCTCGGAAAGCCGCAGAGTGCATATAACGCAAATAGCGGTACAGTAGAAGTGTTAAAGGATCTGCAGCAGCTGTGCAAAGATCCGTTGCCGTTGGAACGGGAACATCTCGGAAAGCTGTTTTCTTCCAGGGAATTCCAGGCACTTGTCCGGGATACGCAGAACAGCAGTGGATGGCGAAACCAGGGGATCTCAAAGAGGGCGATTATGTCGGCAGACTGTATGAACGTCTGAACAGTCAGATGGAAAAAATTGAGTCAGCACTCAAAAATGCGGGACAGGAGCATACCGCTTTCTCACAGATGGCGGGAGAGATCCACAGCAATGTAGAATTTATGAATCAGGTGAACCAGATGTACACATACGCACAGATTCCACTCAAAATGTCGGGGCAGCATGCAAGCGGCGAACTGTTTGTGTATACCAACAAAAAGGCACTGGCGCAGGGAGAAAAGGATCTGACTGCTTTTTTGCATCTGGATCTGGATCATCTGGGAAGTACGGATGTTTCGGTCCGGATGAGAGGACGTGAAGTAAGTACACGTTTTTATCTAGACAATGACACTGCATATGCATTGCTGGAAAAAAATTATCCGGTGCTGGAAGCGAGGCTGGAAAAAAAGGGATATCACTGTAAGATCGACGTGGTAAATGAAGAAAAACATGTAAATTTTGTGGACGATTTTCTGAAGATGGATCAGCCGGCGGCGACACAGCTGCACCGGTATTCCTTTGATATGAGGGCATAAAATGGAAAATAATAATTTTAAACCCTTTCCTTTTGAGCAGTTAAAACAAAAGAAAGAACCGGAGAAAACGGCAGTGGCGATTGCCTATGAGCCGGGCGAAAAAGCACCAAAGATACTGGCAACCGGAAAGGGGCAGGTAGCCGAAAAAATTATTGAAAAAGCAAAAGAGAGTCAGGTTCCGACTTACAAAGACAATAAACTTGCGTCTACTCTTTCCAAATTGCAGATCGGGGACATGATTCCGCCGGAGCTGTATGAGGTGGTTGCGGAGATTCTTGTTTTTGTGGATGATATGGATCGTATGAAGGCAAAGATTGATCAGGCAGGGGTTAAATAAAATTTGAATAAACGTACAATTGGAACAGAATATGAGACCATGGCAGCCCGGTATTTGTGCACACATGATTACACAATTCTTGCACGCAATTACCGGACACCATTTGGAGAGGTGGATCTTATTGCACAAAAGGACGGGGTACTTGTATACGTTGAAGTAAAATACCGGAGCAGCAATGATTACGGAGATCCGTTAGAGGCGGTAGACCGGAGAAAGCAGCGCCAGATCTGTAAGGTTGCAAATTATCATTATGCAGGATATGCAGCAGGGCAGGAGATGGACTGCCGTTTTGATGTGATTGGAATTTATGGGGACGGAAGTATCCGGCACATCCCAAATGCATTTTATTTTCAGAGGTGACAGACATGGACAGAGAAGATTTTCAGTGGAAAAATAAAGAGCATATACTGGAACTGGAACAGTTTCAGGGCAAAAAGGGACAGGGGCTTCCGCTTTTGTATTTTCCCCTTCTTTTGGCACATACGGGCGTAAAGAACTGTTTTACCACCAGAGAGGGTGGATGCAGCACCGGAATGTTTCAGAGTCTGAATCTGAGTTTTACACGTGGAGATGATCCGCAGGCAGTGACGGAAAACTACCGCAGGGTGGCAGAGGCGATGGGAGGAACGCTTTCGGATATTGTCTGTTCGGATCAGACCCATACGACAAATGTCCGGCGGGTGGATAGAAGCTGCGGGGGCTATGGTGTGACAAAGGAGCGGCCTTACACGGATGTGGACGGGCTGGTGACGGATGAACCGGGACTGATTCTGGCAACTTTTTACGCTGACTGTGTACCGCTTTATTTTGTAGATCCCATACACCATGCGATCGGACTTTCCCATTCCGGGTGGAGAGGAACGGTCGGACGCATGGGGCAGCATACCATCGAGGTGATGCGCAGGGAATTTCATAGTGACCCCGGAGAAATTCTTGCCGCCGTTGGACCGTCCATCTGTCAGGACTGTTATGAAGTAAGTGAAGATGTGGCATCTGCCTTTGCAAAAGAGTTTTCCGGTCATGAGTGTGAGATCCTGATCGAAAAGGGCGGTGGAAAATATCAGCTGGATCTGTGGAAGAGTAATGAGATTGTGTTGCGGGATGCAGGAATCCTTCCGGAACATCTGGCGGTAACGAATCTTTGTACCTGCTGTAATCCGAATCTGCTGTTTTCCCATAGGGCAAGCCATGGAAAACGTGGAAATCTGGGAGCATTTTTAAAACTTGTGTAACAAATTAAGAAATCCTTAAGAATGTATTTCAAAGATGTTAAATTACTCGGGGAAGATTTATGGTACACTGACTGTATTGAGGAAAGATAGGAGGATGCTCTTTGATGCAGCCAGATTGCAGAGATATCAAACCGGTCTATGAGCAGATCACGGACGGGATTCGAAAAATGATCATAACGCATGCGATACCGGAGGGAGAAAAACTTCCGTCAGTGAGGGAACTGGCTTCAAAATTTGCCATAAATCCCAATGCTGTAAGGAAAGCTTATCAGGAGCTGGAAGAGGAAGGGTATGTCTGTGACAGGGAAGGCGAACGGATGGCGGCATCGGAAAAGCAGATTGCGGAACTGATCCGCAAAGAGCTGCTGCAGGAGTTCGACACGGTGGTAATCAGACTGCAGAATATGTCGGTAGGGACAGAGGAATTGACAGGACGTATGTGGGAACTGGCAGGAGGAAGCAAAGACTTTGATTGAAGTAAATAATCTGATAAAGAAATTTGGGGATTTCCGTGCGCTCGACGGGGTAAATATGCATGTGGCGTCTGGAAACATATATGGGCTTGTGGGACCAAACGGTGCCGGGAAATCAACCCTGATCCGTCATCTGACAGGTGTATACCGGCAGGATGCCGGAGAAATTTTTATTGACGGGGCTCCGGTATATGAAAATAAACAGGTAAAGGCTCAAATGGCTTATATACCGGATGAGCCGTTTTATTTTTTACAGGCGGATACACTGGAAATGATGCGTTATTTCCGGGGAATGTACGAGTCCTTTGACGAAAAGATGTTTTATCGCCTGCAGGAGTTTTTCCCGGGAATTGATATGAAACGCAATATCCGCAGACTGTCCAAGGGAATGCAAAAACAGGTTGCATTCTGGCTGGCACTCTGCTGCAGACCGAAACTTCTGATTCTGGATGAACCGCTGGATGGCCTTGATCCGGTTATGCGGAAACAGATCTGGACGATCCTGATGTCCGAGGTTGCAGAGCGCAGGACGACCGTACTGGTTTCTTCCCATAATCTGCGCGAACTAGAGGATGTCTGTGATCATGTGGGCATTATGAATCACGGAAAGGTTATAATTGAGCGTTCCCTGTTTGATTTACATGGAAACATCAGTAAAATCCAGGTGGCATGCCAGACCGGTATGCCGAAACTCCCAAAAGAATTTGAGGTATTGCATATGTCAAATTCCGGGCGTGTATATACAATGATTGTCAAGGGAAATCCCAGGGAGGTTGCGGCAGCCATCCAGACAGAGGGAGACCATCTGGCTATTGTGGACATTCTGCCGCTTACACTGGAAGAAATTTTTATTTATGAAATGGGAGGTTTGGGCTATGAAGTCAAAGACATCCTTTTTTAACCGTACGGTTTTTAAAAAAAATGTGACCCTGTACTGGCCGATCTGGGTATGCTATCTGTTATATGGGATGGTAAAAGTGCCGGGGCAGCTGTGGTCGCGTCTGCAGCAACAGACGGACATGACTGCTTATGCCAGGGATTATGCATTGTACAACAGTCTGCGTCTGGAAGTGGATGTGGCCGCAATTGCAATTATGGCAGTCGTCTGTGGGATGGCTTTGTTTGGCTATCTGTTTACCCAGAAGAATGCGTATATGATCCATGCACTGCCGGTTACAAGGGGGGAACTGTATGTGACGAATATGATCAGTGGCCTTTGTTTTCTATTGATTCCGCAGGCACTGGTTTTTCTGGTAACGGTGGTTCTTTGTCTTTTGAAAGGCATTGCGAGTGTGCAGTTTCTGGGATTGTGGTTTTTAAGTGTTATGGGAATTGCTTTTTTCCTTTATGCAACGGTGTGTTTTTGTGTCATGTTTACCGGACAGCTGTTTGCACTTCCGGTGTACTTTCTGGCGGTTAACTATGTGGCATTTGCATTTTCCAGCGGTGCACGTTATGTCATCGGATATCTGGGATATGGACTTGGCATGGATACTGTGCCGGAATTTTTAATTTTGCGGATTCTTTCCCCGATGAATTATCTGTACAACAATGTGCGGTTTGTATTCCGGCAATCCTATAACCAGGAAACGGATCTGATGTCGGGGGTGTTGTCCTACCGGGGACTGCGGGTACTTGCGGCCTATGTGGCTGCAGCAGTTGTCATTTATCTGATTGCTTATTACTGTTATAAAAAACGCAGGATTGAAAGTGCAGGGGATCTGATTTCTTTTAACTGGGTAAAACCATTGTTCCGCTGGGGCGTGGGAACCGGAGTCGGTTATTTTGCAGGCGTCCTGATGGCAGAATTTTTAGATTCCGTGCATCTGCATGTAAAAAAACCAATGTTGCTTGTTCTTGTGGTGGCATTTGGTTTTGTCAGTTTTTTTATTGCACAGATGTTTGTGGAAAAAGGATTTCGCGTATTTTGCCGCCGGAGATTCTGTGAGAGCGGGTTATTTGTGCTGTTTGTGCTGGGCAGTTTCTGGGGATGCTCAAAAAATGCCACCTATCTGGAACAGTATGTCCCGGATGCAGATCAGGTAAGCCGGGTGGAAGTTTCTCTTGATTATCCGGTAGAATATAAAGGGGACAGCGTTCGTGTGGCATGTCAGGCACAGAAAGAAATTTTAAGTCATGCGGAAATTTACAGGGAAAATAAAACGGATGACAGTACACAGATCATTTTTTATTACTACCTGAAAAATGGAAAAACGCTCTCGCGCACATATGAAATTGTCGGGGGGAATGAAACGCTTTCAGAACTGTTGTTTAAAGAAGAAAATAAAGCAGATCATTTTATGGAATATCTCTTTGGAACGGATTCTGACAAAATTTCAAAGTTTAATACCGGAACCCTGACATTAGACGAATCATCGGAAAATTATAAGGATTGTGACTTTGATGCGGATACTGCAAAAAAACTGTATCAGGCGATTTGTGAAGACGCCGCAGATCAGAAGCTGCAAAAGTACAATCTGACGAATGCACTGAAAGATCCGGAAGAAACAGGGGAGTACTCTTCTGCCAGTATCAGTCTGGATTATTACCATGCATCTGCAGACTGGAAAAACGTATATGACCGGATTGATGATTATTACGGAAATACGGGAGAATCCGTGGAAACACCCACAACATATGGTGGATCTGCGTATATCAGTTTTGGAAAAGACTGCACCCATATCATACAGACACTGATTGACTGTGGTGTGATTACCGACGTATCGGACATTCAGTTCCAGCGGCCGGAAGAGAAAACATCACAGTGATGAAACCAGCGGGACTTTACAACTTTCGCTGCTTATTGTAAAATAAAGATGGCGTTTTCGGACGCCATCCATTTTTTGTTGGAGGTAAAAAATGAGCAGACCAGTCGTAGCCATTGTCGGGCGTCCGAATGTCGGAAAATCTACGCTTTTTAATACATTGGCAGGAGAGAGAATCTCCATTGTAAAAGACACTCCGGGTGTCACAAGAGACCGCATTTATGCGGATGTCACATGGCTGAACTATAATTTTACATTGATTGATACCGGTGGAATCGAACCGGACAGCGGGGATGTGATCCTTTCCCAGATGCGTGAACAGGCAGAGATTGCGATTGCCACGGCAGATGTGATCATGTTTATCACGGATGTGCGTCAGGGACTGCAGGATGCGGATGCAAAAGTAGCGGACATGCTGCGCAGATCCAAAAAGCCGGTGGTTCTGGTGGTAAATAAAGTGGACAGTTTTGAAAAATTTATGCCGGATGTGTATGAATTTTACAATCTCGGAATCGGAGAACCGTATCCGGTTTCCGCTTCTTCCATGCTCGGACTTGGAGATATGCTGGATGAAGTGGTGAAATATTTCCCGGAAGGATCGGAAAATCAGCCGGAGGATGAAAGACCGAAGGTAGCCATTATCGGAAAGCCGAATGTCGGGAAATCATCCCTGATCAACAAGCTGGCACAGGAAGACCGTGTAATCGTATCGGATATCGCGGGAACTACCAGAGATGCCATCGATACAGACATTAAATACAACGGAAAAGAATATGTATTTATTGATACGGCGGGCTTCGCCGCAAAAACAAGATCAAAGAGGAGATTGAGCGCTACAGTATTATCCGTGCAGTTACCGCTGTGGAACGCGCGGATGTGGTGATCATCGTTATTGATGCCACCGAAGGAGTAACCGAGCAGGATGCCAAGATTGCCGGAATTGCACATGACAGAGGAAAAGGTATCATTATTGCGGTTAACAAATGGGATGCCATCGAAAAGGATAACAACACGGTGAAGAAACATACTGAGAAAATCCGTCAGATCTTAAGCTTTATGCCGTATGCAGAGATTTTGTTTATTTCTGCAAAGTCCGGTCAGCGTCTGAATAAGATTTTTGAAATGATCGATGTTGTCATTGAGAACAACAGTATGCGTGTTGCAACGGGTGTCTTAAACGAAATCGTGACGGAAGCAGTTGCCATGCAGCAGCCACCGACCGATAAAGGAAAAAGACTCAAGATTTATTATGTAACACAGGTTGCGGTAAAACCGCCGACATTTGTTGTGTTTGTCAATGACAAAAATCTGATGCATTTTTCATACACCAGATATCTGGAGAACCGTATCCGCGATACGTTTGGGTTCCGCGGTACAGCTCTTAAATTCATTACGAGGGAGCGAAAGGAAGACTAGTTATGATGATCGTTGCAAGAATCATTGCATTACTGATCGGATATGGATTCGGTCTGTTTCAGACCGGATATCTGTATGGAAAAAGTAAGGGAATTGATATCCGTCAGCAGGGAAGCGGAAATGCAGGCACGACAAATTCTTTGCGGGTGCTTGGATGGAAAGCCGGCATTATTACATTTGCCGGTGATCTTCTGAAAGCAGTATTTGCCGTACTTCTTGTAAAACTGATTTTTCACGGAACGTATGGGCTGATACAAAGGTGCTGGAACTGTATGCTGGGTTTGGAACAGTCTTAGGACATAATTTTCCGTGCTATCTGCGGTTCCGCGGCGGAAAGGGAATTGCCTGTACGACAGGCGTCATCCTTGCCGTCTGTCCTCCGGCAGTAATCTGCTGTGCCGTTGGATTCCTGATTATTGTGGGAATTACCCGGTATGTTTCGGTGGGTTCCATATTTCTGGTATCTGCCTATCTGGTACAGGCGATTATTTTCGGACAGCTTGGCTGGTTAAAAATCAGCGGAGCCAGCCGGATCGAGTTTTACATACTGAGTGCATGTTTTACCGGCATGGCGATTTGGAGACACCGTGCGAATATTGTTCGTCTGATGAATGGAACAGAGAACAAATTCGGAACGAAAAAAGGAGATAAATGATATGGCAAAGGTAGGAGTGATCGGAGCTGGCAGCTGGGGCATTGCGCTGGCAAAGCTTCTTCGTACCAATGGAAATGAAGTAACGGTATGGTCGATCGTGGAAGAGGAAGTTGCCATGCTCCGCAGAGAGCATGAGCATATCGATAAACTTCCGGGAGTGAAGCTTCCGGAGGATGTCCTGTTTACAACAGATTTAAAAGAAGCAATCGTTGGAAAGGAGTTCCTGATTCTGGCGGTACCGTCTGTATTTACAAGAAGCACCGCAAAAAGCATGGCAGGATATGTGACAGAAGGACAGATCATTGTCTGCGTGGCAAAGGGAATTGAAGAAGATACCCTAATGACCATTTCCGATGTGACAGAGCAGGAGATTCCATGTGCGGATGTTGCTGTCATGTGCGGACCGTCCCACGCGGAAGAGGTTGGAATCGGACTTCCGACAACCGTTGTGGCAGGAGCAAAAACAGAAAGCACTGCAAAAAAAATCCAGGATCTGTTTATGAATGAAGTGTTCCGTGTTTATACCAGCCCGGACATGCTTGGCATGGAACTGGGCGGATCATTAAAAAATGTGATTGCACTTGCTGCCGGAATGGCGGACGGACTCGGATACGGGGATAACACCAAAGCGGCCCTGATTACCCGCGGCATTGCAGAGATTGCGGGACTTGCCGTAAAGATGGGGGCAAAAGTGGAGACACTCTGCGGACTGACCGGTATCGGAGACCTGATTGTCACCTGTGAGAGCCGTCACAGCAGAAACCGCAAGGCGGGTATGCTGATCGGACAGGGGTATACCATGAAGCAGGCTACCGACGAAGTGAAAATGGTCGTAGAGGGAATTTATTCGGCCAAGGCAGCACTTGCTCTGGCAAAAAAGTATGATGTGGAGCTTCCGATTATAGAAGAAGTGAATAAAGTACTGTTCGATGACAAACCGGCAAAGGAAGGTGTAAAGGATCTGATGGTTCGCGAAAAACGTGTGGAGCATCTGAATCTGAAGTGGGAAAACTGATATGCAGAAAATCAAGATTAAATATTTTACAGACAAAATCGAACCGCTGGATTATATAGAAGGAAAATCCGACTGGATTGATATGCGGGCTTCGGAAGAAGTAACTTTAAAAGCGGGAGAGTTTGCACTGATCCCACTTGGCGTGGCAATGGAACTGCCAAAAGGCTATGAGGCACATCTTGTGCCGCGCAGTTCCACATTTAAAAACTGGGGAATTATCCAGACAAACAGTGTTGGAATTGTAGATGGTTCCTATTGCGGGGATAACGATATGTGGCGGATGCCGGTTTATGCAACCAGGGATACCGTGATCCATGTAAATGACCGCATTGCACAGTTTCGAATCGTGGAAAATCAGCCGGAGATTGTATTCGAAAAGGTGGAACATCTGACGGGGAAAGATCGCGGTGGCTTTGGCAGTACCGGATTATCATAACAATAACAGCAACAGGAGAAGGAGGATTATACTATGGAAGATCGTATGATGAAATTTTATTCAAAAGAAAGCAACATGCTGGCGCTGCATGCCATGCACGGACATTTTGCAACGAGTCATTCCCACATTAATTATTATGTGGATGTGACAAGTATCAAGACACGTGTGGCGGAAGCAAAACAGGCGGCACATGTACTGTATTCGAGAATTCCAAAGACAAAATACGTGGATACCATTGTGTGTATGGATGGAACGGAAGTGGTCGGTACCTTTCTGACGGAGGAGATCCAGCGGGACGGAATTATGGGCACCACAAACCAGCATGAGACGGTGTATGTGATTTCACCGGAGATCAACAGCAATAACCAGATGCTGTTTAGGGATAATAATAAAGCTGCCATCAACGGAAAACATGTTGTGCTTCTTTTAGCGACCACGACAACCGGTGAGACCATCCGCAGGGCACTCGAGTGTATCCAGTATTACGGAGGGGAGATTGAGTGGGTCGCTTCGTTGTTTGGAACAATCAATTCAGTAGACGGCGTAGAAGTTGAGACACTTTTTGATGAAAGTGATGTTACCGGATATGCCGCATATCCGGTTGCAGACTGTCCGCTCTGCCGGCAGGGACAAAAGATCGAGGCGATGGTTAACGGTTTTGGATATTCAAAACTGTAATTTTTGGGGGCATTGTTTACAACAATGTCCCCTTTCGTTATTTCGCCAAGAAACCATGTAAATATTTGGACGGATTGACGGTGGTAATTTCGGGCAGATTCCGTTATCATACACTTGTCAGGAAGTTCAAAGAAACTTCACCAAAGAAAAATAACGAAAAGCAAAAATCAGGAGGTTTTTCAAATGGCAAGTTTATCATTAAAGAACGTTTGCAAAGTATATCCAAACGGATTTGAGGCAGTAAAAGATTTCAATCTGGATGTTGCAGATAAAGAGTTTATCATCTTCGTAGGACCATCTGGATGTGGTAAATCTACAACACTTCGTATGATCGCAGGTCTTGAGGAGATTTCTTCCGGTGATCTGATCATCGACGGAAAGGTAATGAACGATGTAGAACCAAAGGATCGTGATATCGCAATGGTATTCCAGAACTACGCTCTGTATCCACATATGACAGTATTTGATAACATGGCATTCGGTCTTAAGTTAAGAAAAGTTCCGAAGGATGAGATCAAAGCAAAGGTTGAGGAAGCAGCAAGAATCCTTGATCTGGAGAAGTTACTGGATCGTAAGCCGAAGGCTCTTTCCGGTGGACAGAGACAGCGTGTTGCCATGGGTCGTGCAATCGTTCGTAATCCTAAGGTATTCCTTATGGATGAGCCTTTATCCAACCTGGATGCAAAACTTCGTGTACAGATGAGATCTGAGATCGCTTCTTTACATAACAGATTAGGTGCTACGATCATCTATGTAACACATGATCAGACAGAGGCTATGACACTTGGAACCAGAATCGTTGTATTAAAAGATGGTGTAATCATGCAGGTTGATTCTCCACAGAAATTATACAATGAGCCAAATAACTTATTCGTAGCCGGATTCATCGGATCTCCACAGATGAACTTCATCGATGCAAAGTGCACCATTCAGGGAGATAAAGCTACATTAACATTCGGTGATTACTCTGTGGTTCTTCCGGATTACAAGGCAAAGAAGCTTGAAGAGGGCGGATACAACGGAAAGACAGTTGTATTAGGTATCAGACCAGAGGATATCTCTGATGATCCTGAAATGATCCAGAAGAATGGTGACTGTGTCATCGAGTCTGATGTAACAGGATACGAGTTACTTGGTGCAGAAGTATTACTGTACTACTCTGTAGCCGGTGCAAACATGACAGCAAGAGTTGATTCTGATACACCTGCCCGTTATGGCGATCATATCAAGCTTGCATTTGATCCGCATAAGATTCATGTATTCGATAAGGAAACAGAATTGACAATTACCAACTAGTCCGTTAAAATTATATAGTTGTAAATCTTGAACCCGGGTGTTAGTATTTACACCCGGGTTCTTTCGAACGTAAATAATAGGAGAGTATATGCTTTCAAATCAGAAATTACAGAATTCATTAAACGAAATTAAAGAGATCAGCCACATGGATACGGCATTGTTTACTGCAAAGGGGAAGCTGGTAGCACATACGGAGGAGATGCCGTTGCTGGAGGCATTAGAACAGCAGGTGGTCGTTGATTTCGCAGAATCGCTTGCTGAAAAACAGACGTATCAGGATTATCATCTGTATAAAGTGATGGTAGAAGGTGAAACGGAATATATTTTAGTCTGTCTGGTGAAAGAAGAGTCATTTCTTGTATGCGCACAGATGGCAGTCTGCCAGATCCGGAATCTGGTTATGAGTTTTGCAGAGCAGTTCGACCGCAATAATTTTATGCAGAATATCATTCTTGGCAACATGCTGATTGTGGATATTTACGGAAAAGCAAAAAAGCACCACATTCAGGAAGTACCGCGGGTAGTTTTTGTGATTGATACCGGAAGTAAAAATAACGATATGGCGATGGAACTGGTAAAAAATCTTGCAGATATCCGTTCGAAGGACTTTGTGACCTGCGTGGATCAGCACAGTATCGTTCTGATCAAAGATGTTTCCCATATAAAAGAAGAGGAGATGGAGGAACGTCTGTCAAAAATTGCGGGAAGCCTTGCAGATAATTTACATATGGAAGCAATGATTCGTGTGCGTGTCGGTTATGGAAACGTTGTGACACAACTTCCGGAAATTGCGGAATCTTATCAGGAAGCGCGGATGGCACTGGAAGTTGGTCGTGTTTTTTATGCAAAGTATGACACAATTTCTTACGGAAAGCTTGGCATCGGGCGTCTGATTTACCAGCTTCCGATGAGTTTATGTAATATGTTTATCAAAGAGGTATTCGGTGAGAAAATTCCGGACATCTTAGATGATGAGGAAGCAATGTCTACTATCAATAAATTTTTTGAGAATAATCTGAATATATCAGAGACGGCAAGACAGCTGTATGTGCACCGCAATACTCTGGTATATCGTCTGGAACGTATCGAGAAAGCAATCGGACTGGATATCCGTACGTTTGACGATGCGATGACTTTTCGGATTGCAGTGATGGTGATTGCTCACATGAAAGATCAAATGTAATTTAGCAGGATAGTAAGGAGATAGAGGAACATGTCAGGATATGATGCAAGCAGTATATCGGTACTGGAGGGGCTTGAAGCGGTCCGGAAACGTCCGGGAATGTATATCGGAAGTACAACGACCAAAGGACTCAACCACCTGATTTATGAGATTGTCGACAATTCCGTGGACGAGCATCTGGCAGGTGCCTGTGATAAAATATGGGTGACCCTTGAGGCAGATGGCTCCTGTACGGTGGAAGATAACGGACGTGGTATTCCGGTCGGCATGCATGCAAAGGGAGTATCGGCTGCCCGCGTTGTATTTTCTACACTGCACGCAGGAGGAAAATTTGACAACAATGCGTACAAGACGAGTGGAGGACTGCATGGTGTCGGATCTTCGGTAGTCAATGCACTTTCCACCTATATGGATGTGGAAATCAGCCAGGGCGGATATGTGTATCATGACCGCTATGCACAGGGACATCCGGTGGTAGAACTTGAAGACGGACTTCTTCCAAAGATCGGGAAGACAAAGAAGACCGGAACGAAGATCAATTTTCTTCCAGATCCAGAAATTTTTGAGAAGACCAGATTCCGGGAAGATGATGTGAAGAGCCGGATGCATGAGACCGCTTATCTGAACCCGAAACTGACGATCATATATGAGGACCGGAGAAAGCCGGAAGCAGAGCACATTGAGTTTCATGAGCCGGATGGAATCATTGGGTTCGTCAAAGATCTGAACAATAATCTTGAAGTGCTGCATGATGTCATTTACTTCAAAGGGGAAAGTGAAGGCATTGAGGTGGAAGCGGCATTCCAGTATACCAGCGAGTTCCATGAGAATATCATGGGATTTTGTAATAATATTTATAATTCGGAAGGTGGTGCACACCTGACGGATTTAAAACTGCGTTTACGACGATTATCAATTCCTATGCCAGAGAACTTGGCATTTTAAAAGAGAAAGATGCAAATTTCAACGGTACAGATGTGCGAAACGGAATGACAGCAGTGATTTCCATCAAGCATCCGGACCCGCGTTTTGAAGGACAGACGAAGACAAAACTCGATAATCAGGATGCAAACCGTGCAACTGCCAAAGTGACAAGTGATGAAGTTCCGCTGTTTTTTGATAAAAATTTAGAAACCTTAAAGATTGTGATTGGCTGTGCGGAAAAGGCTGCAAAAATCCGCAAGGCAGAGGAAAAAGCGAGAACCAATCTGCTGACCAAGCAGAAGTTTTCGTTTGATTCCAATGGAAAACTGTCCAACTGTGAGAGCCGGGATGCGTCAAAGTGTGAGATTTTTATCGTAGAGGGAGATTCTGCCGGTGGTTCCGCCAAAATGGCGCGAAACCGTATGTATCAGGCGATCATGCCGATCCGCGGAAAAATTCTGAATGTTGAAAAAGCCAGTATCGACAAGGTGCTTGCCAATGCAGAAATCAAGACAATGATCAACGCATTCGGCTGCGGTTTTTCGGAAGGGTACGGAAATGATTTTGATATCAGTAAGCTGCGCTATGACAAGATTATTATCATGGCAGATGCCGATGTCGACGGAGCCCATATTTCCACGCTGCTTCTGACACTGTTTTACCGGTTTATGCCGGAACTGATTTTTGAAGGACATGTGTATGTGGCGATGCCGCCATTGTACAAAGTGATTCCGTCAAAAGGGAAAGAAGAGTACCTTTATGATGATGCGGCACTGGAAAAATACCGGAAAACACATACCGGAAGTTTTACCCTGCAGCGATACAAAGGTCTCGGAGAGATGGATGCCGAGCAGTTATGGGAGACTACTTTAAATCCCCAGACGCGTGTCATGAAGCGCGTGGAGATTGAAGACGGTCGTATGGCGTCGGATGTAACCGCTATGCTGATGGGCACGGATGTGCCGCCGAGAAAGGCCTTTATTTATGAACATGCAAACGATGCGATCTTGGACGTATAGATCCTGTTAGGTTTTCTAGGAGTGAGGAAGAAATAAAATGGAACATAGTATCATTCGCACCGAGTATTCGGAGCTGATGCAAAAATCATATATTGACTATGCGATGAGCGTTATCATTGCCCGTGCGCTGCCGGATGTCCGTGATGGATTAAAACCGGTGCAGCGCCGTACACTTTATGATATGTATGAACTGGGAATCCGATATGACAAACCGTATCGTAAGAGTGCGCGTATTGTCGGAGATACCATGGGTAAATATCATCCGCATGGAGATTCTTCGATCTATGATGCCCTGGTTGTCATGGCACAGGATTTCAAAAAGGGACTGCCGCTTGTGGACGGGCATGGAAATTTTGGGTCCATTGAAGGCGATGGTGCCGCTGCCATGCGATATACAGAGGCACGTCTGCAGAAAGTAACGCAGGAAGCCTATCTGGCAGATCTGGATAAAAATGTTGTGGATTTCATGCCGAATTTTGATGAAACCGAAAAAGAGCCGGTTGTTTTGCCGGTAAAGGTGCCAAATCTTCTGGTCAACGGTGCGGAAGGGATCGCTGTCGGTATGGCAACTTCCATTCCGCCACATAATTTCGGAGAAGTGATAGACGGTGTGATTGCCTATATGAAAAATCCGGATATTACCACTGCGGAGATGATGCAGTATATTCCGGGACCGGATTTCCCGACAGGAGGAATCATTGCAAATAAAGATGATCTTCCGGCAATTTATGAGTCCGGGGTCGGCAAGATCAAAATCCGTGGAAAAATCGAGATTGAAAAGGGCAAAGGCGGCAAAGACCGCATGGTAATCACGGAGATTCCGTATACCATGATCGGAGCCAATATCGGGAAGTTTTTAAATGATGTTTACGGTCTGGTAGAATCCAAGGCAACCAGTGACATTACCGATATTACCAATCAGTCATCCAAAGAGGGAATTCGTATTGTTCTGGAACTGAAAAAAGGAGCAGATATCGAGGCTCTGGAGAATCTGCTGTACAAGAAAACCAAGCTGGAAGACACCTTTGGTGTCAATATGCTTGCGGTAGCGGATGGCAGACCGGAGACGATGGGCGTCGTGCCGATCATCCGTCATCATGTGAAATTCCAGTATGAGATTGCAACCAGAAAGTACCAGACCCTTCTGGCGAAAGAACAGGACAAAAAAGAAATACAGGAAGGTCTGATCCGCGCCTGCAATGTCATTGATCTGATCATTGAGATTTTACGCGGCAGCCGCAGCATCAAAGATGCAAAAGCCTGTCTGACAGACGGAAATACGGATCATATTACCTTTAAGAATCCATCTTCAAAGATCATGGCACAGCAGCTGAATTTTACGGATCGTCAGGCACAGGCCATTCTGGAAATGCGTCTGTATAAATTGATTGGTCTGGAAATTGAAGCATTGATGAAAGAACATGATGAGACACTGGAAAATATTGCAAAATATGAGGATATTTTAGAGCATCGTTCTTCCATGGCAAAAGTAATCATCAAAGAACTGACCGCGTTTAAAAAAGCTTATGGCAAAGAGCGCAAAACCGTGATTGACAATCTGAAAGAAGCTGTAGTTGCAGCAAAGAAGATCGAGGAGCAGGATGTTGTCTTTCTGATGGACCGCTTCGGATATGCAAAGATTGTGGATACTTCTGTCTATGAGAGAAATAAAGAGGCGGCAAACGCGGAATACAGGCATATCTTTACGTGCAAAAATACGGATAAAATCTGTATCTTTACGGACAAGGGACAGATGCATCTGCTAAAAGTGCTTGATCTTCCATATGGAAAATTCCGGGATAAAGGAACACCGATTGACAACCTCTGCAATTATGACAGTAAAGAAGAGAATGTTGTATATCTGGCAGGTCTTGAACATGTCAGCTCGCACCGGATGTTATTTGGCACAAAGTATGCCATGATCAAAGTTGTGGACGGTATGGAATTTGTGGTCGCAAAAAAGACAACGGCGGCAACAAAGCTGGGAGAGGAAGATGAAGTACTAACGGTATGTCCGTTAGAAGAAAATGATACACTGGTGATGGCAACAAAGAAAGATATGTTTCTTCGGATTGACTGTGCACAAATTCCGCAGAAAAAGAAAGGTGCGGTGGGCGTGCGTGGCATGAAACTGGCTGCCGGGGATGAACTGAAAAGTATTCATGTGCTGCATGAAGGTGAGGAGAAAGAGGTCGAGGTGAAAGGAAAGCCGGTTGCCCTGCATCGTCTGCATGTGGGAAACCGTGATACCAAAGGAGTAAAGAAATAATGAACACCATTTTGTTTGATCTGGACGGAACGCTTATTGATTCTTCGGAAGGAATTATAAAATCGGTATTATATACACTTGATTTTTACGGAATTGAAGAAACAGATACCACGAAACTGTACCAGTTTATCGGACCGCCATTATCGGAAAGCTTTGAAAAATTTTATGGCTTTTCCAAAAAGAAAGCGTATGATGCGGTACAAAAATACCGGGAGCGGTACAATAAGACCGGTATTTTTGAGTGTAAGTTATATCCGGGTGTGGAGAAGTGTATCCGTACATTAAAAGAACAGGGATACCGGATTGGCATGGCATCTTCCAAGCCGGAAGTATCCTGCAGACGGATTCTGGAGCATTTTGGAATTCTTCCGCTGTTTGATGATGTGGTAGGTGCAACATTTGATGGTACACGGGATAAAAAATCCGAGATTCTTAAGGAAGTCATGCACCGCTGGAGTCATATTCCAAAATCCGAGATGTGTCTGATCGGGGATACGATGTTTGATGTCAACGGGGCGAAAGAACTTGGAATTGCGTGTCTTGCGGTCAGCTTTGGTTTTGGAGATGTAAAGGAAATGAAAGAGGCAGGCGTGATCGGTGTGTGCGATTCTATGGAAGAACTGCCGGGCATGTTAAAGAAATAATAAAGAAAAACGGGAGGGTATATCATGGAAACTTTTAAGGAGACGCTGAGAAAGATCTGGTATATCTTATACCCGTTTCTTTTTTATTACGCGGTTATGCTGATTATTATGACAATTGCGCAGTGGGCATTTGGAGGAGATGCCACACATTATGTGTTCTGTCAGCTGATTGCCACTGTTTTTACAATTCCATCCATGCTTCCGTTTTATCGTCAGGGACAGGCACTGGCAGGGATTGCAAAGCAGCCGTTTGGAATCAGCCGGGAACGTATCTGTCATGCACTTTTTGCGGCCGGGATCATGGCATGCTTTGGAATTTCTTTGAACAATCTCATATCCATGACGAAACTGACGGAAATTTCGATGGGTTACCAGCAGGCAAATACCGATTTTTACGGAAGTACAATAGGAATGGAAATTCTTTGTCTGGCAGTATTTACCCCGATTCTGGAGGAGCTGGTATTCCGGGGGATTCTTTTTGGAAGATTAAAAGATATGCTGTCGAAACCGTTTGCGGTTGGAATTTCGGCATTGATTTTTGCGGCCGTGCATGTCAATATCGTGCAGTTCATTTACGCATTGATTCTTGGTGTGGTGCTGGCACTTCTGATGGATCGTGCGGGAAATGTCTATGCATCCATGATCGGACATATGACGGCAAATTTTATTGCGGTAGTCCGGACGGAAACGCATTGGCTGGATTTCAGTGTCAGGGGAGATGCGGTCGCATGGATATTTTCCCTGATGATACTGGGAGCTGGGATTGTGCTGATGTGGAGGTATTTGTCTGACAGAAAAACAATCGCCTAAATAAAAGACAATAGAAAAAAGGAGTACAAAAGAAGATGAAATGTTTATGGAAAAAAGTAATTTGCGGGGCACTTGTGGCGGGAATGCTGGCACAGTGCCCACAGAGTATTTATGCAGAAGATGCCGCAAATACTGCCACGGTAACGGATACCGAGAGTAATCATGTAACACCGGATACTACGCAGCAGCCGGATGATACAAAACAGCCGGGAGATACGCAGCAGCCGGATGATACAAAACAGCCGGGAGATATCCAGCAGCCAGATGATACCCAACAGCCGGAAGAACTGCCACAGCCTTCTGCCGTGGAGGGACTGCATACAACAAAACAGGGAAAAACAAAGGTATATCTGGAATGGGAAGAAAGCAGCGATGCCATTTCCTATGCGATTTACCGGAAAACAGCCGGAGGGGAATACAAAAAACTTGCCGAGAGCAGCAAGCCATCCTATACCGATAAAAACGTATCATCCGGTAAGACATATACATATAAAATTGTTGCAAAAAACGAGCAGAAGGAAGCGGATGAGGCTGCAAAAGTCACGTTTTCGAATACAGAGGCCGTACAGATCCGGTCACAGAAGTATACATACAGCCAGATGAAAAAAGACATGCAGGAATTGGCACAGCAGTACAGTGATTACTGTGAGATGACTAAAATCGGAACTTCTGTACAGGGACGTGGAATCTATGATTTTGCAATCGGAAACCCGGATGCAGAGGAATCCCTTCTGATTGTCAGTACATTGCATGCCAGAGAGTATATCTGTTCCGCAGTCATGATGAAGGAAATCCAGTATTATCTGGAAAATTATAACGGAACCATCGGTGGTGTCAAAATGTCAAATATCCTCCAGAAGATGCAGATCCATTATATTGTCATGGCAAACCCGGATGGGGTGACGATTTCCCAGACAAAACATTCCAGATGGAAATCCAATGGGCGTGGGGTGGACTTAAACCGGAATTTCCCGGCAAAACATTTTATTCCAGGTGGGAAAAAAGGGGAACAGGGATATTCCGGGCCAAAAGCACTGAGTGAGCCGGAGTCCTATGCAGTAGCAACGCTGACCAGACAGCTGATTAAACAGCAAAATCTGCAGGGTGTGGTGAATTACCATGCCATGGGAAGAATTATTTACGGGGACTGTACGAAAGGAAGCCTGAAAAAAGATACCTATAAAATGTATGATATCGCAAAGAAAATTACCGGATACAGCAAAGCCCCGGATAGCGGCAGCGGAAGGTCCTGGGGAGGACAGTACCGGGAGTATGTGATGGATCTGCTTAATAAACCTTCCATTACCATTGAGATTGGAAGCTCAGTAGCACCGTGCCCGTATTGGCAGTATGAGATCGAATTCCAGAAAAACAGATATGTTGTTGTGCGGATTGCAAATGCATTGAAATAGAAAAAAATCAGGATACTTTGACGCATCTGCCGGATTATGCTAGTATAGGGGAAACAGCTGACAGATGAGGAGAGTAAAAATGGCATACATATTTTTTGATATAGACGGAACGCTGTGGGATGAAAAAATGCAGATTCCGGAAAGTACAATTCCAACCATCAAACAATTGCAGAAAAACGGACATAAGACATTTCTGTGCAGTGGAAGATCCCGCAGCAATATAAACGATAAGCGGCTGCTTGGGATCGGCTTTGACGGAATTGTTGCAGCATGCGGCAACCATGTGGAGATGGATGGAAAGGTTCTGTATGAAAATATCCTTTCCCCGGAACTTACAAAAAAAATTGTCCGGGTCATGGAAGAATGCCGGATGCCGATTGTGCTGGAAGGTCCGGACTGCCACTGGATAGATAAAGAAAATTTCAAGACAGATCCGTATGTGCTGTACCTTTTTGAGGCAATGGGAGCATCTGCCAAAATATTAAAAGGCTATTCACCGGACATCCGCATTAATAAAATGTCGGGGGATATCCTGCCAACAACCGATTATGCCAGAATCCGGGATGAACTGGGGGCTGATTTTGACTGTCTGGAGCATGAAGGACATGTTGTGGAATTTGTTCCGAAAGGAACATCGAAAGCGACCGGGATAGACTGGCTCTGCAGGCATATGGGTATTAAAAATGAGGATACCTATGCGATTGGTGACAGTGTCAATGATCTGGATATGCTTTCTTTTGTGGGACATGGAATTGCCATGGGAAATGGAACACCTCCGGCAAAAGAGGCGGCTGAATTTGTGACAACGGATATCTACGATGATGGAATAAAGCATGCAATGGAACACTATGGATTAATATAGAGTCTGAATCGAGGCAGAAATGAAAAAAAGAATTACAGAGTACCGGAAACGTGTGGACCGGCTTCTGGCAGACGAAGAAGAGAAAACATATGAGGAATGGGAATGTATTTTGGAAGAACATCTGGTTCAGATTGGATTTTTCCAGCACGAACGTCTGATTCATCTGATTGTAACGGTTACATTTGCTGTGATAACGGTACTGTCGTTGTTTGCTCCGCTTTTGACGGGGATCATGACACTCTATGGTTTTACCATGCTGCTCCTTGTGCTTCTTGTGCCGTATATTTTTCATTATTATACACTTGAAAACGAAACACAAAAAATGTATGCACAGTACGATGAAATAATAAAGCATACAAAGAAAGTGAATTCCGGGAATCTAAAAAAAAATATAAAAAATGAGTATCACTGTTGACAATGAAAAACAACAGTGATATTTTATTTACAGAAAGAGTTAGCACTCGAATAAAGTGAGTGCTAGTAAAGACGAAAAGGAGGCTATTTGTAATGAAATTAGTGCCATTAACAGACAGAGTAGTATTAAAACAGTTAGAAGCAGAAGAGACTACCGCATCCGGTATCGTATTACCGGGAGCAGCACAGGAGAAGCCACAGGAAGCGGAAGTAATCGCTGTAGTCCTGGCGGAGTAGTAGACGGAAAAGAAATCGTTATGCAGGTAAAAGAAGGCCAGAAAGTAATCTATTCCAAATATGCAGGGACAGAAGTAAAACTTGATGGGGAAGAGTACATTATCGTAAGACAGAATGATATTCTTGCAATTGTTGAGTAGTTTTTATAAATTGGAAATTATAGGCTGAATTTTAAAGAAGAGAGGTTATTGTAGTCATGGCAAAAGAGATTAAATATGGTTCAGACGCCAGAGCAGCACTTGGTGCAGGTGTCGATAAATTAGCAAATACCGTTCGTGTAACATTAGGACCGAAAGGACGTAACGTTGTACTGGATAAATCCTTTGGTGCTCCACTGATCACAAACGATGGTGTAACAATCGCAAAAGAAGTGGAACTTGAGGATGCATTTGAGAACATGGGTGCACAGCTTGTAAAAGAAGTTGCAACCAAGACCAATGATGTAGCCGGTGATGGTACAACTACCGCTACTGTTTTAACACAGGCTATGGTTCAGGAAGGTATGAAGAACCTGGAAGCAGGAGCAAATCCGATCGTGTTAAGACGTGGTATGAAGAAGGCAACAGATGCCGCTGTTGAGGCATTAAAGGAAATGAGCCAGAAGGTTAAGGGCAAAGAGCAGATCGCAAAAGTTGCAGCAATTTCTGCCGGTGATGAAGAAGTTGGTAATCTGGTAGCAGACGCTATGGAGAAGGTTACAAACGATGGTGTCATCACAATCGAAGAGTCCAAAACCATGCAGACAGAGCTTGACCTGGTAGAAGGTATGCAGTTTGACAGAGGTTACTTATCTGCTTATATGTGCACAGATATGGATAAGATGGAAGCAAATCTCGATGATCCATACATCTTGATCACAGACAAGAAGATTTCCAATATCCAGGATATCCTGCCACTGCTTGAGCAGATCGTACAGTCCGGTGCAAGACTTCTGATCATCGCTGAGGATATAGAGGGAGAAGCACTCACCACATTGATCGTAAACAAACTGCGTGGTACATTCAACGTAGTAGCTGTCAAGGCTCCTGGATATGGTGACAGAAGAAAGGCCATGCTTGAGGATATCGCAATCCTTACCGGCGGTCAGGTGATCAGCTCCGATCTTGGATTAGAACTGAAAGATACCACCATGGATATGCTTGGACGTGCAAAATCCGTTAAGGTTCAGAAAGAGAACACCGTTATCGTGGATGGTGCCGGAGACAAGGATAAGATTCAGGGACGTATCAAACAGATCCGTGGACAGATCGAGGAGACTACTTCTGAGTTTGATAAAGAAAAGTTACAGGAAAGACTTGCAAAGATGGCAGGTGGTGTCGCAGTCATCCGTGTCGGTGCTGCAACAGAGACCGAGATGAAGGAAGCAAAGCTTCGTATGGAAGATGCATTAAATGCTACCCGTGCAGCAGTCGAGGAAGGTATTATCGCAGGTGGTGGATCTGCATACATCCATGCATCCAAGAAGGTTGCAGAGCTTGCTGATTCCTTAGAGGGAGATGAAAAGACCGGTGCGAAGGTTATCTTAAAGGCACTGGAAGCTCCTTTGTATTACATCGCTGCAAACGCAGGTCTTGAAGGTGCTGTTATCATCAATAAGGTAAAGGAATCTGCACCGGGAACCGGTTTCAATGCAGCTACCGAAGAGTATGTTGACATGGTAGAATCCGGAATTCTTGATCCGGTTAAGGTTACAAGAAGTGCCCTGCAGAATGCAACATCCGTTGCTTCTACATTACTCACCACAGAGTCTGCTGTCGCAAATATTAAGGAAGATACTCCTGCAATGCCAGCCGGCGGTGCTCCGGGAATGGGCGGAATGATGTAATCGGACATAACCGTTGCGTTATAAAGTAAACATAGTATCAAAAACTATGTGAAATAGATATGAAAAAGCCTTGAAAATCAAGGCTTTTCATTTTTTTTGTCCTATGATATGATAGTAAAAGCGTAACGGTTCAAAGCCAAAGGAATCGTTTGGAAAAACAACGAAAATCAGGAGTGGAAAAAATGAGTCGAGTGATTGTTGTAACGGACAGTAACAGTGGTATTACACAGAGCGAGGCAAAAGAGCTTGGCGTAGTGGTAATGCCGATGCCTTTTTATATTAACGGACAGATGTTTTATGAAGATATTGACCTGACACAGGAGCAGTTTTATCAGAAACTCAAAGAGGGCGGAGAGATCAAAACCTCCATGCCGCTGGTTGGAGATGTGACCGATAAATGGGATGAACTTTTGAAAGAATACGATGAAATTGTATACATACCGATGTCTTCGGGCTTAAGCAGTTCCTGTGAGACGGCATATATGCTTTCCCAGGACTATGACGGAAAAGTACAGGTAGTCAATAACCAGCGTATCTCCGTAACGATGCGGCAGTCCGTGCTCGATGCCAAAATGCTGGCAGAGCAGGGAAAAGGTGCAGAAGAAATCAAAGAGATTCTGGAAAAGGAAAAATTTGAATCCTCTATATACATTATGGTTGACACACTGGAGTATCTGAAAAAGGGCGGACGTATTACACCGGCTGCAGCAGCACTGGGAACCTTACTGAAACTGAAGCCGGTATTGCAGATCCAAGGAGAAAAGCTGGATGCATTTGCAAAGGCACGTACGGTAAAACAGGCAAAAACAATCATGACCGAGGCTATGAAAAACGATTTTGAGAAGCGTTTTCACAGCCCGGATGGGGAGAAGATGAATCTGGAACTGGCCTATACATTTGACACTGCAGCCGCTGAGGCATTCAAAGAAGAAGTGCAGGCTGTCTTTCCGGACAATGAGATCGTCATGCAGCCACTGTCATTATCCATTGCCTGTCATATCGGACCGGGAGCACTTGCGATCGCATGTTCCAAAAAGATTGAAGCGTAGCAGGCAGCTTTTGGAAACTTTCATATGCTAACAAATTAAAGTTTATGACTTGTAATTTCAGTGGGAATCCTTTATAATCATAAAGTAAAAACGGATGGGTTTTTACACCTGTCCGTTTTCGTGCGTAAAAAAGTGCGCACGGAAGTTAAAGCAGACATACAGGAGGAATAAAAGATGGTTAAAGCAGTTGTTGGCGCTAACTGGGGCGACGAAGGCAAAGGCAAGATTACGGACATGCTTGCAAAGCAGGCCGATATTATTGTACGTTTTCAGGGAGGTGCGAACGCAGGACACACAATCGTAAATGACTACGGAAAGTTTGCATTACATACACTTCCGTCCGGAGTATTTTACAGTCATACAACGAGTGTGATTGGAAATGGTGTGGCACTTGATATTCCACGTCTTTTCAAAGAGATTAAGTCCATCACAGACCGCAACGTTCCGATGCCAAAGATTCTTGTGTCCAACCGTGCACAGATTGTGATGCCGTATCACATACTGTTTGATCAGTACGAGGAGGAGCGTCTGGGAGGAAAATCTTTCGGATCGACAAAATCTGGTATTGCTCCGTTTTATTCAGATAAATACGCAAAGATCGGTTTTCAGGTAAGTGAGCTTTTCGACGATGAGCTGTTAAAGGAAAAGGTAGTCCGTGTTGCAGAGCAAAAGAATGTAATCTTAGAGCATCTGTATCACAAGCCACTGATTGATACTGATGAATTATTAAATACATTACATGAGTACCGCGATATGGTAGCTCCATATGTATGCGATGTTTCCTTATTCCTGGACAAGGCACTCAAAGAAGGAAAGACGGTTCTCTTAGAAGGACAGCTTGGAACATTAAAAGATCCGGATCACGGAATTTATCCAATGGTTACCTCATCTTCCACACTGGCTGCATACGGTGCAATCGGGGCAGGAGTTCCGCCATATGAGATCAAACAGATCATTACCGTATGTAAGGCATATTCTTCTGCTGTAGGTGCCGGTGCATTTGTAAGTGAGATTTTCGGAGATGAGGCAGATGAACTCCGCCGCCGTGGTGGAGATGGAGGAGAGTTCGGTGCAACCACGGACGTCCGAGAAGAATGGGATGGTTCGACTGTGTGGCCAGCAAATATGGCTGCCGTCTGCAGGGAACAACCGATGTGGCATTTACCGTACTTGATGTATTAGGATATCTCGATGAGATTCCGGTATGTACCGGATACGAGATCAATGGGGAAGTGACAACTGAATTCCCTGTGACCAGTCTCTTAGAGAAGGCAAAGCCGGTACTTACAAAGCTTCCGGGATGGAAATGTGACATCCGCGGTATCAAGAAGTATGAAGAACTTCCGGAGAACTGCCGCAAGTACATTGAGTTTATCGAGGGACAGATTGGCTATCCGATCACCATGGTTTCCAACGGACCGGGAAGAGATGATATCATTTACCGTGAGTCTTCTCTGAACAAGTAATCGAAACAAGTAACAGAGCCTGTAAAAAGCAGCGAATCGAATCTGATCCGGTTTGCTGCTTTTAGAGTATAAGAAAGCCTATGCAGATAGAAGTAATAATTGAAAAAAAATCACATAAACTTGATGCAGAAGAAGGAAAAACCATTTTAGAGACACTTCAGGAACATGGAATCCATGTGCTGACAGCGCCATGCGGCGGCAGGGGAAGATGCGGAAAGTGTACCGTAGAGGTGGAACATATGGGAGAAGTACTTGCCTGTATGACAAAAGTAACCGATGGGATGCGCATCACAATTCCGAAAGTGCAGCTTCGCGCACAGAAGTCTAAAATTGCAGAAAACGGAACGGTCACACATTATCCGGCGGATGACGGAGAAGGGCTGGATGCGGCATGCGATATCGGCACGACGACGGTGGTCTGCCATCTGATCGATGGAAAGACAGGAGAAAAGCTGGCAACGGTCAGTGAACCAAGCGCACAGAGAAGTTTTGGTGCAGATGTGCTTTCACGTATTCAGGCAGCCGAAGCAGGAAAACTGGAAATATTAAAAGAACAGATTATTTTTCAGATCGCACAGATGCTTCGGACACTGCAGAAAAAACAGGGAGAGGGGAACAGATTCATCGTCTTGCCGTGGTGGGAAATACGGTAATGTGTCATCTGTTTGCGGGAATTTCGCCTGTTTCCATCGGGGTGACGCCGTTTATGCCGCAGGAATTCTTTGGAAAAGAGTATACCGGAGAGCAGCTGGGACTTACGGATTGCAGATCGGTATACATAGCACCGGCGGTTGCAGGATTTGTCGGAGGAGATATTACTTCGGATCTTTTGGCAGTGATGCAGAAGAACCCCAAAGAGAAAGTGCTTCTTCTGGATATTGGAACGAACGGAGAGATGGCGGTCGGAAACGAAGATCAGATTTATTGCTGTGCCACGGCGGTCGGATCTGCATTTGAAGGTGCGGAGATGGCGATGGGAATGCCGGCAGCGGTCGGAGCGATATCCCATGTCTGGCTCGACCAGCGAAGAATCCGGGTGCAGGTAATCGGAGACGAGGAGGCGTGTGGTATTTGCGGTTCCGGTCTGATTGATGCACTTGCGGTAATTTTAGAGATGGGGCTTCTCGATCACACAGGATTGTTAAAGCAGAAACAGTCGGTCTCAGTTGCTTACCGGAAATACCTGGGAGAATATGCAGGGCAGCCATGTGTCTGGCTGGCGCATAAGGTATGTGTGACGCAGGAAGATATCCGGGGACTACAGCTTGCAAAGGCAGCATTTGCAGCCGGAATGCGGATTCTGCTACAGGACAGTCATACTTCTTATGAACAGCTGGATCATGTTATTCTCGCAGGTGGTTTTGGCAGCTATCTGAAAAAAGAATCGGCAGCGGCGATTGGACTGATCCCAAAAGGAATTACTTCCGATTACGGATACAGTTGGAAATGCAGCCGGAGAAGGCGCAAGCTATCAGGCAGTATTTCAAAAAAAGCAAGAGAGCAGCTTTCCATAATTCAGAAAAGTATGCATTATATAGAACTGTCTACCCATCCGGATTTTTCACAGGAATATATGAACCAGATGGATTTTGATGGAAGCGAGCGATAGAAAGGGAAAAAATGATAGAACTGATAGAGGTATTAAAAGCCGTATTATTTGGAATTGTGGAAGGCGTGACCGAGTGGCTTCCCATCAGCAGTACCGGGCATCTGATTCTGCTGAATGAAGTGGTCAAACTGAAAGTAAGTGATGAATTTTACAGCATGTTCGAGGTCGTGATCCAGCTGGGAGCGATTCTTGCGGTCGTTGTTTTATTCTGGAGCCAGATCTGGCCGTTTGGAAGAAAAAACAATGTAGCACCTTTGACAAAACGGGGACCGGGCGCATGGATCAAAACAGATATTTTTAAATTGTGGTTTCATATTCTGGTTTCTACCATTCCGGCAGCGGTGATCGGTGTTCTTGCGGATGACTGGGTGGAGGAACATTTTTACAATTACCAGATGGTATCTGTCATGCTGATTCTGTTTGGTATTGCGTTTATTCTGATTGAGAATTCCCATAAAGGGAAAAATTCCAGAATCCATACGCTTGCAGATATCGGTTACGACACGGCACTTTTTATCGGTCTGTTTCAGCTGATCGCTGCAATCTTTCCGGGAACCTCCCGGTCTGGTGCAACGATTGTCGGAGCACTTTTGATCGGAGTGTCCAGAACCGTTGCGGCAGAGTATACGTTTTTCCTTGCCATTCCGGTTATGTTTGGTGCCAGTATCTTAAAGATTGCGAAGTTTGGACTGGATTTTTCGACATCCGAGGTCGTTATCCTGTTTGTGGGATGTGTCATTGCATTTGCGGTTTCCCTGATTGTTATCCGTTTTCTGATGGGATATATTAAAAAACACGATTTCAAGGTGTTTGGATATTACCGGATCATTCTTGGCATTTTTGTGCTGGCGTGTGGATTTTTAGGAGCATTACATGCTTAAACTATATATCCGGCCGGTCTGTTTCCAGCGTCCGGAAGAAGAGGAGAATTCGCTGTCTCTTCTTGTGGAGAGCCGCAGGGAGAAAGTAAGAACAATAAAAGGAAAAGAAAACCGCAGCAGATCCATTGCGGCGGGTCTTCTGCTCCGGCATATGCTGCTGGAAGAACAGATCCCTTATGCCGAAGAATCTTTTGGGCTGGAAGGACATGGAAAGCCGCGTCTGAAAAAAGATGGGGTTTTCTTTAATTTAAGCCATGCGGGAGCATACGCAGTGGGAGCACTGTCGGATGTCCCGGTAGGTGTGGATGTGGAACAGCAGAACCGTTTTTGGCAGGAAGCCCGCAATCAGAAGCTGGCAAAGCGGATATTAACGGAAGCGGAATGGAACTGGTGGAAAGATGCCGGGGATGATCCGCAGGAACTGCTCCGGTTCTGGACAAGAAAAGAAAGCTATGTGAAAATGACCGGGGAAGGAATGACAAAGGCATTTCATACCGTGGATACCCTGCATGGGAAATACTATAAAGAAATTCCGCTGGGAACCATAAAAGACAGATATCTGATCAGTGTCTGTACGCAGGAAGATAGGACTTGCGATTTTGTATGTAAAATGTTAGATTAATATCTGGAGGCAGAATATGCATGATGAATTAACAAAAAAGGATATTGAAAAAATGGAGGCAGAGATCGAGCACCGGAAGCTGGTGGTTCGGAAGGAAGCCTCGAAGATGTAAAAGAAGCACGTGCCCAGGGAGACCTGAGCGAAAATTTTGAATATAAGGCAGCCAAAAAGTTTAAAAACGAAAATGAAAGCCGTATCCGTTATCTGGAAAAAATGATCAAGACAGCAGTGATTGTTTCTGAAGACTCTCCGGAAGATGAAGTTGGAATGAACAATACCGTCGATATTTATTTTGAAGAGGACGATGTGACGGAAACATATAAACTGGTGACAACAGTCAGAAGCAATTCACTGAAAAATCTGATCAGCCGGGAATCACCGCTTGGCGCAGCTATTTTCGGGCATAAAGCCGGAGATCGCTGTGAAGTTCATGTAAATGATAATTATTCCTATTTTGTACAGATTAAGCGTATTGTCAATACTGTGGATGACGGCACAGATGAGCTTCGAAAATTTTAACAACAGGAGACAAAAATAAAATGAAAGTATCGGAAATTTTAAAGAAGAATGAGGTGACCATCTCATGTGAGATTTTCCCGCCAAAACAGGGAGCACAGCTGCAGAATTATAAGGCAATTGCAGCAGAAATCGCAAAATTAAAACCGGCGTATATCAGCTGTACGTATGGTGCGACTGGCGGAACAAGCGATTATACGGTGGAGATCGCAGATGCGATCAATTCATACGGAGTACCGGCGATTGCACATCTGACCTGTGTTTCTTCCACTAGGGAGAAGGTACATACCGTAATCAGCGAACTCAAAGAGCGTGGAATTGAAAATATTCTCGCACTCCGCGGAGATATCCCGACCAATACAGATTTCCCACTTCCGGATCAGTATCACCATGCGATTGAGCTCATCCGTGAGATCAGGGAAGCCGGTGATTTCTGCATCGGTGGTGCATGTTATCCGGAGGGACATCCGGAGGCTTCCAACATGGATGAAGACTTAGCTCATCTGAAAGAGAAAGTGGATGCAGGCTGTGAGTATCTGACCACACAGATGTTTTTCGACAATAATATTTACTACCGCTTTTTATACAAGGCACTTGCAAAGGGGATTGATGTGCCGGTCACAGCAGGAATCATGCCAGTGACCAATGTTGCACAGGTAAAGCGGACAATTTCCCTGACAGGAAACCTCGTTCCAGCCAAATTTTTGAGTATTGTGGATCGGTTTGGGGATAATCCTGCAGCCATGAAACAGGCTGGAATTGCCTATGCAACCGAGCAGATCATTGATCTGATTGCCAATGGAGTCAACCACATTCATATTTATTCCATGAATAAACCGGATGTCGCAGCGGCAATCATGAACAATCTGTCACAGATTTATGTGAGAGAGCAGGCATAAGAATGAAGAAAAAGGAAGAACAGCTGGTCCGTAAAGTGACCGATATGATACAAAAAACGCGGGAAGGAAAACTGCACTGGGATATTCAGTGCCAGACTACCGAGTACAACGATCCGGCGAAGAAACCAGTGGAAACCGAAGAGGGAGAGACATGGGTGATTGATGAGTGTTTTGTTTCCTATCACTGTATAGATCAGGAAAAAGAATTTCTATTGGTTTCTTATGAGCAGATCTACACCTGCGGAGAGAAAAAGAAGTCCTGCAATTTGATTTTTCTGCCACCGCTTGGCATCCGCTTCTTCGATGTGGATGTTTTAGCTCCGTATGCAGTGGAGACGGATCAGATGCTGGTCTACGAAGTACATATGCTGTGGCTGACCGTGCTGGAGCAGTACAAAAAAGATCCACAGAGCATGGAACTGGATGTGACAGGGCGCGAGCTGATACTGCAGCAATAAACATGAATATACAATGTGTATAATAAGTTAAAAAAACCTCTGGAATTTTTAGACAAAATTTCCAGAGGTTTTTTGGCAGTTTTTTCCAACTTTATTTCGTATACATTTTCAAGTATAATGAAAGACGAAAAAAACCGAAAAATCATTCAAAAGGAGGAAAAAATGGGAGAGAGAAGGTTTTCAAAAAAGAACCGTTTTGTAAGTTTTTTACTTGCAATTGCGATGGTTCTGACACTTTTGCCGATTGGGGCGGTACAGGCAAAAGCAGAAGGCAGCAGACAAATTATTATGCACTTCGAAAATTCTACAAATTGGGAGGCTGTTTATACGCAAATAGCCGAAGGAGATAATAGCTGGAAGGATATTGATGGCTATGGTTATGCAAATGGCTGGCCAGGAGCTGAAGTAGAACAAGATTCAGCAAATGACGGCTGGTATAGCTTTACAATTAGCACAAATTCAGATGAGAAATTCCATTGTATATTTAACAATAATGGAAAAGGAAAACAAACAGATAATATTGAATTTACGGCAAATGATTCTAAAGTAGAAAAGTGGATTACTGGCGAAAAAGGGAAAACGGTAACCAGTGATCAGAAACCGGAAGGGTGGAAGGAATCTACAAGCAGCGCACCAGTAAAACCGGTTATAAAAGTACAGAGTCCAGTTGTAAATGAGGATCGTACCGTTACATTTAATTTGGATGCAACAGGCGAATATAAAGATGCAAAAGATGTTCGGCTTATGGGAACTGTCGGAGGAACGGACTGGGATAATGGATTATCAATGGAAAAGGAAGGGGATAAATTTACCGTAACAGTTCAAAAACAAAACCCTGGAATATATGCGTATAAGTATAAAATTGGGACGAACTGGTTCAAAGACCCTGCAAATGATGCCGTGACAGACGGCAATAGTAGATTAGTAGTTCCGGGGCTTGAATCAAAAAATCTGGAAGCTGTAGCAGGTAAGGACTTAGAACTTCCTAAAACATTAAAATTATATAGCAGTGATGGAACAAGCAGTGATGAAAAAGTTTCATATACATTAAAAGATTCTCCTTTAAAGGATAAGGTTACATTGACAGATGAAACAATCAATGTGAAAAAAGGCAGTGGAATAACAACTGTTGAGTTAACCGCAACTGCTGGTAATGAAACGTCAGATGTTATTGTTAATGTTGTGGAAAAACAGTATAAAGTAACAATTAATATGTATTCTCCAGATTTTGAAATGAAAGCTGGAGTATCCGATGTATATATATATGATAAAAATGGTAGTGGAAAAGAGTTTGTTCCCTTAAACGAAACAGAAGAAGACTCGGCGAACAATGTGACCTGGTTACAGGGGACGGTTTTAGTTTCGTTTAATTCGCTTGGGATTATTGGAAGACCAACGGCGGGGTCATGGGATGGACAGGATAGTAATCAGTATTATGTTATTGATGAGGAAAAATCAGAAATAACCTTATGGTATGTGTTTGGGAAAAAACCGGTTACAGAAAAACCGGTCATTACCAAAGCAGATCCAAGGTATCTGTGTCTGGAATACGAAAATGATACTTTGACAACCACTCCGGAGTTTTATTCATGGACTACTGGTATTGAAGAGAAAGTACGCAAACCATTTGAATCTGCAGGAGCAGGAAAATGGAAGATCAAAGTTCCTGTTAAATCAACTTGTACGAAGGTTGATTTCGTGGTTGTGCTGGATCCTTCCGGCTCTGACTGGATCAAGGATGGAGGAGATCACTCCATTGCATTCCCACAAGAACAGAACGTTGTATGCGCAAGCATGAAAAAAGGGGAAGAACCTGTATTGAGTGCTCCATACAATAAGGGATATGAAGTCCTTCCAAAAGAAAATAAGATTGCATTTTATTATCGGGATGATAACGCCTTAATTGATGATAAGCTTGCAGATATGAAGGTATCTGTAGATATCAATGGTACGGAATATGAAATGACTTATAATGCTGGGAATAAGCGTTTTGAGTATAACTATAACAAACTGGAAAGCGGACGTACATATTATCGTTATAAAGTCGGGGATGAATATATTTTAGACAAATATAACGATAAGCAGGAACAAAAAGAGGGAAACGATTATTCTTATATTGAGTATTATAAACTGAATGCCACTATTCAGGCAGAGGTAATGAATGCGTCATTTAATTATAATGAGAATAATGTCGTAAAATTTACTGTAAATCAGGATGAGAATGAGACAAAGAATGAGACAAAGAAGATGGAAGTTGCATCTGCAAGTATTGATGTTTCTTCTTTAGGTGGAAGCAGTACATTGGCAATTGTACCGGATTTGCAGGCGGTAACAATATCAGCCACAACAGATACTTCGCTAGGTAAGAAACATTGCCAATTGTTGTAACAGATCAGTATGGAAATGAGTATTCAACAAGTGTACAGGTTGAAGTGACTGCTCGAACCAGGAAAAATGCGAAAGATTTTGATTGGGATGAATCCGTTATTTATTTTATGGTAACGGACCGCTTCTTTGATGGAAATGAATCAAACAATACAGCAAGCGGAGCACAGACTTACGGAAAGGATAATGCAGGTCTGTATCATGGTGGTGATTTCGCAGGAATTACACAAAAGTTAGACTATTTAGAGGATTTGGGAATTAATACAATCTGGATTACTCCTATTGTAGAAAATATTCCGGGAGTTACGGTAACTGACACGGGAAAAGAAGATGTTCCGTACAATGCTGCATACCATGGATATTGGGCAAGCGATTTTACAAAACTGAACCCAACGCTTGGAACAAAAGAAGAATTCCAGACATTGATCGATCAGGCACATAACCGCGGTATTCGTATTATGGTAGATATTGTGGTTAACCATGCCGGATATGATACAAAGTTTGGCGATATGATCCGGAGTGAGGACGATGTTGTATCCGGAAGTGACCAGAAGGATTCCTTAAGTGATTTGCCGGATTTTAAAACAGAAGACCCTGCGGTCAGCGCGCAGCTTGTAAAGTGGCAGACCCAGTGGGTAAAGGATTTTGGCATCGACTATTTCCGTGTTGATACAGTTAAACATGTGGAAAACGATACTTGGGCAGAATTAAAAAATGCTCTGACGGAAGTAGATTCAGATTTTAAGATGATTGGAGAGTATGCAGGAGGAGGCTATGCTTCTAATGGCAATACTTTAGGAACCGGAGAAATGGATTCGGATCTGGATTTTGATTTTAATGATCAGGCAGCTAATTTTGTAAAAGGAAATATTTCTTCTGTAGAAAATTTCCTGGCATCCAGAAACAGTGCGTTAAATAATACTTACATGACAGGACAGTTTCTTGGAAGTCATGATGAAGATGGATTTAAGCAGAAACTTTTGGATGGTGGAATGAAAGAAGATGCAGCAACTGCAGCGTCTATGGTTGCAGCAAGCTTACAAATTACTGCAAAGGGACAGCCAGTGATTTATTATGGTGAGGAAATCGGACAGACAGGATTAAATAATTATCCATATCAGACAAATCGTTATGATTTTGACTGGTCAATAGTAAGTAATGACAATAAGACCTATCAGCATTATAAGAAGATGCTTTCTATCCGTAATGCATATACAGATGTATTTGCAAGAGGAGACAGAAAAACAATTTTAGCATCTGATGAAAATGGTTATGATATTGTATCCAGAAGCTACAAAGGAACAAAATTATATGTTGGTTTAAATATCAAAGATGTTGCACAGACTGTAGAAATTCCAGTTAGTGAAAATAATGGAACTGTTTTGAAGGATCTGTATTCTGGAAAAACATATACGGTAAGTAACGGAAAGATTAAAGTGATCATTCCAGCGGCAACAGATGGTGGCACCGTTGTTCTGGAAAATAATTCAAGTACCAACGGAGGTTCTACCGGAGGAAGTTCTTCCAGCGGAAGCACAACAACCGAAACCAAGCCTTCTGAAGATACCAAAAAGGATACAACAACGATCGTTATTCCTGCAGAAAAACTTCCGGAAGGAACGACTGCAACCGTAACAGTCACAAAGGATGCAAGCGGAAAAGTAACCGCAGAGGCAGCAGTAGCAGCAACTGGAAAGACAAGCAAAACAGGCGTGAAAGCAACCGTAAATGCCGATGTGATCCAAGCTGTAACAGAAGCTGCCGGAACGAAAGACGTAACCATCACACAGGAAGTCAAGAAAGCAGATGGAACCACTGCATACACCGTACAGGTAAATGCAGCAGACGTCAAAGCAGGTGCAAAACTTGCAGTCATGAAGAAAGACGAAAAGACCGGAGAACTGGTTCTTGTGAATAAGAAATCGTATAAGGTTACAAAGGACGGTTCCGTATCACTGACTTTCAAAGACCGTGGCGTATACGTCTTAAAGACACAGGCAGAAGTTAAGGCAGCTGCAAAGCAGATTGCAAAGACTATCGCACCTGCAAAGAGCACAGTAAATATTGGTGTAAAAAAGACAACCGTATTCCAGTGGAGCAAGAAACTGAATATGGAAAACGTTGCAAAGATTACCTATAAGTCTTCCAAGAAGTCTGTGGTTTCCGTAAATAAAAACGGAAAGATTACAGGAAAGAAGAAGGGAACCGGAAAAGTAACGGTAACCGTTACCTTAAAAGATGGAACAAAGAAAATCGTAACCATTAAGGTAACTGTAAAGTAAGAAAATATCAATAAATTACTCATTATCTGCTATCGGGGCTTATGGAGGGAGAACCTCTGTAAGCCCTGATTTTTATTGGACTTTCATGTGTCACTGTGCTATACTCGTGATACATTAAGGAGGAGGCAAAATGAAGAAATCATATGCAGTGATCACAGGGGCAAGCTCCGGAATCGGTATGGCGTTTGCACGGCAGCTTGCAGCAGAGGGGTATCGTCTGGTGCTGGTTGCACGCAGAGAGGACCGGCTACAGGAACTGGCGCAGGAATTACAAAAGAAGGGAACCGAGAGCATTGTGATATCGGCAGATTTGTCACAAAAAGAAGCCTGTTATCACCTGATGCAGCAGATCGAGAAGCTGCCAGTCGGGATATTGATTAACGATGCGGGATTCGGTGACTGTGGCAGCTTTCTGGAGACGGACGCAGATAAGGAAATGCAGATGATTGATGTAAATGTTAAGGCTATGCATCTTCTTATGAAGCTGATGCTTCGCCGTATGGAGAAGCAGGAGGGCGGTTACATCTTAAATGTGGCTTCCTCGGCGGGACTTCTTCCGGCAGGGCCTTATATGGCCACCTATTATGCGACCAAAGCTTATATAGCCAGCCTGACACGTGCCGTGGCACTCGAACTGAAACAGAGAGGCAGCCGCGTGTATGTGGGGGCATTATGTCCCGGACCGGTGAATACAGAATTTAATGCCGTTGCAAATGTAGAGTTTGCACTGGCAGGAATTACTCCGGAATATTGTGTTAGATATGCTTTAAAGCAGATGAAAAGGCGCAAAGTAGTGATTGTTCCTACGTTGACGCTAAAAGCCGTGACAACCTGTGGAAGATTTATACCACAAAAAGTGCTGATTGCAATTACCGCACATCAGCAGAAAAAAAAGCTCAGAGCAGAGGATATATCATAAGATGGAAGAAATTAAAATCGGTTCCCATGTGGGAATGGCAGGAAAAGAGATGTTTTTAGCGTCCGTAAAGGAGGCAGAAAGCTACGGAGCAAATGTGTTGATGCTCTATACGGGTGCACCACAGAATACCCGCAGAAAAGAAATCAAAGATCTGAATATTGAGGCAGGATGGGCCTATGCAAAACAGGCCGGAATCCGGGAGATTGTGGTTCATGCGCCTTATATCATCAATCTGGCAAATACCGTAAAGCCGGAGACATTTGAACTGGCTGTACAGTTTCTGGAAAAGGAGATCCGGCGCACGGCTGCTATGCGAAGTCATATCCTGGTGTTACATCCGGGGTCCGCGCTGGATGCGGGTGCAGAGGCCGGAATTGCACAGACTGTCCGCGGGCTGAATATGGTGCTGGATGAGAACGAGGATGAGGTATTTATTGCTCTGGAAACGATGGCAGGAAAGGGCAGTGAGATTGGAAGAACCTTTGAAGAAATTAAGGCAATCTATGATGGAGTGAACAAAAAGGAGCGGTTGAGAGTCTGTTTTGATACCTGTCATGTAAACGATGCCGGGTATGATCTGGTGCATGATTACGATGGTGTTTTTAAACATTTTGATCAGGTGATCGGACTCGACCAGATTGCGGTCTTTCATATCAATGACAGTTTAAATCCACTTGGGGCACACAAAGACCGTCATGCCAATATCGGGCAGGGAACCATTGGATTTGAGACGTTGCATCGTCTGGTTCATGATCCACGTTTTATGGAAATTCCAAAGATTTTGGAAACGCCATGGCTTTGTGCAGAGGGGGAGACAAAAAAGACGATTCCTCCATATAAAGAAGAAATTCAACAGCTTCTTGCAAAATAATGACAAAAAGGAGAATGGTTATGGAACAAAACAACCGGGGATTTCCGGCTATTGGTTAAAGCTGATTGCTGTAATTTCCATGCTCATTGATCACACATCGGCCGTTATTTTAGAACAGATTCCGGGACTGGAAAATCCCGCATTTTTGATGCGCATCATTGGAAGACTGGCGTTTCCGATTTACTGTTTTCTTCTGGTAGAAGGATTTTACCATACACGCAGCAGGGCAAAATATGCGGGAAGGCTTTTTTTGTTTGCACTGATTTCCGAGGTTCCGTTTGACCTGGCATTCAGCAGGAGAATGTGGGATTTTTCCAGCAACAATGTCTTTTTTACTTTGCTGTTCGGACTTTTGGTGATCTGGGGTGTTGAAGGGATAAAGCAGAAGTTTGTGGAGGATGTTTACGGAAATAAGGCCGCAGCCATCCGCGTGATTCTTACCATTGTGACAGTTGCGGCCGGGGGATTTCTGGCACTTCTTTTTTGTACGGATTATGATTTGTCGGGAATTGTGACAATTTTTGCAATTTACATGTTTTATCCGAAGAAAGTGAAGGGAATGGGCATCGGTGTTCTGGTTTTAACCCTGTTGGCAAGTATCATTGAAGCGGCAGCATTTCTGGATATGATACCGGTTTATTTTTACAATGGAACCAGGGGAAAACAGATGAAATATTTCTTTTATGTATTCTATCCGGCACACCTGTTTCTTCTTGCCATGATCGCACGGGCAATGGGACTTTGGGCTTAATATTTTAAGAAGATGTTACGATTCTTATGAAATTCTTATCTTTTTCAGATACAGCTTGCGTTCCTGAAAAAGCGGGAGTACAATGCAGACGAAATGAAAGACAGATAGGAATGGAGGTCTTGGATGATGAGACAAAAATCTTGGAATCAGTTTAAAAAAACAATGGCTGCCTCGACACTGGCAGGAGCGATCACTTTTACAGGGTGTGCGGTGATGCCTTCGGTTACAGCTTTTGCAGATACAACGGAACAGACCGGTCAGGTATCGTATGATAATGAGGTGATGCCGATCCACACGGACGTGCAGACGGAGGCAAAACCGTTGATGAAGGGTACGTCATGTACGGTTTCGGATGGAAAGAACCTGTATTATGCGTTTGAAATGATGGGTGTGCGTATGGGCATTATGAAATACAACACCAAAACAGGCAAAAAGAGTGAGGTATATTCCTACAAAATAGGGAAAAACAAAAAGGGAAGCAATGGTTTTTCCCAGTTATCTGTGGATAAGAAATATATTTATGCAACCTGGGACCGCTACTATGGAACCGATGCAACAAAAGAATATGTTTACCGGATCGCAAAAGACGGGAAATCCGCAAAGAAGCTTGCACTTGGACGTGACCCACAGCTGATAGATGGACGGATTTATTATCTGGCACTGAAAAGTAAAAGTGAAGATGGCATGAATTATTCGGAAGATACCGGAACCGTAATGAGCATGAAGACGGATGGAACGGATAAAAAGAAAGTAGCACAGATTGCAAATAGCGGAGATGCTTATCGGTATTCCCTGTTTCAAAGTGAGGGAAAGATTTACTATACCAAAGAAAACGAGAACAGGACATTTTATGATCTGGAGGGAAACAGTTATCAGAGAGGTTCCTTTGCTGTTAAGGATGAAAATTATCTGAGTGTTTCACTGGAAGCTGTCAATGATGGAACGTATACCTATAGTACGACAGGAAAGGATCGGTACATGCAGACGAAACTCTACCGGACAGATAACAGGACGGGAAAGAAAAACCTTGTGGCATCCTTTAAACTTGGCATTGAAAAATACTCGGTTTGTGGAAATTATGTATTCGTGGAAGCAAATGTTCCGTACAAGGGAGCTGATGTGACTGAGAAACTTGCAGTTTACTGCTATAAGGCAGATGGCAGCAGCAAAGTAAAGCTTGCTTCCTGGTTTCCGGCAGAATAAAATCCGGGTAACAATCGAAAAATAAAAGAAGCACCGCGACTTGCGGTGCTTCTTTTATTCTGGGGATTTATTTATCCAGATCTTTTTTATCTACATTCTGCAGCATCATTGCACGAACTTTCAGAGGAAGTCCGAACAGTGTGATGAATCCGTCTGCATCGTGATGATCGTACTGATCACCGGTTGTGAAACTTGCCAGAGACTCACTGTAGAGAGAGTATGGAGAAGTTGTGCCGGCTTTGATGATGTTTCCTTTGTAGAGCTTGAATTTTACTTCACCGGTGACATACTTCTGGGTAGAAGTAACAAATGCCTGGATTGCTTCGCGAAGAGGAGTGAACCATTTTCCTTCGTATACAACATTGGCAAGACGGTTGCCCATCTCTTTCTTTGCAGATAAGGTATCGCGGTCGAGAACCAGTTCTTCCAGCTGGTCATGTGCTTCCATAAGGATCGTTCCGCCAGGAGTCTCATATACACCACGGGATTTCATACCAACGACACGGTTTTCTACGATATCGATGATGCCGACACCGTGCTTTCCACCGAGACGGTTTAATTCACGGATGATATCGGAAACTTTCATTTCCTTTCCGTTTACAGTCTTTGGAACACCCTTTTCAAAGGTCATGGTTACATATTCGCCTTCGTCCGGAGCTTTCTCAGGGGAAACACCAAGAACCAGAAGATGATCATAATTTGGCTCGTTTGCAGGATTCTCCAGCTCAAGTCCTTCATGCTGATATGCCATAAGTTACGGTCACGGCTGTAGCTTTGGTCTGTGCCGAATGGAAGATCGATTCCGTGTGCTTTGCAGTATGCGATCTCTGCCTCACGGGAATCCATCTGCCACTTGTCATCACGCCAAGGAGCAATGATTTTGATATCCGGAGCAAGTGCTTTGATACCAAGCTCGAAACGGATCTGGTCATTTCCTTTTCCGGTAGCACCGTGGCAGATGGCAACAGCGTTTTCTTTTCTGGCGATCTCTACCAGTTTCTTTGCGATACCAGGACGTGCCATGGCAGTACCTAATAAGTATTTGTGCTCATATACAGCACCAGCCTGTACACAAGGTACGATGTAATCGTCACAGAACTCATCTGTGATATCTTCGATATATAATTTAGAAGCGCCGGATAATTTGGCTCTTTCTTCCAGTCCGTCTAATTCTTCGCCCTGTCCGCAGTTGATACAGCAGCAGACAACCTCATAACCATAAGTCTCCTTTAACCAAGGGATAATAGCGGTAGTATCGAGTCCGCCGGAGTAAGCTAAAACAACTTTTTCTTTCATAAGATTGTATCCTTTCTTTCTATATGGAATTGTACGCTCTCGTACGACTAACCCTACTATACATCAATCCAAATGAAAACACAAGTGAAAAAATATACATAAAATTGCATAAATATACATAAATTTGTGAATATTTGCTATTTACGGATGGAAAAAGATGGACTATTATAGGATAGAATCATATTTTTAAAAGAAAGAAAAGGTAAGAAACATGGTAAAGGTAGGAATTATCGGAGCGACCGGTTATGCAGGAGCAGACTGGTGCGTATTTTATTGAATCATAAAGAGGCACAGATCGAATGGTTTGGATCAAGAAGCTATATCGATGAAAATTATGCAGATATTTACAGAAACTTTTTTGAACTTGTCGATGCAGACTGTCTGGGTGATAACATGGATGAGCTTGCTTCCCGCGTGGATGTGATTTTCACGGCAACACCACAGGGATTTCTGGCAGGTGTGCTGAATGAGGATATTTTAAATAAGGTAAAGATCATTGATCTGAGTGCGGATTTTCGAATCAAAGATGTTGCTACCTATGAAAAATGGTATAAGATTGAGCATAAAAGCCACAGTTTATTAAGGAAGCCGTTTACGGACTCTGTGAGATTAACCGTGATAAGGTGACCACCCAGACCCGTCTGATTGCAAATCCGGGATGTTATACGACCTGTTCCATTCTGACAGCATATCCGCTGGTAAAAGAGGGACTGATTGATCCGGATACATTGATTATTGATGCAAAATCCGGTACTTCCGGAGCGGGACGTGGGGCAAAGACACCGAACCTGTCTGCGAAGTGAACGAGAGCATGAAAGCATACGGTGTGACAACACACAGACATACACCGGAGATTGAGGAGCAGCTCGGCTATGCGGCAGGAAAAGAGATTACCGTGAATTTTACACCGCATCTGGTTCCGATGAACCGCGGAATTCTTGCGACAGAGTATGCAACCCTGATCAAAAAGCCGGATGGTACCTATCCTTCTTATGAGGAACTGAAGGCTGCTTACGATAAATATTATGCAAAGGAACGTTTCGTGCGTGTATTAAAGAAAGGTGTCTGCCCGGAGACCAAGTGGGTAGAGGGCAGCAATTACGTGGACGTAAACTTTGTCATTGATGAGCGTACCGGCAGAGTTGTGATGATGGGTGCACTGGACAATCTGGTCAAGGGTGCAGCCGGACAGGCTGTACAGAACATGAATCTGTTGTTCGGATTTGATGAGGCAGAAGGACTTTCCATGGTTCCGATGTTTCCATAAGGAAAGGCATCTGTTCGGTGCATTTCCTACGCTCATTGTTTCCGCGTAAGCGGAACTCTCATACAATGAGCTCTATAATGAGGTGAATAATGAGTAAAGAATATACAATCCGTGTGATGACACTGGAAGATTATGATGAGGTGTATGCGTTGTGGATGGGCATCCACGGTTTTGGAATCCGTTCCATCGATGATTCCAAAGAAGGAGTGGAGCGGTTTTTAAAAAGAAATCCGACCACGAGTATGGTAGCGGTAGCAGATGGAAAGATCGTGGGAGCCATTCTCTGCGGACATGACGGGAGACGCGGATGTCTGTATCATGTCTGTGTGCACGAAGATTACCGGAAGAACGGAATCGGAAAAGCCATGGCAGTCGCATGTATGCGCGCCCTGCAGAAAGAAAAAATCAATAAGGTCAGCCTGATCGCATTTAAGAGCAATGAGCTGGGAAATCATTTCTGGAAAGATGCCGGCTGGTGTTTCAGGGAAGACTTAAATTATTACGATTTTACATTGAACGAAGCAAATATTACGAAATTTAATCAGTAAGGAGAATGTTATGAGTGAGAATTTAAACGCATTGGAAAAAGCACAGGTGCTGATTGAGGCATTGCCTTATATCCAGCGTTTTAACGCAAGATCATCGTTGTAAAATACGGTGGATCAGCGATGGTAGATGAGAAACTGAAAAAACAGGTCATTCAGGATGTCACCCTGTTAAAGCTGGTTGGATTCAAACCGATCATTGTGCATGGCGGCGGCAAGGAGATCAGCAAATGGGTTGCCAAAGCAGGAATGGAACCGGAATTTATCAATGGACTGCGTAAGACGGATGCGCCTACCATGGAGATTGCAGAGATGGTGTTAAACCGTGTCAACAAATCACTGGTATCCATGGTGCAGGAACTTGGGGTGCAGGCGGTCGGCATCAGTGGAAAAGACGGTGGTCTGTTAAAGGTGGAAAAGAAATTGTCGGATGGTCAGGACATCGGATATGTAGGAGAAGTAAAGGAAGTGAATCCAAAGATTCTGTATGATCTGCTGGAGAAAGATTTCCTTCCGATTATCTGCCCGATCGGTCTGGATGACAATTATGATACATATAATATCAATGCGGATGATGCGGCATGTGCGATTGCCCGTGCGGTTTCCGCAGAGAAACTGGCATTCTTAACCGATATCGAGGGAGTATACAAAGATCCGGAAGATTCGTCCACCCTGATTTCCGAACTTACGGTTTCCGATGCAGAAAAACTGATTACAGACGGATATATCGGCGGCGGCATGCTTCCAAAGCTGAATAACTGCATTGATGCCATTGAAAACGGAGTATCCCGTGTGCATATTCTCGATGGAAGAATCGCACATTGTCTGCTTTTGGAAATCTTCACCAATCGCGGAATCGGTACTGCAATTTTGGGTGATGAAGAACATCATTTTTACAATGAATAAGAGATAAGAGGTGTGGATAAACAATGAATAAACAGGAATATATTGATACCGCGGAGCAGGAACTGCTGCATACCTACAATCGTTTTTCACTTGTACTTGATCATGGTGAGGGCGTATACCTTTACGATACAGACAAAAAAGCGTATCTGGATTTTGCAGCCGGAATCGCCGTATGTGCGCTGGGCTACAGCAATGAGGCGTATAAAAATGCGCTGAAGGATCAGGTGGATAAACTGTTGCATACGTCAAATCTTTATTACAATGTCCCGACCATTGAGGCGGCAAAGAAAGCACTAAAAGCCAGCGGAATGGATCGTATTTTCTTTACAAACAGCGGTACGGAGGCCATTGAGGGAGCCATCAAAGCTGCAAAAAAATATGCATATACCAGAGACGGACATGCCGGCCATGAAATCATTGCCATGAAACATTCTTTCCACGGAAGAAGTATCGGAGCACTTTCCGTAACCGGAAATGCCCATTATCAGGAACCGTTTGCTCCGCTCATGCCGGGTGTGAAATTTGCAGAGTATAACAATTTAGAAAGTGTAAAAGAACTGGTAACGGACAAGACCTGTGCGGTTATTATGGAGACGGTACAGGGAGAAGGCGGAATTTATCCGGCCGATCCTGCATTTATCGAGGGCGTGCGCAGGCTCTGTGATGAAAAGGATATTCTGTTAATCTTAGATGAGATCCAGTGTGGCATGGGACGTACCGGCGAGATGTTCGCATGGCAGAATTACGGAGTAAAACCGGATATCATGACTTGTGCAAAAGCACTCGGATGTGGAGTGCCGGTCGGTGCATTTTTCCTGACACAGCGTGTGGCAGACAAATCGCTGGCACCGGGAGACCACGGAACGACCTATGGTGGAAACCCATTTGTCGGAGCAGCCGTTTCGGCAGTATTTGATCAGTTTAAAGCCTGTGACATTTTAGGTCATGTAAAGGAAGTAGCGCCTTATCTGGAACAGAAACTGGATGAGCTGGTAGAAAAATATGACTTCCTTGTAACACGCAGAGGAAAAGGTCTGATGCAGGGTGTGGTTTGCAAGCTTCCAGTTGGAAAAGTGGCAGCCGCAGCACTTGAGCAGGGACTGATCGTGATCACAGCGGGAGCGGATGTCCTTCGTTTTGTTCCACCGCTTGTCATCGAAAAACAGCATGTGGATGAAATGATTGAAAAGCTGGAAAAAGCATTACTTTCGGTGCAGGAATAACTTACACTTGTAAAAGTAACAAAAAATCGTTAAAATAGAAATGCATTGAGACTCGTTTCGCCCCGGAAAGGGAGAAATGAGATGAAAAAACATTGGATAAAAAAGTGCTGTATGATTCTGACATGCCTGTATCTGACGGGATGTGGCAGGGAGGAAGTGCCATATCTGGATACCACTCAGACACAGGAGCAGACGGTGGAAACGGAACGAACGGAACAAAAAGAAACATTAAAATCCGACCAGACGGTACAGGTATATGTATGCGGGGAGGTAGCAGCTCCCGGTGTCTATCAGCTGAAAGACGGTATGCGTATCTGCGATGCGGTGGAGGCGGCAGGAGGACTGACCAAAGCTGCCAGCCGCGAATACTGGAATCTTGCCGAGAAGCTTTCGGATGGACAGATGATTTATTTTCCCACAGAGGAAGAGGCAAGGGAGCGGAAAGCATCGGCAGAGGCAGCCGGTGCCACTGTGGAAGAATCGGACGGGCGGATTGATATCAATACGGCGGATGCCGCGCAGCTTGTGACCATTCCGGGAATCGGAGAGACACGGGCGGCGGCAATTCTTGCATACCGGGAGAAAACGGGCCGTTTGCGAAGTGGAAGATATCATGCAGGTATCCGGAATCAAAAGCGCACTTTTTGAGAAAATGAAAGATTATATAACGATTCGTTGAGGTGTAATATGGCAAAGAAAGTTCTCGTAGTAGATGATGAGAAATTAATCGTAAAAGGAATCCGGTTCAGTCTTGAACAGGACGGGATGGAAGTGGATTGTGCATACGATGGAGAAGAAGCGCTGAATATGGCGAAAGCAAATGAGTATGATATGATCCTTTTGGACATCATGCTTCCGAAGATGGACGGATTCGAAGTATGTCAGGCGATTCGTGAATTTTCTGATATGCCGATTGTTATGCTGACAGCGAAGGGCGACGATATGGATAAGATTCTGGGACTCGATTATGGTGCCGATGACTATATCACAAAGCCGTTTAATATTCTTGAGGTGAAAGCGCGTATCAAAGCGATCATGCGTCGTACCGCAGGACCGAGAGAAAAGAAAGAAGTTTCTTCGATTGTGGAGAAAGGGGATCTGCGTCTGGACTGTGACAGCAGACGGCTGTTTATTTCAGGCAGGGAAGTAAACCTTACCGCAAAAGAATTTGATCTGCTGGAACTTCTTGTGAAAAATGAAAATAAAGTATACAGCAGGGAAAATCTGCTCGGACTGGTCTGGGGAAAAGATTATCCGGGAGACGTGCGTACAGTGGATGTGCATGTACGTCGTCTGCGTGAAAAGATCGAAACCAACCCAAGTGAACCGAAATACGTGCACACAAAATGGGGTGTGGGATATTATTATTACCAGAAATAGACGAGAAGGCAGAAAGGTTTTTCCATGCAGAAGAGTAAACAGTTTCTTCAGTTCTTAAAAAGTTTAAAATTTCGGCTGATTCTTTTGATCGTTGTGATTGCGGTCGTACCGAGTCTGATTCTTTCGGCAGCAGTTTTAAAATATTACGAAAAGCGTGCCGTTTCTATCCGGGAAAGTGAAATCTTAAGCCAGGCAAAAATTCTGGCAAATCAGATAGCGACAAGTGAATATATGAAGCTGGGGGCAGATGTATCGTCCAGCAATATTCAGACACAGATTGATATGCTCACGACCATCTATGATGGTCGTGTCATTGTTGTGGATGACAACTGCAAAGTTTATTATGACACGTATAATCTCGATGACCATAAGCTGATCATTGCAGAGGAGGTCATGCGCAGTTTCAAGGGCGAGGATATTGTGCATTATGATTCGGAGAACCATTACATTGAGATGACGATCCCGATCAGCGATCCTGATGATAAAAGTGAAACGGTGATCGGAGTTATGCTGATCAGTGTTTCTACGGACAATATTGTGATCAACCAGTCATATATGCGACAGGTGGCGGTGATCGTTATGGTCATGGTCGGAATTGCAATTGTGTTTTTTGCAATCCTTCTGCTTTTGTATTTCCTGAAGCCGTTGCAGAAGATTGAAGAGGGAATCGCTGCAATCAAAAACGGATACGGAGAGTACAATCTTCAGGTCAATGATTACACGGAGACGGCGGGAATCTGTGAGAAGATCAATCAGATGCTTGGCCGGATCAAAGTCATGGATGATTCCCGGCAGGAGTTTGTATCGAATGTGTCACATGAATTAAAGACACCGCTGACATCCATGAAGGTGCTGGCGGATTCGATCAATAGCATGCCGGATGCGCCGAAGGAACTGTATCAGGAATTTATGGAAGATATCACCAACGAGATTGAGCGTGAGACAAAGATCATCAACGATCTGCTTTCTCTGGTGAAGATGGATAAGTCTGCAGCAGGGCTGAATGTATCTTCCGTCAATATCAATGAACTTTTAGAGCAGATTTTAAAACGTCTGCAGCCGATTGCGGATAAGCAGAAAGTGGAACTTGTCCTTGAGAGTTTCCGCCCGGTTACCGCAGAAGTGGATGAGGTAAAAATCACGCTTGCGATCACAAATCTTGTGGAGAATGCAATCAAATATAACCGGAATGACGGAGAGGGCTGGGTACACGTATCGCTGAATGCGGATCACCAGTATTTCTACCTGAAAGTAGAAGATTCCGGAATCGGTATTCCGGAGGAGTCTCTGGATCATATTTACGAACGATTTTACCGGGTGGATAAATCCCATTCCCGTGAGATCGGAGGAACCGGACTGGGACTTGCGATTACAAGAAATTCCATACTGATGCATCGCGGCGCAATTAAAGTATATTCTGTGATAGGCGAGGGAACAACTTTTGATGTTCGTATTCCGCTCAACTATATTGCATAGGAGGAAAAAGATGAGAAAAAAAATAATTTCAATCATACTCCTTGTGGCAATGGTACTCACAATGGCTGCCGGATGTGGAAAAAAAGAAGATAAAAAAGACTATTTTGTATTTTATGTAAACAATGAGCTGACAAAGGTTGTTGCGAAAAAGATTACCCTGCAGCATACTTCATCCGGCAAAGCACAGGTGAAGGAACTGCTCAAAGATCTGCAGACACAGCCGGAGGATGCAACGCTTCGAAGAACCATTCCACGCAAAGTAAAAATCCAGAATATAGATCTGATCTCTTATCAGATTACGGTGGATTTCAGCAAGGAATATTACGATATGAAACCGACGGAAGAGATTCTGACCAGGGCTGCAATTGCAAAGACACTGTTGCAGCTGAGCCAGTATGTGACCTTTACTGTGGATGGAAAACCACTTGTGGATGCCTCGGGAGCAAATGTAGGTGCCATGAATCTGGACAGTTTTGTGGAAAATCCGGGAGAACAGATCAATTCCAGCCAGAAAGCAACACTGAAACTTTATTTTTCAAATAAGGCGGGTACCAGACTGGTTCCGGAAACCAGAGAGGTACATTACAGTTCCAACATTTCACTGGAAAAACTGGTGATGGAACAGCTGATTGAGGGACCAAGAAAAAGCGGACTCCTGGCAACGATTCCTTCGGAGACGAAACTGATTACGATCACAGTGGTGGATGGGGTCTGCTATGTCAATCTGGATGAAATGTTTTTGAATCAGAATCAGGAAATCTCAGAACCTGTTGTTTTATACTCTATCGTGGATTCCCTGACGGAACTGACGGGAATCGATAAAGTACAGATTTCCATCAACGGAGACACCAGTGGCAAATGCCGTTACACGTATAAACTATCAAAGATGTACAAGGCAGATGACCGGCTGGTCACAAAAGAAAGCGATGAGAAAGTAGAATCTACGGAATAGGAAAAGAAAGCGTGAGGAAAAGACCATTTCTTTTGCTTGCCACAGAGTTTCTGCTGGGGATTGTGTGTGTCAGAGAGCAGCTGCCGGCATGGGGTGTGCTGGCAGTTCTGTTACTGGTATATACCACTCCATGGAAGGAACGGGGGATGCGGAAAGTTCTGTTTGCGGCAGGACTTCCCGGTATGTTTCTTTTGGGGATGCTGCAGATGCAGCGACAGATCGATTTCAGGCAGCAGTACCTGCAGAAACTCACAGATGGCCAGGAGGTTCGCCTGGCGGGAAAGATTGATCGGATAGAACCGAAAACCAGATGCGTTTATTACTATTTAAAAGATTGCACGGTGGAAGCAGAATCGCAGACACTGCCATGCAATGATGTAATCGCATATGTTTCTTCTGCCAGCCATTCGGCTGGACAAATTCTGAATATTGAGGGTACAATTTCATTATTTACAGAAGCATCCAATGAAGGGATGTTTGATGCCCGGCAGTTTTACCAGAGTCAGAAAATTGATTTCGGCATATGGGTCACAAAGATCAGCCGGGTCTATGGAAAACCGGATCGTTACCGGTGCGCACTACAGAATATGAAAAAGCGTGCAAATGACGTGATCCGGCATTCTATCCGGGACGATGGCGTGCTTTCTGCGATGCTGTTAGGGGAAAAGGGGGCTCTGGATGCAGAGATAAAATCTTTGTATCAGAGAGCGGGGATCGCCCATGTGCTTGCTATTTCCGGACTTCATATTTCCCTTCTGGGGATGGGACTGTACCGTCTGCTGCGGAAACGACTGCATACCCGGTATGTGACAGCAGCGCTGGCAACGACCGTTTTTTGATTTCCTATGCGGTTTTAAGCGGAAACGGGGTATCTACACAGCGGGCGGTGGGCATGTGTCTGATTTATTTGTTTGCGGATGTGACAGGATATGCCTATGACATGTTAAATGCGCTTGGAATTGTTGTGCTCGTACTTTTGTGGGAAAATCCGTTTCTGCTATCGTATTCCGGATTTGTGTTTTCCGTGATGGCGGTGATTGCCATCGGAGTGGGAGCCAATGTACTGCTGGAATGGGAACATTCATGGAAATGCAGACAGCAGGCCGGAGAGGAAACCATCAAAAAACATTTTTCTCAAGACAAAAAGAAGGAATTCTGGTAAGTTTTGCAATCCAGTTGTTTACAATCCCGCTGGTCGCATATTCTTATTATGAAATTCCCGTGTACGCGATGCTGATAAACCTGTTTGTACTTGCGGTGGTCAACGGATTACTGGGGCTTACTGTGCTTGGGGTGATTGTGGGGATGGCGTTTTTGCCTGCGGGGCGTGTTCTGTTTGCGCCTGTGGCTGGATGCTCGACAGTTACCGGTTTCTGTGTGAGGTTTCCTTAAAGATTCCGGGTGCGCAGAGGATCACAGGGAAACCTGCGCATATGCGGATCTTTTGGTATTACCTGGGGCTTGGAGTGTTTCTTCTGGCGATCTATGCCTGTGCACGCAGAAATGAAAAGCATAAAGACTGCAGGGAAACGGCAGATCTGTGTGTAAGCCGAAGAAAGAAACGTCTGCAGGGCATAGTTTTTTCCTGTTTTATTGCGTTTCTTCTGCTTTTTCTTCTTTTTCCACAGAAGAAATCGTTTGAGATTGATTTCCTTGATGTGGGACAGGGAGACGGTATTTATCTGTGCACGGGCGGCGGGACTTCCATGTTTATCGATGGTGGGAGCACCGATGTGAAACAGGTGGGAAAGTACCGGATTCTGCCGTTTTTAAAGGCAAAAGGAGTGTCAGAGATTTCTTACTGGTTTGTCAGTCATACGGATACCGATCATGTGTCCGGTCTTAAGGAGGTTCTTGTGTCCGGATACCGTGTGGAGTATCTGGTGTTTGCAAAAGCAGTGGAAAAAGAAGCAAAGACAAAAGAGCTGGCAGAACTGGCCCGCAGCCATGGAACGAAAGTGTTTTATATGCAGGCGGGGGATACGGTAAGAAGCAAACGTGCAGCAATGCGCTGCCTGTATCCCAAAGCTTCGGATAAAGCGGAGGATGTCAATGATCTGTGTCTGGTACTGCAATTTGAAGAGGGGGATATAAGCGCTCTGTTTGGTGGAGATATCTCCACAGATGTGGAAGAGCAGCTGATCCGGCGCAGAAAATGGGATAAGGTTTTGGTTTTTAAGGCGGATCATCATGGATCGCGCTATGCGAACGCAGAAGCGTTATTGCAGTGTATTCGGCCGGAAATTACGGTTGCTTCAGCCGGAAAGGATAATCGTTACGGACATCCGAGCCCGGATGCCGTACAAAGGATCAAAGAGAGCGGCAGCAGATTTTTTGCACCATCGAAGGTGGACGGATACGGGTGCGCGTCATCGAAAATAAGCTGGTGTGCGAAACTTATGTGAAATAGAGAAAATTATTTTCCGGCACTGTACTGTACCAGAAACAGTTCAACGGCCATCTGGTCATTCATGTGTCCGGTTTTTACTGCAGTTTCGTATTCCACACCATCGCGGATCGCCTGTTTGAGCTGATCCATGGAAAAAGCACGGCTCTGCGACTGGTATTTGCGGACTGCCCACTCCGGGCAGCCGGCTTTTAAAGCAATTTCTTTGTTGCCAAATCCCTGATTGGTCATGGATTTGACAATCATCAGACGCTGAAACTGGCTGGAAAGCAGAAAAAGAATACGCATCGGAGCTTCTTTGAGAGCAAGAAGATCATAATAAAGATCCAGTGCCTTTTTCTGCTGGTGCAGTGCCACTGCGTCAATCATGTCAAAGATTTTATTCTCGGTCTGTTCGGTGGTGATGGCTTCCACATCGGAGACATCAATATAGTCTTTTTCCAGTGTGTAGCAGAGAAGTTTTTCCAGCTCTTTGTCGATATTTTCCATGTCATCGCCGGTTTTACGGATAAAGAGCGCATAGGCATCTCTTGTAATATTTTTTCCGTTTCTGCGGATTCTTCCTCGATCCAGCGGGAGAGAGTCGTCTCATTCTGACGCGGAAATTCCACGATGCTTCCGTTTTTTTTCACCTGCTTGTACATCTTTGTTTTCTTGTCTATTTCTTTTTCCGCAAAGACAAAATAAGTGGTTTCCGGAATGGAAGACATGTAATCGGCAAGTTCTTCGGCGCTTTTTTTAAACAGACCGCTGTCTTCGATCAGAATGAGTCTGCGGTCGGCAAAAAAAGGCAGTGTCTCTGCCAGATCGATGATCTCTTTCTGGTTGATGTCGCTGCCGGAGAAAGCAGAAAAGTTCATGGTATCATCATCCGCTGCCAGTGCATGCTTTAATTTGTCCCGGTACTGGCGGATCAGATACTGTTCTTCTCCGTATAACAGATAAATCTGTTTGAATTGTCCTGTTTTGATGTCGTTATCAATCGTTTTCATGTCTACATTATATACATATTGGCAGACTTTTACAACTTTTTTTCAATTACATCTTGACAGAAGGGACAGCTTGACATATTATATTCTAGTATGTTTGCGATGAAGCGTCCGTGTCTGTTTCACCGCAGGAAACAAATTACAGTTTGATATGGAGGTGTACAGATTGGCTAACATTAAATCTGCTAAGAAGAGAATTTTAGTTACAGAGACAAAGACTGCAAGAAATAAAGCAATCCGTTCTGAAGTTAAGACTTCAATCAAGAAGGTAGAGGCTGCTGTTGCTGCAAAGGATAAGGCTGCTGCAGAGGCTGCATATAAGGATGCTTCTTCAGTTATCGAGAGTGCCTGCTCTAAGGTGTATATCACAAGAACAACGCAGCTCGTAAAGTTTCCCGTTTAGCAAAATTAGTAAACGGAATCGCTTAAGATCTGAATATTATAAAAGAAGAAGGACTGCCAGTACCGTCATGCTGGCAGTCTTTTTTGTTTACAAATACGTGGGAGAATGATACAATAAACAGAGGAACTGATACAGCGGAGGAAAAAATGTCTGGATTATTGTTGGAGCTGCGCAGACAGATTGCGCACAATCGTCGGAAAGCTGCATATGAAGAACGGATGCGTGCATCTGCTCAGGAAAAACCGCAGGAGGTTTTTTCGCAGAAGACAAAAGAGACAAAGCCGGACACGGAAATACAGCCCGAAGTACAGGAAAGGAAAGTTAATGTTGTGAGCAGGGAAGATTTCTTACTTAGTCAGATTGATGAATTCAGAGAACGCGCCAAGCAGTTACAGTCATTGCTTGATTCCAGAGAGACGGAGGCACAGGAACTGCAGACGTTAGTGGATGAACGTCAGGAGAAAGCAGATGCTCTGGGGCAGATTCTCGAGGAGCGTCAGAAAAAAGCAGATGGATTCACTGCGGAAGTGGAAAAGCAGATTGATCGTCTGATCGGCAAAGTGTCTGCCAAGATGGAAGAAATCGAAGTTTCCATGAAGGAAGATGTGGCAGACGGCAAACGCTTAAATGAAGAAAAAGCAAAGGAACTGAAAGATTCTCTTGCGCAGATCGAAGAACAGCTGACCACGGCAAAAACAGAAATCTCCGAGAAAGTACATACAGAAAATGTAAAATGCTACCGAAATATTTCGGATCTGTTCCGCAGCATGGATGAACGCCTGGACAAGCTTACCGTTATGGAAAGCAGAATGCATCCGGTCCGTATTTTTTCCCTGACGGGAATGATACTTGGAATTGTGAATCTGGTGGTGTTACTTTTGGTCCTGCTGGTTAGTGTGGGCGTGATTGCGTTTTAGAATAAGGATATGCAATTCTCAAAAGAATGAGGATTGCATTTTTTGTCTCAAAAAAGAGATAGAACAATTCGAAAAGAGAAATGTGAATAGGAGAATCTGATATGGCAAAAAAGAAAGTTTGGGTTGTAGGACATAAGCATCCGGATACAGATTCCATATGTGCAGCGATTTCTTATGCAAACCTGAAAAATGAAATAGAAAAAAAGAATCCCAAAACAGCTACGGGAATGACCTATATTGCAAAGAGAGCCGGATCTGTAAATGCGGAGACGGCGTATGTTCTGGAAAGGTTTCATGCAGAGGCCCCGGCAATGATTTCGGATGTCGGAACACAGATCAAGGATATTCAGATACGCCGTACAGAGGGAGTAAACAGTCATATCTCTATGAAAAAGGCATGGGAGATGATGAAGATCCTCGGGGTTGTTACGCTTCCGGTGGTGCGGGAAAATAAGCTGGAAGGACTGATTGTAACAGGAGATATTGCAAAATCCTACATGGATGTATATGATAATACCATCCTTTCTACCGCACGTACCCAATACAAGAATATTGTAGAGACGCTGGACGGACAGCTGCTGACAGGAAATGAACATGCGTATTTTGTTCACGGCAAGGTGGTAATCGGAATCGGTACACCGGAAGGAGTGACTTCTGCCATAGACAAGGATGACCTGGTTATGATCGGGGACGGGGAAGAGTCGCAGATGCTTTCCATTGCATCAAACTGCAGCTGCATGATTGTCACTAACGGATATGAAATCAGTCAGGAAGTGATCGAGGCGGCAAAGGAACGCGAAGTCGTTCTGATCAGTACACCGTACGATACGTTTACCGCGGCCCGTCTGATCAACCAGAGTATGCCGATCAAGCATTTTATGACAAAAAAAGGAATCATTCATTTTGATCTGGATGATTACGTGGATGAGGTAAGAGAGACCGTAGCCAATATACGGCATCGGGATTTCCCGGTTCTCGATGAAAACCAGAACTATGTGGGTATGTTTTCCCGCAGAAATTTGATGAAAGCAGAGAAAAAGAAACTGATCCTTGTGGACCACAATGAAAAATCACAGGCAGTATCCAATATTGATGAGGCGGAAATTTTGGAGATTATCGATCATCACCGGCTGGGCAGCCTTGAGACCATGTCTCCGGTGTATTTCCGCAATCAGCCGCTTGGATGTACATCCACCATCATTTATCAGATGTATCTGGAAAAGGGAATTACGATCACCTCGCAGATGGCAGGACTGATGTGCGCAGCCATTTTATCTGACACGCTGATGTTCCGCTCACCGACCTGTACACAGATAGACAGGGAAGCAGCACTCCGGCTGGCAGAGATTGCAGAGGTTAAGGTCGAGGAGCTTGCCTCAGCAATGTTTCAGGCGGGAAGCAATTTTGATAATAAAACAGAAGAAGAAATTTTAAATCAGGATTTTAAAATTTTCCATGCCGAGGATGTGAGTTTTGGCGTGGCGCAGATCAGCGCGATGGGACGCACCGAACTGGATAAGGTGCAGGAACGTATCGAGCCGAAACTGGAACAGATGATGGGAGAAAAACAGATCCAGATGATTTTTGTCATGCTGACGGATATCTTAAATGAGTCTACTTATCTGATTTATCGCGGTGCGGATGCATCGCAGCTGGTTGCGGCAGCTATAATTGCGAGCCTTCCGATCAGGGGATTATGCTGGAAAATGTGGTATCTAGAAAGAAACAGCTGATTCCTGCGCTGATCAACACACTTGCAGAGCGCAAAATGTAACAGGCAGACAGATCAATTGCGCTGTTCTCTGGGAGAACAGCCAAAATGTTTGCGGTATGCCCGGGAAAAGGTGGAATAATTGTGAAAACCACAGGCATAACAGGCGGTGGTGATGGATTCCCCCTGGGCGATCTGATCTCTTGCCAGCAAAAGGCGCTTCGTGGTCAGATAGTTTCCGATCGTATAACCGGTTTCTTCCTTGAAGGCATGCATGAGATGATACCGGCTCAGATAGAAATGTTCGGCAAGAAAGTCGATGGTGATGTCATCTGTTAAATGTGCATTTAAATAATCTATCACATTGATCATTTTATGATTTGAGGCTGTGGTAGAAAGATATTCAATGCGGTTGGAGAGAGCTGCACGGTTTAACTGCACCATCAGCTCCAGAAAAAGAAGTTTATGATAAAGTTCGTTTGCGTATTCTCTGGAATCCAGAGATTGTTCCAGATCGTGGATAATTCTTGCAATCTGTGTTGTCTTCAGTGCCGGAATACGCAGTACATGCGATTTTTTCTGATGCGCTTCTTTTAAGCAGAGTGAGAGATCGTCGGAATCATGACAGGCATCCAGGTAGTGTCTGGAAATATAGATGATGATGCGCTCATAAATTTCAGAACTGTGCAGAACCGGACGGTGGACCGTACCTGCGGGAACGAATACGATATCCCCCGGTATCAGATCATAGGTACGTCCTTCCACATTGTAAGAAATATTTCCTTTGCGAAAGATCAGAATTTTATGAAAATCGTGGTAATGAAAGTCAATCGGGCGCATAGAGGTATCTTTTAAGTGAAAAATCTTAAAATCGTCATGAAGATATCCTGTTTTTTCATAATGTGAGAGTTCTGACATTGCATAAATCTCCTGTAAATATTAATTAGATTCAGTGTACTATGTTTCCACACAATTTGCAATATAAAAAGCACTGTAGTTGTTTTAGAAGACGGATCGTGCGGGTATACTTAGAATAGAAGCTCTGAATCGACAGGATGGAAAAGAAAAAAGGAGTGTAGAAATATGAAGTTTACAAAAATGCATGGGTGCGGAAATGATTATGTATATGTCAATTTGTTTGAGGAAAAGATAGCAGATCCTGCAAAGGTATCAATTGCAGTGAGTGATCGCCATTTTGGAATCGGATCGGATGGCCTGATCACTATTGGCCCATCGGATATCGCGGATTTCAGGATGCGGATTTACAATGCGGATGGCTCGGAGGCGGAGATGTGTGGAAACGGAATCCGCTGTGTCGCAAAATATGTATATGATCATAAAATGACGGATAAGAAAGAGATTACGATTGAAACCGGAGCCGGGGTAAAAACGTTGCAGCTGACGGTTGCGGATGGCAAGGTTTCGCTGGTTCGTGTGGATATGGGAGAACCAATATTAAAACCGGATTTAATTCCTGTAGATGCATCGGGAGAACAGGTGGTAGATGAGCCGATTGAAGTAGAGGGCAGAGAGTGGAAGATGACCTGCGTGTCGATGGGGAATCCACATGCGGTAATTTTTGTGGAGGACACCGAACATTTTGAACTGGAAAAATACGGTCCGGAGTTTGAACATCATCCACGGTTTCCAAAACGGACCAACACAGAGTTCGTACACGTTATTTCTCCGACGGAAGCATCCATGCGGGTGTGGGAACGCGGATCTGCGGAGACGCTTGCCTGTGGTACCGGAACCTGTGCCACGGTTATGGCATGTATCTTAAATCATAAGACAGAAAATAAAGTTCTGGTGCATCTGCGGGGCGGAGATCTGACCATCGAGTATGATCCGGATAACAATCATATTTATATGACTGGACCAGCGACAGAAGTGTTTCATGGAATTTGGGAGGAAAATTAAATGAAAATTAAAGAACTTATCAACGAAATGGAATATGAGATACTGGCGGGAAGCGAGGAGACAGAGATTACGACTCTGGTATATGATTCCCGCAAGGTTGAAAAAGGTTCTGTGTTTGTGTGCATCAGCGGAAGTGTGCGTGATGCACATGAGTTTATTCCGGATGTGGCAGCAAAGGGAGCAGCGGCCATTGTCGTAGAAAAGGATGTAACGCCGATCGATGGAATTACATATATCAAGGTAGAGGACAGCCGTCTGCACTTGCCTGCATGTCTGCGGCATATTTTGGGCATCCGGCAAAAAAATTAAAGACGATCGGTATTACCGGAACAAAAGGAAAAACAACGACAACCTATATGGTTCGTTCGATTCTAGAGTCTGCGGGGATCAAAACCGGACTGATCGGCACGATCGAATCGATTGTTGGTTCTGAGCGTATTCCTTCTGCAAATACGACACCGGAATCTTACCGGGTGCAGGAGCTTTTTGCAAAAATGGTAGATGCGGGACTCGATGCTGTTGTGATGGAAGTCTCTTCCCAGGCGCTGATGCTTCACCGCGTATCCGGATTTGTGTTTGATATCGGCGTGTTTACCAATCTTGAACCGGATCATATCGGAGAAAATGAGCACAAGGATTTTGCAGATTATATGCACTGCAAGAGTCTTTTGTTCCAGCAGTGCAGGCATGGAATTTTTAATGGGGACAGCGAGCATCTGCAGGGCATTTTACAGGGACATACCTGTACAGTTGAGACGTTTGGGTATGGAGCAGAAAATGATCTGATTGCGCAGAAGGTAGAGTTAAAAAAGGAGCATGGGGCACTTGGTGTAAAATATCATGTGGGAGGTTCCATGGATTTTGATGTGGAAGTCAATGTGCCGGGAAAATTTTCGGTGTATAATTCCCTGACCGCCATTGCAATCTGTCATCATTTTGGTGTCAGTGTTGAAGAAATCAAAAAGGCGATGCTTCATGTAAGTGTCAAGGGAAGAATTGAGATTGTACCGGTAACAAAGAGATATACGCTGATGATTGACTATGCACACAATGCCATGGCACTGGAGAGTCTGTTAACGACCTTGAAAGAGTATGAGCCGGGCAGACTGGTCTGCCTGTTCGGATGCGGAGGAAACCGTGCAAAATCCCGCCGTTATGAGATGGGAGAGGTATCTTCAAAACTGGCAGATCTGACGGTTGTCACATCGGATAATCCAAGAAATGAAGAACCAATGGATATCATCAACGATATTCTGGTCGGGGTACACAAAGCCGATGGCGCATATGTGACGATACCGGACCGGAAAGAAGCCATCAGGTATTGCATGGAACATGCCGAGGATGGCGATATCATCGTCCTTGCAGGAAAAGGGCACGAAGATTACCAGGAGATCAAGGGTGTGAAGCATCATATGGATGAGCGTGAACTGATCGCGGATATTATCCGGGAAAATACGGATCTGAAATTATAACAGGATTATAAATAACAGGAACAGACAAAAGGAGTGGAAAAATGGGAAAACAGAGTTGGAAAGCGGGAAATATGTTAAATCCGGTGCCGGCTGTGATGGTCAGTGTGGCGGATCAGAATCATCGGCCAAACATTATTACCGTGGCATGGGCAGGAACCGTCTGCACCAATCCGCCGATGGTTTCCATTTCCGTCCGCCCATCCCGTTATTCTTATGAGATCATAGAGAAAACCGGAGAATTTGTGATTAATCTGACCAACGAAAAACTGGCAAAGGCTTGTGATTACTGCGGCGTGGTCAGCGGAAGAGATGTGGATAAATTTAAAAAAACAGGACTTACACCGGTTCCGGTGGAGCATGTGAAAGCTCCGGCAATTGCGGAAAGTCCTGTAAATATTGCCTGCAGGGTGGTGGAGAGCCATCCGCTTGGCAGTCATACGATGTTTGTGGCGGAAGTACTTGGCGTAACGGTGGATGATGCGTATCTGGATGAAACAGGAAAATTTGACATCAACGGAACCGGGCTTATCATGTATTCCCACGGAGAATATTTTGCTCTGGGGAAAAAACTCGGCAAATTTGGATACAGCGTACAGAAAAAGAAAAAATGACACGCGGCTTATTGCAGCAGCGTGTCCATCAGTACAGCATATACATCTTCACTTTTCTTTTTCCAATTATTGCAGATGCTTCTGCCTGTTCTTTTGTAGTTACGCAAAGCGTCAGGTCGATCAGAGGATTGCCGTCAGACCGTACCTGACAGCGTACTGCGTATTTCTGATTGGTTGTCTTATAGTAATCTGCCAGAATGGAATTTTCCTGTCGGAATTCTAATTTATTCTTTTCAAAAAATCCCTGAACATCATTTTCAATTCCATCATTTAATTTATCTTTGAAAAATCCAAGTGTTTCTTTTCCCGCAGAAGTCAGAGAGTACTGTGTGTTGCTGTGCGTGGACTCTGCATGGATTAAATTGGCATCGACAGATCCCCGATTACTTCCTGTACACGGAAATAGTCTGTGTATTCCTGTTCCAGAAAGAAATTGGAAATCTGGGTGTTGGAAAGCGGAAACCCTGCTTTGCTCAGCATATATAAGATCGTAAGTTTATAGATTGTAAATGGTTCAGCCATAAAAATGTTCTCCTTGTCTGGTATTGCGTTCTTTGAGACGGCGATGAATGGTGTTTAAAATACGTTTTTTGTCTGTGCTCCAGGATGGGGCGAGTAATAGACTGCGGGGACCATCTCCCGTCAGACGGTGAACGACCATGTCCGGGGGAAGAAGTTCCAGGCAGTCGATCACAAAATCGCTGTATTCATCAAGTTCCATCATGGGAAACGGATGAAGCTGATACTGTTCTGCCAGTGCAGTGCCACGCAGGACATGCAGAAGCTGCAGCTTGATTCCAGAAACCGGAAGTGCGGCGACATGCCGGACGGTATCTTTCATCATTTCTTTTGTTTCACCGGGAAATCCTAAAATAACATGTGCGATCACGGAGATTCCAAGGGCATGAAGTTTGGATACAGCGGCATCAAACTGTGCAACCGTGGTATGCGTGTTCATGGCAGACAGCGTCTTTGCATGGATGCTCTGCAGACCAAGCTCTATCCATATGGGTTTTTCCTGATTGAGATCGGAGAGGAGTTCTAAGGTTTCCGGAGGAAGGCAGTCACTTCTGGTTCCTATGGAAAGTGCAACGATTTCTTCCGGTGCCATTGCCTCGGAATAGAGCTGACGCAAAACGTCAACGGGGGCATAGGTGTTGGTAAATGACTGGAAATACGCAATGAATTTCTGGCAGTGTGTTTTGGCGGCGATTTTCTGTCTGGCCTGTATGAACTGCTCAGAAACCGGCAGAAATGCATCCGCGGCAAAATCACCGGAGCTCCGGCACTGCAGAATGCACATCCTCCGTAAGAGAGTGTTCCGTCGCGGTTGGGACACGTCATCCCACCGCTTAGACTGAGACGGTACACTTTTTCCCCGAAGACCTCTTTACAGTAATCGTTCAGAGAATAGTAGCGATTAGCGGACATGAGACTTGACTGCTTCACTTACAACTTCTGCCACACGTGGATCAAATGCTTCCGGCATAATGAAATCTTCATTTAATTCCTCGTCAGAAACTAGGGCTGCAAGTGCTTCTGCTGCTGCAAGTTTCATTTCTTCTGTGATCTGGGTGGCATGTGCCTCCAATGCACCGCGGAAAATACCAGGGAAAGCGATCACGTTGTTTACCTGATTTGGGAAATCGCTCCGTCCGGTTCCGACAACTTTTGCTCCGGCAGCTTTGGCCACATCCGGCATGATCTCCGGTACCGGATTTGCATGGCAAACAGGATGGCATCTTTGTTCATGGAAGAAACCATTTCCGGAGTGACAATGTTTGGCGCAGAGACACCGACAAAGATATCCGCACCGCGCAGTGCGTCTGCCAGCGTTCCGGAGGCATTTTCGAGATTGGTAACCTCTGTCATTTTTTTCTGCATCCAGTTTAAGTTCGGATAATCTTTTCCGATGATTCCTTCACGGTCACACATGGTCACGTGTTTGAAACCGTAAGTCAGAAGAAGTTTGGTGATTGCCACACCGGCAGATCCGGCACCGTTTACCACAACGCGGCAGTCTTCTTTTTTCTTGCCGGTCACACGCAGACCATTGATGATACCGGCCAAAACAACGATGGCGGTTCCGTGCTGGTCATCATGAAATACCGGGATATCAAGCATTTCTTTCAGACGTTCCTCGATTTCGAAACAACGCGGAGCGGAGATGTCTTCCAGATTGATACCGCCGAATCCGGGAGCTATATTTTTCACAGCCTGAATGATCTCTTCGGTGTCCTGGGTGTCCAGACAGATCGGTACAGCGTTAACATTTCCAAATTCTTTGAATAATACACATTTTCCTTCCATGACCGGCATAGCGGCATAAGGACCGATATTTCCAAGGCCGAGAACGGCGCTTCCGTCGGAAACAACGGCAACCGTGTTGGCTTTCCAGGTGTATGTGTAGGCAGCAGTTTTATCTTCCGCAATTACTTTGCATGGTTCTGCAACACCCGGGGTGTATGCAATCGCGAGATCCTCGCGGGTTTTTACTTTTGATTTTGCAACGGTTTCGAGTTTTCCGTTCCATTCTTTGTGGCATAAAAGTGCCTTTTCTTTATTATCCATAGTAATTTTCTCCTTTACATACTCATACTTATTCACAATACCATTCTTGCGCATGAAAAAAAAGACTTCCTATTTTACCGGAAATAGTGTATAATAGCTGCATTAGATAATATTTGAAATGATTCATAGTCGTTTCTGACTGATATCCCATACAAATAAGTGTAATTTATGAAATGATTTACGGTACGAAACAAGTCTATATTTTTTAAGAAGGAGCAGATGGAATGAGGGAAAAATATGAGAGTCTTTCTTTGGTTGTGTTAAAAGACCTGGCGAAGGCACGCGGACTCAAAGGAATCTCAACAATGAAAAAGGGAGAACTGATTGATCGGATGCTGCAGGAAGATGAGCGGGAAAAAGAGGCAGCGCCGAAGGCAAAGACGGTATATACCGCGCGGACAGCTTCCGGACAGGAAGGAAGAAAGCATACACCAAAACCGCGAAGAGAAGAGCATTCGTCCCATACGGAGGATCACAGCCATCCGGAGCATGGAGAAAGCATGCATGCAGAACATGGAGCACATGCATCACAGGAACAGATCTATAAGGCACAGGAGGATAATGACAGTGCTGCGATCAAAGAAGATATCGTCAGCCTCGACAGTGGAAATACAGCGAGCGGTATTCTGGAGGTTATGGCAGACGGATTCGGTTTTATCCGCTGTGAAAACTATCTGCCGGGGGAACATGACGTTTATGTGGCGCCGTCCCAGATCCGCAGATTTAATCTAAAGACAGGAGATATTGTCTGTGGAAATACCAAAGTGAAATCCGAGCGGGAGAAATTTTCCGCCCTGCTGTATGTGACTTCGGTAAACGGATATCATCCTTCGGAAGCACAGAAGCGGACAAACTTTGAGGATCTGACCCCGATTTTTCCGAATGTGCGTCTGCGCATGGAACGTCCCGGCGGTTCGGTTGCAATGCGTGTGATGGATATTGTTTCCCCGATCGGTAAAGGGCAGCGTGGCATGATTGTATCCCCGCCGAAAGCAGGTAAGACAACGCTTTTAAAGGAAGTTGCCAAGTCGGTAAAGGAAAATAACCCGGAGATGCATCTGATCATTCTGCTGATTGATGAGAGGCCGGAGGAAGTAACCGATATTAAAGAGGCAATTGAGGGAGAAAATGTAGAGGTCATTTATTCCACTTTCGATGAGACCGCAGAACACCATAAGCGGGTATCGGAAATGGTTATTGAGCGTGCAAAACGTCTGGTGGAACATAAAAAGGATGTGATGATTCTCCTCGACAGTATCACACGTCTGGCACGTGCTACAACCTGACCTGTACGCCGAGCGGCCGGACACTTTCCGGTGGTCTTGATCCGGCGGCACTGCACATGCCGAAACGATTTTTTGGTGCAGCCCGGAATATGAGAGAAGGCGGAAGCCTGACCATTCTTGCCACGGCACTGGTCGATACCGGAAGCAAGATGGATGACGTGGTATTTGAGGAATTTAAGGGAACCGGTAACATGGAACTTGTTCTTGACCGGAAACTTTCCGAAAAGAGAATTTTCCCGGCGGTGGATATTGTAAAGTCCGGCACGCGAAGAGACGATCTGCTGCTTGATCCGCAGGAGCGTGAGGGCGTGGAGAATATGCGCCGGGCATTAAACGGCATGCGGTCGGATGAGGCTGTGGAGAATATTTTAAATATGTTTGCACACACGCGTACAAATGCTGATTTTATCAATCTTGTAAGAAAAAACAGAATTCTTTAAATTACTATTGCATTTGCATGGACGCTATGTTACAATAATTAAGCTGTTTATCGGGATGTAAACGGACGAAAGTGTCGCTCTTGTAATAAGTATCATATGCGGATCGGGCATACGGGTATAAAGAGTGTGACAGGAACCAGAGTCAGTCGGAAGACTGATTACAGAAAACGATAAGAATATAAAGAGGTGAAAATCATGAGAGAAGGAATCCATCCAGATTATTATCAGGCAACCGTTACCTGCAACTGTGGAAACACATTCGTTACAGGTTCTACAAAGCCGGAGATCCACGTAGAAATCTGTTCTAAGTGTCATCCATTCTATACTGGACAGCAGAAGGCTAACCAGGCTCGTGGACGTATCGAACAGTTCAACAAGAAGTATGGCATGAAATAGAATTGATAAGTCACGTAAAAAGTTGAGGCTGTGTATTGCCTCAACCTTTTTTCTCTTACAGGGGGAAATATGAAATATTCAGGAGTTGGCGGGCAGGCAGTCATGGAAGGTGTCATGATGAAAAACGAAGACCGTTATGCGGTTGCCGTTCGCAAGCCGGATCACACCATTGATGTAAAAGTTTCTACATTTAAAGAAACGATTAAAAATAAAAAACTGCGGCGTCTGCCATTCATCCGTGGTGTCATTAATTTTATAGAATCACTGATCCTTGGCATGCAGACACTCATGTATTCGGCTTCCTTTTTGAAGAGATGAGGATGAAAAGAAAAAGAAGCATGACGCAGGAGGAACAGAAGCACAGGAAGAAAAGAAAAAAGCAGGAGAAGGCAATGATGGGCGGCACTGTTGCATTTTCCATTGTTTTTGCGCTGGGACTTTTCTTTTTCCTGCCATATTTTCTGTCCGGGATCTTCCATAAAGTTATTGCATCGGATACCGTGATTGCGCTGCTGGAGGGACTGATCCGTCTGGCAATTTTTATCGGATATATTGCACTGATTTCCCTGACACCTGATATTAAGAGAGTGTTTATGTACCACGGAGCAGAACACAAATGCATCAATTGCATCGAACACGGAATGGAACTGAATGTGGAAAATGTCAGGAAAAGTTCCCGGCAGCACAAGCGCTGCGGTACTAGTTTCCTGCTGATTGTAATGCTGATATCTATCGTGTTCTTTTTGTTTATCCGTGTGGATTCGCGTATTTTGCAGCTGGTGCTCAGACTTCTTCTTATTCCGGTGATCGCCGGAGTATCTTATGAGTTTATCCGTCTGGCGGGAAGATATGATAACCGGCTGGTGAATATACTGAGCAAACCGGGACTCTGGATGCAGAAGATGACAACAAGAGAGCCGATGATGAGATGATCGAAGTGGGAATCGCTTCGGTGGAAGCTGTGTTTGACTGGAGAAAGTGGCAGAAGGAAGAGAATGTATGACCTATAGGGAAGCAATTGTTTCGGGAGAAAAAAGCCTGTGTGAGGCTGGCATTGCAGATGCCAGAAATGATGCATGGCTGCTTTTGACCATGGCATGTAAAATTGACCACACTTACTATTATATGCATATTGACGAAGAGATGCCGGAGGAACTGCAGCATGAATTTGAAGTGCTGATTAAAAAGAGGGCAGAGCGAGTGCCTCTTCAGTATATCACCGGGGAACAGGAATTCATGGGGATGACATTTCATGTGAATTCCAATGTGCTGATTCCGCGACAGGATACGGAAACCCTGGTGGAGGAAGCACTGAAGGTTGTAAAACCGGGGATGAAGGTGCTGGATATGTGTACAGGTTCCGGATGTGTGCTGATCAGTATTTTGAAAAATGTACACGGTACCGGGGGATATGGATATGATATTTCCAAACAGGCGATCAATGTTGCAAAGGAAAATGCAAAATTAAATGATGTTCCTGCCATTTTCGAGAGAAGCAATCTGTTTGAGGATGTTGCGGATGAAACGTTTGATGTGATTGTGTCAAATCCACCATACATCCGCAGCGATGAAATTCCGTTTCTGATGCCGGAGGTGTCGGAATTTGAACCGCATGAGGCACTGGACGGAAAAGAAGATGGTCTGTTCTTTTACCGGAAGATCATCCAGGAAAGCCCGGATTATCTGACCGATGGAGGGTATCTGCTGTTTGAGATCGGATATGATCAGGGATGGGCGGTATCATCTATGATGAAAGAGGCCGGATTTGAGGACGTCTGCGTGAAAAAAGATCTTGCGCGAAATGACCGTGTGGTCTGCGGACACAAACACCTATGTGAAAAGAGAGGATAGATTATGTTTGATAAATTAGAGGATTTACTTCATCATTATGAGGAGTTAATGAATACATTGAGCGAGCCGGATGTGGCAAACGATCCGAACCGCTTTCGTAAACTGATGAAAGAGCAGAGTGATCTGCAGCCAATCGTGGATGCCTACAAGGAGTACAAGGCATGTAAGCAGACAATAGAGGATTCCCTTGCAATTCTTGATGAGGAATCCGATGAGGAAATGCGCGAACTGGCAAAGGAAGAATTAAATGAGGCAAAGAGCCGTCTGGGAGAGCTGGAACAGAAATTAAAGATTCTGCTTCTGCCAAAAGACCCGAACGACGACAAGAACGTTATTGTGGAGATTCGTGCAGGCGCCGGTGGAGAGGAAGCTGCGCTTTTTGCGGCTGAAATTTACCGTATGTATGTACACTACGCAGAGCGTCGTGGCTGGAAAGTGGAGACACTTGAGGCAGATGAAACCGGAATCGGAGGCATGAAGTCGGTCAACTTTATGGTGACTGGAGCAGGCGCATATTCTGTACTGAAATATGAATCCGGTGTGCACCGTGTACAGCGTGTGCCGGAGACAGAATCCCAGGGACGCATTCAGACATCAACCTGCAGTGTTGCCGTCATGCCGGAGGCGGAGGATGTGGAAGTGCATATTGACGACAAAGACATCCGTATCGACGTTATGAGAGCATCCGGAAATGGTGGACAGTGTGTCAATACGACGGACTCTGCTGTGCGTCTGACGCATTATCCGACCGGTATTGTGATTTACAGTCAGACCGAAAAATCACAGATCCAGAACAAGGAGAAAGCGTTTGCACTGTTGCGTACCAAGCTGTATGATCTCGAACTGCAGAAGAAGCAGGATGCAGAGTCTGAGGAACGACGCAGCCAGATCGGAACCGGAGACCGTTCCGAGAAGATCCGTACTTATAATTTCCCACAGGGACGTGTGACGGATCACCGCATCAACCTGACATTATACAAGCTGGACAAGATTCTTGACGGAGATATCCAGGAGATTATCGATGCATGTATCGCGGCGGATCAGGCGAAGAAACTTGCAAAAATGCAGGATGAAAACTAATCTGTCCGGTTTATGATGTTCGTTTTGCTATAGGTAGTAGCTGATAATTGAAAAAATGGATGAAGAAGACGGACGTTGACATATGTCATTGTCCGTTTTTTTTATTTTGGGTATATAGTTTAGATGCACTGTATACCCTTATTTTTATTTGGTTGTATGGATAGACCTGGGGATTTATTTGCAGATGCAGGATTTTATGGTGGAGCTCGTTCACAATTTGAATGGGAAATCAAATAAACAATAATTAAGTTGAAAAAGGGTATAATTATGGTACAATTAATGCATCGCTTAGAGCTTGAAAATACAGGAGACCAGTTAAATAGGTATTAAATTATTATTGAATGATTATTATGATTTACTTAAATTAATGCATGATAATGAAGCTATTATATTAGATGAAAAGGTGATACCTTTGACACAGCAACAGATAGCAACGACATTAAATTACAGTAAGATGAAAGTTAATAGCATGTTTGGTGTGCTTCAAAAAGAAGGTTTTGTTGAACAAAAAACACGGGGCAAGTACGTTTTAACGGACACTGCGGAGAGTATAATAAAAACAATAGAAAAACTATCTGATTGACGAGTTAGTAAAAACAGGAGGACAAGATGGATTTAGATAGATTGAAGGATTTGATAAAGAAATATCGCGAAAATATGAAATATTATCACGATACAAAAAATGCCTATAATGAAACCGAATGTAGAGATGAATATATAAATCCATTGTTGGAGTGCTTTGGGTGGGATGTACAAAATGTACAAGGAAAATTACCTCAATATAAAGAGGTAGTTGTGGAAAGATTTTCTAATTATTCTGAAAGACCAGATTATACATTAACATTGAATGGAGTATCTAAATTATTTGTAGAAGCCAAAAAACCGAGTGTGGATATAGTTGTGGAAACAGAACCTGCTATTCAGGCAAGAAAATATGGTTGGAATGCAAATCATGCTATGGTGATACTAACAAATTTTGAAGATATGCTGATATATGATACAACAATAAAACCAGCACCTGGGGATAATGCAAGAACAGCTTTGTACCGAAAATATTATTTTGAAGAATACGCTAAAAAATTTGATGAGATCAATGCACTCGTTTCTAAAGAAAGTGTCTATAGTGGAGCATATGATGATTTTGTAGCCAAGAATTTTCAAGAAAGTGAAAAATATCATACAAAGATCGATAACATTTTTTTAGAGCAGATTAATTTGTGGCGGTTAGAGATAGGAAGGTATTTGTATTCTAATAATGTTAGGTATCATGATGAACGTGTATTAAACGATGTGGTTCAGGAATTTATCAATCAGATTATTTTTTTACGTATATGTGAAGATAGAAAACTCCCGCTGTACAAGAAATTATATGAAATGACAAGCGATAAAACAGAGCTACAGAGGATATTAACAGAAACATTTAGGGAAGCTGATAAAAAGTATAATTCAGGCCTTTTTAAGGGAGAAAATCCTATATTCGACCTAAGCGCAGATGTTATATTTGATATGATTGAAATGTTATATTATCCTAAGACACCATACTTATTTAACATAATAGAACCAAGTGTTTTAGGAAAAATATATGAATCATTTTTGGCTGAAAGTTTAATAATATCTGGCGGAGAGGTTTTATTAGCTAAGAAAAATGAATATAAAAATAGATCTGTTGTTAGTACCCCAGTTGAAATTGTTAAATATATGGTAAAAAATACCTTAGATCCAATATGTAAAGGAAAGAGTCCAAAAGATATTGCTGAACTAAGAATAGCAGATATTGCGTGTGGTTCAGGTGTCTTTTTAGAAGAGGCATACCAGTTTATTATTGATTACTGTGAAAAGTGGTATTTGGAAAATAATCCTGATTATCTTCTTGAAATGGAAAATGGTAAGAAAAAATTGCCAATTGTTGATAAGCGCGAAATTTTAAAGAAGTGTATTTATGGTGTTGATATTGATATTCATGCAGTAGAAGTTAGTAAATTTTCTTTGTTGCTTAAGTTATTGGAGAATGAGACAGAACCATCAGTTAAAGAGGTAGCTCCTATTTTGCCAAATCTTGACGAGAATATTCTATCAGGAAATTCTCTCATATCTGATAAAGATGTTGAAAATATTGAATTATCAGTTGATGAATTGGTAAAGATGTCGCCATTTGATTGGAACAGTATTAATAATGGTGGAAAGTTTGATGCGATTCTTGGAAATCCACCTTATGTAAAGACTGAGGATATGAATGTGTTGTCAGGTGAAGCTGAATTTTCGATATATAAGAATAAGTACAAAACAGCATTTAAACAATTTGATAAGTATTATTTGTTTGTAGAGCAAGCATTTGAACTGCTGAAAGATTCAGGGGTATTGTGCTACATAATCCCAAATAAGTTTTATAAAATTGCATCGGGACAAGAACTAAGAAATCTTATTTGTGGCAACATATCTGAAATTGTAGATTTTGGAGATACACAGTTATTTCCGGATAAGACAATTTATAGTTCAATTGTTACCATTGGAAAAAGAGCTAATTCAAATGTAAAGTACGCATATGTTAAATCTGTAACTGATTTGTGGACAGGATATAATGTTAATAGTGTAGAAGTCAAAAATACAGATTTAACGAAAAATCCATGGAGTCTTACGACTGATACGAACTTTATGCAGCTTATAAGTGATATTCGGGATAAGGCGGTGCCTCTTTCTAAGGTGGTTAATATATTTAATGGTATTCAGACAAGTGCAGAAAGACCTGAAAAATTTTCGGATAAAAAGGAAGTATACTGGTTCGATTATTCTTGCATAGAATCAGAAGATGAAAAGTGTATTAATATTGAAAGATTCGGAGAACATTACAGTATTGAAAAAGATATCTTGAAGCCATATTTTAAGCCGACAAAAGCAAGTGAAAAGGGAATGAATACGTATTCTGTATTATCGACTGATAAAAAAATTATTTTTCCATATGATACAAAAGGAAAATTAATTGATATGGATACTATGCAGAAAAAGTACCCAGGAGCATTGAAATATTTGCTGGATTGTTATGACAGACTAGTTCCGAGATGTTTGAATAATGGAGTAGGCAGAGATGTTCCAGATGCAACAACAGATACATGGTATAAATATGGAAGGACTCAGGCTTTAACAGCATTTATTAATACAGCTAAACTGATTGTTAGAATATTAAGTAAAGAGCCAATGTATGCATATGATAAAGATGATATGTTAATTGCATCTGGTGGAACAGCAGGATATTGTGCTATTAGTGAACTAGAAGATAAAGAGTATGATTTGGAGTACATCCAGGCATGGTTAGCACATCCATATACAGAAAAATATTTTCAAATGCAAGGAAGCGATTTTGAAAATGGATTTACCGCCAGAGGAACATTTTTGCTTAAGAAGTTACCATTTATCAAATTAAATTTTTCAGATGCGAAACAAAAAAAGCTATATGATGATGTGGTACTAAAAACAAGAAAAATATATGCTTTAAATGAGCAAATGATAAAACGTCCCGATAGGGCATCTGTTAGAGTATTAGAAAAGGAAAAGAACAGAATAATTGTTGAGATACAAGACTTGATAGGAAAAGTATATCGACAGGAAATATAAGGTGATCAGATGAAACTAAAAGAAAATAATTCTGCTCAGAAATTAAGAGGGGCATATTATACACCATTACCGCTTGCGGAGATGATGGTGAAATTGTTTTCAAGTGATGAATCAATAAAGACAGTTTTAGAACCTAGCTGTGGAGATGGTGTGTTTATAGATGCTCTTGACGATATGAAAATGCTGGAGCAACTTAATGATGCTACAGCAATTGAGATTGAGCAAGATGAGGTAGAAAAGTTAAAACATAGATTTGCCAATTCAAAAAAGATAGAAATAATTAATCGAGATTTCTTTGATTATTATGAAAACACATATGAAAAGAAATTTGATTTGATTCTTGGAAATCCACCATATATAAGATATCAGTATCTTGAAGAAAATCAAAGAATACTTATGTCAGAAATTTTAGTATCGCAGGGAATGAAATCTAATAGGCTTGTAAATACTTGGGTTGGATTTATGGTGGCTTGTGTAAATCTTCTTTCGGATAATGGAAAAATAGCATTTGTAATTCCAGCAGAAATTTTGCAGGTTGCATATGCAGAAGATTTAAGATTATTTTTGGCAAATCATTTATCGAAGATTACGCTTATAACTTTTGAAGAATTAGTATTTCCAGATATAGAGCAGGAAATAGTTGTTTTTATTGGAGAAAAAGGGACAGAAGAGAAAGGCATTAGAATTATTGAATTAAATAATCTAGATGATTTGAATGATTTTGATATTGATACAAATGGATTTCAGAAATTACAGCATGTGCATGAGAAGTGGACAAAGTATTTCACAAATAACAAAGAAAATGAATTGATATCAAAGATTCGTAAAGATAATCGTTTTCAGATGTTATCAGATACAGCATTGATAAATGTCGGAATAACAACAGGAAACAATAAGTATTTTTCAGTTAATGATAAAACAGTTAGACAATATGAATTAGAGAAGGTTGTTCGACCATTAATAGGTAGAAGTGCACATGCACATAGTGTTTATTTTAATGAAGAAGACTGGAAGGAAAATGTTGATGCTGGTAAGGCTGCGTACTTGATTGATTTTCCAGAAGTTGAGTATGAGAGGTACCCAGATAAGCACAAGGAATACATTCATTTGGGAGAAGTAAATGGAGAGAATGAAGGGTATAAGTGTTCTATTAGAGATAGGTGGTATAGAATTCCATCTGTGTGGGTGCCAGATGCGTTTTTTCTAAGAAGAAATAATCTTTATCCTAAGTTTGTATTGAATTGTTGCAATGCTGTATCAACGGATACAATGCATAGAATCAAATTTAATGATGGTGTTGAGCCAGAAAGAATTTTATTGTCCTATTATAATAGTATATCTTTTGCTTTCACGGAATTGTGTGGTAGAAGTTATGGCGGAGGTGTACTAGAAATTCTTCCTGGAGAAGTAGGAAATATATTAGTGCCTATAATAGATGATATACCTATTGAAATTGTAAGGCAGGTGCTTAGAGAGGTAGATCGGATTGTAAGAGAAGATGAACCGATAGAAAATGCATTGGATATTGTCGATAAGGAAATATTAATTAATGGTATTGGAATTGAAGAAGCATTGTGTAAAGATGCAAGAACTATTTGGAAAAAGTTGCAGAGAAGAAGATTGAAGAGAAGTTAATGTAAGCTATATTAATTTGTCTTAAGGAAAGAAGGAATATTATGGCAGGATTCACAATTGATTTAGCAGGAAGAGTAAGAAATTTTGATTTGCCCAAAAATCAGCCATTGATACCATTATATGAAGCTATTGTAAATTCTATATATGCTATACAAGAGAGACAGCAAAAAGAAGAATTTGATGGAAAAATTGAAGTAGAAATAATTAGAGATCCTCAACAAGTAGCAGAAATAGAAGGAATTGATAAAAGTATAAATGAAATAACAGGTTTTAGGATTATTGATAATGGCGTTGGATTAGACGATAATAATATGAAATCTTTTTTGCAATCTGATTCTACATATCGAGCAGATAAAGGTGGTAAGGGCGTAGGCAGATTTTCATGGTTAAAAGCATTTTTAAAAACGCATATTGAAAGCGTATATAAGGACGAAAATGATGGAGTATGGGTAAAAAGAGAATTTGAGTTTTCTTTAGATAAATTAGATATTGATGATAGACTTGTTGAAGAAAAAGGTGCATTTGAAAATAGAACTTGTGTGTCGCTTATTGATTATTTGCCATCATATCGCAAACATGTGAATAAGAATGCAGAAACAATAGCTATGAAGATAATGCAACATTGTATGATTTATTTAATGTCTCCAAAATGTCCTCAGATATGTGTAATAGACGAGGAACGATACAGTATCAATAGTATGTTTGAAAAGAAGATATATCGAGAACGTGAGAGTGCTAATATTGATGTAAATGGAGAAAAATTTGAAATATTACATACTCAGGTACATGATATATCAGTTGGTGGAAGCAAATTGTTTTTATTTGCGAATGATAGAATGGTAAAAGATATAGATTTAAATAAAGAAATTGTAGATTTAGATAAAAATATATTTGAAGATAAGGGATATTATTATGTTGGTATTTTATCAGGAAAATTTTTGGACGACAATGTTGATATGAATAGAACATCGTTTGATATTTCAGAAAATAAGGAAGATGAAGAAGTTTCAATGGAAGATATTGTGCTTGCAGCCAAATCAGAAGTGGAAAAATATTTGTCTGAATATTTGGATGAGGTCCATAAAAATAAAGATGAGCATATTAGAAAGTATATACATAATAATGCACCGCAATTTAGACATTTATTAAAATATATGCCGGAATCAATAAATAAAATAAACCGGGCTTAACTGATAATAAGTTAGATGAAGAATTATATAAGATAAAAAGGAAGTTTGATACTGAACTAAAAAAAGCTAATAAAGAAATTTTAGAAAAAATAGATGTTGGAACTGAAAATTTAGCAGAGTATAAAGATAAATTTGAAACTCAATTTCAAAAAATAAGTGAGGCTAATATGGCAGCATTAGCAGAATATGTTGCACATAGAAAAGTTGTATTAGAATTGCTGAAAAAAGGAATTAATATTAAAGAAGATGGAAAATTTAATAAAGAGGCATATATCCATAATCTTATATATCCAATGCGCAGAACATCAGATGAAATAGAATATTCTTCACATAATTTATGGTTAATAGACGAAAGACTTTCGTATAGTGAATATATATCTTCAGATATACCATTCGATAATAATCCTAAAGAAGAAAGAACTGATGTTATGATACTTGATAGTCCAGTTGCGGTTTCGGATGAAGATAATTCTGGTAAAGAATATGAAACAATTGTTATTTTAGAGTTAAAGAGACCTATGAGAGATGATTATACATATGCGGAGAATCCTGTGGATCAAATGCTTGAGTATGTTGAAAAGTTGTCTTCAAATAAAGTTTCAGATAAGAATGGGAGAATAATTAGGGTAGGTGAGAATACGCAGTTTTATTTGTATGCAGTTTGCGATATAACTCCTTCTCTAAAAAAGGTTGCGTTTAGAAATGATTTTAAAGAAACACCAGATAAGATGGGATTATATAAGTATCATGAAAAAAGCCACTCTTATATAGAGATACTGTCATTTGATAAAATATTAAATGATGCAGAGAAAAGAAATAGAATTTTGTTTGATAAATTGGGCGTATAGTTATATAAAAATACAGAAACGAAAAAAGGAGTATGAAAGATGCAATTAGATCAAATACAAACAGTTAGGGATACATTTCAATCAATATTACGTGCGGATTATATTTCAATATCTGATATTAAGCAATTAGAAAATTTAAATGATTATTATGTGGACTTTTTTAATTTACTGCCCAAAATACTGCAAAATCAAGATAGCTTTATAAATGGTAGACGAGGTACAGGTAAAACAACATTATTAATGAGAGCATATTATGAATGTATGAAAACAATTTCTCCAATTATTAAAGAGGAAAGTTACTTATTACAAAATAAAAGAGTTTTACCGATATATATAGACTTGAGCCAATGTAAGGAAATGTTCTCGCAGGATTATAAAAATTTAGAACATAGCTTTATTTCAAAAATTGTTGAGGAAATAAGAAATCAATTAGAAACTATTTTTCATGAGACAAGATTAAAATTAGGAAAAAGAAATTTTTCAAGACTAGAAGAATTTGATGATTTTACAGAGACTATTAAAGAGGGAATTTTACTTAAAGTAGAGAAAAGAAATATAGTACAAGAAAATAAAAACTCAACAACAGAAAAACTGCAAGGCTTAATTTCAACAAAAGATGTTAATGTTAAAGGTACTGAAAGTACAGTGGATGAAGAGAATTTATGTTATGAATTGGATGAAATAAGAGGATATAATGTACAGCAGTTTTTAGGGTGCTTAGGTAGAATAAGACAGAAAAGTGGTTTGGATGCTATATACATATTTGTAGATGAGTTTTCTGATTTAACAGATGATGAACAAGAAAAATTTTCAACTTTACTTAAAAAGTTACTAGGTTCAAAGAATAATGTATTTTTTAAAGTTGGAACAATAACAGATAGATTTTACTTTGGTAAGGATATAATTATAGGAAGAGATATATATCCAATATACTTAGACTTGAGTGATTTTGTGGAAAGATATGGCGGCATTGTAGGAGCGAGTAAAGAATTAGTAATATATACAGAAGAACTTATACAAAAACGTTTAAATAGTTTAGCAAATGGACTAAAAATGAATGACGTTTTTAAAGGTAATAAAAATGAAATTTTAATTAGAATAAGTAGAGAAGCAATGGGCGTGCCTAGAACTATCGGATTAATTTTACAAAATGCATTAACGCAGGCAGAAGTCAGAAACGAAAAATTTATTCAAATAAGTGATATTAATGTTGGGGTACGAGAAACGCGAAAAATATATTTTAAGCAATTTCAGGGAGCGGTTCAAAAAAAGGTTATTCCAGGTTTTTATATGGATATGTGGAATAGTCTTTTAAAAAGAGCTTTAGATGAGAAAGCAAAAAATTCAAATAGGCCAGCTAGTCATTTTATGATAGATCCAATTAGAAAAAATATTTAAATATATTTTGTGAAAATTTTATGGTACATTGTTTGGAGGATAGTAGGGCATCGAAGTATGGTGGAAATTATGTCTTGTATGCGATAGATTATGATATATGCAATGACAATAGTATAATATATGCTGATCAAAAAGATGAATTTACTGCTATAAGGTTTATATATGATTCTGTTTTTCAGGCATATGATTGTTATTTTTTAAAAGATAGGATAAAAAGTTATAAATGTCCAATTTGTAACAGGATATATGATGAAATGGAAGTAGCTCAGGCAAAAGTAAAAAGATGTTTTGAGTGTGACGAGAAACTTGAAGAAATTATACATAAAGATGTACCAATTTCAGATGGAAATTATACAGAAGTCGAAGTGAAAATTTTAGGAATAATTGCAACATTGAGTAAAGAGGAGGCAATGTCGGCTGCAGAAATTGGTGATGCAGTTGGATGTAGCTATCAAAAGGTTGCAAATTGGTGTAGTAAAGTTTTAGCGAAAAAGGAATTGATTAATATAGAAAAAAGAGATGGTCGTAATTATTATTATGATTAAATGGTTTAATATGTGATACCCATATGATACCTAAATTTGTGAAAATATAAAATAATTGTGATAAAAGGTGAAATAATCGCCATTAAAAGCTTTAAAAATCAAGCTTTCACAGGGATAATAAGTTTCTCTGCGGGGAGTTTGAATAATTTTAAAAAGCTCGCAAAAGCCTATAAAATGGGCGATTGCGAGCTTGTTTTTTGGGGTTGGTACTAAAATTGCATATTCCGCAAAAACAGAGCACTCGCTCCGCATGAGCGGAGCGCTGTTCCGCTAGGAACGGATCATTGCCCTGTTGGTTAATAAAGTTACGTAAGTACGTAATCATCTGTACCTTGATTATTTAAAACACGCCGCCCATCGGGCGGCACATTTTATTTCTTCTCTTTGGTTCGAAATCCTTCCGGTAATTCATCTGATCATGGTAAAAGCCGATTTAGATCATCCGTAAGCGATGAATAACATACCGTTCCAAATTTAATTGAAGATTTGGGATAATACAGTCAATAAACAGTAAACGACTACTTTATCTGCATTACTATGTTACCAAGTACTGTCCGTCTTTTTTATTTTGGGTATAATAGTTTAGATGCACTGTATACCTTTTTTTATTTGGTTGTATGGATAGACCTGGGGATTTATTTGCAGATGCAGGATTTTATGGTGGAGCTCGTTCACAACTTGAATGGGAAATCAAATAAACAATAATTAAGTTGAAAAAGGGTATAATTATGACATAAGCAAGGGGGTGTATGTTATGCCACAAATAATTCCAATTAAAGACTTGAAGAATACATCGGAGATATCTGATATGTGTCATAAGACAGAGGAGCCAATTTATGTTACGAAAAATGGCTATGGAGATATGGTAATTATGAGCATGGAGATTTATGAGTCAACCATGAGACAGATTGCTATGTACAGAGATATAGAAATATCTGAAAAGCAGATAGAGGCAGGACAGGTAAAGGATGCCAGAACAGCACTTAGAGAAACGAGGGCGAAGTATGGCTTATAAATTAAATATTACAGAGCATGCCGATGAATTGCTTGATAATCTTGTGTATCACTTGATTTATCGCCTGAAGAATAAACAGGCTACGAAGCATCTGTTAGATGGTATTGATGTCATCTATGACAGATTGGAGGTCAATCCTTTTCAGTTTTCTGAGTGTAGAGATGTATATCTGGCAAGGAAGATTAGGATAGGGCACTCGGATCGAAAGGCTTGGGTGCCTTTTTGTGTTTTAATAGGATTGAAGAAAAAGAGATGATGTGTTATAATTTATCCTAAAAGTGTTGTTTTTAATAATGCAAGCGAGGTGGTAGGGTAAATAGTAACCCGAGAATCCCATTTGTAACCCAAGACTCCCCATTTGTAAATGAA
>ENA-OQHY01000005-OQHY01000005.1-human-gut-metagenome-genome-assembly--contig:-NODE-5-length-109056-cov-9.552810_pt1 | contig 109056 bp, 123 predicted proteins | sample MGYA00242570_ERZ504733 | MGnify/ENA primary metagenome ERZ504733 (study PRJEB26092, sample SAMD00036219) | human gut metagenome | host: Homo sapiens | study: EMG produced TPA metagenomics assembly of... | reverse complement strand
ATTTTTATTTATTCTTGTTTACAATTCTTGACTCATAGTTTCCGGTCTCAATGTCAATAAAACGTACAAACAGGGAAACTTTATTATCCTCATTTAAATTCTCCCATACCATTTTCGTAAACGTATCGATATCTCCATCAATATCAACCCAGGTTGGTTCACCCTCGAAACTTGGCAGTGGATTTCCGTCTCCCATATAAGTATGGATAAAATGTCCCTCTCCGGCAACCGGGTTGCTGTATGCAAACGTGTAACGGTTGCATGCATCCGGATTTCCGTTGTTGCTCTTTAAGATAGACATCGCATAATTGAACTCCCCCTTATCAATGTGCATGATACCGGAAATACGTGGAGTATAATTTGGTGCGTCCGGCTCAAATTCTCTGGTGCGCAGCGCCTGCTCAAATGTCTGCTGCTTATCCATCAGCTCATAAATCGTATCGGTCTGATCTCCGTTTGTCACAATCGTCTTGTTGCCAAGTACTCGAACCGGTGCGTAAATGATCAGGCTCGGATCTTCCAACTTTGACGGATCAAATGCCTGTGTACGGATACCTTCGCCATCCTCTACAAATACACGATTACGGCTGTTTGCGCTTCTTCCCATAATAAAATAAGCAGTTACCGCCTTCTTTCCATCCTTAGAACGTCCGATCACAATACCACGTCCCGGATATGTTGTTGCGCCTAATTCTTTACTGAGTGCTACCTTCTGCATTTGTTTCTCCTTTCGCAAATACGCCTAAAATAAATAAAAACCGACACATCCGGGAACCCACATTTCAATCAAATACATATTTCATGTATTTCCCTGCAATGTGCGGTGCCCAGACGGTCGCTCCTGCGGTGCTTCTCTGAAGCATCGCCTTATCTGCGGTACATCTGTGATGTATCGCCCTATCTGCGGTGCAATCTTTGGATCTGTCACCTTTATATCTCTTGTTATACTCCACGTGGTTCTTCCACTTATCCGTCAGTCATATAACTAAATTTATTTAAGCATGGAAAGTTCCTCTTGTCAAGGGATCTTCTGTTATTTCATCGTTACTATTCACTCACATGTTACTGTTCACAGGTTACCCTGCGAACAGTAACTTCGCAGCCCCATATAAAGTTTTGCTTCGCAAAAGGGGCTGCTCACACCCACATCACGTTCATACGCACCTGAACAGCATGGTGTTCAGGTGCTGGGTGAACAGTAACCTCACATTCAGCTGCATGCCCGTGCATATTCCTGTAATTTTTCTTTTGCAGTCTGCGACAAATGTGTCGGAACCTCTATCTGCACCTGGCATATTCATCTCCGTGAACTGCCGGATTATTCATGCTGCTACGCCCTTTCCTTTCAATCGGATTTTTGCCCCAGACTGTGTACCCGGTTTAATCTTACAGACAACATCTCCATACAACGTATGGATCTTTATCTCTCCTCCGAGCACAGCTGTTGTATACGGAATTTTCACCGTCGTATAAACATCCTGGCCTTTTCGCTCGTAACCAGATTTTTCTCCGACTTTGACTTTGATCAGCAGATCTCCATCCTTTCCATTGTACCCTTTCTGTCCTTTCCCTTTCAGACGCACAGACTGCCCGTTTGCAATGCCTGCCGGAATATGCACTTCAAAGTTCTGGCTCCTTCCGTCACTGGAAGAAAGCGTAAACCTTTTATCACAGCCAAATACCGCTTCTTCAAAGCTGATCGGTACTTCCGTCTCGATATTTTGCCCTCTTTCCTCATGTACTCCGCCAAAACCACTGCCAAATTCTCCAGTACTTCCAAATCCGCTTCTTCCGCCAAAACCTCCGGTTCCGTGGAATCCACCTTTTTTTCCAAACAATTTGTCAAGAATATCATCCATATCGGAAGAACCATCAAAATGGAACTCCTGATATCCGCTGCCCGGTTCTCCGGAAGAATACGACTGATAAAATCCTCCATTTCCAAATGGATTCCCGTACTGTGCCTGTTTCATCTTCTCCGGATCAAAACCTGCCTCCAGCGAAATCGGACCGTACTCATCATACAATTTCCGCTTCTTCGGATCTTCTAACACTTCGTAAGCTTCCGTTACTTCCTGAAAAATCTTTTCCGCATTTGGATTTCCTTTATTCATATCCGGATGATATTTTTTGGCAAGTTTTCGATATGCCTTTTTAATCGTTGCTTCGTCTGCATTTTTATCTATTCCCAAAACTTCGTAAAAATCTCTTTTTGCTGCCATAATTATCACCTCACCAATCACAAAAACAGGAACTGCTTTCTAAAATGCACTTCCTGTCATTCCATCTCAGTCAGAGCATTTTCCACTAAGACGTACTTATATCTTTGCTTCAGTTTTGTTATAGCATTGTTTTTAGCACTCGTCAAGCATGTCTGCTAACAATTTTCTTAATTTTTTCTAAATTGGTGATTCACGGCATGGTCTGAGGCTTTTGATTTTTGCAAGAGGAACGGAACACGCAGCAAAACAACGACTTATATACCATAGATTTTTAAATCAACACGTCCATCGACAACTGCAATTCCATCCGCCTGCAATAGCCTTGCCTGCGCACCTTCTCCACCAAACGCAAATTCTCCAGCTAATTCTCCCTTTGCGTTCACCACACGATAACAGGGAATCTTCTCGGATCCGGATTTTTATGCAATGCATTTCCCACGGCGCGTGCCATCTTTTTATTTCCGGCCATCTCCGCAACCTGTCCATATGTTGCCACTTTTCCGCGCGGATTTTTTAACCGCTTCATAAATCCGTCTGGTCGGACTGTCCGTAACCAGATCATAGCTTTCCGCAATCATACGCTGGATTTCCTGCTCCGGAACGGTACCATCCAGAATAATGGTATTCCAATGATCTTTATTCTGATGCCATCCCGGAATGACAGATGCATAGGTACTTCTCCAGAAATCACGCCACTGCGGATCCGCTTTCACATTTAAATTAATGTATCCTTCCCTCTCATAGGTCCATAAAAACGCCTTTTTGCTTCCCTCTACCCGCACAAGCTGCCAGTTATTATCATGAAACGGTGCCTCCTGATAGGTTTTCGGAAAAGACAATGCATATGCCAGCGCCTCTTCCCTTGTTTTCATACACTCCTCCTTACGGTTTTTCCGTCATATATCATATATTTTCTGTGTATCTGCATGTCGGAAATCCCGTACATCCCCAAAACTCTCCGAACCTTCCGTTCCTTTTTTTCAGCGGCTGCCCACACACCGGACAATTTTTTATTTCCATCCTGCGCCCGGTAGTCCCATCCAGCTCCTTTGCCAGCTTTTCAAAAACCTGCTGGTTCATGCGGCAGTCGTTTAATGCACGGTGTGCCCCGGCCGTGGAAATCCCGTAATATTGTGCCAGATCCCCCAGACGATGATGCGAAAGTTCCGGCAGACAGAGCCGTGCCAGTTTCAGTGTGTCAATGTAATCGTTGGTTAGTGTCTGACCGAAATACCGTTCACAATCACGATACAAAAATTTCATATCAAAACGATTGATATTATGTCCTGCCAGCACATCATCTCCGATAAAGCAAGAAATTGCTGCAATACGGAATCAAACATTGGTGCAAACGCCACCATATCATCCGTGATATGATTTACTGCACTTGCCGCGCTGGGAATCGGTCTGCCCGGATTCACAAGCTGACTGAACTCTTCTGTAACCACGCCGTTTTTTACTTTGACAGCCGAAATTTCAATAACCTCGTCATATTTACTCGAAGTACCGGTTGTCTCAAGATCATAGAGTACATAATCCGGCACATACTGATTAATCATTTTACCTTTTGTATTTCCTAACATCTTTTGTTCCTTTGCCTTTTTAGGATTGTTTCAGGAAAAAACGCAGACTTCCAATTCGAAGTACCGCTCCCTGGGAAGCCGCACTGTTTTCAAAGTTTCTTGCAATTGTTTCCTTTTCCACGCTTAATGTCTTTACAATGTAAAATTCCTTCTTTGCCGCCGTCGGTGCATTGTGCATAAATTGCATCACTTCCTGCAGGTTTCCAGATCCGGCATAATCCCCACCGAGCACCGTATGGACATCCTTTTCCTGAAACACATGCGGAATGACCGAATCAATCGCTTTATCGTAATCCGCATTTCCCACATCAATCCGGATGCGCGCCAGACAGCTTCCGTCCCCCGGCTGTTCCACCTGATAATCCAAAAGTTGCAACTGCCCCCACTTCTGATTCACTGCCTCCTGCCATTTTGGAAGGAACTGACCTTTCTGCGCATTCAAAACACTGACAATCATGGAAATTTTTTGTTTATTTGGAAGCTTCATAAGCATACCCAGTCCCGGAATCTTCGGAAGCTTTACCTGATCAATATTTAATTCTGTAATATCTGCCACCAGTCGAAACATTTCTTCTCCTTCATCTTTGGTTATTTTCTATGCTATCATGCTATCACTTTTTTCGTAATTTTTCCACTAAAATAACACTCACAATATTATGCTATAATTTCATTTGGCACCGCAAACCGGATTCCCCAGGAAAGTCAGATCAATACCGTTTTGATGATGATATACAGGTATGTATTTATGATAATCTTGTAATCAATATCACGGAATTGTTAAAATAAAAAGGTGCTTATTTAAGCACCTTTTTAGTGGACTAGACGGGAGTCGAACCCGTGTCCAAAAACCAATTCCCTGTCCTTCTACGAGTGTAGTTTATTCTTTGACATTCCCTCCGCCACACGAAAACAAACATCCTTGTGGTTTTAGTAGCTTCATGATACGCCCACAGGTGCAAAGCTTAGCCTGCGTCGTTTCTCACAGAGTCGAAGCCTGGATCCTAAAGTGTGAGTGCCCTAGGTCAGACTGCTGCCATTAGGCAGCGTATGCTAAATTATCTTCAGCGTTTAATTTTAATTGTGGAATTTAACGTATCCCGTACGACTCGCTTCTCCAGCTGCATGATCCCTGTCGAAACCATTACTAGCCCCTGTTATGTTTTTGCGGAGCAAAAATATAACTCTTGCCTCCCGCCTGTTTTTTGCGAAACACCTATCCAAGATTCCGCACTTTGAAATCCCGTTCGGCTTCCCGCCGCTGGTCTTTTTTGGCAATGTCCTGACGCTTATCGTAAAGCTTCTTTCCTTTTGCCAGAGCAACCTGCACTTTTACAAGACTTCCTTTGAAGTATACTTCCACTGGAACAATCGTGTATCCTTTCTGCGCGATCTTACCGACCATCTTCTGAATCTCTTTCTTGTGCATCAGAAGCTTGCGCGGCCGGAGCGGATCTTTGTTGAAAATATTTCCCTTCTCATATGCTGATATGCATACCATAGAGGATCACCTCCCCATTTTCAATATGGATAAAGGATTCCTTGATGCTGCACTTGCCCATGCGCATGGACTTTACTTCGGTTCCAGCAAGAGCGATACCGGCTTCAAAAGTCTCTTCAAGAAAATAATCGTGATAGACTTTTTTATTGTTGGCTATTAACTTCTTCGGTTGTTTCGCCATCCCGGCTCCCTCCTTTTTGTTCTGTAAACTCAGTGTATATGATTTTCCTGCAAAATGCAATAAACTGCTGCTTTTATTTTGAAAATTTTAAGAATTCCATCAATTTTCGTCAGAATCTGCAAGTGTAAAATCAATCGTCCGCATGATCCGGTCACAGTTATCCACCGTCACACGCACCTGCTGCCCCAGTTTAAACCTGCGGTTCGTTGCTTCTCCCACCAGTCATAAGTTTCTTCATAATACTGATAAAAATCATCGGTGAGGGAAGTCACACGTACCAGACCCTCCACAGTATTTTCCAGCTCCACGAAAAATCCGTACTCTGCGACTCCGGAAATAACACCGGCAAAGGTTTCTCCGATATGGTTTTCCATATACTGCACTTTTTTCAGCTTAATCGTCTCCCGCTCGGCCTCATCTGCACGCCGTTCCATCTCACTGGCATGCTTTGCAACCTCCGGCAGTATCTGCGTATAGTGGCCAATGCGCTTTTCGCCCAGACGCCCCCGCAGACTGTCCTTGATAATCCGGTGGATCTGCAGATCCGGATACCGGCGGATCGGTGAAGTAAAATGGCAGTAACAATCCGCTGCCAGACCAAAATGCCCGGTATTTTCCACCGTATAGCGTGCCTGCTTCATCGAGCGAAGGGTCAGACGGCTGATCAGCGGCTCCTCCGAAGTTCCGTCGATTTTTTCCAGCAGCTTCTGCAGTTCTTTCGGATGCACCTCATCACTTCCTATGTGGAGAGAGTACCCGAAATTATTGATAAACGTGGATAGTTTCTGTATTTTTTCCGAATCTGGCTGCTCATGCGTACGATAGACAAACGGAAGTTCTCTCCAGTAATATTCGGCTGCCACCGTCTCGTTTGCAGCAAGCATAAAATCCTCGATCAGTTTCGTTGCCACATTGCGGTCATACGGACGGATATCTACCGGATTTCCATTCTTATCCAGTATTACCTTTGTTTCCGGAAAATCAAAGTCGATGGAACCACGCTTCATACGCTTTTTGCGAAGAATTGCTGCCAGTTCTGCCATCTTTTCAAACATCGGAACCAGTGGCTCATATTCCGCCATCACCTCCGGATCATGGTCTGCCAGAATTTTTTTCACATTGGTATACGTCATACGCCGGTTCACGCAGATAACGGACTCTGTGATTGTGTGATCAATAATTTCGCCCTTAGGATTGACCGTCATGATGCAGCTGAGTGCCAGCCTCTCTTCCCCCTGGTTGAGGGAACAGATTCCGTTTGACAGGGCATGCGGCAACATCGGAATCACCCGGTCCACCAGATATACAGAAGTTCCTCTCTTCAACGCTTCCGTGTCAAGAGCACTGTGCTCCTGCACATAATTGGACACATCCGCAATATGCACACCCAGAATATAATTTTCATGATCCATGGTAAGTGACACCGCATCATCCAGATCCTTGGCATCTTCGCCATCGATGGTCACCATCTGCCAGTCGCGCAGATCCATGCGTCCTGCCATATCCGCTTCCGATACCGGCTTTGCCACATGCTCTACCTGCGTCATGACCTTCGGATCAAATTCCACCGGAAGCCCGTAAGCGCGCACAATAGAAAGGATATCCACCCCCGGATCATTGATATGCCCGAGAATCTCCACCACTTTTCCTTCCGGATTCTTTCCCTTTTTCCCGTACTGTGTGATTTCAACAACGACTTTATGACCGTTTACAGCTCCTTTCGAACGCTCCAGCGGAATAAAAATATCCGAACCAAACTTTGGATTATCCGGCACTGCAAAGCCAAAATTTTTATTCAGCTGATACGTGCACACCACCTGCTTCATGCCCCTCTCAAGCACATGCAGCACCTTTCCCTCCCTGCGGCGTCCGGTCACTGCCGGTGATACGGAGATCTCTACCGTATCCATATGCATCGCACCGTTAGTTTCGGATTCCGGAATAAAGATATCTTCCTTTTCCCCCTCCACACTGACAAATCCAAATCCTTTCGGATGTGCCTGAAACGTGCCTACGATCTTTTTCTCTTCCGATTTGCTGAACTTTCCTCTCTTGGAGCAGACGATGCGCCCCTCCATCATCAAATCATTCAGAATCTGTTCCAACTGTGGGCGCTGATCTCTTTTCACACCGAGGACGATCGCCAGTTCCTTGATTTTCATCGGGACATACATATCATCGCACATAAAGTCATATATCATTTTTTTTCCGCTGTTCATACTTTGCGTCCATACCCAGATCTTCTCCTTATATAATGAAAAAAGCTGCCGATGTAATCGACAGCTTCCGGTTTCTACCAGATTCCCAAATTCAGAACCATTGCAATGACAAGGAACAGGATCACAAAAATTCTTGTAAGCTTTACAAGCATTCCTTCCATGGAACGTCCCTTATTTTTGCCCCAGTAAGTATCTGCTGCTCCGGCGATCGCGCCAAGACCTGCAGATTTCCCCTCCTGCATTAAGATAATCACTGTAATTACAATACTCAGTATAATAAATACAATAGTTAAAATCGTATTTAAAACGGTCACGATTTCCACCTCCTAATTCTAAACTCACGACTAACTAATTATATCATAAAAGAAAAGTCTTTTCAACATTTTTTTATATTTCACAATTTTCCTTTTCATTTCCACTTGATAATATAACACAGATAATATAGAACTTACTGTATCATTAGGAGTATACCATGAAATCCTGTCGAATGTACAGATTTATTCCGATTATATTACTGTGTGTCTGTCTGTTCACTGGTGGATGTTCCCAAAACAAGGATCAGCCCTCTGCCACGCACAACCAGACCCCGGCCACAGAAGCTGCCTCCCATACGGATCACCCCCCACAGGTGCTTCCCCCGCAGGCAGACGGTCTCAAAACTTTTACAGCAGATACTGCAGCTATTGATATCTCCCACACGCAAGAAGGATATATTATGGCAAAATACACCGGTTCCAATGCCAAACCCAAACTGCAGCCGACCGGGACAGACGGCATCACATATACATACAGTCTTTACAAAGATTATAGTACCTTTCCCCTTACTTCCGGAGATGGAACCTATCAGGTCGGTGTCTACGAAAATGTTTCCGATGACCGTTACACAACGCTGCTCTCCGAGACATTTTCTGTCACACTTACAGATCCGCTGAAGCCTTATCTGTATCCGAACCAGTACGTGAACTTCACCGCCGATTCCCTCCCTGTGGCCAAGGCCGAAGAACTTGCAGACGGTGCTTCCAGCGATCTGGACATCATCAGCAGTGTATATAATTATATCATTACACATACCGCACGGACGCTTCTGCACATCAGTACCATTCTCAATCATTATATGCTTGGATTTATCATTGCCTTTCTGGTATTGCTTATCATCTGTATGATTTTATATCACACCAATCTCGGGCGCGTATTGTTCCTCGGACAGAAACTTGCCATGACGGTTGCCTCAGGACGCGTTCCAAACTGCCTGTATCTGGTTCTCTCCAGCGGACTCGACAGTAATATCGGTCTTACCTGGCACGCGAACTTGTCAATAATCCGCATATGCAGGCACTTATCGACAAATGTCACGAGAATATCCGCCACGGGGAATCATTCGACAAAGCACTGCTGCTGTCCGGCATCTTTTCCCAGATGTACGCCAGCTGGATTGTAATCGGTTCCCGGACCGGCGAAATGGAAAGCATTGTTTCCCAGCGGGAGATCAATACCGATACCGCAAGCTATCTGACGGCACTTCGTGCTGCATTGCGCCAGATCAACGGTATTATCTACACTTCTGCCGCAGAAAATATGATCGCCATGGACAGTAGCATCTTACAGCTTTATAAAGACGGACGAATCGACAAACACACCGCCATCTCGGAAGCGGTCAATCCGGAGATCATGTCCAAACGTCTGAATCTCTTATAATGTTTCACTGATCCGCAGAAGCTGGTTATACTTGGCAGTGCGCTCTCCTCTGCACGGAGCGCCTGTCTTGATCCAGCCGGCATTTACTGCCACCGCGAGATCTGCAATAAAAGAATCTTCCGTTTCTCCAGAACGATGTGAAATAATTGCCTTATAGCCGTTCTTCTGTGCCAGTTCAATCGCATCCATGGCTTCCGTAAGCGTTCCGATCTGATTGACCTTAATCAGCACAGCATTTGCCACCTTAAGATCCATTCCGCACCGGATTCGTTTCACATTCGTGACAAACAGATCATCCCCTACCAGCATCACCTGTTCTTTCATGCGCTTTGTCAATTCCTGCCAGCCTTCCCAGTCGTCTTCATCCAGACCGTCCTCAATAGAAATCAGCGGATATTCCGTGGTAAGTTCTTCATACAGCGAAATCATTTCCTGTGCACTGCGCAGGACTTCTTTTTTTTCGGTGATCTCCTGCGTTTTCACATGTGCGTCAGATGTATAAGCACCGCCCTGCGTGTCCGGACGCCGCAGATTGACATCCACCTCTGCATGCGTCTGCGCTTCTCCCGGAAAATGATACATTCCGTCTTCCTCACTGTACAGCTCGGATGCTGCCGCATCCATGGCAAATGCAACATCGCTACCCACCTTATATCCGGCTTCCTCCACGGCACGCTGCAGACATGCAAACACTTCTCCCGCACTGGAAAAATCCGGTGCAAATCCGCCTTCATCCCCCACTGCCGTCAGTTTGCCTTCTTTCTGCAAAATTTTTTTCAGAAATGATAAATTTCCGCACCCATCCGGAGTGCATCCGGAAACGACTCGGCTCCGACCGGTACAATCATAAATTCCTGAAAATCCAGGTAATTCTTTGCGTGAGCTCCGCCATTTATGACATTCATCATCGGCATCGGCCATTTTTTTGCATTCGGTCCTCCCAGATAACGGTACAACGGCATATCCAATGCTGCCGCTGCGCAGCGCGCACAGGCTAAAGAGACACCAAGTAAAGCATTGGCCCCCAGATTTCCTTTGTTGTCTGTCCCATCCAGTTCCACAAGTTTGCGGTCAATCTGTACCTGTTCCAGCACATTCATTCCCAGCAGTTCCTTGCGGATCTTTGTGTTGATGTGATCCACAACGCGCTGTACGCCAAGCCCAAAATAACGTTCCTGTCCATCCCGCAGCTCAATCGCCTCAAATCTTCCGGTACTGGCTCCGGATGGCACAGATTCCCTGCCCGTAGTCTTCTTTCCCGTTGTCTCTGTCTGCGCGGTCACTTCCACCTCAACCGTAGGATTTCCTCTTGAATCCAGAATTTCCCTTCCATGAATTTCAATAATTTTGATCATCAGACCCATTCCTGTTGTCCTCCTTTTTTCATTATTGTGTGAAAAAGAAAGAAATTTATTCAAATCCAAAGAAAAAGAAAGACCTCCCATGTTATGGGAGGTCTTTCTTAGCATAACCGACCGGTCTGTTTATAGGTTCATTTATACGTTAATTTCTGCAGTAACGCCGAGTTCCTCTTTGTGTGCATCCAGCACTGGACGAACCACATCACGCAAGAATACTTCCACCTGACGCGGTGCACGACCCACATACAGCTCCGGTTTTAAGTTTGCCTCGATCTGTTCTTTTGTCAGACCAAAAGCCGGATCTGCTGCAATCAGATCTACCAGATTGTTATCCTTACCCTCTTCCTTGACGGTCTTTCCTGCCTGCATGGACAGCTGACGGATTTTCTCGTGCAGTTCCTGACGGTTTCCACCCTCTTTTACGGCATCCATCATAATATTTTCGGTTGCATGAATGGAATCTCTGCCATAAAGTGCTTGTAAATTACCTTCGGATATACCACCAGGCCATCTACAACATTTAAGCACAGATCCAGGATACCATCGATTGCAAGGAATCCTTCCGGAACCGACAGACGCTTGTTGGCAGAATCATCAAGTGTACGTTCAAACCACTGTGTTGCAGAAGTAATGGCCGGATTCAATGCATCTACCATCACATAGCGGGAAAGAGATGCAATACGCTCACTCCGCATCGGATTACGCTTGTATGCCATCGCAGAAGATCCGATCTGGTTCTTTTCAAATGGCTCCTCTACTTCTTTTAAATGCTGCAGAAGACGGATATCGTTAGACATCTTATGCGCACTGGCAGCAATCCCTGCTAAAACATTTAAAACACGGGTATCCACTTTACGGGAATAGGTCTGTCCGGAAACCGGATAGCAGGACTTAAATCCCATTTTCTCTGCGATCATCGGATCAATCTTATCGATCGTCTCCTGATCCCCGTCAAAAAGTTCCAGGAAACTTGCCTGTGTACCGGTCGTTCCTTTCGATCCGAGCAGTTTTAACGTACTCTGTACATACTCCAGATCCTCCAGATCCATCAGAAACTCCTGTGTCCAGAGTGTTGCACGCTTTCCGACTGTTGTCGGCTGTGCCGGCTGGAAATGCGTAAATGCAAGGGTCGGCTGATCCTTATATTTTTCTGCAAAATTGGACAGCTCCGCAATCACGCTGACCAGTTTTTTATGTACGAGCTTTAATGCCTCATTCATAATGATGATGTCTGTATTATCTCCGACATAGCAGGAAGTAGCCCCCAGATGAATGATACCGGCTGCCTTCGGGCACTGCTGTCCATAAGCATACACATGGCTCATGACATCATGACGCACCAGTTTTCACGTGCGACTGCTACATCATAATTAATATCATTGACATGTTCTTTCATCTCATCAATCATATCCTGTGTGATGACCGGCTTTCCATTCTCGGAAAGTCCGAGTTCCATCTCTGTCTCAGCCAGTGCGATCCAGAGTTTTCTCCATGTGGAAAACTTCATATCCTGGGAAAAAATGTACTGCATTTCCTTGCTGGCATAACGCTCGGAAAGAGGGCTTGTATATCTGTCTGTGCTCATGTTCTTCTCCTTTTATTTGATTACATTGGTAACAACTTATCGGCTCATCTTGCGCTCAAGATCAATCTCTTTGTCATAATACTCACCGCGAATGTCCTGTTTCGGCGGTTCCATCGGGTATTTGCCCGTAAAACAGCCGGTACAGATCGGAAGTCCTTCCGCCATTTCTTTCAGACGGTCGATTCCGAGATAACCAAGGGAATCTGCTCCGATAATCTGGCGGATCTCTTCAATCGTACGGTTGTAGGCAATCAACTGCTCACGCGCCGGAATATCGGTTCCGAAATAACAAGGCCATAAAAATGGCGGAGAACTGATGCGTACATGCACCTCGGTTGCTCCTGCATCCCTTAACATGCGCACAATACGATCCGATGTCGTACCTCTTACAATCGAATCATCGATCATAATGACACGTTTCCCTGCCACTGCCTCACGCAGCACATTCAGCTTCACCTGTACGCTGGATTCCCTGCTGCTCTGCTTTGGCTTGATAAACGTACGTCCCACATAGCCGTTCTTGACAAAGGCTGTACCATACGGAATCCCGGATGCCAGAGAATAGCCAAGTGCTGCAGCATTTCCGGACTCCGGCACACCTGTCACCAGATCTGCCTCTACCGGCGAATCCTGTGCCAGAAACTTTCCGGCCTTGATCCGGCTTGCATATACACTCACCCCGTCAATATGACTGTCCGGTCTTGCAAAATAGATGTACTCAAAAATACAGCGTGCTTCCTTTTCTTTCGGAAGTGCCATGGTCATATCGGACTCAATACCTTTTTCCGGAGAAATGGTCACAACTTCTCCCGGCAGCACATCACGCACAAATGTTGCACCAATGGTGTCAAGTGCACAGGTTTCCGATGTGATAATATAAGAATTGTCACGCTTTCCGATACAAAGCGGCTTAAAGCCGTATGGGTCACGCGCCCCGATCAATTTACGCGGACTTGCCACAACCAGTGCGTAAGCTCCCTTAAGACGCTGGCACGCACGGCGCACAGCTTCTTCTGCTGACTGGGAATTCAACCGCTCCCTTGCGATATAGTAGGCAATCACCTCAGAATCAATGGTGGTCTGGAAAATTGCTCCCGTATATTCCAGCTCCTTGCGAAGCTGCGGTGCATTGATCAGATTGCCATTGTGGGCAAGTGCCAATGTACCTTTGACATAATTTAACACGAGTGGCTGGGCATTTTCGCGGGTAGAAGAACCGGCCGTTGAGTAACGTACATGTCCGACTCCGATGTCCCCCTTCATCTGCTCAAGATTTTCCGGTGCGAACACTTCATTTACAAGTCCCATTCCCTTGTAGGAAAGAACCTTGCCCTTAGGACCGCTGGTATCGCTGACTGCAATACCGCAGCTCTCCTGGCCGCGGTGCTGCAGGGCAAACAGTCCATAATATATTGTCGATGCTACATCTGCACCGTCAAAATCATACATTCCGAAGACGCCACACTCCTCATGAAGTGTATCCGCATCATAACTGTTATTCTGAATCATTGTGATCTCCTATATCTATCTTGTAAAAGGCTTACCTGTCAGAAGCTCATATGCTTCTTTGTACTTATCAACGGTCTTTGTAACAACTTCTTCCGGAAGAAGGAAATCATTGTCCGGATTTGCCTTGAGCCAGTCTCTGACATACTGCTTGTCGAAAGAAGGCTGTCCCTGTCCCGGCTTGTACCCTTCCAGTGGCCAGAATCTGGAGCTGTCCGGTGTAAGCATCTCATCACCGAGAACGACTTTACCGTTCTCGTCCAGACCGAACTCAAATTTGGTATCTGCAATGATAATTCCTTTGGAAAGTGCATACTCTGCACATTTCTTGTAGAGAGCGATGGTGCAATCCTTGATCTGTGTTGCGTAATCAAGTCCTTTTCCAGGATAAATTTTCTCCAACACATCTACAGACTGCTCGAAGGAAATATTCTCATCATGATCGCCCAGATCTGCCTTGGTACTCGGTGTATAAATCGGCTCCGGAAGCTTATCAGACTCTACCAGTCCTTCTGGAAGCTTAATGCCGCACACCGTGCCGTTTTCTTTGTAGCTTGCCCAGCCGCTTCCTGTGATATAGCCACGAACGATACACTCGATTGGGAGCATCTCAAGCTTCTTGCACATCATGCTGTTTCCGTCAAAACGCTCCTGTTGGAAAAATTCCGGCATATCCCTGACATCTACAGAAATCATATGATTCGGAACAACATCCTTTGTAAAATCAAACCAGAACTTTGACATCTGGGTCAGAATTGCGCCCTTGTCCGTAATCCTGTTCTTTAAAATGTTGTCAAATGCGGAAATACGGTCAGTAGCTACAATGATCAGGCTGTCTCCGTTATCATAGACTTCTCTTACTTTTCCTTCTTTGAATGGTTTAAATTCCTTCATTTTCGCTCTCCTTATTCTTTTATTTTTCGATTAACAAACTCTTTCCGGTCATCTCTTTCGGCTGCTCTAATCCCATAATCTGAAGCAGGGTCGGGGCAATATCTGCCAGGCATCCGCCCTCACGCAGTGTATACTTCGGATCCGCATTTACGAGAATAAACGGTACCGGATTGGTGGTATGGGCAGTATGTGGCTCACCTGTTTCGTAGTCAATCATTTTCTCTGCATTTCCATGATCTGCACAGATAAACAGAACACCATCCATATCCTTCACCGCCTGGACTGCATCTCCTACCAGTCCGTCCACACGCTCGACTGCTTGATGGCTGCCGGAATCACACCTGTATGTCCGACCATATCCGGGTTTGCAAAGTTGATAACGATCACATCATACTTGTCTGACTTAATAGCCTCAACAAGATCCATACCAACCTCCGGAGCACTCATTTCCGGCTTCAGATCATATGTTGCAACATCCTTCGGGGAATTTACCAGCAGACGTGCCTCATCAACGTTTGGCTCTTCCACTCCGCCATTAAAGAAGAATGTAACATGTGCATACTTCTCTGTCTCGGCCAGACGAAGCTGTGTCTTTCCGCACTTTGCCAGGTACTCACCGAATGTATTTACAATATGCTCTTTTTCAAATGCGATCAGCTTGTTCGGGATCGTCTCATCATAGTCCTTAAAGCAGACAAATGTTGTCTTAATGAACGGACGGTCAAATCCGGTAAACTTGTCATCACAGAATGCACGTGTCATTTCACGGGCACGGTCCGGACGGAAGTTAAAGAAGATCACGGAATCATTCTCTTTTACAACAGAGACCGGTTTTCCATTCTCTGTAATTACGGTAGGAAGTACGAACTCATCCGTTACATCCTTTGCATAGGAATCTTCCATTGCCTTTACGGCATCTTCTGCCTGAATGCCCTCCCCCTTTGTCAGGGAATCATAGGCTTTCTGTACACGATCCCAGTTATTATCACGATCCATTGCATAGTAACGTCCGGATAAAGAAGCAATCTTTCCAACACCGATCTCTTTCATCTTCTTTTCCAGTTCTTCGATAAATTCTTTTCCGGATGCAGGAGGTGTATCACGTCCGTCTAAGAATGCATGAACATATACCTTGCTCAGTCCCTGCTTCTTTGCCATCTCAAGCAGTCCGTAAAGATGTGTAATATGACTGTGCACACCACCATCGGAAAGAAGTCCCCACAGATGCAGGTCCGAATCATTTTTCTTACAATTATCCATGGCTGCAAGCAGTGCCTTATTCTCGAAAAAGTCACCGTCTTCGATTGCTTGGTAATTCTGGTCAGATCCTGGTAAATAATGCGGCCGGCACCGATATTCATATGTCCAACCTCAGAGTTACCCATCTGTCCGTCCGGAAGTCCTACTGCCAGGCCGGAAGCCTGTCCTTTTACAAAAGGACATTCCTTCATTAATCTATCCATCACCGGGGTATTTGCCAGCGCAATGGCATTTCCCTCTGTACGGTCATTCAGACCATAACCGTCAAGAACCATTAAAACAACAGGTTTTTTGCTCATAATTCATCCTCTCTTTCCATTGTAACAATCCTATACTATTGTACTTCATTATTGTTACACAAACACTTATTATATTACATAATTTGAACGGGATTGCAAGTGTTCACTGCAAATTTCCCACGATATCTATCGATTTTAAATCCAGATCCACATCATCAAAATACTGTCCATAACGCCTTCCGGACGTATAGGCATAAGGAGAAACTCCCGGTTTTTCGACATTTTTATACGGATAAAAGAATCCGTCCTCATCAATTCCCACATGATTGGAGATATCTGCCAGATAATGATAAAATGCTTTGATCTGTTTTTTTTCTGTCAGAATCGAAGTCGTAAGCGAATCCTGTATGCACGGAATCATCCGCAATTTCAGACTGCCGGAACCATCAATCTGAATCTGTGCAATCGTTGTGTAAAGTTTTCCGGTAGAAAACCAGAAATTTCCCACGCTGTATGCCACCGGCACATTTTTTATAAACTCAACGCCCTGCAGACGGTGCGGATGTCCACCAATCACGGCGTCTGCACCAGCTTTTACACAAAGGTCTGCAATCTCTGTCTGATCCTGCCCATAATGGATCTTTCCTTCTGTTCCCCAGTGAACATACGCGATCACATAATCACTGTTCTTCTTCGCACGCTTCAGTTCTTTCTTCCATACCTCTTCCTGCTGGGTCTTTAATACTCCCGGTTTCTCCTTCTGGGCTTTCTGTGTAAAATGATAAAACCTTTCGATTTCCGTTGCAGATACAATCGCAATCTTTCGTCCACCTGTGACCACATAACGCACAGCGCTTGCCTCTGTCAGATTTCTGCCACCACCACTGTACGGAATTCCCGCAGCATGCAATGCATCCAGCGTATCTAAAAATCCCTGCTCACCATAATCAAACACATGATTATTTGCCACAGAGACCATATCTATTCCCAGTGTGCGCAGGAATCCGGCATCTTTGGGATCTGCCCGAAAACAGTATGCTTTGCCAACCTGCCGCTGTCCCCGTGTTGTATAAGCAAACTCATTGTTTGCCATCGTAAAATCTGCCGAAATCAGTTCCTTTTTTACTTCATCGGAAAAATAATCCGCCATGTGATTCTTTGCCGTCTTCCCCGTACACCAATTCTCATCCAGACAGATATCCCCGACAAAATCCAGACGGATGCATGCCGGATCGGATGCTTCTTTCCAGATCACATCCTCATACGAATACGACATATACTGTTGCTGCCTGCAATACATAAGCCACAGAACATGCATACTGTTTCCGGTAAACCGATACCACAGATCCGGGTCCTGATTTCCGTTTTCCAGCTGTGTATACAGACTCTGCAGCACACCGCTCCCATACTTCGTTTCAATCCATCCCATAAAGGCTTCATCCACCGGATATTTCTGAAAAAACTTTCCGGAGCAGTCCTTAAAATCTGGTTTTCCAGATCCTGTACTTCCGGCTCGGTTTCCTGTGATTTCTCCGTGACCTGGGAGGTTTTTTCCTCATATTCAGTTTGTACTTCCTTAGTCTCTTTCAGCGGCTGTGTATTTTGGATGATGCCATGTGTCAAAGCAAAAATAAACAACAAGAGAACGACACATTCCAGACATTTTTTCTTCATGTGTAAAATTTCAAAGGCTATTCACCTGAAATTCAGATGAATAGCCCTATAACCATACAATATCAGATTCTAGTAGTTTACAATCTTACCGAAATCAGCTTTCAGGGATGCTCCGCCAACCAGACCACCATCGATGTCCGGCTTTGCGAACAGCTCTGCTGCATTTCCTGCATTTACAGATCCGCCGTACTGGATACGAACAGAATCAGCAGTAGCCTGATCATAGATTTCAGCTACACATGCACGGATTGCGCCACAGACTTCCTGTGCCTGATCGGATGTAGCAGTCTTGCCTGTTCCGATTGCCCAGATTGGCTCATAAGCGATTACCATGTTTGCAACGTCTGCTGCTGCAACGCCTGCAAGATCAGATTTGATCTGAAGTCTGATCCAGTCAAGTGTTACACCCATCTCTCTCTGCTCTAAAGTCTCTCCACAGCAAAGGATTGGAGTAAGTCCTGCCTCGATTGCCTTCTTAACCTTCTTATTTAAGAGAACATCATCCTCTTTGAAGTAGTCACGTCTCTCGGAATGTCCGATTACAACGTACTTAACACCAGCGTCTACCAGCATCTCTGCGGAGATCTCACCTGTGTATGCACCCTTCTCTTCGAAGTACATGTTCTCGGCACCAACCTGTACGTTGGTTCCTTTCACAGCCTCTACAACCGGTACGATATCGATTGCAGGTACACAGTAAACAACATCTACGCTGTCAGATACTACTAATGGCTTTAACTCTTCTACTAACTTTACAGCCTGGCTTGGAGTCATGTTCATTTTCCAGTTGCCGGCTACGATTTTCTTTCTTGCCATGATTTTTATTTCTCCTAATCTGTAAATAATTTAACTGTCTTTTATTTATCGTCTGCTGCTACTACGCCTGGCAGTTCCTTACCCTCTAAGAATTCAAGGGAAGCTCCACCACCGGTAGAAATATGGCTCATCTTATCAGCATAACCCATCTGGTTAACAGCTGCAGCGGAATCTCCACCACCGATGATTGTTGTTGCATCGGTCTCTGCAAGAGCCTTAGCTACTGCAAGTGTACCAGCTGCAAGTGTCGGGTTCTCGAATACACCCATCGGTCCGTTCCATACAACAGTCTTAGCTGTCTTAACAGCATCTGCAAACATCTCTGCGGACTTAGGTCCGATATCGCATCCCTCACGGTCTGCCGGCATAGCTGTGATATCACATACTTCTGTCTCTACAGGTCCGTCGATTGGATCCGGGAAATCCTTGATGGTAACAGCATCTACAGGAAGAAGGATCTTCTTGCCCATCTTCTCAGCCTTAGCCATCATTTCCTTACAGTAATCAAGCTTCTCATCATCGCAGAGAGAAAGTCCGATCTCATATCCCTGAGCCTTGATGAATGTGTAAGCCATACCACCACCGATGATAAGGGTATCACACTTCTCAAGCAGGTTGTTGATAACGTTGAGTTTGTCTGCTACCTTAGCACCACCGAGGATTGCTACGAATGGACGTACCGGATTCTCAACAGCATTTCCTAAGAAGGCGATCTCCTTCTCCATCAGGTAACCAACAACATTCTGTCCACCCTTTGCAGTGATGAACTTTGTAACACCGGCTACAGAAGCGTGTGCTCTGTGGGAGGAACCGAATGCATCACATACATAGATGTCTGCAAGATCAGCAAGTTCCTTAGAGAACTGCTCACCGTTCTTTGTCTCCTCAGCGCCACGAAAACGGGTATTCTGAAGTAATACAACTTCTCCCTCTTTCATTTCCTCAACAGCCTTTGTAGCTGCCTCGCCTGTTACGTTGTAATCAGATACGAAGTTTACTTTCTGTCCGAGAAGCTCCTCAAGTCTCTTGGCAACCGGTGCAAGGGACTCTCCTTCGTTTGGTCCGTTCTTTACTTTTCCAAGATGGGAGCAAAGGATTACCTTTCCACCATCGTTTAATAACTTCTTAATTGTAGGAAGAGCAGCTTTGATACGGGTATCATCTGTGATCTCGCCAGCTTTCAGTGGTACATTGAAGTCACATCTTACAAGGACTCTCTTGCCCTTTGCGTTGATATCATCAACTGTTTTCTTATTTAATGCCATGTTTTTATTCTCCGTTCTGCCTTTTCGGCAATTTTAAACCCGAAGAAAAGGAAATGACTTTCCAACCGATTGTTTCATACTCCGCAGCTGCATGAAACAGCGGAACCCTTTCCTTTTCTTCTTATTTGTCATAATGAAAAAAGGTCCGGCCCTACAGGCCGGACCCTTTCACATAAACTAAGATAGATTATGCTAACTCAGAGAAGTACTTGATTGTACGAACCATCTGAGATGTGTAGCTGTTCTCGTTATCATACCAAGAAACAACCTGAACCTCATACAGATCATCACCGATTGGGTTAACCATTGTCTGAGTAGCATCGAATAAAGAACCGAATCTCATACCAACGATATCAGAAGATACGATCTCGTCCTCATTGTATCCGAAGGACTCATTAGCTGCTGCCTTCATAGCTGCGTTGATATCTTCCTTAGTAACGCCAGCCTTCTTAACAACTGCTGTAAGAATTGTAGTAGATCCTGTAGGGGTTGGTACACGCTGTGCAGATCCGATTAACTTTCCGTTCAGTTCTGGGATTACAAGACCGATAGCCTTTGCAGCACCTGTGCTGTTTGGAACGATATTAACTGCAGCTGCACGGGATCTTCTTAAATCACCCTTACGCTGTGGTCCATCAAGAGTCATCTGATCACCAGTGTAAGCATGGATTGTTACCATGATACCAGACTGGATTGGAGCAAACTTGTTAAGAGCATCTGCCATTGGAGCTAAGCAGTTTGTTGTACAAGAAGCTGCAGAAATGATTGTGTCAGTTGCCTTTAATGTCTCGTGGTTTGTATTGTAAACGATTGTAGGAAGGTCGTTTCCTGCTGGTGCAGAGATAACTACCTTACGAGCTCCGGCATTGATATGAGCCTGAGCCTTCTCCTTGCTTGTATAGAATCCAGAGCACTCTAATACAACGTCAACCTTTAACTCACCCCATGGGCAATTGTTTGCATCTGGGAAAGCGTAGATCTTGATTTCCTTACCACATACTGTGATAGAATCATCGCTTGCAGAAACTTCATCTGCATGCTCGTACTTACCCTGTGAGCTATCATACTTTAATAAGTGTGCTAACATCTTTGGGCTTGTTAAGTCGTTGATTGCTACTACTTCGTATCCTTCTGCTCCGAACATCTGTCTGAAAGCAAGACGACCGATACGGCCGAATCCGTTGATTGCTACTCTTACTGCCATTCTTAATTCCTCCTAGAATTGTAAATAAATAGTCTCATGGGACTTGCGTCCCAAGCTTCCTTTATTTTACCCAATTATTTCCGAAAGTTCAAGTCTTTTCTCCGTCTTTGTTAATTTTTTCACTAAAGGTATCTATTTCCCCTGAAATATAGTATAATCTTACGAAAAGACTTTTTCCAAAACCAACCACACAGAAAAAAGGAGGCTCTTATGCTTTGGGATACACATATGCACACGCATCACAGCGGAGACAGTGACGCATTGATGCCTGACATGATCCAGGCCGCTGTACGGCAGAACCTGGATGGCATCTGTTTTACCGATCATTTTGATTATGATTACCCGGATGATCCCAATCTGTTTCTTCTGGATTTTGATTCCTATATAAAAGAAGTCCGCAGTTTTCAGGACACCTGCCGTGACCGTCTTTCCATTCGTCTTGGAATCGAAGTCGGTCTGCAGCCCCACATCACGGAAATCAACCGCAAAGCAGTGACCGGACATCCGTTTGATTTTGTCATCGGTTCCTCCCACGTTGTTCACGGAATCGATCCCTATTACCCGAAATACTATGAAGGACGCTCCGAAAAAACTGCTTACCGCGAGTACTTCGAATCCATTCTGGAAAACCTGAACACCTATTCCGACTTCGATGTATACGGTCATCTCGATTATGTTGTCCGCTACGGTCCGGACCGCAACCGTTTCTATACATATGAGGCCTATGCCGATATCATTGATGAGATTCTGCGTAAACTCATTTCCATGGGAAAAGGGATCGAAGTCAACACGGCAGGATTCAAATACGGGCTGGGACATCCAAACCCGACCGAAGCTGTTCTTTTACGCTATCACGAACTCGGGGGAGAGATTCTGACACTCGGAGCCGATGCCCATGCGCCGGAGCACGTTGCATATGCGTTTGACCGTCTCCCTCAGATTCTGCGGCATGCAGGCTTCCGGTACTTTACAGTCTTTACCGGCAGAAAGCCGGACTTCCTTCCGCTTCCGGAATAGCGAAAATAAAGGATTAATTCCAAAAATTTCAAAATAGGTATTGCAAAATCCGGATAACACGGTATAATGTAAGTATTGAATGGTGTTATTTAAATATAGCATGCACGTACGCAAATGAGTATGTAGTTCAATTTTATTAAACAATTATCTAATTAACTACTCAGTTACTCAATTTCCTTTAAGTAACTAAGAAGGAGCAGGTTTCCTCGCCTGCTCCTTTCTTTGTTTTTCGGGCTTCTTCCCCGAGTCTTATATACCTGCTGTCTTTTCGCTGTTACTCTCAGACCTCTTTTTTATGAAAGTAAGAACGGCAAGCAGAAGCACAAGGCTGATGCCCAGTGCTACCCACCAGATCTGTACCAGTCCTGCAATGATATAGCCAATGATACATACCACAGCAACAACCGCTGCATACTGCATCTGCGTTGTCACATGGTTGATATGGTTACTCTGCGCGCCGGCCGAAGACATAACCGTTGTATCCGAAATCGGTGAAATATGATCTCCGCAGACGGCACCTGCCAGCACTGCGGAAACCGCAATGATCATCATTTCCAGATGATCTGCCCCCGGAAACATGGCGATTGCAATCGGAACAAGAATCGCAAATGTTCCCCAGCTTGTTCCGGTAGAAAACGCAAGGAACACTGCAACAACAAACAAAACAGCCGGAAGGAACAGGCTTGCAGAAGCACTCGTTCCAACGATGGATTCCACAAATGTACCAATCTGCAGAGCATCTCCCATCCCCTTTAAAGTCCAGGCAAATATCAGTATTCCGATCGCCGGGATCATCAGCTTAAAGCCTTCCACAAAACTCTCCATGAATCCTTTAAACGTAACCACCTTTCGCGGAAGATACAAAAACAGCATGACAAAGACCGTGACCATGGTTGCAAAAATCAGGCTGGTCTCCGCATCACATCCTGCAAATGCACTGACCACATCGGTCGCACCGCCCAGAAATCCGGTATAGATCATGGCACCAATTGCAGAACCAATCAGAACAATCACCGGAAGAAGCAGATCAATCACTTTTCCGTTGGAAGAAATATCTTCTTTCTTAACCTTTTCAAACTCTTCCCCGCCGCTGGTAAACAGATCTCCTTTTGCAGCATTCTCCTCATGTTTTTTCATGAGTCCGAAATCAAAACCTGCAATAATCACAAAAAATACCATGACAAGCGTCAGAATCGCATAGAGATTGTACGGAATTGTTCGCAGAAACAGCTGAAATCCCGTAATCCCGGCATCTTTCGGAACATACGAATTGACGGCTGCCGCCCAGCTGGAAATCGGCGCAATGATGCAGACCGGCGCAGCGGTCGCATCAATGATATATGCCAGTTTTGCGCGGGATACTTTGTAGCGGTCAGTTACCGGACGCATCACAGATCCGACGGTCAGGCAATTGAAATAATCATCCACAAAAATCAGTATTCCAAGTCCTGTGGTTGCCAGCATTGCGCTCTTCTTGGACTTGATCTTGCTGCCGGCCCATCTTCCATAAGCAGCTGAACCTCCTGATTTAGACATCAGTACAATAATCATTCCAAGCAGCACATCAAAATCAGAATATTCAGATTCATGCTGTCTTTCATAATCGAAAACAGGGCATTGAATGCATTCCACGGATGAAATCCGGTATATAACAGTGCTCCGACCGCCACTCCGATAAACAGGGAACTGTATACTTCCTTGGTAACAAGTGCCAGTATGATTGCCAGAAGAGGCGGCACCAGTGACCACCATGTTCCGATAAAAATCGATGTATCCATTTTCCAGATTATTCCTCTCTTATGCCTTTATTTTATATAACTATTTTAACTTGAACTGCTGCACCAGATCATTCAGAGAATCAGACTCTGCAGAAAGCTCCTGACTGGTTGCGGAAGATTCCTCTGCGATTGCCGCGTTGCTCTGTACAACCTCGGAAATCTGGTTTACACCGGACTCTGCCTGCTTGATCTGCTCTGCCTGTGTCTCGGAAAGCTGTGCCAGTTCCTGGGATTTCTTTGCCACTTCATTGATTCCCTCTACAAGAGAAATAATCGTCTGGGAAGTCACATCAACTGCCTGATTGCCGTTTTCGATTTCCTGAATAGACAGCTCACGGGTATTGACTGCAGACTGTGCACTCTCATCCGCAAGTTTTCCGATCTGGGATGCAACTACGGCAAAGCCCTTGCCGGCTTCTCCTGCACGTGCAGCCTCAATGGATGCGTTCAGTGCAAGCAGGTTCGTCTGCTCCGCGATCTCCTCGATCTGTCCGATGATTGTCTCAATCTGCTTGGACATATGGCTGATTCTCTTCATTGCTTCGGTAACTGCATTCATTTCCTTCTGTGTCTTATCTGCTTCCTGTGCATATTTTACAGATAATTCGTAAGAAGCCTGTGCACTCTCATGTGTGTGCTCAACCCCTTCTGTGATATTGGCAAAGGATGCCAGAAGTTCTTCCACTGCACCTGCCTGATCTGTAGATCCCTCTGCCAGTGTCTGTGATCCCTCTGCCAGATTGGTAGAACCTGCAGATACCTGGGAAGCAGCCTCCTCAATCCGGTGCATCGTCTCATTCATATCGGTGTTCATGACATGGATTGCATCATTCATTGCCGCAAACTCACCCATATATTTCTCCGGGATTTTGGATACACCGGTATAATCGTTGTGAGCCATCAGATCCATACGGTGGTTGACATCCTGAATAACGGCGGCCAGATTCTTTGCCATCTCGCGCGCAACAATTACCATCTCAGAAATTTCATCCTCTGATGTCATCTCCGGGAATTCACTGGAGAGATCCCCCTTTGCAAATGTATCAAAACGAGCACCCAGCTGATCCAAAGGATCAACAATATTCTGTGCAAGCACTCTGCCGATCCGGCGGGCTGCAAAAATTGCAAGTGCAATAACCGCAATAATTGCAATAAGTGTGATCAATTCTACCATTGTAAGAATTTTCTCTAACTTATCTCCATGCTCGGTATTTGCATCCATCAGTTTCACCATATCCTGATAAATCTCCTCATAGATCGGTGCCACCTGATCCTGTGCCATCTGCTGTGCTTCATGGCGCGCATCAATATCCTGTGTATTCTTTCCTTTTTCCAGTACAGCATCACAGGTGTCAAAATAATCGTTCAGTTTTTCTGTGATACTATTATAAATTTTCTCCTCATCCGCAGATGAAACCGTATTTTTTACCTCTTTGGTATACTGCTGACAGGATTCCTTCTTCTTCTCATAATTTTCTGCGCAGCTGTTCACAAGGTTTTCATCCTGATATCCGATCGCAGCACGCAGATAACTTCTCGTATCGGCAAACGTAATCATCATCTTGCCGATATCCCCCTGTGAAAAACCGTAATTTTTCAATGCATAATTATAGCGGTTGCTGACAATAATTCCGGAAACGGCTCCCACAACACCGGAAATGCTGACAATCAGGGCCACCATCACAATTGCAGAAGAAATTCGTTCTTTTAATCTCTTCTTAATTTAACTTTTCAATCAACTTTTGTATCATATAAGTTTCCTCCTCAAACGGGTTCTCATTTGTTTAGATATTTTTTCAGAATTTCTTCCGTCATCTCAAACGGATAGTTCTTTAACTTGGCAGGATTCTGCAACAGTTTCTGCACATCCTCCTCCCACAGTTCCTCCGGGATCTGTGGTTTGCCCAGCAGCTTGTCCAGATAGGCGATAAATTCAGCCCGGTTCTCAAACCCAAGCAGCTCAAGCACCTCTGCCACCCGCTTCTGATTATTGTAAAAACGCAAAAATCCCGGCAGGAAAAATCCGACTGCCTTTCCATGCGGAATGCCAAGCTCATATGTAACCGGATAACTTAATCCGTGCGGAATACTGGTACCGGTATGTGCAATCGCCATACCTGCCACAACCGATGCATGCATGAATGTTTCGTATCCTTCATCCGGAATCTTAATCTCGGAAGAAAGCAGGTATTCCTTTGCACTGCCCCAGATCCGAAGACCTTCCGCTGAATATATCCGGTTATATGCATTCGCATTTGTATTCAGATATGACTCAATCAGATGTGCCAGCGCATCCACACAGGTGCTGACCATATTCTCATAAGAAGAAGTCTTTAAATATCCGGCATCCACAAATGCCAGATCCGCAAACCATTTGTGTGCGATTGACTGCTTGGTATGTAAGTCGTGCCGTGTCAGAATCGCATAAGGCGTCACTTCCGATCCCGTACCGGATGTGGTCGGGACTGCTGCAACCGGATAGCCCTGCATCGGCTCCGGATGATAAAGACGCCCCTCTGCATGATCGATTGCCGATGGATTCGCTGCCAGAAGCGAAATCGCCTTGGACGCATCCATCGGAGAACCGCCTCCCACAGCCACAAAGAAATCCACCTGTTCTTTTACCGCAATGCCCGCTGCCACAGCCACGGTCTCCACAGAAGGATTCTCTTCGATCTCATCAAAAATCACATAGGTCTGCCCGTTTGCCTGCAATGCCTGTTCAACTGCTGCAAGCGAACCATTGATGCGGCTGGAATGTTTTCCCGTCACAATCATGGCTCTGCTTCCTAATGCTTTTAACTCTGCACCGTTTTCCGAAACACAACCGCTGCCAAAAAATACCTTCGTCGGCATATACAATCTCATGTTTCTTCTCCTTTATGCTTTGCACATCTCTGTAACAACTTCATTGATCACCTTTCCGTCTGCCTTTCCTTTCAGCTCCGGCATAATCGTCTTCATGATCTGTCCCTTGTTCTTCGTTGCAATCACATCTGCAAACTTTTCCTTAACAATCGCAGTCACTTCCTCTTTCGAAAGCATCTTCGGTGCATATTCTTTCATAATGTCATAACGTTTTCTGTACTCCTCCAGCAAATCGGTACGGTCTGCCGGGCAGGAATCGATCTGTTCCTGAACGGTCTTTAATTCCTTCATGATTGTGGCATTGACCATATCCTCCGGAATGTCATCTCTGCATCCGGCATCAATGGCATTTTTCTTCACTGCCGAAACCAGAGACGAAATTGCATCCTTCCGTTCCTTGTCGCGCGCTTTCATCGCTGCCATCATATCTTTGCGTAGCTGTTCCATCTGCATAATTTCCTAACCTCCATGTCTATAAAATTCAGATAACTACATTATACTACGCTTCGGGCTGATAGCAAAGAATAACCTTACATTTTTTAATTATATTTATGAATTTCTTTCTGAAACTCCCGAATATCCTTTGCAATTTCACCACTGAGCAGGAGCATACAGATCAGATTCGGGATTGCCATCAGCGCATTGGCAATATCCGAGAAACTCCATACCAGATTCAGTGTCTGTGTACATCCGAAATACACAACAAAGGAAAAAACAAGGCGGTATACCATATTAAACCGGTGCGTTCCCAGCAGATATTCAAATGCTTTTTCCCCGTGATACTCCCAGCCGAGTATTGTAGAAAACGCAAACAATGTAATCCCGATTGTCACAAGCCAGCCCCCGGCTGATCCCAGAACCGTCTCAAATGCTGCAATTGTAACATCCGAACCGGTCAGCATATTCCCGGCAGCATCGGTCATGCCAAGGACACCGGAAGAGGCAATCGCAAGTCCCGTAATCGTACAGACAACAATCGTATCCCAGAAGGTTCCCGTCATATTGATATATCCCTGACGCACCGGGTTATCCGTCGTTGCAGCCGCTGCCGTAATTGCCGCAGATCCCATACCGCTTCGTTGGAAAATACACCTCTGGCCACACCATAACGCATTGCATTCATCATGGAAGCGACAATCGTTCCGCACAGACCGCCGCCTACCGCTTTTACCGAAAATGCCATCTGAAAAATCATCAAAATGCCTGCCGGCAGATTCGAAATATTTCCGATAATGACAATAACTCCACAGATCACATAAAAAATCGCCATCAACGGAACGACCACCGAAGAAACCTTTGAAATGGATTTGATACCGCCGACAATGATCAGCAGGGCAAGCACCGTAATCACAATTCCGGTCAGATGGGTCGGCACATGAAATGTCGTATGTAATGCACCGGAAATCGAATTTCCCTGTGTCATATTGCCGATTCCAAACGAAGCAATCACAGCAAAGAGTGCAAATAACCACGCAAGAACCGCTCCAAATCTTTTATTCTTCAGTGCCTTTTTCATCGTGTACATCGGGCCGCCGCTCATCTCCCCTTTGGCATTGATCTCACGGTATTTGATCGCCAGCATACATTCACTGAACTTCGACGTCAGACCAAATGCAGCAGAGATCCACATCCAGACCAAAGCTCCCGGGCCACCGGAAACCATCGCCGTCGCAACCCCCACAATGTTGCCCGTTCCGATTGTGGCGGCAAGTGCTGTGGTCAGTGCCGAAAACGGAGACACATCGCCCTCGCCATGGCTTTTCGTCCGCGCCTCTTTGCTTAACGTACTTTTGAGTGCATAACCGAGATTTCTCCATGTCAGAAACCGCGTGCGGATCGTAAGGAAAATTCCGGTCCCCACAAGCAGAATCAGCATGACCGGTCCCCAGACAAAATCGTCAATTGCTGTAATCACATCATTTAACTTTTCCATAACCTCATCCCTCCTGTTTTCAAATAAAAAGGGCAGTGTCTGAACAACATCGCCCTTTGTTTTTTATATCCTATGAAATTTGTCTTTATATTATACTTCCGAAAGGAATCTGTCAACTGGTTTATGCAGCAACATCCACTTCGTCATCCTTCTGACGCAGAATCCTTGCCGTTTCCATCCCATTCTTTCCCGGCATCTGGATATCCAAAAAGAGCATATCCGGCTTACAACCACTTGCAATCAGTTCATCACCCGATAAATATGTTTCTATCACTGCATCCGGTAATAATTTCTTTATTTTTCTTCTAATATCAAGCCTATAGATTTTTCATCATCGCAGATTGCAATTTGCATCCTGACAATAGTATTCTCAAAAATATATTCTCCCCGAAAATGCCACATGCGGTAATTCATAAAAAATACTGTCCCCCGGACAGATCGGACGATACAGAGGATCTGCCACAATGATCCCTGCACTTTTAAGTGCCTCTTCCATTGCTTCCTCTCCAAGCACCATTTTATCTTTTTCACCGAGCAAATCCGCACATTCCTTTAACGGACACAGTACGCGGGCGGCACGACCATATCTTTTTTCAATCCCTGCTGCTAATGATCCCATAGTGACAGGTTCTCCGACCAGCGTGATATCTGCCTCCTGCTGCATGCGGTTCTGCAAATATACAACCGCCGGCTCTGCCTGCCGTGTGGCTGCACGCTCCAGTGCATTTGAAATATCTTCTGCCAGCCACTCGTTTGGTGTTCCGATCACATATGGTATTTTGTACTTCTCCCAGAGTATCTTTGCCACACGGAGTCCTACTGCCGAGACAACCAGATTAACGTCTGCCTCCGCTGATCTTTGCAACGTTTTCAAATCATCGCCCATCGCCCACACAGACATAACCTGCCATCCGTATTTCTGCAGATTCTCTTTTAAGGTTTCTACATTTTTCTGTGGTCCGAAATCAAGTGGTGTCACACCTAACAGATTTACCGTGCGCGAAGAGGGATCTCTATTCTCCTGCCTGTCCGTTTCTCTGACAAACCGCTTTGCGATTTCTTCGAGTGCAATGCCCGCTCCATACACATAATCATTCATCCCGTTCGTCGGCACGGAAAATGCCGGAATTCCGGTTTCTGTCTCAATCACACGCGCAATTGCAGGAAAATCCGTACCATTCATAAATGGAATAGGCGAACCTGCCAGCGCGATAAATTTGGGATGCAGTTCACGGGCTGCATACTCGATATCATCAATAAATTTTCTGTCATTTCCCATGATCGCGTCAATTTCTGTAAGTCCCGAGATAAAAATAAGACTGTCCTGATCGTACCAGCGGATTTCATCATGCGTATTGTAAGTAGAGTTGCATCCGGAAGGATCATGCATAACTGTCATTCCGCCAAGTTCATACAGTGCAGAACAGACTCCTGACACATCGGCCGTATAAACCGGTATCATTCGATAAGATTGTCTCATAGACAGCACTCACACCCCCATCCTTTTTGTACAACAAGTTTTTCTGTATCCTTTTCATTGAGATATGCATCCATCATCAGCTCTGCGGTTCTTCGAATACCGTCAAATCCATACAGACCTTCTCCCTGTACCAGATTGACAAAGTGACGACTTCGGCCAAAATAGGCCGCTTTCTGTCCGATTGCCAGCACTTCCCCGCTTGCACCTCTTGGCAGTACACGCATCTTCACCTGAATCGTTGCGATCAGCTCAAGTTCCGGTGCATGCTCCTGCAGCCAGAAAAAATCTGCTTTTTCTTCCGGACTGATACTGTCCAGATAAACAGCTTTCACATAAAAGCCATGTGTCAGAAGCAGTTTTGCCAGTCCAAGTGGTCTTGGATGATACAGATAATCCAGAGTGACCGGCATATCCCCGATCAGATTTTTTGCTTTTGCCAGAGCCTCCTCACAGGACTCCTGCTCGCGGGCCAGCTCATCTTCTGTCAGTTCCGGCAGTCCGAGTGCATCGGTCAGCTGCTTTAACTGCTTTCTGATCTCATCATAGTCAAAACTGCCGGGCAGATACAGAGATTTTCGTCCCAGGCGGCCTGCCTGTGCCTCCATCCCGTATTTTCCAGCCGGATAGCAGTCGATAAACAGGCATCCCCTGCTCATATCCAACAGTTCCTGCCAGGTTTTACATCCGGGCAGTTCCAGCACCTTATAATCATATCGTTTTAACAGACGCTTAATATCACTGTTCTCATCCAGAACAAAATCACTGCCAAAGACAGATACTGTTTTAGCGTCCGGCTCACAGCCCAAAAGAGGATCATACATTGCTTTCCGCAGCTTCTGGTCCGGTGTCAGTCCATGTTTTTGCATAATCGGGTCCATATAACAGCGGATAAAGCAGATGTCAGGAAAACGATGCTCCAGTTCCCTGTAAATATAGTTCAGATTACTTCCCACAAAATGATGCAGACAAACGGTAAAAAGCAGAACCGCCTCAGGATGGTCCTTCCGTTTATTCAATACATCCGTCACACCCTCGATGGTAATATCCTCCAGATTGCCGTTCAGCAGATTCTGCTCCTCCACAAGAACAAAAGAAAAACGGTCTGCTGCATTCATTTCTGCCGCAGTCAGTACAACACCACGCATACAGTTATCCGCACAGACATAGATCTGGATAGATTCCGGAACCTGCATTCCCGTATGCACAATATTCCAGTTGCCATGCACCGGCGAATTATACTCCAGTGCCGAAACAAATGGTGTTGGAAATGAGGCATCTTTTATTTTTACCACAGCATCTTTCGAATCAACAGTTTCCCCCACACGACGTAACATTACGCTTCCTCCTGTATATATCCAGACCTTACCTTATCGCTTTTCGCTTCCAGAATGCCACCGCATATGCGATACATCTGCATGGCAAGCGCACGGTATTCGTCTGCCATTTCACCTGTTGGATAACACTCCATCAATGTTTTTTTCTGCTCCTCTGCCAGTGCCACCTGCCCGCTGTGTGATAGTGTACCAATAACAGCTGTGTGAAAATCGTCTGCCAGTTCTGCCACTTTTTCCTCTTCCCGCGGGACATCCCTGCGATTTAAAATGAGTCCGCCAAGCCCGGCATATCCACGGTTTTTAAAATTTTCCACTGCCATGCAATATTTGCAGCTGCATGAATTGCCATATTTTCCCCGGAGGTAATAATAAATATTTTGTCCGCATAACCGCCCCGCATCGGCATGGAAAATCCACCGCATACCACATCTCCGAGTACATCATATAAAACCACATCCGGTTTGTATACATCATATGCGCCAAGCTCTTTTAACTTTTCCAGTGCGTGATGATACCACGGCCGGCACAGCCAAGTCCCGGTGTCGGTCCACCGGCCTCCACACAGATAACACCGTTATACCCAATGCGTATCATATCCTCCAGCTGCAACGCCTGCTTTTTCTCATTATATAAGTCGAGCACGGCCGGCACAGCCTCTCCATGACGGAGCAATATGGTAGAATCTGCTTTCGGATCGCATCCGATCTGCATCACCTTAAGCCCCATTTCTGCCAATGCAGCCGCTACATTTGAAACGGTAGTGGATTTTCCGATTCCGCCTTTTCCATATACTGCTATCCTGATCAATCCTGTGTTCCCCCTTCTGCCGGAGTAATGACATTCGAATATGCAGTCTTTGCGAATACACCTTTTAAATGTCCGATTTTTCCGGAAAGTGCACTGATCGTGTCCTGTGGTGCATCAATGACAATGCTTATGATGCTGATTCCTTTTGCGCGGTATGGTATGCCCATTCTGCCTACAATGTACTGACGTGCTTCATGAAGAAGGATATTTAATTCTTCAATGGCATCCTCCTGTTCTACAATAATTGAAATAACTGCCACTCTGGTTTCCATGCCCTGACTCCTCCTGTTAACAGATTCTTGGTAAAAGCTCTCCCCCCGGCTGTGGAAGCAGTGCCTGTGTGCCGATTTCCGTCTCCATTATAACTCTTCCCGGTTCCTCTGCGATCACTTCACCAATAATAGCTGCATCTGCGGAATATGGACATTTTTTCAATGTTTCTACAATGCCCTCTGCCTCTTCCTTTGGTGCCATGATGACAAGTCTTCCTTCACATGCCAGATATAAAGGCTCAAGTCCAAGCATCCCGCAGACTCCTTTTACTTCCGGCCGTACCGGAACAGCCTCTGCATTTAAACGGATGCCTACGCTGCTCTGACCTGCGATCTCATACAGGACTGTTCCGACGCCGCCTCTGGTCGCATCACGTATCACATGCAGGTTGTGTGTGGTATCCATGACTGCCTTTACGGTCTTCCACAAAGGTGCACAGTCACTGGTCACATCCGCATCGATGCCAAAATCTTCCCGCTCTAACAGGATCGTACATCCGTGCCGTCCGATATCACCGGTTACGATGATTGCATCTCCGGGCTTTGCCAGTTCTCCGCCGACGGTCACTCCTTCTTCGATCTCCCCCATTCCGGTCGTGGTGATAAAAATTCCATCCACCTGTCCTTTTCCGGCAACCTTTGTATCTCCCGATACAATATGTACTCCGGCCTCTTTTGCTGTTTTTTCCATGGCAGCTGCGATTTCTTCGAGTTTTTCCATTGGAAATCCCTCTTCAATTACAAAAGCGCAGGTAAGATAAAGCGGTTTTGCACCCATACAGGCAAGATCATTTACCGTTCCGCAGATAGACAGTTTGCCGATATTTCCCCCCGGAAAAAATGCCGGAGATACAATAAACCCATCTGTAGATACTGCCATTCTTCCTGCCGGCGGAACTAATACCGCTGCATCATCTGCCGTCAGATCATTGTTTACAAAATGTGCCTTAAACACCTGATCAATCAATTCGGATGTCTGCTTTCCACCGGCACCATGTGCCATCGTTACTGTTTTATTTTCCATGATGTTTTTTCCTTCTTTCTTATGAATACTGATAATATGCAGAGCAGGCTCCCTCACCGGACACCATGCAGGCGCCGATCGGATGCTGCGGTGTACAGCCTTTTCCGAATACTTTACAATCGGATGGTTTGCATTTCCCCTGAAGTACATCGCCACAGCGGCAGGCCGGATTTGGTTTTCCTTCAATTTTCGGCATCTGATATTTGAGACGTGCATCGAACTCCTGCCACTCCTGTCTTAATTTCATGCCGGATTTCGGAATAACACCCAGCCCTCTCCATTCGCAGTCACAGGCTTCCATCATCTCATCGACAAGCAGCTGTGCCTCCCTGCTTCCATCCTGTGTCACCACTCGCGGATAGCAGTTTACAAAAAATGGCTTTCCTTCCTGGAATTTTACCAGCGCAACCGCCAGTGCTGTCATCAGTTCTTTTGCCGTAAATCCTGCCACAACACCGCTGACCCCTTCTTCGGTCAGAGCTTCGCAAAGACGTGTTCCCGTAATGGCATTGACATGTCCCGGATATAAAAATACATCTGCACTGTCCTTTAATGCCTCATACGCCTGAGGCATGGTTTTGTTTGCCACCAATATAGAGTAATTATCCAGTCCATCTTCTCTTGCCGCCTTTACGGAAAGACATCCTGCCGGTGTCGTTGTCTCAAATCCGACCGACAGAAATGTCACCTGCTCATCCAGATGTTCTCCGGCATATTTTTCGGCATCTGCCGGAGAATACACAACATGGATTTTCGCTCCCTGTTCTCTGGCTCCCGCAAGGCTCATATTGGTTCCCGGCACTCGCACCAGATCACCAAATGTACAGATTGTAACTCCTTTTTCCAATGCCAGATAAATAGCTTCATCTATAAAACTAACCGGTGTTACACATACCGGACATCCCGGTCCGGAAATCAATTCTACCTGTTTTGGCAGCAGTTTACGGATTCCCAGCCGGAAAATCTCATGTGTGTGCGTACCGCACACTTCCATGATCCGCACATCCGGGCCATCATAATTTTCAATGATCTCTCTGGCTGTTTTCATTATAAAAATTCCTCCATGAGCTGCTCGGTTTCACTGTCGTCCTCATCGGTGATTTTTGCAATTGCTACACCTGCATGCACCATAACATAATCTCCCGGCTCCAGATCTTCCAGAAGCTGGGAAGAAACCTCTCTTTTGGCACCGCTGCATCAATGACCGCCGTGCCATTACTGATTTTTACTACCTTAGCTGATAAACCTACACACATCTTTTTATCCTCCTATTTCTGTAATTGATACATCCCATATGCTGCCTGTCCGATTGCAATTCCTCCGTCATTCGGCGGAATCATACGGTGCCGCAGCACTTCGAATCCTTCCTGTAACAGTCGTTCTTCTGTCAGACGCAGCAGTAACCGGTTTTGGAATACGCCACCGCTTAAGGCAACTTTATCCCTGCCACTGCTTTCTTTTGCTTTGATACAGGCAGCTGTAATCATTTCTGCCAGTACCTGATGAAACCGATATGCCAGCATCCCGGTGTCTTCGCCCCGCATTTTTGCTTCTGTAATCTGCTGCACCAACATCTGTGTATTTAAAACGAAACGCTCTTTTGTTTCATGCAGCAGTATATCCTTATTTTCCTTTTGCTCCTGTGAGATATTTGAGAGGTTCTGCTGCTCGTATGCCTCTGCTGCAAACTGCAATGCCGTCGATGCTTCCCCTTCAAATCCTGACCTGCGCCTGATCCCGAGTATCGCACTGACGGCATCAAAAAGCCGTCCTGCACTGGTTGAAGCCACCGCATTGATCTTCCGGTCTGCCATGGTGAACTGTACCCTGCTTTCCTGTTCGCTGCAAAGACCCAGTGTTTCCATGATCTCCCATGCCCTTTTGCGATCTTTCGTATATCCGTAAATCATAGAGACCGCAATACGCCAGCCTCTTTGCAGAAGCATCGCCCCCCATCTGTAAAAACGGGGTAATACTTCCGAATCTTGTAAAATTCCCATAATCCGCCAGCAGGATCTCTCCGCCCCAGATCGTGCCATCCGTTCCATATCCGGTTCCGTCAAAAGCGACTCCGATGACCGGATCATGACAGTCATTTTCTGTCATACACGATAATATGTGTGCATAATGATGCTGCACTCTTATCACCGGATATCCAAGTTCCTCCGCTACAACCGTAGAATTGTATTTTGGGTGCAGATCACAGACCACAGCCTGTGGCTTTACTTCCAGCAATGTCTGAAACCGGTGTATTGTCTCCTGCAATGCCTTTACCGTTCTTAAGTCCTCCAGATCTCCCACATATGGTGACGGATAAAACCTGTTGTCCACACCTATGCAAAAGGTATTTTTCAATTCCCCGCCAACCGCGAGCACCTGTCCTTTCCAGTCTGCTTTTGTCATAAACGGCAGCGGTGCATAGCCTCTGGAACGCCGGATCATGTACGGTTCATTTCTGTAAAAATCCATCACCGTATCATCTGCCCGTATCCTGATTTTGCGGTTATGTGACAGCATCGCATCACACAAGTGGATAATTCGGCAACAGCTTCCTCATCCTCACGACAGATCGGTGCACCGGAAGTATTTCCACTGGTCATCACCAGAAGATCCGGCATCTCGATACCATCATCATACTGAAAAATCAATAACTGCACCGGTGCATATGGAAGCATCACACCAACTTTTGGATTGTTCGGTGCCACCGAAGATGCCAGCCCGCCATCGCTTCGTCTGTCCAGTAACAGAATCGGTTTCTGATGTCCGGTAAGAATCGCCTCCTGCTCCGGCGTCACCACACATTCCCGTTTTACAACCGATTCATCTTTTGCCATAACTGCAAAGGGCTTGGCCGGGCGGTTTTTTAATGTTCTAAGACGGCAGACCACTTCTTCATTTGTAGCATCACAGCACAGATGAAACCCTCCGATTCCCTTGATTGCTACAATTTTGCCTTCACGAATAAGCCGGCGTGTATATGTAATTGCGGCACGTCCCCGCTCGGGTCTGCCGATCAGGTACACCTGTGGTCCACATTGGTTGCAGCACACCGGCTGCGCGTCATACCGCCTGGTTTTCTCATCCGTGTATTCTTTTGCACAGTCCGGGCACATCGGAAACTCTTTCATACTTGTGCGTTCCCTGTCATACGGCAGAGCATCCAGAATCGTAAGCCTTGGTCCACAGCAGGTGCAGTTGATAAACGGATGCAGATACCGTCTGTCTTTCGGGTCAAACATTTCTGCCTTGCACTCATCGCAGATTGCAATATCCGGGGAAATAAAGATTTCCCCTTTTGTTTTTTCACTTTCGATAATGTCAAAATGTTCAAACTGTTCTGTTGTATCTGCGGTGATATTCTCTGTATTTATCTTCAAAACAGCCGCACGCTTCGGTGGATGTTCTTTCAGACTGTTTAAAAATCCATCGATCTGTTCTTTTGTCCCCTGTGCATAAATTTCCACATAGGGTCCTTTATTGCAAACAGTTCCGCAAATTCCATGGTTTGTCGCATGGCGGCTTACCGTTGGCCGGAAACCAACACCCTGAACGATACCGTATACCCGGATGCGCCAGGTCATCTCATTCTTATACACACTTTTCTCCAATCGTACACTCCCTTATTGCGGGTCACATCTTACAAGACAACCGGCAACTGTTATCTCATCTCTGCAAGATGCCCCGACACCGCAAAATGTATCGTATCCACAAAGATTCCGTCAAATTCCGGTGTCATACGCTTCATACATGGATCCGCGTAAATCACATCATATTCCATGTTTTCCACCAGCCTTATATAATCTTCTTCATCCCGCAGATGCAGATCTGTGTCACTGCAAAGCTCTGGCTTTATCATAAACCAGCTTGCAACTGTCACCTGTGCATCCTTTGCTTTTTTTTGTATCTCTTCCCGGATTGCAGATCCGATCACCTGCTGCTGTACAATAAGTACCTTTTTCCCATGATAATCCATATCGTAAACCAGTTCATCCACCAGCGGATAGCCTGTCTCGTACGGTGTTCCATATGTTCGTTCCAGATATTTCGCTGCCTCTAAAGCGGCCGGCGATACCACGATATTTTTTTCCACATTGGAAGCCGATTTTACATCATCAAGTCCATTTCCCATTCCAAAGCAGACAGCAGTTTTTCCTTCTGCCGCAAAATGCTCCCGGATACGGTCTGCTGCACGCAGATCACTGATATCCTGTGGTGTCATGCCAAGTATCCCGATTCTGCCCAAAATCACGTCTTCTTTTTCACCTGCAAATACCAAAAACAGTTCCTTCCAGGCTTTTTCTTCCCCCTTGTCATACAATTCCATTCCATCCGTATCCACAGTCAGAATCGGCAGATCCACTTTTTTCTCCGTCATACGCTTTAAGGCATGGTAATCCGTTCCGATAACGCCGGAACCGGCGTCCCGATAATCGCTGCAAACTTTGCATCCAGTTTTGTCACGGCATCTGCAAGCTTTACCACCAGCCTGTCATCACGGCCGAGAATTGCATCCATATCGCGAAGCCCTGCACTAAACAGTGCGCTTTTGCTCTCAAACCACCGCGGCTCATCAAATCCACAGATATTTCCGGTACAACCACCGGCATCGCAAATGACGATAATACCGCCAAATTCATATAATACAGACACCGCACCTGACTGATCCGGTGCAAATGGTGTCAGATATTTTCTCAGTCCTCTCATTGTGTTATACCTCCGCCAATGCCTCAAACAGTCTGCGCACACCGGCATAACCGTATGGCTGCCGTTCTTCATTCCAGAGCACATTGGAACATTCTTTATGATAATAGCCGGCATCTTTTCCTATGGTCATATTGACGCCGGACTGACTTTTGTCATAATACAGCATGGTCGGTTCCAGATTGGAAAAAACTTTCGTATCCGGACTGATTTTTGCCAGTTGTTTTACATAGACAAAGTTTTCACCGGATAATGTTCCATAAATCTCCGACACACGAAATCCATAGTGTACCAATGCAAGTGCCAGTTCGAACGGATCTCCGTTCATCCATTCTCCGACGGCAAATACTGCATCCGGATGTATTTTCCTGAATTTTTCTACCGCCTCCTCTGCTGCCTTACGCGGTATTTCATCCTCAAATTCCACACCCAGTGCAGCGGCAAGAGCACGATACTGACTGGCAATTTTATCGATCTGATATAATCTGCGCAGCTCGATATATGGAATTTTCAGCCGGTCATGAAAATCCTCTGCCGCAAAGCGCGCTTCCGGATGCAGTACCAGATTAAAATTTGCTTCCGACATGGTCTGATACTGTGCATAATCCTTGCACCTGGAAATCTCATGGATTGTTTTTACTCCTGCCCCATGAAGCAGATCATACAGCTCACAGTCATCCGTAAGCGGTGAAAAATATCCCAGTAAATTCACCACGTTTCCTTTTTTCTTTTTCGGTTCCAGCAACGAATAAACGGACTGCCGCACATGCACCATCGGTGGTTTTCTGCCCTCTCTGGTCAGTGCATACATATAACATGGCCTTACCGGAACCCCTGCATATTCCTCTGCCTTGTGACAGACACGCTCCATATCCGTGCCAAGCAGCGCATCCACACAGGTAATACATATCATCACAACAGACGGCTTTTTCTTAAGTCCTTCGCATATTTCCGCTACTGCCTTAGGGATCTTTTTCAGGTGCCTTCCGGTCACAATATCCGTCTCATCCATCAACAGATAATAAAAACGGTCCTGATAGGCCCGCATCGAACTAAGCACCGAGGTATTGCGGCCACAGCATCCCGGAGACACGATCAACATAACAGAATCCGGAACCGCCAGACCTGCACGTTTGACACCAAATCCTTCTGCTCCCGGAGAATTGAATGCCAGCGTTGCAGGGGAACTGTAGATCAGATGTGTATGGGAAATAAGCTGTCTGGGAATGTTATTTTTTCCAAGCTCATCCAGCTCTTTTACCGTACAAAAATATGCTTCCTGTCTCATGCGTTTTCCTCTTCTTTCCATAACAATGTGGCAAGATCAAAGAAACATCTGCTGATTTCAGAAGCCGGATCTCCTTCGATCACAGTCTTTCCCTGCTCTTCCCAGTGAATAATTTCATTACTTCGCGGCACTTCTCCCACAATCGGCACCCCGATCTTTTCTGAAAATGCCTGTACTTTTTCTTTCTCATTTTCTACATTTCTGTGATTTAACACGATGCCAAATACCCGGGCATAACTGCGATCCTCAAAATTTCTGACTGCACTGGAAATATTGTTGGCAGCATACAGTGCCATTTTTTCACCGGATGTAACGATCAGAACCTTATCCGCATATCCCTCACGAATCGGTGCTGCAAATCCACCGCACACAACATCACCTAATACATCATACAAAACCACATCGGGTTTATAATGTTCGAATAGTTCCATATCTTCAAGAAGCTGAAAAGTCGCAATAATTCCACGCCCCGCACAGCCAAGTCCCGGTGTCGGTCCGCCCGTCTCAATGCAGAGGATTCCTCCATAGCCTTCCTTTGAAATCTGCGCCAGCTCATCCGGCTCCTCGTCCTCTTCCCTCATATAATTCATTACCGGACGAAGTGGCTCACCACCAAGTAAATTAATGGTGGAATCCGCTTTCGGATCGCATCCGATCTGAATGACACGTTTTCCCATATTTGCAAAAGCTGCTGCAAGATTGGAAGTCACTGTGGATTTTCCAATACCGCCCTTTCCGTATACTGCTACCTTTAACATGCTATCCTCCTGTTATTTTCAACGCAAAAAACCATCTTTCGGGCAATCTGTCAGAAAGATGGTTCTGTAAATCCTTATTTCTTAACTATTCCTGCTCGGATCATCCTTGCCGTCAGAGTTTTTATTCATTTATATTAAAATTGTTCAACACAATTACCGTCGTATCTTTTTCACCAAATGCTCTGCAGATGAATGAATCAGATACCGTAATTTTCCCAATCATTTTATCAGCTGTTATACAAATTAGTCAACACGAACTGCATGCTTCAATCCCCTACACCTGCATATTCCAACATATTTAAGCCTATGGCCTGTCGTGTTTTTCATAGGTATACTCTCACGTCATTTTATTTTCTACAGACAGTATACCATAAAAATCAGAAATTGCATCCTCTTCATTTGCACCAAATAGAAAAATGACTCTGTGGGATTTGCCCACGGAGCCATTTTTTCTATATGCCTTTTATTTCAGATATCCGTTTGTAACCATATCTACAATCTCACCTGTCGGAATGGAAAATTCGACCATTCCCATATATCCCGGTGCTACTTCATACTTGTCAAATACAAGGGTAAGTTTTCCCTTCTCATTGACATAGAAATTTGTCTTATTGCTGATGGACTTGAAATTGAACTTATTGTTTCATCGTCCACAAAATAGGTAACATCTGCATTCTCTTTCATCTGTGCCCGCATCTGTTCTTTGATATTGTCGGAAATCCGGTCAATATAGCCGCTTCCTTTTTTGAACAGATTTTTCAGAGTGATTTGTTTTCCGGATTTTTTATCCACACTGAAAATCTTTGCATAACTCTGGGAGCCGCCCATAGCAATTACCGTATCAATCCGCAGGCAAAACATCTTGTCGTTGTCGGTTACAACCTTATATCCGGAAGTAAGGCTCTCGTTTCCCTTCTCCCCCTTCTTTACGTCTGCCACATCTTTTTTATAATCTTTGATAAATTTATTCTGATAACTGGATATTGCAGCATTCAGTTTTTCACTTTCGCTTTTCATGACTTTTCCGTCTGTACCTGTAATTTTCACTTTCGGAATCTTTACGCTGGCTTCCATCCGTTTGTCTTTCTGGTGATCGGTATACTTCTTTGCCAGCGATACTTTATAAACCGGCAGACTTGTTTTTGCCTGTGTAACCACCGTTCCTGCTCCCATTGTCACCAGCATTGCCGCAGCAGCTACTGCAATACCTGTCTTTTTTAATACACTACTAAGTTTACTCATTTTATGTTCCTCCTTGTTTTTTGTTTCTATCTATTAGACCATTCATCACGCATAAAAGTTTCAAAATTACAAAGATTTCCATTTTATTTTTCTGCTGCCCGGCTTCATTGAAAAAAAACAGGAAAAAAGCTATAATAATATAAGTTTGCCATATAAAAGCAAATACAGATATTAACATAAGAAAGGGCGAAACATATGACTTCAGAACAACAAAATCCACTTGCCGTGGACAAAATTTCTTCGCTGATTCTGCGCTTTTCCGTACCGAGCATTATCGCCATGCTCGTCAGTGCGGTATACAACATTGCAGACCAGCTTTTTATCGGAAATGCGGTCGGCACACTCGGCAATGCCGCTACCAACATTGCATTCCCACTTGCCATGATGTGCACAGGACTTGGACTTCTGTTTGGAATCGGCGGTGCGGCAAGCTTCAACCTTCACATGGGTGCCGGCAAAAAAGAAAGAGCTCCCTATTTTGTCGGAAACGCCATCACAATGCTTCTTACCGTTGGCATCCTTCTTTTTGCCATAACCGAATTATTTTTGAATCCTCTGCTGGTCGGATTTGGTTCCCCGGCAGATGTTCTCCCGCTTGCCCGGCAATACGTCCGTGTGACGGCGATCGGTTTTCCTTTTTTAATTCTTACGATCGGAAGCGGACACTTAATCCGTGCAGACGGCAGCCCAAAGATGGCGATGTTTGTAAACATTTCCGGCGCCGTCATCAACATTGTATTGGATGCCGTGTTTGTTCTGGGATTCCACTGGGGCATGTACGGTGCTGCAGCGGCAACCGTGATCGGTCAGGTCATCTCTGCGATTATTGCGGTCTGCTATCTGTCACACTACCGCACAGTAACCCTGCACTCCGGGCATTTCCGGCCGAATGCTTCCCATCTGGCACAGATCTGCTCACTTGGCATGGCTTCTGCCATCAACCAGGTTGCCATGATGATCGTGCAGATTACGATGAACAACCTGCTAAAGCATTACGGTGCACAGTCCGTTTACGGAGAGTCAATTCCGATTGCCTGTTCCGGAATTGTCATGAAAGTCAACCAGCTTTACTTTTCCGTGATTATCGGCCTGTCACAGGGCAGCCAGCCGATCCAGAGTTTTAACTACGGTGCGAAACAGTACAACCGGGTAAAGGAATCGTATCGTCTGGCGATTACGGTCGGTGCCATTGTATCCATTGTATCCTTTCTTCTGTTTCAGATTTTTCCGCGACAGATCCTCGGTCTGTTTGGCAGCGGAAGCAAAGAATATTTTGATTTCGGTGTAAACTATTTCCGGATTTTCCTGCTGTTTACATGGCTTAATTTTATGCAGCCGATTTCCTCGACGTTTTTCAGTTCGATCGGAAAAGCATATAAGGGAACGTTTCTTTCTCTGACAAGACAGATTTTATTCCTGCTTCCTCTGCTTTTGCTTTTCCCGCGTTTCTGGGGAATTAAGGGAATTCTTTATGCGAGTCCGGTTGCGGATGTGTTATCTTTTGCAGTTGGACTGGCAATGGTTATACATGAATTCCAGTTGATCCGGAAGTTGGAAGTTTCTGAACAGAATACAACGACTTTCTAACATGAAAGTAAAAATATATTTTCCTGCAAAAAAGCGCGCAGCAAAAGGGGGGCACCACTTTTTGCTGCGCGCATTTTTTACTGTTTCAAATCGGCTTTTATTTATTTTTCAGCCCCGATATGAGTTCTCAGCTTATTTTTGATCTCATTCTCAAGCTTCTCCACAAACTCATCCAGTGGAAGAACTGTGGTATCTTTTTCTCCATGCAGACGGAAGGATACGGTTCTGTCTTCTTTCTCATTGAAGCCGACAACCAGAAGATACGGCACCTTCTGCACCTGTCCTTCACGCATACGATAGCCAAGCTTCTCGGATCTGTCATCAAGTTCTACACGGACATCCTTTGCCTCTAAGGCATCGCAGATTTCCTTTGCATAAGCAGTCAGTTCCTCGTTGTCTGTCTTAACCGGCATCACACGAACCTGAACCGGAGCCAGCCATGTCGGCAGATTTCCCTTGGTCTCCTCAAGAATATATGCCATGAAACGATCGAGGGAACCAAGAATTGCACGGTGCAGAACAACCGGTGTCTTCTTCTCGCCATCGCGGTCTACATAAGACAGATTGAATTTTGCCGGGAGGCAGAAATCAAGCTGGCAGGTAGAAAGTGTGATCTCATTGCCGACTGCAGGCTGTACGTTTACATCCAGCTTTGGTCCATAGAAAGCAGCCTCTCCAATTTCCTCTGTATAATCAATTTTCAGATCATTCAATACCGTGCGGAGTGCATCCTCTGCCTTGTTCCACATAGCATCATCATCATGATACTTTTCTTTGTTTGCCGGATCACGCAGAGACAGTACACAACGGTAATTAGTAATTCCGAAATCCTTGTAGGTACTGAAAATCAAGTCTACAACCTTGGTAAACTCATCCTCAATCTGCTCTGGTGTTACAAACAGATGCGCATCGTTCTGACAGAAATGTCTGCCTCGCTCGATACCCTTTAACGTTCCGCTGGATTCGTAACGGAAATCATGTGCGATCTCACCGATACGGATCGGCAGATCCTTATAGGAATGTCTTCTGTTTGCATAGATCATCATATGATGCGGACAGTTCATCGGACGAAGAACGAAAGACTCTCCTTCCATCTCCATCGGCGGGAACATATTTTCTTTGTAGTGATCCCAGTGGCCGGATGTCTTGTAAAGATTTACGGTACCAACACATGGTGTCATAACATGTAAATAACCGAGTTTTCTCTCTTTGTTCTTGATATAATTTTCCAGTTCCTGCCAGATGACATATCCCTTTGGAAGGAACATCGGAAGTCCACGGCCAACCAGATCGTCAACCATAAACAGGTTCATATCTTTTCCGATCTTCCGGTGGTCTCTTTCCTTTGCTTCCTCTAACAGCTGCAGATGTGCTTCCAGTTCCTCTGCGGTCGGGAAACATACACCATAGATTCTCTGTAATACTTTGTTCTTGCTGTCTCCCTTCCAGTAAGCGCCGGAATGACGGATCAGCTTGAAGTTTCTGCAAAGCTTTACATTATCTACGTGCGGTCCACGGCACAGATCCGTGAAATCGCCCTGATCGTATACAGTGATATTTCCATCCTCCAGATCGGAGATCAGATCCAGCTTATACTCATCATCCTTGAACATTTCCATAGCCTCTGCCTTAGAAACTTCGCGGCGCATGATTTTCTTTCCGGATTTTGCAACCTTTTTCATCTCTTTTTCGATCTTTTCGATATCCTCGTCGCGGATAACATCCTCTCCAAGATCCACATCATAATAAAATCCTTCGGCTACAACCGGTCCTACCCAGAATTTGGCCTGCGGATACAGATGCTTGATTGCCTGTGCCATCAGATGTGCACAGGAATGGTTTAATGTTTTTAATTCTTCGTTTTCCTTAAAGTTTACCATATTACAACTCTCCTTCTTTTTGTATGGAAATAAAAAACACCCTGATATGTCATTTGACATATCTAAGGGTGCTTCTACACGGTTCCACCTTAATATTTTACTCTTATAGCCTGTAACGCAGCTACACGGTGACGCTTCTTTCGCGCACAGCTCAGGAGTGGTTTTCATGAAATCTTTCCATAAGTGGCTCGCACCATCTGCCACTCTCTCTGCATGTTCTGATTCCATTACTCGTTCCGTCAATGCTTTTTCTTTTCCTATGCATTGTACCACGTTCTGATTTCTAATACAATAGGGTAATTTTGCTAAACCATGGGTTAATCCATATAGGTGATTTTCAAATCAAATGACCACGGAACACCCGAAAGATACTGTTCTGCATAATAATCATTTTCTTTTGTAATCTTCTTTTTAAAGCGGAATGAATCCGGTGTAAAAAGAACCAGCAGATACGTATTTCCTTTTTTCAGACGGTAGGTATTTGTCTCTGATCCCATGCTGTATTTGGAAATACTGTCTTTTTTCTTCTGCAGTTCTCTCTGTATGGCACTGGTATATCCCGGTGAATTTTTGATGGCACGATTGGCACTTCTTGTAAGTTTCTTTCCGGCATTGGCATCGTACCATACCTTACCATATCCACTCGCAAAATTTCTGGAGAGGAACTGGTAGTAGGTACGATTCCATGGATCATAAATCTCATATCCGTTTTTTAACTCTTTCGGCAGAAACATAAGATAGTTGTTGTCGTTATAAATAACTTTCTTCTTGGATTTTCCCTTAAAATTATTTTCCGTAAACTGGTATTTGCCGGTTTTTGTACATTGGAATTTGACAAAGGAAACGTTTTCCCCCATACCGTCATCATTGACATAGCTGGTATTTGCCTTGCCCTTCATCCCCGGCACATTGATATGGTTCGACCCCTCTTTCAGTGCGGGAACCTGCTGCATGGTATAGCTGTACACACCTTTTGAAATCAGTTTTCTCTCATAGGCGCTTGTCTCCATCTGTCTGTAAGTCAGTTTATCGGCATTGGACTTATTTACCAGATTTCCTGTCATCAGTGCTGTAACGGAATGCACCATTGCCGCATCCGCATGATCCATTTCAACCGGTGTCACAGCAAGCGCTGCCAGAATCATAGCCAGAATAAAACAAACTCTCTTTTTCCACATTTGTTTTCGCATATTAAATGATCCTTTTTTTGTTATTATTTTATTCTATCTTTCCGATTCCTTCAAGTACTTTCTGCTCTATTTTCATTATCTCATAAATAAAACCATCAGCCACCTTACCGCAAATGCTGCTACCCAGCGATCATACACTGCCAGATCACCATGCCTACTGCCCATTTTCGTCCAAGTTCCCGGCGAATGGAAGCAATTGCTGCAATACACGGCGTGTACAACAGACTAAATACCAGAAGTGAAGCTGCCGCTACCGGTGTCAATGCATCCTTTACTGCTCCTCCAAATAAAATTTCCAGAGTTGAGATCACGCTCTCCTTTGCCATAACGCCGCTGATCAATGAAGTACAGATCCTCCAGTCTCCCAGTCCAAGCGGTGCAAAAATTGGAACCAGGCAGTTTGAAATCATCGCAAGAATACTGTCTTTAGAATCTGCCACCAGATTAAAATGCAAATCAAATTTCTGTAAGAACCAGATACAGATCGTTGCTACAAAAATAACGGTAAATGCTTTCTGCAGGAAATCTTTTGCTTTCTCCCACAAAAGCTGCATAACATTTTTCAGCCCCGGCAGACGATAATTTGGCAGCTCCATGACAAACGGAACCGCATCTCCACGGAACAGTGTTTTCCGATACAACAACGCAACCAGGATCCCAATCACAATTCCGGTCAGATACAAAGCACACATCACGAGTGCTCCATACTCCGGGAAAAATGCGCTGGTAAAAAATGCATAAATCGGCAGTTTTGCCGAACAGCTCATAAATGGAGTCAGCAAAATCGTCATCTTCCGGTCTCTCTCACTCGGCAGCGTGCGGGTCGACATCACCGCCGGAACTGTACATCCAAATCCGATGAGCATCGGTACAATGCTTCGTCCGGAAAGTCCGATTTTTCGCAGAAGTTTATCCATAAAAAATGCAACTCGCGCAATGTAACCACTGTCTTCCATCAATGACAGAAAGAAAAATAATGTTACGATAATTGGCAGGAAACTCAGTACACTTCCGACTCCGGCAAAAATACCGTCAATGATCAGTCCGTGAAGCACTTCATTGACTCCCGCTGCCGTCAGCGCACGGTCTGTCACATTAGACAGTGCGTCAATCCCCATGGCAAGCAGGTTCTGTAAAAAAGCGCCGATCACATGGAACGTAAGGAAGAACACCAACAGCATAATACCGATAAAACATGGAATTGCTGTATATTTTCCGGTCAGAATCCGATCAATTTTCTCACTGCGGATGCGCTCCCGGCTTGCCTTCGGCTTTACTACCGTTTTCTCGCACACCTTTTCGATGAAATTAAAACGCATATCCGCAATCGCCGCACTGCGATCGAGCCCACGCTCTTTTTCCATCTGTACAATCAGATGTTCAATTGCTTCGTGCTCATTCTCGTCCAGTTCCAGTTTCTGCAGAATCAGATGATCCCCTTCAATGATCTTAGAAGCTGCAAAACGCAGAGGAATTCCCGCATGCTCTGCGTGATCCTCGATCAGATGGCTGACTGCATGAATACAGCGGTGCACGGCTCCACCAAACTCATTTTCACTACAGAAATCCTGTCGTCCCGGCCGCTCCTGATATTTTGCGATATGCAGTGCATGCCTTACCAGTTCATCCACTCCCTCATTTTTTGCAGCAGAAATCGGGACCACCGGCACACCCAGCATCGCTTCCATCCCGTTTACATCCACCGATCCTGAATTTCCGGTCATCTCATCCATCATATTGAGTGCCACAACCATCGGGATATCCATTTCCAGCAGCTGCATCGTCAGATACAGATTCCGCTCGATATTGGTTGCATCAATAATATTGATGATCGCCTTTGGTTTATCCTCCAGCACAAAATTTCTTGAAACAATCTCCTCACTGCTGTAAGGGGACATCGAATAGATTCCCGGCAGATCTGTCACCAAAGTGTCTGGGTATCCTTTGATCGGTCCATCCTTGCGGTCAACCGTAACCCCCGGAAAGTTTCCGATATGCTGGTTTGAACCAGTCAGCTGGTTAAACAGCGTCGTCTTTCCACAATTCTGATTTCCCACCAGCGCATATGTAAGCCTCGTCTTTTCCGGCAAAGGGTTTCCATCCCCTTTTACATGATACTTTCCTTCTTCGCCCAGTCCCGGATGAACCGACTGATTAATGTTTCTGGCTCCTTCATGCTTTCTGGTACGGGAAGAAATCTGCTCAATTGTAATCTGATCTGCATCTGCCAGCCGAAGAGTCAGCTCATACCCATGGATCTGCAGTTCCATCGGGTCGCCCATTGGAGCAAACTTAATCACCGTCACTTCCGCTCCCGGAATCACTCCCATATCCAGGAAATGCTGCCGAAGCGCACCCTCGCCGCCTACGGTTTTAATGACTGCACTTTTCCCGATTTCCAATTCTTTTAATGTCATATTGTCTTATCCTTTGCATTCTTTCTTTTGTGTTATTGATAATTTTTCTTAATTATACACGTAAATTACTAAAAGAGAAAGTTTTTCAATAAGAAAATATGGAAAAGAACAAGTCTATAAAGTTAGTTTTTTGTACATGGAAATTGTTTCTTCATTCGTCTCCCCGTAAATAAAATAATAGTCGATCTGATCCTCGCCCAGTGTACTGATGTAAGGCCCATAGGTTTTGATATTACAGAGCAAAACGGTTTCTTTAGCCGCTATCCCAAGCCCATACCCCTTCCTGGATAAAACAAGAGGCATCCGCATAGGCTTTCCTCCAAAAGAAATATACTTTGCCTTTGCACGCAGCACGAGCAGATCCGTAGAAAGAATTCCCTTTGCATTAATCTTTTCCGAAGAATCCCATTCAAAAAATTCCCAGGTCTGCTGATCCATAATCAGGCGCGGTTCCACGGAGCGTTCCTTTAACAGTACCGTCCCATCTGCTGTTTCAAATTGTATGGCACCTGTTTTTTTATCAATCACAGCACTGACTTTTTCCGTGGAAACTTTTAATGCCGTCTTTGACTCTCTGACACTCCACGAAAAAACATCCGTTGCCTCCGGTTTCCAGTAGGTATCCTTGATTTCTGTCGTCACACCTTTGACGAAACTTACCCTTATCACCTCGGGTGTCATCGGTGTCAGCCGAAGAATTCCTGCCATACTTGCAATGTCTATATGCTTTTTCGTTTTTTTGGCCCATTTCACCGTATAATTCATGCGGGAATGTCCACGTACCGGTAGCAACCGGTTATCCGGCAGATCCCCAAATGCATAAGGAGACGGATTGATCTGCGCAATCTCCGGGGCCTTCGACACCTTTGAAACCGGATGGATGACAGATTTCTCTTTCTCGGATACAGACTTCTCTGAAACCGGATGGATGACAGGTTTCTCTTTCTTGGGTACTGACTTCTCTGAAACCGGATGGATGTCAGGTTCCTCTTCCTTCGGTGCAGACACCTCGATCCGTTCCGGACCGATATAACTTCGCGCATTGCGTTCCTTATCTGCCTCCGTCCGTCGCTGCTGCTCTATTTCTTTTTGCGTAAAGGTTTTCTTTTCATATTCCTTTGCCTTGGTCAGTGTTTCTGCTGCAAACACTTTCTGCTTTTTCTCTTTTGAAACCGGATCTGTCAGAATTCTGCTCAGATTTCCGTGATACAACACCACAAGCTCATGCAGCGCGCGGGTTGCCGCAACATACAAAAGTTTCACATGTCCGTTATCTGCCGGATATTTTTTCTGCGTCGGATCATACAAAAGAACCGCATCAAACTCCAATCCTTTCGTGTAGGCAACCGAAAGCACCATAACACCGTCTCCAAATTCCGTAGTCCCCGGGTTACAGTCCACAATCTCCATATAAGATTTCAACTGTTCCGCCAGCTCTGCTGCCTCTTTTTCCTCACGACAGATCACCGCAATCGTTTCATATCCATCTTGCTGCCACTTCCGGATCGTGTGTACCGTCTCTTCTAAAAGCGCTGTTGCATCCGGCTGTTTCTCCACCCGCACGGCTGCTCCATGCCGGATAATCGGTTCCACCGGATACACAGCAAAATCTCCATGCCGCAAAATATCATTTGCAAATTCGGAAATTTCCACCGTATTCCGGTAACTTTTCCGCAACAGCCCAAACGCATCATACGTGCCGGTCAGCACCAGTTTCCGCAATTCCTCCCAGTCATTTAGCCCATACCGGAAATGTATGTTCTGGGAGGTATCCCCCATGATCGTGTATGTGCATCCCCGCAGACAATAGTGCAGACAGCAATATGCCATCATTCCAAAATCCTGTGCCTCATCGATGACCACATGACTGGCCTCCCGCACCGGATCAGTTTCCTTGATCCGCTTGTAAATATAGGCAAGCGCTGCAAGATCGTATACATCAAAAGAAGTTTCTGGTATATCTACTTCTTTCCCGGCAACTGCCTGCACCTGTAAGAATTCCCGGTAAAAATCGTAAATAGATGTCTTCCATTTTCCATCTCCAAAAAAGAAGCATATTTCTTATCCAGTGCCTTTTTTACTTTTGCCGGATAGGATATTTGTTTTCCCAGAACTTCGTTTTCGTATTTGGAATATAAAACCTCGTTGAGCATAAGAATTTTGCTCTGCATGGAAAGATCCGGATGTTCCCGCAGATAAGTATTGATCAGCACATGCCCGACCAGAAGTGTCTTTGTGTTTTCCAGATAAACTTCCTCGTGTGAAATTTCCCTCTGTTCATAAGCTGCACAATATAATTCCAGATCATGAAACCACTCACGTTTTCCTTTCTGCGCATTCTTTTCATCATCTTTTTCCAGGAGGTGAAAACAATATTTCCGTTCATCCCAGTCCTCATACAACAGACGGATGAACAGCTGTTCCATCGTCATCTGCCGGATGCCATACACATCCAGTTCCGGCAATACCCCCGTAATGTAATTCAAGAGTATCCGGTTGCTCTCTATAATATAGAAATCTTCGGCCGGAAATCATCGCTGTAATTGTATAAAATATAGGAAATACGGTGCATAGCGACGGTTGTCTTTCCCGAACCGGCTACACCCTGTACAATGATATTGGTCTTTGGCGAACGCCGGATAATCAGATTCTGTTCTTTCTGAATCGTTGCAATGATCTCACCGAGCACCGCCTTCTTGTTTTTCGCCAGATACTTTGTCAGAAGTTCATCATTTGCCACCACATCGGAATCAAAAAAATCTTTCAGATGATCATTTTCAATCTCATACGTGCGTTTCCGTTTCAGGTCAATCGTAAAGGTTCCCTCCGAACTGACGGTATACTGACATGGTCCCAGACCACTCTCATAATATACCGATGCAATCGGTGCTCTCCAGTCCAATACGACCGGTTCCGAGTTATTTTTTGCAATTCCCACTCTTCCGATATAGTAAGACTCGTCCCCTTTTACATTCGGATCTTTGAAATCAATTCGTCCAAAATACGGTTTCCTGCGCGCTTTCTCATAACGCACCAGATCATACTCATTTTCCTTCAGACGCGCGGTTGCATTATTCCACAACGCCAGGCCTTCCTTATCCTGTGCCTCATACACGTCCAGCAGGTCTTCCAGATCCTCGTTCACTTTCCGTATATCTGCTCTGGCGCGTTCAAGATTTTGCTGTGCAATCCCGATAATCTCCTGCAGTTTTTGTTCTTCGGCCTCCCGCGTCAGTCCCGGAAGCATGTTTTTCTGTTCCAAATGTATTACCCTCCTGTAATTTACAGAATGTTTGAAAGACACAGGTTTCGCAACCGGCGTGTCAGCGAAAACGTGCCTGCATCTTTTTTCTGTGCTCCCATAAGGATCGTGATATCCTGTTCCGGCAGATTTGCAAAATATGCGCCCAGCCAGCCATCCCAGCCATATTCTCCCTTTACACAGATTCCCTGCTGCAATTCAGGTGCCACACATCTCCGCATAAAATTTGCATAGGTATACCCTTCCCGTCCGATCCACTGCTGCATTGCCTGCTGCGGGTTTGCCGACATACTGCCAGCTTGTCCCAGGTGCAAATACCAGTGGACATGCCGCAATTTTTTCTGCCATTTCCTGTGTGCTCACCGAGTGATCACTTTCCAGACGCGCACACGCTTCCTCAAACACTTTTGTGACTGCACGTCCACCCATGGTCTGTTCCTCCGGATATACCAGCCCGGAAGTCATCGCTAAAAGATCATGCATCAGTATCGGCCTCTCCGGTGTATACAATTTTCCGTCTCGCTCCACTTTCTAGTGTGCAAATGCCGGAAGGATATCCGCTACCGGCTCGTACAGATCAAGCATTCCTCTTTCCATCAGAATCATTGCCGCCACTGCTGTAATCGGTTTTGTCATGGAATATAACCGGAAAATAGTATTCCGTTCGATTGGTTTTTCCGCTTCCCGGTCCGCCATTCCAGCCTGTGCATAGACCAGTTCTTCATTTCCTTTTGTTATGAGAAGATTAGCACCCATGACTTCGCCTGAGGCGATGGAATGTAATATCAGATCTGTAGCCTGTTGCGTTAATTTTTTCTCCCTGTTTCATCCCGTTTTTCACTATTTATAAAATTTTACTCTTAATTCGTAGAATGTGCAATTTATTTTACTTTAAAATTAAAAAGAAACGGTCACCATACTTTCAACTTTAAAAATACAGTGACCGTTCTACTCGGTTTCGCTATTCAATTTTTTATTCCTTTCTTTTGTAATTTAATTCTTCCAGCTCACAAATGTTTCCACCTGTTTAGAAAATTAGTGATATGTATGCTCTATATTGAATAATAATCTGAAGTATGCTCTCTCGCTTTTTATAGAATGAACTTCTTCCGCACATCCTACCCTCAAATTACCTTCCGTGGTATCTTTCCGCAGTATCTTCATCTGTAAAATGTCTGTACATATCCATTGCCTTTCTCACTCTTGGTATCTTATCCTAAATACCCTCAATTATTATTTTCTATTCCAAAAGGCTTTTCCCGCTGAAATTTTCAGACACTACCACGCTTACCATGAAGTTTTTGTTTTGATCATCGTCCCATTGGACTGTACCTCCTCTTCTCATTCAATTCCTGCTTACTCCAAGCTTCTCTTTATTTCCAATTGGCTTCCCAACCGCTTGGTTCGATTGGAAGTCTTGTGTAATTAGGTCTTGTTTGTTTTGTTGACTGTATATTACCATATGCGTTTTATATTGTCAACTATTTTGCTTAAAATTTTTATTTTTTCTCTTTATTTTTTATCTATCCTTAAATTGTGTATGTTTTATATTCAAATATATATTTTTAACTGAAAGTTTAAAATGCAAAAACACGGCAAAAATCCTGATAATACAGTCCCATCTTCTTTAAGGTTTCATCGATTCCCGCCATTGCCTGCTCATATGTCTTGTGCTCTGCTGCAACTTTTGACACAACAACCGCGCCGAGATTTTGAAGCATCCACAGATTCACATTGCAGATGCTCCGCAGTTTTACGATATTGAGGTATTTAACCAGTGTGAACAGTCCCAGAACCTCATGGTCACAATTGAATGCTGGAAAGATGTCCATCCGGCTCTTGTAACACTCCCTGTTGACTGGGATCACCCGATCCCTTACGGAATTCTCTATGCCAAAGAACCGGATGCCGATGTAACACACTTCATTGAAACCGTGAAAAAAGCACAGGAAAAAAACATGTGACCAAATTCCCCCAAAATTTCAAAAACGGGAAAATTTCATACAAATTTTATTGATTTTATTGGGTAATTATGTATAATACTAAATTAGGGAAAAAGGAATTTTTACTTACTATTACTATAAAGAAGAGGTTTAAATCAAAGATGGCAGAAATCAATTTAAGCAAGTATGGTATCACCGGTACCACAGAAATCGTTCACAACCCTTCTTATGAGAATTATTCGAAGAAGAGACAAAAGCTGGCCTTGAAGGATATGAAGTTGGTCAGGAGACAGAGCTTGGTGCAGTTAACGTAATGACTGGTATCTACACCGGACGTTCTCCAAAAGACAAATATATCGTTATGGACAAGAACTCAAAGGACACTGTATGGTGGACATCTGATGAGTACAAGAACGACAACCACCCAATGACAGAGGACACATGGGCAGTTGTTAAGGATATTGCAAAGAAAGAGCTCTGCAACAAGAGACTTTTCGTTGTAGATGCATTCTGTGGTGCAAACAAAGACACCCGTATGGCTATCCGTTTCATCGTAGAGGTAGCTTGGCAGGCACATTTCGTAACAAACATGTTCATCAAGCCTTCCGCTGAAGAACTTGAGAATTTCGAGCCTGATTTCGTAGTATACAATGCTTCTAAGGCTAAAGTTGCAAACTACAAAGAGTTAGGATTAAACTCTGAGACATGTGTAGCTTTCAACATCACAAGCAAAGAGCAGGTTATCATCAATACATGGTACGGCGGAGAAATGAAGAAAGGTATGTTCTCTATGATGAACTACTTCCTTCCACTCAAGGGTATGGCTTCTATGCACTGCTCCGCAAACACAGATTTAGATGGCAAGAATACAGCAATCTTCTTCGGTCTGTCTGGAACAGGAAAGACTACACTTTCTACAGATCCTAAGCGTCTCCTGATCGGTGATGATGAGCACGGCTGGGATGACAACGGCGTTTTCAACTTCGAAGGTGGATGCTATGCTAAGGTTATCAACCTGGATAAGGATTCTGAGCCAGATATCTACAACGCAATCAGAAGAGATGCTCTTCTTGAGAACGTAACTGTAGATGCAAACGGCAAGATCGATTTCGCAGACAAGAGCGTTACCGAGAACACTCGTGTTTCTTACCCAATCGATCATATCAAGAATATCGTACGTCCAATCTCTTCTGCTCCAGCAGCAAAGAACGTAATCTTCCTGTCAGCAGATGCTTTCGGAGTACTTCCTCCAGTATCTATTCTGACTCCAGAGCAGACACAGTACTACTTCCTTTCCGGATTTACTGCAAAGCTTGCTGGTACAGAGCGTGGAATTACTGAGCCTACACCTACATTCTCTGCTTGCTTCGGACAGGCATTCCTTGAGTTACATCCTACAAAGTATGCTGAGGAACTCGTTAAGAAGATGCAGAAGAGCGGCGCTAAGGCTTACCTCGTAAATACTGGATGGAACGGATCCGGAAAGCGTATCTCTATCAAAGATACCCGTGGAATCATCGATGCAATCTTAAACGGAGATATCAACAACGTTCCTACTAAGAAGATTCCTTACTTCGATTTCGAAGTACCAACCGAATTAAACGGTGTAGATACAGGAATTCTTGATCCTCGTGATACTTATGCTGATGCTTCTGAGTGGGAGACAAAGGCTAAGGATCTTGCAGCAAGATTCATCAAGAACTTCTCCAAGTATGAAGGAAATGCAGCTGGTAAGGCACTGGTTTCTGCTGGTCCTCAGTTATAATTTCCCTGTATCAGGTAAATTCGATATGCAAAAAGAGCATCCCATGTGGATGCTCTTTTTATTGTTTACCAAAACCAAAACTCAATGCTGTAGATTCTGTTAAAAATCTAATTTAAGGCGTCAGCCCCGCTCTCTCTGGTACGGATCTTTGTAGCAGTACGGATCTCATAGCTGAAAATCTTTCCATCCCCGACTTCTCCGGTAAATGCAGCCTTCTGAATGGCATCAATGGTCGCTTTCTCCCATTCCTCGGACGATACCACAATCTCAAACTTAATCTTCGGCTGCATCATAACATCTACTTCTGTACCACGCACTCTCTTTTTATATCCCCTCTGTGCACCGCATCCCATCACTTGTGATACGGTGATACCATTCACATCAATCGCGTTTAATGCTTCCTTTACATCCTCAAAAACTTCTTCCCGGACGATTGCTTCCACTTTTATCATCATAAGCTTCTTTTTTCTCCTTATACATGATTATTTTATACTTCCAGATTTATCTCTGTCTCGAAATAACTGACAGATCCATTATAACATACGAGGTCTGTTTCTGGGACTTATGAATCCAGACCATTAAATGTCGGATACGCACTCTCTCCATGCTGCGAAATATCCAGACCAACTTTTTCTGCTTTTTCATCTACACGAAGCTCCGTAAACAATCTTACAATGCCAAGGCAGACCAGTGTACCGACAATCGCCACGGCAACTGTCACAACAATTCCAATAATCTGTGCAACAAATAAACGGTAATTTCCAAAAAACAGTCCATCCCAGCGCAACCGGATTGATAGAATGTTTTGCAAACAATCCGGTTGCAATTCCTCCCCAGACTCCTCCGATGCCATGGCAGCCAAATGCATCGAGTGCATCATCAATCTTTAATTTTCCTTTCAACAGGGAAATGGTACCACAGCAGATCGGGCTGACCAGTGCTCCGATGATAATTGCCGACCAGATCGGAACAAATCCAGCTCCCGGTGTAATTGCAACCAGTCCAACAACCAGACCGGTAGAGGCACCTACTAAGGTAGGCTTTCCATCCTTAATCACATCAATAAACATCCATGACATCATGCACTTGCACTGGCAAGTGCAGTTGTCATAAACGCATGTGCTGCCAGTCCGTTTGCTGCCAGTGCACTTCCTGCGTTAAATCCAAACCATCCAAACCATAAAATAAATGCTCCGAGTGCTACAAACGGAATGTTATGTACCCGGTATGCCGTCTGTTCATATCCTCTTCGCCTGCCAAGGATAATGGAAAATACCAGTGCACTGACACCGGAACTGATATGTACCACATTTCCTCCGGCAAAATCAACCGATCCGATTTCTGCAAGTAATCCTCCCTGTCCCCATACCATATGTGCCATTGGATAGTATACAATGACGGACCAGAACATAATAAATAAAAACAATGCCTTAAATTTTACACGACCCACAAGGGAACCCGTGATCAAAGCCGGCGTGATCATTGCAAACATCATCTGAAATGCAATATAAACCAGATGCGGTATCGTCGACGCATATGGACCTGCTTCATTCATTTTAATTCCATGCAAGCCAAACCACCGGAAATCTCCAATAATTCCTGCATGATCTCCACCAAAAGACAGTGAATATCCAAACAATACCCACATGACAACCGACAATCCCATAATCGCTGCGCATGCCATCATGGTGCTGACGACATTCTTTCTTCGCACCAGTCCTCCATAGAAAAAGGCTAATCCAGGTGTCATAAAAAACACCAGAGCTGAACATATCAGCATAAATCCTGTATCCCCTGCGTTCATCCTATCTTCCTCCGATCTCTTATATTTTTAAACGCAAAAAAGGCGTCAAAAGAATTCTCTTTTGACGCCTTCGTCGTAGATAATCATAGCAGACTTATTACTCCAATGCAAGCATTTTTCCATAATATTTGCTATTTTTATGGTACGAACTACTTCTTTCGTACCATTTTCCCATTATTTTTTTAAATAATCAGTCTTTTGATTCGATGACAATAAGCTCTCCGGAAGAAAACGAAATCGTTGCTTCATCTGAAACAATTTCATTACTGATTCCAAGAGAATTAAATCCACCCATGGTATAATCGGTAAGAGGATACTTTAATCCACGTAATGTAACTCCACATACTTTCTCAGAAAATGGAATCAGGGAAACATACTTTCCGTACTGCTCCTCTTTCCGGATCGTCAACGGCTGATTAATCATGCGGATACGATTATGTTCATCGACCAGGCTGATCTTTATCTGTTCCTCCAGACCAATACCAAGCAGACTGATATTGCCCAGTACATGATCAATTCTGGTACCGGTTGCACCAATGACCACAATCTCCATTGCACCTCTGCGAATGGCCTCCCGGATCGCATATTCCGTGTCGGTATCATCCTTTTCCGGATTCAGCATGCACACCTCGATCTGCTCTTTGTCATGAAAATATTCAAGGGTATCCGGATTTACCGAATCAAAATCCCCCACTATGATATCCGGCAGAATATGATCCCGATACAATGCTTCCATTCCCGCATCTGCCGCTAATATGACATCAAATCCTCCATTTTTTACAATCCAGGTTAAAAAACCTTCCTTCACTTCTCCCCCGGAAACAATTAAATACTTCATCTTCTACCCTGCCTTTGCAACTTTTCCAGAAATGCTTCCACATTCTTTTCGATCTCTCCCTTGAAAACCGCAGAACCTGCCACAATTATGTTGGCTCCTGCATCCATGGCTTCTTCCACATTTTCCAGATTAATTCCCCCATCTACTTCAATATCGGTCTTACATCCGGACTGCTTCACAAGATTTCTCGCTTCACGCACTTTATCTAACGTATACGGAATCAGTTTCTGTCCTCCGAATCCCGGATTAACGGTCATGATAAGAAGCATGTCCACCTTCGGAAGAATATATCGGACAGTTTCCAGCGGAGTGGCCGGATTTAATGCCACACCGGCCAGAACTCCCTTTTCCCTGATTGCCTCCACTGTGCGGTCAAGATGCCTGCATGCTTCTGCATGGACCGTAATAATATCCGCTCCCGCGTCAACAAAATCATCTATATAGCGAATCGGTTCCTCAATCATCAGATGGACATCAAAAATCCGATCGGTACATTTACGAATGGAACGAATGATCGGAAATGCAAACGAAATACTCGGAACAAACATTCCATCCATAACATCAATGTGTACATATTCCGCACCTGCCTGATCCAGCAACCGGATCTGTTCTCCCAGATTAGCAAAATCTGCCGATAAAATTGACGGTGATAAACAGTTCATTGATTCCTCCTAATACTTGCGCATGTTCTTCATTTCCTGATAAAGCTGCACATAATTGTCATACCTCACCTGCGATATTTTTCCTTCTGCAAGTGCAGTCTTAACGCCACAATCCGGCTCTCCGATGTGACTGCATCCGATAAATCTGCATCCAGGCTCAAAACGCACGAACTCCGGATAACATGTCCACAGATCCTCTTTGGAAAATCCGGGCAGATCCATAGAACTAAACCCCGGAGTATCCATAATATAGGTGTTTTCCGCAATTGGTATAATCTGCGAATGGCGTGTCGTATGTTTTCCCCGCTCAATCTTGTCACTGATTCCTCCGGTCTGCATCTGCACCGCATCCTGCAGATCATTGATCAGCGAAGATTTTCCTACTCCGGACGGTCCTGCCACTGCCGTCATCTTTCCCTGCAACACAGATTTGAGTTTTTCCACATTTTCCTGTGTCTTTGCACTTGTAAAGAGCAGCTCATACCCCGCCAGTTCATAAATTTTTCGTAATACTTCTCTTTGTTCTTCCGTCACCAGATCGCATTTGTTAAAACAGATCGTAACCGGAACTTTCTGATATTCCATCATACACAAAAAGCGATCCAGCAGATTAAAATTCGGGTCCGGTTTTGCAGCCGCGAAAATTACGAGTGCCATATCGATATTTGCCACTGCGGGGCGGATCAGTTCCCTGGTACGTGGAAGAATTTTTTCTACATTTCCAATCCTTTTTTCTTCATCCAGTACAACGATTTCCACATCATCACCCACGAGAGGTTTGATCTTCTGATTACGGAAAATTCCTTTTGCCTTACATTCATAAATTCCGGTTCCTGCCACGTGAACGTAGTAGAAACCGGAAATTCCTTTTACAATCTTTCCCTTCATATATTACCTACTGTTTTGAAAAGCTGACAGAATGTGTTTCTGTCTTTGTAGACGTATCGGAAAGACCTTCATCATCTATTTTTTCAATGCTCCAGGTAATCGTCACTTTACCGGACTCACATGCCATATCGGATGCCCCGATCGTAAGAGAACCATCGACATCACTGGTTCCGCTTGCATAGGTCGTGCCATCACTTCCCGTCAGTGTATACGTTGCACTGACTGCTCCTTCCGGTGCTGCATATGACTTTGAGAATTTATAGCTGTAATTTATCTCTTCCGGTCCCTTGCTTACCGTAATCGTTACCGTTGTATCTGCCGGTACAATCTTGCCGGATGCTACACTCTGTGAAATTACCTGTCCGGCTTTGACAGAATCACTGTATTCTTCTTTCACTGCAACTTTTAAGCCAGCCTTCTGCAAAGCCGCCTGTGCATCTTTCTTGGAGTGACCCTGAACAAATGGCACCGTACTAGACTTCTTTCCCTGACTGATCACAATCGTAACCGTACTTCCCTCCTGTGCATTTCCGCCTCTCGGGCTCTGGGAAACAACCTTTCCTGCATCTACGGAATCATCATATTTGTATGTTTTGGACACTTTAAATCCGGCAGCCGAAAGGGTAGAAGAAGCATCTTTTTCCAGTTTTCCAACTACATTTGGAACCGGAACATCGTTCTGCTCACTCTGACTCTCCGAATCTGTGAAATCCACATTTTCTGTTCCGGCAACAATTACATTGATTGTCGTTCCGGCAGATACTTCAGAACCACCAACCGGGTCCTGATTCAGAACGGTTCCTTCCGGCTGATCCGACTTCTGCTCCTGAATAACAAACATATACAGCCCCTGTGCTTCCAGTTTAGACTGTGCCTCCTCCTGTAACTTTCCGCATACATCCTGTACCACGACAGGCTGTTCACTTTCTGTCTGTGTCTGCGTCTGTGTCTCGCGTCTGCGTTTCTGTATTCTTTGATGAATTACTGCCAAAACGGAATAAGCCAAAGAAACTTCCCACAAGGTAAATAATCACTGCAAGGATTACAACAAACACCACAATTCCCATGATGGTCATTGCCTTATCCATCTTCGGACTGAGTCCTTCGTTTTCGTCCTCATCCTCATCGTCCTCATCCTCATCCGGATCATAGGAAGATTCCAGCTTGGAAGCGTGCCTGTCTTCTTTTGGCTCCACCCCGTGTTCTTTGATCTGCTTTAATTCTTCCCCACTGATGACCTTGGTCTTTCCATTGTCCACAAGCGGAGCAATCACAACAAAATCCTCATCCGGATGTACCAGCGATCTGCGCAGATCCGCCAGCAGATCTCCAATGGTCTGGTAACGGCGGTCCGCATTCTTCTGTGTACATTTTAAGATAATCTTCTCCATGCTGATCGGCAGATTCTTTGCATACACACTTGGAGGTGTCATCTCTTCCTGCAGATGCTGAATAGCGACTGCAACCGTTGTATCTCCGTCAAAAGGTACACGTCCGGTTACCATTTCATACATAACAATACCCAGAGAATAGATATCGCTTCTTCCGTCTACAAACCCGTTTCTCGCCTGCTCCGGAGAAGAATAATGAACCGATCCCATCACATCCGAGCTGACGGTATTGGAAGACGCGGCTCTGGCAATACCAAAATCCATGACCTTGACTTTTCCCTCTGTGGAGATCATGATATTCTGCGGTTTGATATCCCGATGATGATCTGTTTGTTGTGGGCAGCTTCAATACCTCTTGCTACCTGAATGGCAATACTGACGGCTTCCTTAAAGGATAACTGTCCTTTCTTTTCAATGTATGTCTTAAGTGTGATTCCCTCAACATATTCCATGACGATATAATGAAGCCCCTCTTCGCTTCCTACATCATAGATATTTACAATATTTGGATGCTCCAGCCTGCTGCTGACTGTGCCTCCGTGCGAAATTTTGCTACAAATCCACGATCTTCCGAAAATTCCGGTTTTAATACTTTTATTGCCACAAAACGGCCAAGCACATGATCCTTTGCTTTATAAACATCGGACATCCCGCCTGCACCAATCTTACTTACGATTTCATAGCGATCTGCTAAATACGTCCCAACTGTTAACATTCTTTCACCTCATCAAGAAAATGGTTCTATAATCATTACTGTAATATTGTCTTTTCCACCGTTGTCATTTGCAGTTTTTACAAGAAGTCCGGCGCGTTCCTCAATGGAAGCATCCCGCAGAATAATACTGCAGATTTCTTCGTCTTCCACCATATTCGTGAGTCCGTCCGTACAGATTAAGATGTGGTCATCTTTCTTTAATTCCACTTCAAAAAAATCTGCCTCTACTTCTTCCCCTGCACCGACTGCGCGGGTAATAATATTTTTGTCCGGGTGCTCACGTGCTTCCTTTGCACCTACTTCACCGATCCTGACCATCTCTGCCACAAGAGAATGATCCCTCGTGATCTGCCGGATGCCATCCGTACCGATGATATACAGTCTGCTGTCTCCGACATTTGCAACATAAAGCCGTCCGTCAATAATGGTGGCTGCAACAAGTGTCGTCCCCATACCTTTTTTCGCTTCATCTTCTGCAGCTTCTGTGATCAGAAGTCTGTTTGCAGTTGTTATTGCCTCTTTTAAAATTGTAACTGGTTCTTCTCCCGAACTCCGGGACACGGATGCAACGATGCGCTGCGTTGTGTAACGCGATGCGTAATCTCCTGCCTTGTGTCCCCCCATGCCATCTGCAACAATGTACAGATTCGGGAGATTCCCAACGGGTTCATCCGACGCGAAAAAATAATCCTGATTCATTTCACGAAGAATGCCTGTATCCGTTATGGAATACGTCTTCATCCGCTTTATCCTTTCTCAATTACATGTAATATACATACTCTTCCATCATCTGTCTATCTTAGCACATGACTTTTCGTTATGCAAGTCTCTGATTCTCTTTGTACTTGCGCCTTAATTGTCCGCAGGCACCATCAATATCACGCCCCATCTCACGGCGTACTGTCACCGTTAAACCACTCCGTTCCAGTTTCTCCTTAAAAGCTTCGATGACATGTGCATTTGACTGCACATAATCCCGCTCCCTGATCGGATTCACCGGAATCAGATTTACATGACAGTTCATCCGTGGATCAGTTCCGTCAGTTCTTTTGCATCTTCTTTTGTATCATTGACACCACCTACCAGACTATACTCAAACGTCACACGTCTGCCGGTCTGTTCAAAATAATACCTGCAGGCATCAATTACTTCATGAATGTCATATTTGTTCGCCACCGGCATCAGCTCCAGACGTTTTTTCTGATTGGAAGCATGCAAAGATAATGCCAGCGTAATCGCAAGTTTTTTATCCGCCAGTTCCCGCATCCGCGGAACAATTCCGCAGGTGGAAACAGTCAGGTTTCTCTGGCTGATGTGAAGTCCGTTCTCATCCGTCAGCAAAGTGATAAATTTTACCAGATTATCAAAATTATCCATCGGTTCCCCGGTGCCCATGACAACAACATTCGAAATCCGCTCTCCGATATCCTTACCAATCTGATAGATCTGATCCAGCATTTCCGCCGGTGCAAGTCCTCTCACCAGTCCGTCCAGTGTTGATGCACAGAACCGGCATCCCATCCGACAGCCGACCTGTGAAGAAATACATACGGAATTTCCGTGCTTATATTTCATCAGCACACTCTCAATGACATTTCCGTCTTCCAGTAAAAACAGATATTTGCGGGTTCCATCCAGTTTTGAAATCTGTACCTGTTCTTTTCTGAGTGTGATGATCCTGCAGGTCTCATCCAATCTCTCCCGCAAGGTTTTGGAAAGATTCGTCATCTCCTCAAAGCTTTCCACCTGCCGCACATGCAACCACTCATATACCTGCTTTGCACGAAACGCTTTCTCCCCCATATCGGAAAAAAAGGTTTTTAATTCTTCCAGATCCATGGACTTAATATCTGTCTTTTCACTCATCCTCTTATTTACTCCTTACCAGTTTTGCAAGAAAAAATCCGTCACTTCCGGCTTCTCCCGGGAAAATCTGTCTCTGGAATTCCAGGGAAAATTCCGGATGTTCTTTTAAAAACCATGCGGTGTTATCCTCATTTTCTGACCGGTGGATCGTACAGGTACTGTACACAAGTGTCCCGCCCGGTCTGACATAATCCCATACAACAGAAAGAATCTGTCTTTGCAGTTTTGCAAGCTCTGCCGCCTTTTCTTTGGTCATCTTATAACGGATATCCGTCTTCTTTCCCATAACGCCAAGTCCGGAACACGGCAGATCACAGACTAAGACGTCCGCTTTCTGATGGGAATCCGGATCATCCACCGTTGCATCCATCTGTACCGCTTTCATATTTGACAATCCATGTCTGGCTATGTTCTCCCGGATCAGATCCACCTTATATTCTGTCAGATCTCTTGCCTCTACCATACCACTTCCCTGAAGCAGTTCTGCCATATGGGTACTCTTTCCTCCCGGTGCCGCACACACATCAATCACATAATCATTCTTTTTCGGTGCCGCAGTTTCCGCAACCAGCATGGAGCTGACATCCTGTACATAAAACAGCCCTTCTTTAAAACTTTTCAGTCCCGCCAGATAATCCAGCCCGGATATTTCAAAAGCATACGGCAGTTCCGGAACCGCATGTACTGTCACCCCTTCTGCTTTCAGTTTGTTTACGAGTTCTTCCGGTGTCACAGCGGAAAGATTGGTACGGATCGTCAGCCGGTTTTCTGCGGTAAGTCCCTCCAGAATCTGACGGGTCTTTTCCTCTCCATAATTTTCGGTCCATATGTCCACGATCCATTCCGGCATTGAATATGTAACGCTCAGATTCGGGAAGCGAACTTCTCTCCATCCTCTTGCCACACTACGCAGCACACCGTTGACAAATCCGCTCAGGCCGGAAAACCCACGCTTTCTCGCCAGCTTTACCGCCTCGTTGCACACTGCGGAATCCGGCACACTGTCCATATACATAATCTGATAAACGCTCATGCGCATAAGATTGCGGATGAGCGGTTTCATTTTCTTTACTCTGGTTTTGGAAAACTGATCGATCACATAGTCCAGTGTCAGCTGTCTTTCCAGCGTTCCTTCCATCAGGCGCGTCAGAAAAGCGCGTTCCTGTTTTCCCAGATACTGATATTTATCGAGCACATCGCGGAGGACCAGATGACTGTACTGTCCCTCCTCATTGACCGCCAGAAGCATTTCCAGCACGAGTGCTCTCTCATTGACCTTAGTCGTCACGACTTCTTCCTCCAAACAGTAAAACGATTCGAAGCAGCTGCAGAATCGCAGCTGCTGCACTTGCCACATACGTGAGTGCTGCTGCTGTAAGAACTTTTCTTGTGTAATGGAGTTCCTGATCTCCCAGAATTCCCTGTTCCCTCAGCTGAACCATCGCACGACGCGAAGCATCAAACTCAACCGGAAGCGTAATCAGCTGGAATAACACAGCAAACGAAAACAGCAGAATTCCGATATTGATAAGCATCATGGATGAACGGCTGTTTATGATCACACCAAGAATGATCACCGGCCATGCAAGCATGGAACCAAAGTTTGCAATCGGCACAAATGCGGTACGCAGCCGAAGCGGCACATATCCTCTGGCATGCTGGATCGCATGTCCGCATTCATGTGCTGCCACACCCACAGCTGCAACCGAAGTCTGATTGCAGACACTGTCGGAAAGATTGAGTGTCTTATTGGCAGGATTGTAATGATCGGTCAGATTTCCCGATACATGCTGCACCCGCACATCATAGATTCCTGCTGCGTGCAAAATCCGCTCTGCCGCCTGTGCTCCCGTCATTCCTGACATACTGCGGTATGCGGAATATTTGTTGAACGTTGTCTTTACCCGTGCAGATGCAATCATACAGATCACTGCACCGATAACAACCAGTATATAGGTACTGTCCCAATAAATGTATGGCATAAATCTACCTCCGTCTTACTGCTGTAAAAAAGATCCCTCTGCAACCGGATAGCCACGCAGAAATGATCCTGCATCCATCCGTTTCTTACCGGCAAGCTGTACTTCCAAAAGTTCCAGTCCACCCTCTCCGGTCTGTACCACCATCGTATTTTTTCCAACTTTACAGATACACCCCGGTGCATAAGCGCATCTGTCTCCACCACCCGGGCTTTCCAGATCTTAAACGCTTTATTATCCAGATGGGTATAGGCACTCGGCCATGGATTTAATCCACGGATCAGGCGCTCAATCTCCACCGCCGGCTTTTTCCAGTCAATATCTCCCAGCTCCTTGGAAATCATCTTTGTGTGGGTACTCGCCTCATTGTCCTGCGGTGTAAAGGTCGCCGTTTTGTTTTCCAGCATCTGCATGGTTTCCACACACAGCTCGGCGCCGACTGCCGCCAGCTTGTCAAACAGACTTCCACCTGTCTCATCTTCTGCAATGCGCACCTGTTTTTTGGCAATGATATCTCCGGTATCCAGTCCGACATCCATGCGCATAGTCGTAACTCCCGTGATCTCATCTCCATTGATGACCGCCCACTGGATCGGTGCGGCACCACGATATTTCGGAAGCAGGGATGCATGTACATTAATGCATCCATATTTCGGAAGATCGAGAATACTCTTTGGAAGAATCTGCCCGAAAGCCGCCACTATGATGATATCCGGCGCAAACTTTTTCAAATATTCCACACTTGCATCTTCCCGGATTTTTACCGGCTGGAATACTTCCAGTCCATGGGAAACCGCACATTCCTTTACCGGTGGAAACTGCATGGTATTCCCGCGTCCCTTTGGTTTGTCCGGCTGTGTAACCACAAGCATAACCTCGTGTCCGGCTTCTATGATCTTTTCCAATGTATTCACCGCAAAATCCGGTGTTCCCATAAAAATTACTTTCATATTATTCCTCTTCCGGCTCCTCATAATTCACATCATGAAGTCCGCCTTCTACTTTTTCTGTATACATATGTCCATCCAGATGATCCAGTTCATGGCAAATGCAGCGTGCCATCAGACCTTCGCCTTCTACTTCCCACTCATTCATGTCCAGATCATAAAATTTTGCTTTTACATGATTCGGACGTGTAACCTGACCTGCTTTTCCCGGAAGACTTAAGCATCCTTCATCTCCGGTCTGCTCTCCGTCAGACTCGATAATTTCCGGGTTGATCATAATAAACGGTCCCTGTCCGTCCCCGATATCAATGACTACCATACGTTTTAAAATTCCAACCTGCGGTGCCGCAAGACCTACACCGTTTGCCTCATACATGGTCTCCAGCATATCTTCCGCCAGAGTACGGATGCGATCCGTCACCTCCGGAATCGGTCTGCATACTTTTGTCAGTACGGGATCTCCCTGAATTCGAATTGTTCTAAGTGCCATAATTACCTCCTAAAAACCACTTGTTGGGTTAAAATCAAACTGTACAGACACATTGGAAAATGCGCTGTTATTTTTTATTTTTCGTTCCACCAGATCCTTACATGCCACCAGCGTCGCATATTCCGGTGCCTTCATGTAAATGACCTTTCGGTAAACATCACTGATTTTTGCAATGGATGCATCTGCCGGTCCTACCAGCATAATATTTTTGCCTTTCTGTGATATCACGCGATGCAGAAATTCTGCCAGATCCCTGGCTGCAGCTGTCGTCACCTGCGGATCGGTTCCCGTACAATGAATCAGAAGCAGCTGCCACACCGGCGGATAGGCAAGCATTCTCCGATAGGCAATCTCCTGCTTATAAAATGCATCGTAATCCTGTTCCTTTGCGGTCTGAATTGCAAAATGATCCGGATCATACGTCTGGATTACCGCCTGTCCCGGTTCCTTTCCGCGCCCGGCACGTCCCACCGCCTGGGTCAGCAGCTGAAACGTCCGCTCCGATGCATGAAAATCCGGAACATGCAGAGACATATCTGCGGCAAGTACTCCTACCAGCGTCACATTCGGAAAATCATGCCCTTTGACAATCATCTGTGTGCCGATCAGGATATCTGCCTCCTGATTGGCAAATGCATGCAGAATCTTCTCATAAGCATCCTTGGTCCGTGTGGTATCAAAATCCATACGCATCACACGTGCCTGTGGAAATCTCTGCTGCACCAGCATCTCAATCTTCTGCGTGCCCGCCTTGAATCCGCCTAAATATTTACTGCCGCAGGATGGACAGATCTTTGGCAATGGCTGCTCATATCCGCAATAATGACAGACCATCCGGCCTCCCGCATGCTGGCTCAGCGAAACATCACAATGAGGACATTGTATCACATATCCGCAGGCTCTGCATGAAATAAATCCGGAAATTCCTCTCCGATTTAAAAACAGCATGATCTGCTGACGTTTTTTTAACCGGTCTTCCATCAGTTCCTGCAATCTCTCCGAAAAGATGGAACGGTTTCCTGCCCGCAATTCACTGCGCAGATCTACGACCTCACACTCCGGCAGGGGTTTCTTTTCCACCCGCTCAGACAGTGTCAGAAGCTGATATTTTCCCTGCATTGCCTGATAATAACTGTCCACTGAAGGAGTGGCAGAACCAAGAAGTACCGATGCATCATTCATGCGCGCCCTCTCGATTGCAACATCCCTGGCATGATACCGCGGTGCCGTCTCACTTTTATAAGACGTTTCATGTTCCTCATCTATAATAATAAGCCTAAATGCGGAAATGGTGTGAACAACGCAGACCTGGGTCCGATCATAATATCAATATCCCCCGCTTGGCACGTTCAAACTGATCAAAGCGCTCTCCCTGGGAAAGTTTGGAATTCATAATTGATACCCGGTCTCCAAACCGGTTATAAAACCGCATCACGGTCTGATAGGTGAGTGCAATCTCCGGGATCAGGACAATTGCCTGCCGTCCCTGTGCCACCGTATGCGCAATCAGTTCCATATAAACTTCTGTTTTTCCGCTTCCGGTTACCCCCCTGAGCAGATACGTTTTATGAATTCCAGCATCCAGATCCGAACATACTGTGTCCACAACACGCTGCTGATTTTCATTCAGTGTCAGATGATATCCCTTCTGATCCAGATGTGACACAGGATTGCGAAACTGTCTGCTGCTCTCCACCTTAAGAATCTGCTGCTGTGCCATACCCCGGATCACTGCTGCTGATATATTCAGTTTTCCGGTGACAAGCGAATAATCCAGTACGGATTCCTGTATCAGTTCCCGCAGCAGCCTTGCTTTCGCCGTATAGTGTTTCTGTTCAAAGAGTGCCAGTTTCTGCTGCGCCTCTGTCTTCGGAATCAGTAATACAATCTCCCGCTTCTGTACTTCTTTCGTCTGCCTGCGGATCGGGAGTACGGTCTTTAGTGCCTGATTCATGGTGGAACCGTAATTCTTCCGCATCCATCCGGCCAGTGCAATGAGCTGGGATTCCATTGCCACGCTTCCTTCATGTACCGAAATAATGGGGCGAATCCGTCTGGGATCAAATTCGGCATCCTCCGTCAGTTCAATGACATACCCTGTCAGTTTACGATTTCCAAATGGAATATCCACCTGTACACCAACCTGTATTTCCTCCTGCAGATTTTCCGGGATGCTGTATTGAAAAGTTTTATCCAGTTTTTCTACCGATATATCTACAATAATATTTGCATACTTCATACTTATTCTTTTCTCAAAACACAGTTGACCAGGCCCTCATAGGTATTTACAGCAGCCTCAATCACCAGAGAAACGCCAAGTTCTCCCAGTGCTGCACTGCATTTCGGCCCGATCGAATAAATATCCGTAACGGATGCCAGTGTTTCTCTCTCCTGTGGCTTTAAACTGCCAAGCATCCGCTCCGCCGAAGACGCACAGGTAAAAAAGATCGCATCGTATACATCCTTGTCCACTGGCACCTCCATCGGACAAGGTACATTTTCGTATACATTGAGCCGTCCGCAATCACAGAAAGAAAGCAGTGTATCCACAAGGTTATCCTTTGCATTTTTTGCGGTAGGATACCAGATTACTGCCCGCTTAAACGGATCTCCGCGAAATTCCTGATCCAGATATTCCTTTAATTCCTGTGCCAGATTCGTACTGTTGGAATGTTCCGGCATAAAGTCTGCACAAATTCCATACTCCCGCAGTTTTTCTGCCGTCTTTTGTCCAATCACTGCACATCTGGTATGGAAAAGTGCCCGTGCATCCAGCCCCGATGCAAATACATTTTTCATAAAATAATCCACACCATTGGCACTTGTAAACAATAATACGTCCACATGCGCCAGTTCCTGTGCGGTATACACTGCCGGCACACCGACAATCTCACCTGTCATACACTCACTGGTATATGCCCCCTTTGCCCGGAGCATGGCGGCCAGACGTGAAGGTTTTGGACCAATTTTTGCAACCAGATAATGTTTCCCCCACAGCGGCTTCTCTTCAAAAAAATGCAGCTGGCGGCGAAGTGCAACCACATCCCCAACAATGATCAGTGCCGGAGAGGTCAATTTCGCCTCTTCCACACGATCTGCCAGATTCTCCAGCGTACCCTCACAAATCTCCTGCGCTTCTGTCGTAGCATGGGAAATCACAGCTGCCGGTGTCTGCCGGCTTCTTCCTGCCTGCATCAGTCCATCCACAATCTGTCTTACTCTCGAAAGTCCCATGAGAAAAATCAGAGTTTCTTTTGAATCTGACATCGTTGTAAAATCAGGTTCTGACAGATCCTCTCCGTTTTTTTGGTGTCCGGTGATCACCCGAAAGCTTGTGGCAACACCACGGTGTGTGACCGGAATTCCTGCATAAGCAGGTCCTGCAATGGCAGAAGTCACCCCCGGAACAACGGTATAGGAGATTCCATGTTCCCGCAGATAAAGGCCTTCTTCTCCTCCACGCCCGAAAACAAAGACATCTCCCCCTTTTAAACGAACAACGCAATGATATTCTTTTGCCTTCTCGACCAGCAGTTCATTGATCTGTTCCTGCGGAAGCGTATGATGCCGGTCCGCTTTTCCTACATAAATACGCTCACAGTCCATTCCTGCATACCCCAATAATTCCGGAGACGAAAGTCTGTCATAAATAATACAGTCTGCTTTTTTTATCAATTCCAGTCCCTTGACTGTGACAAGTCCCGGATCTCCCGGACCTGCACCGACCAGATATACCATAGATGCCATTCTTTTTTCCTTTCCCTGTCAGCACTGCTGCTTTTTAATAAATGCTAAAAATTCATTTTCCGGCATTGGTTTTGCAAATAAAAATCTATCTTATTATACCACTTCTGCGGTATTGCCCGCAACCGAACCCCTATCGGGTACACCCGGTTTCCCGCAATGCACGCTGTGCCGCTTCCTGCGGTGTCTCTCCGAAAACCTTACATTTCTTTATACTGCTTCCATCCACACTTCCGATCATTCCAAGCAATTGCATCCTTCCATCGGGCAATTTGCAGGCATATGCTCCGATCGGCATATGGCAGTCCCCCCCGGTTCCCTTCAAAAACAGCCGCTCGGCACATGTAATCTCCTCCGTCACGATATCTGAAAGTGCATTCACCTGCTCGAACAATTCTTCGTGGTCTTCCCGCAATTCCAGTGCCAGCGTCCCCTGTGCCGCTGCCGGTATCATCTGTTCCGGCTCAAAATACTGCGTGATCAAAGAAGTTCTCCCCAGCCGGTGCAGTCCCGCCGCTGCGAGTACAATTCCGTCCAGTTGTTCTTCCTGCATCTTTTTTATTCTGGTATCGACATTTCCGCGTATTCCCGTAATGCGCAGATCCTTTCGAAGCTGCAGAAGCTGAAATGCCCTTCTTCGGCTTCCGGTGCCGATCACAGCATGCTGTGGAAGTTCCTCCAGTGAAACGGCTTCCCGCAAAATCAATACATCCCTCGGATCTTCCCGTTTCCATGCATGTGCAAACACAAGTCCGGACGGCTGTTCGGCCGGCATATCTTTCATACTGTGTACTGCAAGGCTGATCGTTCCATCCAGCAGTTCCTGTTCAATTTCCCGCACAAAAAGTCCTTTATCCCCAATCTGGTCTAACGCTTTTTTCTGTTCCCGGTCGCCTTTTGTGGATATAATTTTCAGTTCGTAACTGTTTTGTGGATAATGTTTCTGCAGGCGGTTTTTTACATACTCTGCCTGCGCCAATGCCAGTTTTGATCCTCTCGTTCCAATGATCACATTCATTCTTTTTCTCCCTACTCCCGGATTTCGGTATCAAACTGAAATAAATCCTGCAATACCTTTTTATACTGTTCCTGCTGCTCTTTGGATTCCGTCTGTTTAAGCTCCAAGATCGGCTCCCGGATCAGACGCTTTAATGATGCCTTTAAAATCTTTTTTACAATTTTCTGATCCCTCGTACTCAGATCCAGTTTGCGGTTTAGATATGCATAACTGTCCTCTACAATTTCCGTACAGCGCTGCTGCAACGAAGCGATCGTCTCATCGACACCGGTCGTTGCCAGCCATTCCCTGGTTTCCCCAATGGCTTCCTCTATCATACGCTGACCTTTTTGCACCAGTTCTTCCCGCTGCTTCCGGTTCGTCTCTACAATTTCATTTAAACTGTCAAGATTAATCAGAAGTGCCTGGGGATTTCGTCCAATCGCCGTCTCCACATCCCGCGGAGATGCCAGGTCCAAAATTGCAGTCGGATGTAACAACTGTATGTCTTTTTCCCGGATAATATGATGCGGGGAGGCTGTAGCGGAAACTACCAGCTCACACTCCTTCATTGCTTCATACCGCTTTTCAAACGGAATGATGGTAAGTGTGGGAAACTCATGCAGGAGATTTCCGGCATGTGAAAATGTCCGGCTGCAGACTGTTACATGAGAGGCCCCGTATTCATACAGATAACGCAGAGCCAGCGTTGCCGTATGTCCGCTTCCCACAACCAGTGCTTTTTTCCCTGCAATTCCAAACGTTTCCTGCAGCTGGCGGATTCCCACATAGCTGACCGAAAGCGGCCGTTCACTGATTCTTAACTTTGTCTTTATCTTTTTTGCACAGGTGACCGCATCCTGTACCACACGGTTTAACTCTTTCCCGGTACTTCCAACCGTCCGTGATAATTCAAATGCATCCCTGACCTGTCCTAAAATCTGGTCCTCTCCCAGCACCATGGACTCCAGTCCCGCAGTCACCCGGAACAGATAGGAAATGGCATCCATTTCCTCCCGTTGTCTGAGATATTCCGAAAAATCTACTCCCGGAAACATCTCTTCATACAAGGTGCGAATCACTCCGGACGGCTGTGCAATCTCTTCCGGTGCAAAAAAATAGACTTCGCTGCGATTGCAGGTCGAAAGCACAAAACATTGTTCAATTCCTGCTTTCCCGGCTTTCTGCAGAAAATCAATTTTCTGATTATCGGTAAAGGACACCCTGTCACGGATGTCCTGATCAGCATGTTTATAATCAATTCCTATATACCCAAATTTCATTCTGCAAAGTACTCCTGCATCACATGGATGGTCTTTTGTATATCTGCATCGGTATGCGCATCGGATACAAACATGGATTCAAACTGTGACGGTGCCACATATATTCCATGATCAAGCATAAACCCAAAATAATCGGCATATGCTTTGGTATCCGCGGTTGTCGCAGAATCGTAATCTGTCACATCTTCGCCGGTGAAGAAAATACTCATCAGAGAGCCGATCTGATTGACATGCACACGGTTTCCTGCGGCATGGCGCACCGCATCCGCCAGCATCGCTGTATTTTCCTGCAGCCGCATATAAATATCCGTATCTGCCTCCAGAATACGAAGTGTGGCAAGCCCTGCAGCCGTAGCAATCGGATTGCCGGAAAGTGTTCCTGCCTGATAAACCGGACCGTCCGGGGAAACCATACGCATGATATCCTCTCTTCCACCATACGCGCCGACCGGCATACCTCCACCGATAATCTTTCCAAACGTGGACAAATCCGGCGTAATATGAAAATACTCCTGTGCTCCGCCCAGTGCCAGACGAAAGCCGGTGATGACCTCGTCAAAGATAAAAAGTGCCCCGTAATGTTTTGTGATCTCACGCAAAAACTCCAGGAATCCTTCTGCCGGCGGAACAACGCCCATATTTGCAGCCACCGGTTCCACGATGATTGCTGCGATCTCATCCGGATAAGCCTCAAACAGTGCCTTGACGCTGTCCGGGGAATTGTATTCTGCAACCAGTGTATGTCTGGTAAAATCTGCCGGAACACCCGCACTGTCCGGAACAGATGTTGTCAATGCCGCAGATCCTGCTTTTACCAGAAGTCCGTCCGAATGACCGTGATAACATCCACGGAATTTGATGATCTTGTCACGCTTCGTATATCCCCGCGCAACACGGATGGCACTCATCGTTGCCTCTGTTCCGGAGCTTACCAGACGGCTGACTTCCATGGATGGCACCAGCTGTGCCAGAAGTTCTGCCATCTCCACTTCCCGCTCTGTCGGGGCGCCAAACGTAAGACCTTCATCACATGCAGCCTTTACCTTTTCGATGACACGTGAATCGGCATGCCCCAGAATCCCGGTCCCCAGGAACATACATAGTCGATCATTTCATTTCCATCCACATCGGTAATATGGGAACCTTTTGCACTCTGAATAAAACGCGGCGTACGCCCTACAGCCTGGTACGCACGTACCGGGCTGTTCACGCCTCCCGGAAGCCGGAGTTTTGCTCTCATATAAAGTAATTCTGATGTCTGGTCTGTCATGTTATACTTCTCCCTTCTGTATCCATTCTGCCACGTCCAGTGCATGATAGGTAATGATCATGTCTGCTCCTGCACGTTTCATCCCGATCAGATTTTCCATCACGATCTTTTTCTCATCGATCCATCCGTTTGCCGCCGCTGCTTTTACCATGGAATATTCCCCGCTCACGTTATAGGCAACGATCGGAATATTATAATTTCTGCGGATCTCCGTAATGATATCCATATATGCCATTGCCGGTTTGGCGATAATCAGATCTGCTCCCTCTGCAATATCCTCTTCCACTTCCCGCATGGCTTCACGCCCGTTTGCAGGGTCCATCTGATAAGTTTTCCGGTCCCCGAATCCCGGCGCAGAATGTGCCGCATCACGAAACGGTCCGTAATATCCGGATGCAAATTTTGCGGAATATGCCATAATCGGTGTATAGGTAAATCCGGCCGCATCAAGTGCCTGACGGATCGCCCCTACACGCTTGTCCATCATATCGCTCGGCGCAATGATATCTGCCCCCGCACGCGCATAGCTGACCGCCGTCTGTGCCAGAAGCGGCAGTGTCTCATCATTTAAAATAATTCCATCTCTGATCAGGCCACAATGTCCATGCGAAGTATACTCACAGAGACATACATCTGCTATCACAAGCAGATCCGGGTAATCCTTTTTGATCCGGCGGATCGCGGTCTGTACAATGCCGTGCTCATCATAAGCCCCGCTCCCCACTTCATCCTTATGTTCCGGAATTCCAAAAATCAGAATTGCCGGAATCTGCAATGCTTTCACACGGTCTAACTCTTCGTTCATGCGGTCAACGGAATACTGGCAGATGCCAGGCATGGATTCCACCGGCTGTACGATATTTTCCCCTTCCATAACAAAAAGCGGGTAGATCAGTTCCTCTGTCCTCACGTAATTTTCCCTGACCATACTTCGCATAACAGCAGTCTGTCTTAATCTTCTTGTTCGATCCATTCCCTTGTTCCTCTTTTCTTTTACTCTTTCGTACGCTTTTCCTGTATAAGAATCTGTTCCAGTTCTTCCGGTAACAGTGAAGTTTTTTTCTCTGCAAGCAGCCTGGCAAGAATGGTCTGATATACCTGTCTGCGCAGTTTTTCTGTTTCTATCCGCGTTTTTACCACCGGACGGATACTTCCCATATAATCGTTAATCTGTCCCAGTTCTTCCGTCAGAATTTCTTTCAGAGATTCTTTTAAATACTGTGTGAGCACCGGACTGTTTCCCGCACTGGAAAAAGCCCCCACCAGATCCCGGTGTTTCAGATAGGACGGAAAAATAAAACTGCAGTCCTCCTGCTGATCCACGGCATTGACCGGAATATGCTTTTTTTGTGCCATCCGGGCAATCCTGTGATTTTCTGTGACATCATCAGTAGCTGCCACAACCAGAACACATTCCTTCAGATCCTCCGGTTCAAAGGTACGTTCCTTTACACATACATTTCCTGTAAGCTGCAGAATCTGCGGGTCAATCTGTGGTGCCACCACCGTAATCTGCGCCCCGAAATCCAGAAGCACCCGGACTTTGCGCAATGCCACAGTTCCTCCGCCTGCCACCAGACATTTCTTTTTTTCGATATCTATAAACATTGGAAAATAAGCCATAATACCCTTATCTTATAATTGTTTTGTATTTTTTTCAAGTATATCTGCCGGATAATCGCATATCCTACATGCATAGTATTTTTTGCGGGAGGTCTTTTCATGAACTGGAAAACATTTTTTATCTGTGGTCTGACCGGATGGTGCATGGAAATCCTGTTCACCTCGCTGGGCGGACTGCTGCGGGGAGATCTGCTTTTAAACGGACACACATCCATCTGGATGTTTCCGATCTACGGACTTGCAGCAGTCATCGGACCTCTTTCCGTGCGCCTGCGCCACTGGCCTGTGCTTCTGCGCGGCTGTTTTTACGGTGCCGGCATCATGCTCGTTGAATTTATCAGCGGCAGTATTCTGCGGCTTTTCTCCCTTTGTCCCTGGGATTACAGTAAAACTCCCTACAATATTTCTGGTCTTGTCCGCCTCGATTATTTTCCTGTATGGTTCACCGCCGGGCTGATCTTTGAATATATTCTTTCCCAAAAAAGAAGCACATCCTCTCGTGATGTGCCCCTTTGTCTTACATTACTTTTATCTGACGCCGGTTCGGATTGGTATATTTTTCCTCGCAATACTTGCAGCGGTACACTTCTTTTTCCTCATCTGCCAGAATAAAGATCTGATCCAGTTCCTGCTCGATCGATGTCACGCAACGCGGATTTTTGCACTTGATGACATTTTTGACCTGCTTCGGAAGCTTCAGTTCCTTTTTCTCTACGATCCGGTCACCCTTAATCACGTTTACCGTAATATTATGATCGATAAAACCGAGAATATCCAGATCCAGCGCTTCAATCGGACATTCCACTTTGATAATATCTTTCTTGCCCATTTTATTACTTTTTGCATTCTTGATAATGGCAACGGAACAATCCAGCTTGTCCAGCTTCAGATCATGATAAATCTGAAGACTCATTCCCGCCTGGATATGATCCAGTACAAAGCCCTCGTGAATTCCACTAATATTCAGCATCTTTTACTCCACCTCGATTCCCAGTAATGTCAGGATCAGTGCCATACGGACGTATACACCATTCTGTACCTGTGTAAAATAAGCCGCACGCGGATCATCATCCACTTCAACGGAAATTTCATTGACACGAGGCAGTGGATGCAGCACGATCATGTCATCCTTCGCAAGTTCCATCTTTTCTTTGGTCAGAATGTAGAAATCTTTCAGACGGATATAATCTTCTTCGTTGAAGAAACGTTCTCTCTGTACTCTTGTCATATAAAGAACATCCAGCTGCTCATGGCATCTTCTAAACGCTCCACTTCCTCAAACTCCACATGATTTGCCTGAAGTACATCCTCCCGGATGTAATCCGGAATCTTTAACTCTTCCGGGGAAATCAGGATAAACTTCACGTTTTCATAACGGATCAGTGCATTGATCAGGGAATGAACGGTTCGTCCGAATTTCAGATCCCCGCACAGACCAATCGTAATATTCCCCAGTCTTCCTTTCAGGGAACGAATAGTCATAAGATCAGTTAATGTCTGGGTTGGATGCTGATGTCCACCGTCGCCTGCATTGATTACAGGGATACGGGACTTCTGGGATGCAACGAGTGCCGCGCCTTCTTTCGGATGCCGCATTGCACAGATATCTGCATAACAGGAAATAACTCGAATCGTATCAGAAATGCTCTCGCCTTTGGATGCCGATGAAGAATCAGCACTCGCGAAACCTAAAACAGAACCACCGAGGTTTAACATGGCAGCTTCGAAACTTAATCGTGTTCTTGTGCTCGGTTCATAAAAACAGGTTGCCAATTTTTTGCCATCACAGGCATGTGCATATTTCTTTGGATGCTTCTCAATGTCGCTCGCCAGATCCAACAGCTGATCCAGTTCCTCTACGGAGAAGTCTAAAGGACTCATTAAATGCCGCATTTTTATCCTCCTTCAGCTTAACGCATTTTTACTATCATATAATAAACTGCGGCTATTTTCAAGGCTAATATAGCAGCTATATAAAATTAACATGGGCGACAGCAGAAACACAATGCCTGCGCACACAGCAGACTCATGCAGAAATTGCTGTAATTTCCATAAGGACGCTCATACTCGCTCCCCATATTGGTATACCAGGTTCCGCCATATTCAAGATGCTGCTGGAACTGCCGGTACTCCATATTGCTCGGCTCAAGTTCCACCGCACGGCGGATATGCTCAATCGCCGTTGCACTGTTTCCCACGCCTTCATTTGCCACCGCACTGTAATAGTACCACTGTCCGGCACGCTCGGAAAATGGAATCGAACTTAACACATTGAGTGCTTCCGGATAACACTGATTCTGAATATAATTAAGTGCCGCCTGTAATTTTGGAGAAGTCGCACGGCTCTGGGAACGGTAGGTTCCATTTCCATAATAATACTGTCCGCTGAACCCTCCAAACGGCCCCTGTCCATAGCTTCCTGTGCCTGCCGATCTGCCATCTGCAGAGCCTGCACCATAACTGTAGCTTCCAGAAGTTCCCTGCTGTTTTTCCTTCATAATCAGATCATAGGCCTGCTGCACCTGTTTGAAACGTTCTTCCGCCTGATCTTTGTTCGGGTTGTTGACATTTGCATCTGGATGATACTTCCGGCTCAATGTACGGTATGCTTTCTTTATCTCTTCATCCGAAGCGCTGCGGCTGACGCCGAGCACCTGATATGGATCTGTCATGATTTCTTCCTCTTTTTCTTCAACTGAATGTATTCATACTTGGACCATACACCGGAATACAGAATATTCCGCAGAATATCCGCGTGAAGCAGAATCGGCAGGCGTTCAAAAGACTTCGCGCATTCCGAAATCATGCTGGTCATCATCAGACGGCACAACGTCTCATACTCCTGCTCATCTTCTGTATCCAGATACCGGAGCGGGTTGTAACTGTCTTTTTTTTCATCTTTATCCCGGTCCTCGTAGGCATCCATCAGGTAGATAAATTTGCCCAGATAAAATCCAAGTGTTTTCAATTCATCATACCACTCGTCCTGCTTCCATGCAAATATTTCTCCGAGCATCTCGCCTGTCAGCCCTGCCACAAGATCAATATTCGTCTGTTTTTCCGCCTCATAAGCTGCCAGTTTCTCCATATACTGCTCAATGGCATTGGTCTGCCGCGGATAATTTATTTTGATCCGCTGATAATCTTTCTCAAACATTGAGGCAATGGTTTTCTTCGTGTAATTATGGTCATCTTTCCAGTCATCCACCAGATTGTAATATGCCAGAAGAACGTTCATCTGTGCCGCATAACTCTGAATATCGTTTTCCCGCAGCTGCCGTTTTTTCATCGGATGAATCATACAGGTAAATTCACCAGTCTGCGTGTCCGGCTCATACAGACCGGTCAGCAGAACGACCAGAAATGTCATATCATAATTCAAAAGTGCCTGTCCTTTTTTTCCACAGAACTCTTTTAATTTCCGGCAAAGCCCACAATAATACGACTGATATATTTTTTTATTTTCTTCCGACAGCTGTGCGCCGTTTACATTAATATATCCGAACATACTGCCTCCGATTTAGGTTCTGCGAATAAATTTTTCCCTGCATTTCGGGCAGGTAATCTCTATCTTTCCATGTCCTCGGCACACGGACTTCCTGTTTACACATCGGGCACTTGAAAAAGCGGTAATCCCTTGCCTGTCCCATGCGTTTTTTAAACCGGTTCCACGATACGGTGCGGTTATAACGGAAATTCAAATACTTCTGGTTTTCTTCATAACGTTTGGATGTATTTCTTGAAAATACCCGGAAATACATATAAATCATTAAAATCAGCGCTGCAAAGGAAAACAGGCCAATGCGTGTAAACATACCGACAAGCAAAAGAATCAGAACAAGCCAGGACTGCATCCGTGCCAGTTCATCCATGCCATTTCTTCCCTGCATAAAACGATACAATTTGTCTCTCATACAATTCCTCTTTTCTGTGTTTCGTCGATATTTTTCGTGTCTTATATTAGTTATATATCATGGGAAATCATATCGTCAAGCAACGTATTTTCTTTTCATACACTTTTCATAAAGTGTTTAGAAATCCGGGAAATTTATAATGGTATAGACGTGAAAAATGAAAATTTCCAAAGAATACTGCTGATATTTACGGAAAACATCTTAAGAAGAAGGACGATAAGCCGGGTTATGTCGTTGGGTGATCATCTATCTAGTACGATTGTTGCCAACCGTCTCAAGCGACCTACCTAAAGCTGGCGGGCCACGTCAGCGCTTTGTTTCGGTCTTGCTTCGAATGGGGTTTACATGTGCCCTCTCTGTTACCAGCGAGGCGGTAGTCTCTTACACTGCCATTCCACCCTTACTATAGAGGTGCATCTGTGATGCATCTCTTATAGCGGTATATTTCTGTTGCACTTTCCTTAGAGTTTCCTCCACCGGCCGTTAACCGGCATCCTGCCCTGTGAAGCCCGGACTTTCCTCACCTGCGGTCTTTCGACACCTGCAGCCGCGATCACCTGTCCTCCATCTTAAGATGCTTTTCCACTATAACACAGTTCCAGTAAGGTTCAAGCCGTAAAGTTTACCGTGTTTTTATACATTAAAACAACTTCCTCCGACAAATTCCCGCACCAGAGAACTCTGTGCAATTCCTTCCGTCGGAAGCGGCAGAAAATAGTCCAAAAACTTAAGCAGACGCTTCGCTTCCAGATATTCTGCACTGTCACGCGGAATCTGAAACAGAAGCGGTTCCGCATATACTTTAAGCACCGCAACCTCATACAGTAAAGCGGAATTAAACATGACATCCGCACTGTCCTGAAACGGGAAAATATTTTTTTCTTCTCCCCTTCGCACAGATTTCCACATCGCAATCGTCTCCTGTGCCGTCGTTCCACGGGTTCTGGCATCTCTCACGATCCGGCGTAACAGACGGCAGTCCGTCGTGGACAGCGGATTGTGTTCATCAATATTCAACTGTGTCAGCGCAGAAATATAAATCTTAAATTTACTTTCTGCGGGAAGTGTATACGACAGCTTATCGTTCAGACCATGAATTCCCTCTATGACAAGAATATCATTTTCTTTAAGCTGCAGGGTCCTGCCACGGTATTCCCTCTTTCCCGTCTTGAAATTGAAAGAAGGCATATCTACTTTCTCCCCTGCCAGAAGCCGGGTCATATCTTCATTAAACTGTCTGACATCCAGTGCCTCCAGACATTCAAAATCAAGATTTCCGTCTGCATCCCTCGGACACCGCTCCCTGTCATCATAATAATCATCCAGACTGATCGGATGCGGTTTTCTTCCCTTTGCCAGAAGCTGAATCGACAGGCGGTTGGAAAATGTCGTCTTTCCGGAAGAAGACGGACCTGCAATCATGACAAATTTAATTCCTTTTTTTGCTGCAATCTGTGCTGCCAGGGAACCGATCCGTTCCTCCATCAATGCTTCCTGAAGCAGAATAATCTGTTCGCCCCTGCCGGATGCGATTGCATCATTGAGCGCACCGATCGTTCCAACGTCCAGCATACGGCTCCAGCTGCGTGATTCTTTTAATGTGTGGTACAGTTTATTGGAGGTATGAAGCGGTTCCACTTCATCTCCCTTTTTATTTGGGAACAAAAGAACAAAGCCGTCTTCATATAACTCCAGATCAAACACTCCGAGGTATCCCGTGGATGGAACCATATAACCGTAATAATAGTCCTGATGTCCGTCCAGCTCATAAATATTGACACGCGAACTTCTGCGATAATGTAAAAGCCGCTCTTTGTCCTTCATTCCCTTATCATGAAACAGCTGTTCCGCATCTTCTGTTTTTACACTGCATTTCTTGATCGGTAAATCGGCCTCTACCAGACGCTGCATCTCTGCACGCAGTGCCTGCACGGCTGCTGCATCATTTGCAGTTCCATGCAGTTCACAGTAATAACTTTCCCCCAGAGAATAATATACCCTGATTTTTACCTGATCCTTCCACAGATTTTCTACCGCCTTCTGCAATAAAAGCGTCATACTTCTGCGATAGGTGCGTTTGCCGTCCCTGTCCGTCATCGTCAGAAACGAAATTTTACCGGGTGCCTTCACCACTTTTGAAAGTTCCCGCAGTTTTCCATCTACACATGCCAGTACAATCCTGTCACTGTAATTTTTCTGATATTGTTTTGCAATCTGTTCCAGTTTTGTCTGCTCCGGAATCAGAACCAGTTCGGTTTTCTCCGGCGCAGTCTCCAATGTGATCTCAAATTCCTGCACTTTTTATCGCCCCCAAAATCGTATACGCAGATTCATTCTGCTGTAATTTTTCCTGCACTTCTGCAATACGTCGTATGATCTGTTCCGATTCTTTCTGTGCTTCAAGCGTCTGCAGAATCTGTGTCAGCTGTCCATGCTGACGCACCAGAAACCGGCGCAGTACCGGATTTCCGTTTCTCAGAAGAAGCGGTCCGTAAATATCACAGACTGCAATTGTCTGATCGTTCAACCGGTTCCACGTTTCATCCTGCTCCGTTTTTACGGCACGCATCATCGGATAATATTTTCCTTCTTCACAGACCATATCTTCATCTTCAATTTTATACTGATGCTGGCGCAGATATTCCCGGACCTTATGTATTTCAGACTGCGGCTGCAAAATCAGTTCTTTCGCTGTACTGCAGACGGATTCCCCTTCCGTCAGAATATGCAGAATCAGTTCTCCACCCATTCCTGCAATCAGAATGGAATCCGCTTCATTTGGAAGCAGTGCCTCTGCTCCGTCCGAAAGCCTGGTCTGTATATATTCCTCCAGCCTGGCTGCCCGGATATGTTCCTGTGCCCGGGCAAGCGGTCCCTCATTAATATCCATTGCAATGGCTCCCTTTATTTTCTGCCTCTGTACCAGTGCAATCGGCACATACGCATGGTCTGTTCCGATATCCGCAAGGATACCGCCGGTTGTAACCATGGAAGCCACTGCTTTCATTCTCCTCGATAATTTCATCATGTTACTCTAAATAATCCTTTAACTTACGACTTCTGCTGGGATGGCGAAGCTTACGGAGCGCTTTTGCCTCAATCTGACGGATTCGTTCTCTGGTTACATTGAACTCTTTTCCGACTTCCTCAAGGGTTCTCGCCCTTCCATCCTCCAGACCAAAGCGAAGCGTCAGCACTTTCTGCTCCCGCTCGGTCAGTGTTCCGAGTACCTCTTCCAGCTGTTCCTTAAGCAGCGTAAAAGCTGCAGCATCTGCCGGTACCGGTACATTATCATCTTTAATAAAATCGCCCAGATGGGAATCTTCCTCTTCTCCGATTGGTGTTTCCAAAGATACCGGTTCCTGTGAAATCTTTAAGATTTCCCGCACACGTTCCACCGGCATCTTCATCTCTTCCGCGATTTCTTCCGGCGTAGGTTCCCGCCCGAGTTCCTGCAGCAGCTGTCTGCTGACACGAATGAGCTTGTTGATCGTTTCCACCATGTGCACCGGAATACGGATGGTTCTTGCCTGATCCGCAATTGCACGGGTAATTGCCTGCCGGATCCACCATGTTGCATAAGTGGAGAACTTATATCCTTTGCGGTAATCAAATTTTTCTACCGCCTTGATCAGTCCCAAATTTCCTTCCTGAATCAGGTCTAAAAACAGCATGCCCCTGCCCACATAGCGCTTGGCAATGCTGACTACCAGACGAAGATTTGCCTCCGCCAGACGTTTTTTGGCATCTGATCCACGGTCGACATCCAGTTGCAATGCTTTGATCTCCGCTTGTATTTCTTCTTTTTCCTGTTCATCACCGGTTTCTGCCAGACGCTCTTTGAGCAGTGGAATTTTTTCAACTGCCACACTTCCGGCCTCCATCTTCTGTGCCAGCTCAATTTCTTCGTCTGCAGACAGCAGCGGCACTTTGCCGATTTCCTTTAAGTACATGCGTACCGGATCCTCGACACTTACGCCCTCCGGAACCGAAAGATCAATCTTTTCTACTTCTACCTCGTCTTCGTCATCCAGAATGATATCATCATCCTCATCATCCCCGTCACTGATCCTGAGGACATCTACTTTATTTGCTTCCAGGAAATCCAGAACCTTCTCCATCTTTTCTTCGTCAAGATTCATATCCCTGAAAAAATCGCTGATCTCCTGATACTCCAGAATGTTCCGTTTCTTTTTTCCCAGTTCCAGCAGACTTTTCAGTTTTTCTCTGAACTTTGCCTTTGTTTCTTCCGTTTCCACTGCTGCATTCTCTTCTTTTTTCTTTGCCATGTCGTTTCGTCCTCTCAGGTTACTTTCTATTTTGTCCCTAATCAATAGAAATATGCGTTTTCTTCAGCTTCTCCAATTCCTTCTGTTCATTGATCAGCTGCATAACGACCGTCAGATCATTCGGATCTGACTGCCGGCTTCGAACATCAATACTGTTTTCCTTGATTCTCTCAATTGTTTCCTTTAATGCTTTTTCTTTGTCCTGTTTTGTCTCTACTTCATGAATTTTTGCATTAAAAAGCCCCGCAATTTCTTTTTGTTCTTCCTCCTCCTGAAACCGGCTGATAATCTTTGCCGGATTCACCTGTCCGCTCTCCCCATACTGGGTGAACAGCTCCTGTGCCGCTTTGCGATACAGCGGTTCCGTGAAATCTTCCTCCGTGATCCATCCTTTGATGCTGTCAAAAAGCCGCGTATCCTCGATCAGCCAGGTCAGAAGCAGCTTCTGTGACTGTTTCATGCCATCTTCTTTCTTTTTTTCATGGATACCGCTCTTTAACGGAGCCGCCTTTTTAATCCCACTCCCTGCCATTGCCAGATTATTCACAAGCTTCCGCAGATCCTCAAAGCCAATCCTGTACTTATCAGCGACCGCCTGGATATAATTGTTGCGCTCAAGCTCCTCCGGAAAAGCTAAAAGCCGCCGCGCCGTCTCATTATAAAATGCCGTCTTGGACTCCGGATCATTCATATCATAATTCTGCTCCAGCATACGGATTTCAAACAGAAAACTGTTTTCCGCCTGATCAATCCTCTTCTGATATTCTTCGGTCCCAAGTGCTTTGATAAATTCATCCGGATCTTTGTACGGCTGCATGTTTATGACTTTCGTGATAATTCCAACTTCTTTTAAAATCGGAATTGCACGGAGTGCCGCCTTTACCCCAGCCCCATCACTGTCATATGTCAGATACACTTCTTTGGTGTAGCGTTTCAGCAGACTGGCATGTCCACTGGTAAGCGATGTGCCAAGAGAGGCCACCGCATTGTCAAAGCCTGCCTGGTGCAGTGCAATGACATCCATATATCCCTCACATAAAAGCAGCTGCGGTTTTCTGGTTGTCCTTGCAATATTTAATCCATACAGATTCCGGCTCTTGTCAAAAATCTTCGTCTCCGGCGAATTCAGATACTTCGGTTCCCCTTCGCCCATGACACGTCCTCCAAATCCGATCACCCGGTTATGTACATCCATGATCGGAAACATGGCACGATTCCAGAATTTGTCATGGCCTCCGCGCACCTCATCGATGGAGACAAGCCCCGACTCTTTCAGCAGCGCATCGTCATATCCCATATGTCTTAAATAGCGATAGAGATCATCGCTGTACTGATCCGAATAGCCCAGGCCAAATTTGCGCATCGTTTCATCTGACAGCTCCCGCTTACGAAAATACGCATATGCTTTTTCCCCTCTCGGGCTGCGCAGAAGTTTATAAAAATACTTTGCGGCTTCTTTGTTAATCTCCAGCAGCTTCGTGCGCTTGTCCGCCTCACGTTTCTGTGCACCTGTCATCTCCTGCTTGGGAAGTTCAATTCCCGCACGATCGGCAAGTACCTGCATCGCTTCGGTAAAAGTATAATTCTCATACTGCATCAGAAATGTAAAAACATTGCCTCCCGCTCCACATCCAAAGCAGTAATACATCTGTTTATTTGGAGAAACGGAAAATGATCCCGTCTTCTCATTATGAAAGGGGCATAACCCAAAATATGTACTTCCTTTTTTCTGCAGACGCACATACCGCCGATCACATCCACAATGTCATTGCGGGAACGTACCTCCTCAATCAGATCATCTGAAAAATACGGCGTGGAAATCCCCTCCTTTCTCTAGTCATCAATATCCATCCACTTTCCATGCTGCGGCATAAAATTTTCTTTAAATTTGGTAATCGCATACTTATCTGTCATACCGGAAATATAGTCACAGACGATGCGCCCTTTGTCTTCACCCTCATCCAGCATTTTTAATAACTTTGCCGGCAGCTGCTCGATATGGTCCATATAAAAATAATACATCTGTTCCAGCATGGCCTTAGCTTTTACTTCCTCGCCTTTTGCGACCGGATTCCGGTATACATGTTCAAACATGAACAAGCGCAGATCCCGCAGCGCCTCCGCGGTCTCATCCGACATAATGATATCGTCTCTTCCCATACTGTTGCTGATGATATCGTGGATCAGGTGATCAAGGCGCTCTCTCGTGGTAAATCCCAGCGTACGACGCAGTTCCACGGGAATATCTTCCTCATCCAGAATCATTGCACGGATCGCATCGTCAATATCGGAATTGACATATGCAATCTTATCGGACAGGCGCACAATCTTTCCTTCCAGCGTGTGCGGAATCGTCCGTGTCTGATGGTTTAAAATTCCATCCCGGACCTCCCAGGTCAGATTCAGTCCTTCTCCGTCTTTTTCCAGTTTTTCTACAATACGTACGCTCTGTTCGTTGTGGCGGAACCCGCCTTCATACACCTGATTCAGCAGAAATTCTCCTGCATGTCCAAACGGTGTATGCCCCAGATCATGCCCCAGTGCTATCGCCTCAACCAGATCTTCATTCAGCCGGAGCGCCTTCGCAATGGTTCTCGCATTCTGCGATACTTCAAGCGTATGTGTCAGCCGCGTCCGGTAATGATCTCCCATTGGTGTGAGAAAAACCTGCGTTTTACTCTTCAGTCTCCGGAAAGACTTACTGTGCAGGATACGGTCACGGTCCCTCTGAAAGACCGGACGAATATCACACTGCGGTTCCTCCCTGTCTCTGCCCTTTGAATTTATGGACAGACAGGCGTACGGACTTAAAGTATCTGCTTCTATCTGTTCTATTCTTTCCCGAATTGTCATATTCTGCTCATTTCTGCGGCACAAACCGCCAAAATCCTTACAATATTTCAAACAACTCTACATATTATATATTCTGCGTGAATTCCTGATTTCCTTTTTTATTTTGCATTTCCTCCGAGTACTTTCCGCAGCTGTTGCAGACAGATACCCGTAATCTGATTTTCGTAGCTTCCAAAATAAAATTTGTTATCTTTCACCAGAATACATCCGACCCAGTCTCCATCCACAGGATCTTCCTCCAGCGCCTGCTCCATGTTCTGATATCCCCGAAGTGTAAAATAGGCATCATAATCCGAAAAATCCGCTGTGCGGTAGGTCACATCCGGAAACTGCATCCTAAGCCCCTGTATCAGATCCGCCGGACATGCCACATAGCCTGTCGGCTCATGCGAATATGCCGATTCCAAAGCCCAGTCTTCATCCCAGAGAAGAAACACATCATCCGTTTCCCATGCCTTATCTGTTTCCACCGATGCCACCGGTGCATATGTTCCTCCATCGGTTCCGGCTGTCTGTACGAGATTTGTTTTTCCGGTCGGATCGGTATACAAAAGATTTGCAATCGCAAGCTGATAAAACCGACTGTCGCAGCGCTCTCCACGCTCTGCCAGATAGCCCTGGGCAATTCCGTTTTTCTCCAGATCCACTTCCTCATTTACCGGTACATAAACCACATCTCCATATTCCATCGGTCCCATCCGCGTATCCTTAGTCAGAAATTCCGCAACCTTCGTATAATCCCCTGCGGTATCTTTTGGCATCAGAAGTACTATCACGACAACAATTGCAGCAGCCGCAATACTGCAGCCAACCGTCACAATCTTTCTGATCATCCGGTATCTGCGCGATTCTTCTTCCCCGGCGGATGCCGGTATTCCATCTATATTTTTAACCGCATACTGTCTGGATGCATAGCTAAATACAAATGCACCGATGACAAGAATAAAAACAACCATTGCCAACAGACAGGTGATTTCCTGCCAGGTCTGCATCCGGCCGCAAAGCAGCAGATGATCAATCAGACATGTTGCTCTGCCTGATGATTTCTGTTCAAATTTCAAACGACAGACGCCGTTCATTCCAAGACATACCAGTGCAAACACCGCACCATCAACCAGTGCATAGCGAATCCACCGCACCTTTTCCCGGATTACAGCAAGCGGAAACAGTGAAAGCACAAACGCAAACATGATCATCCCCGCAAAAAAATATGCCCATTTTTCCAAAAGCGATGTGTTCCACATCTGCCGTACATATTCCACTGCGGAAGCTCCATTGATATTTCCCCAGCCGGTGACCCGGGAGATCAGAAACGCAATTCTTAAAATTCCCCATAAAACCAGATAACCAGCAGCATATTTCCACAACAGCCGTCCTGTGATCTGACGATCTGACAATTCCTGCTGCATCCCTCCGTTTTCCATTCCCGCACGTCCGTATCCGGAAAAATACCAGCGTAAATGCAACAAACGCAGGAAATCCACCCATACTTCCGACAAACCCATTGATAAAAAGCATCACCGTAAATGCCAGTATGGCGGAAACCAAAAGACGCATCGGATCTGCATCCATCGTTTCAGGTTCTTTCTTATCATACTTCATGCCATAGCCTCCTTTTTGTGATCCTTAAGAAGCGCCCATGCCGTAATTCCTGCCGTCAGTGCTTCCGCAGCCATAAATGACAGCCAGACACCACGGATTCCAAACATACGTGATAATATCACGGAGCACACCGCGATAGCTACAAATCCTCTGCAAACCGAGGCCGTAAATGCCTCTTTTGCATGCTCCGATGCACTCAGATATCCGGTTCCGATAATATTGAAACCGGCAAACAAAAATCCGATCACATAAAGCCGCATTCCTGTAAATGCATATTCCGCCATCTTTACCGAATGTTCACTGTTAAACAAGGCTACCATCGGGTCTGTAAATCCCCAGACAAGCAAAATAATCAAAAGACTGAAAACAACGCCCGTAGCCAGTCCCAGATGCAGAATCTTTTTAACCGCACGTTCATTCCCTTCTCCGTAATAACGGCTGACCAGTGGCTGGGCTCCCTGGGAAATCCCGTTAAAAATACAGGTAAATATGAGAGCAAAGTTGGCAATCACGCCATAGGCAGCCACTCCTACATTTCCGGCAAGCCCTAAAATCAGGTAATTAAAAAGCGTTGTTGTCACTCCGGAAGAAAATTCTCCCACAAATGCCGGCACCCCCAGCTGGCAGGATGCTGTAAGCATCCGTACCGATGGTCTGGTCTTTGCAAACTGTACCGTATTTTTCTTCTGAAAAAAATGAATACTGCAGATTAATATGCTGACGATCGGAGAGGCTGCTGTGGCAAGTGCTGCTCCTGCCAATCCCATCCCCATCGGAAACATAAACACATAGTCAAGGACAACATTGGAAAAACTTCCCATCATCGTTCCAATCATGGCGAGGGTCGGAGCATTGTCGTTGCGGACAAACGCAGAAAACACATAATTCATCATAAAAAACGGTGTAAATAATAAGAAAATCCTCGTATATGTGCGGCCCAGCTGCGTGATCCCGGCATCCGCCCCATCATATGCATCACCGTATCCGGAGAAAAAATGCCAGACAGGACAAATGGAATGCTGATTATGAGGATACACAAAATCGCATTTGCAAAATATTTCTTTGCACTGTCATCTTCCTGTGCTTTTAATATCGTATACCGGGTTGCCGATCCTACCCCAATCATCGATCCTATGGCAAAAATCAGGTTATATACCGGCAGCACCAGATTCAATACGGTAATCCCGTCCGTTCCCGCTGCCTGCGAGATAAAGAATGTATCCACGATAATATAGCAGGAAATCCCCAACATTCCACAGATATTCTGGGAAACATATTTTATAAACTGTTTTTGAATATTCATATTTATATAGTTATCCTTTTTGTTGTGTGCATCAGCATGCTTCATTATACCATATTTTATATAACAAAAAAGCCTTGATCTCTCAAGGCTTTCTCACTTCTTAGTGCGGAAGATGGGACTTGAACCCACACGATCGCAATGATCACAAGATCCTTAGTCTTGCTCGTCTGCCAGTTCCGACACTTCCGCATGTCTTAGCGACTCGTTTATAATAGCAAACTCTCCCTCATATGTCAATGGTAATTTTAATTTTTTTAAATTTTCTTTTTATTGCAACAAAATAAAAAAATTAAAATTATCTATTGACATATTGCTCAGATTCCTATAGAATAGCATTTGTTCGCAGGAGTGGCGGAATTGGCAGACGCGCAGGCTTCAGGTGCCTGTGGTAGCAATATCGTGTGGGTTCAAGTCCCATCTCCTGCATCGAAAAAGGATTCATCCAGACGGATGAATCCTTTTTGTTTATCTATAGTTTTTAAACCATCCTATGACTATGACTCCGTTTCCCCAGTCGCTGCCTCCATGACAGATTCCACCGACACCACTTCCGGTCCGGCTGCAAATGCTTCCTCTGCATCGGCTGCTTCCATCGGATCCTCATGCTCTTTCTTTTCCTCATCTTCCCAGAGCGAATCATACTTTTTGCGTTTTTCCAACCGCGCCATCATTCCGGCGTTTTTCGCCATAATATAGAGATCCTTATCATATTCCATCAGTTTCTTCTCATCCTGCATCGGCACCTGATCTCCATGCATCAGGCGTCTTGCCACGGTCATGATCTTTCCCATTTCCTCCCCATAATCTTTTGCGGCCTCGCCCTGCTGCTTTGCCACAACACTGTTAAACTTACGTTCCCATTGCGCCATAAGCTGATTTACATAATTCTGATACTCGTCCTGTTTCTCCGCAACCGCATTATATTTCAGTTCCAGTGTAGCAGCTTCATCCGCATACCGTGTTTTTCCATCCGGCGTACTTTCCATCCGCTCCTTTAACTCTTCCCGCTGCTTCGACAGTTTGAATTTCTGCTCGTTATATGATTTCAGAACAGAACTGTAAATTCCCCTTGCCTCTCCCGTTTTCATAATATTTCCTCCGTGAAATACATCCATCCATTGTTTCCTTACATTTCATATATCGGACTATTCACGCGATTCTTTATTTATATTCTACTCTTCCCGCCATTCTTTTAATGCAGCAGAAAGCTTTCTGTCAATATCTATTCTGGTTGCTTCGCACGCATCAGGGTATTCTTTTGCCGCTCTGAATATAAAGCGCAGCACAAATTTAAGTCCTACCGGCAAAGCCATACGAAGCAAAGATTCCGGCAGTACAAAATGCGTTCCATGTTCATACACAAACGGCATATAAGCAAGGGGCTTTCCCTTCCAGGAGAGTGTTAAAGCACCCGGAACCGGCCATTCCCTGCATCCATCTTTTTACTGTCTTATACATATATACCTCAACTATTCTTTTTTGTAAATGATATCACATAATTCTTTATTCCCGAAAAAAGCCACACCAGTAACTATGATGTACCCCACCAGCGAAATAACAGACGCTTCCATGCCAAATTCACCTCCCGTCACCGCAAATGATTTTGCATCAAGAACATAAGTCATGACAGAGAATTGATCCGCTTTTTGTCCAATTGCCAGTCCCCCACCGATCATTACAATATTCCAGATGGCATGCACGATTCCACTGTTCCAGACAGAACCACTCTCGATTGCAATCATTGAAAACATAATTCCCGCCATCGTGCCTGCAACAAGAACCTGCAAACAGCTTCCGATGGAAAAATCCATTCCCAGAATATGAACCATGCCAAACAGCACCGATGGAACGATAACCGCCACCTTACGATTCCATTTTTTCCTTAAAAGATTTAAAATAACGCCCCGAAATACCATTTCTTCGACAAATCCAGCCGCGATTCCGGTAAACATAATTCCGGCACTTAATGTACGAAATATCTGCTTTCCATTCATATGCGAGGAAACATACGCACCCTGAAAGAACAAAAGATAACTTCCTTTTACCAGCAGTGGCAACAGAATAGCAATTAGAATCCATATTCTTTTAATATGAAATACGGGCATTCCAAAATCAGAAATAGGTAACCTGATCACTTTCTCAATATATATCTTTAAAATAACATAAGTCAGTCCGACATAAAAAATTCCTGCAATGATATTACATATTCCATCCGGAATCTTTATCAGGTTCAATGCACTTGCGGCAAGCTGTGCTGCAAGTTGTGCAATGATGAGAATAACTATGGCAGCAACCGAACCGCCAATTACTTTTTTGGTACTCATTTTTCTGTTTTCCTCCTTATGTTCTGCTTTTTCTGCACGCTCCTGTAAACCACATAGAGGCCTGCGCTCAAATAAAAAACGGCTAATACTCCCTGCAAAATATCATCATATTTCCAAACGGTATAATTCCATCCAAGAATTTCATTCATAAAAAAATTAGAAAAATTACAAAGTCCATGTACAAGAACCGGAATGAATAAATGATTCGTCTGTATAAAAAGTGCTGCCAGAAACATGCCAAAACAAATCGCATACAATACCTGTTTTGTCGTATCTGCAAAGTTCTGTCCCACCAGCAGATTCCGGTAATGGCACAGACCAAATCCAAGGGAAGACACAACTACCGCACAATAAATTCCATTTTTCTTTTTTCCCCATGCAGCAAGAAACATATTCTTTTTCTTTCTTACGAAATCTGCTTTTTGCGAAACAATACAAACATAATAACAAACGTCAACACTTCATTGAATAACATGGAAATATAAGAACTGTATAAAGTTTCCTCCCAGTTGTCCATTACCTTTCCAACCACATAAGCCACCAATGTTCCGGTCAGTTCCCACAGGATATATACAAAGACAGCATATATGACCGGAATGAAATAACGATAAAACGCACGATTCTTTTTCTTCATTTTCTCCCCATCCCTTTCATAGTCTCTCGGAATCTCTAAGCCTGTATTTCTACGGCTTCTGAGATTCCATTTTTATTTTTTCTCCACCTTTTTTCAAAAAGTTCTTGACAGTTGCCCCTAAAAATGCGACAGTTTGAAAAAAATCCGCCTGATGATATGGCTCCCTGCGCAAAGCTTTGGAAAATTTTCAATACTTTTTTCTTCATTAATTTTTATCCAAGCCTCGTATATCAAATGCAGAATACACTATATAATGGCACAGACTTTATCCCCTTTACCATTCCAAAATTTCTTGTTGAAATCCTGATGGTATAAACCGGATTATATTTTTCCATATAAACCATCATACTTTTCGCTTTCACATAATTTCCCGCTTTACATTCAACCGGAATTACGTGACTGTCTTTTTGTATCAGGAAATCTACTTCTGCCGTATTATCTGACTCCCAATAATGAAGATCATAGCCATTCGTTTTCAATGCAATCGCAACGTAGTTCTCTGTCAATATACCACGAAAATGCTCTGTTTCCTTACTCCTCAATGCTTCCAGCGTCATTCCCATTCTGGCAGACATAATACCCATATCACTATAGTATAATTTAAATGTACTCACATCCTGATATGCTGCAACCGGATAAAATCCCTGACTACATTTCATACACTTATTTACAATTCCAGCCCGAATCAGCCAGTCAATCGCATCTCCATATTGAGATGCACGCGCGCCCGATTTTATCAACTTATACTGGAACTTTTTAGCGTCTTTTGCCAACTGCGCCGGAAGGGAATCATATGCTTCAAAAATGCGCACTATATCTGACTTATTCGCATATTTTGTCATATCCGCAATATAAGAGTTTAATAACATCTGTCTGATTTCCGTCTGCTCTATAGGACTGTCTTTTGCAAGGTCGGCTTTCACCGCTGCCGGCATTCCCCCAACAATACAATAATGATAAAATTCCTGCATAGCCTCCTCATGGAGCATCTCATTCAACGGCTGATTATTTTCATAATGTTCCCGGATCGTGTCTGTAAGCATCTGTTTCCCTTTTGCCCACAACACCTCTTCCAAATCCATTGGATACATGGTCAGCATCTGAACTTTCCCAACCGGAAATGAATATTTTTCCCGGTTCACCGCCACACCAAGCAGGCTTCCGGCAGCCATTACATGATATTCCGGAGCTTCTTCTGAAAAATATTTTAGCGAAGTTAATGCTCTTTCACACATCTGAATTTCATCAAAAATTATGAGTGTATTTTCAGGTACAATCTTTACCTGATAGTATTTTTCCAAAACAGCTATCACATGATCTGCATGAATATCTGTTTCAAAATATTTTCCAATTCTTTCGTCTGTTTCAAAATTTACATAAATCGTATTCTTGTAATATAATGATCCAACTCACGCATTTCAAATGTTTTTCCAACCTGACGTGCACCATAAATAAGCAATGGCATTCTTCCATCTGACATATTTTTCCACTCATATAACTTAGACGTTATTTTACGTTTCATGCGTATGCATTCTCCTTCCCCAAAATATTTTGGTGTATTTTAATGTATTATATTACATCTTTTCATATGAATCAATGTGTTTTTTCACATTTTTATTTTTATACAATATCACATAAATCATACTTACGCATGCGCAATAGCCTGAAACATAAATTTATCATCCCGATTGTTCAAACGCCTTTCTCTTAACAAAAAACGTGGTATTCTCCTCATCAACAACCGTTTCCTCGTATCCCATCCGATCAGTCGGCGTAAAAAATAATGCAGCCCTGCGAATCGCACTTCCGAAAGAAGCGATTACCTCATCCACCGATGTCTCCCCGAAAATCGCATGGATCATAAGCGTATCTCCCTCGATTTCCGCACTGTGCTTTGCTTTTCATGACCTTTACCATCTTTTCCCAATCATCCGCTGTGTCCATCGGAGCCTTTTTCGCCAGCCCGTTAAAACTGTCCCGCAACACTTTATTGTCTCTGTAATCTTTTACAATCTGCATAAACACTCCTTTCCCTGCTACCAGCAGATCCAGCAGCCAGTTATTCAGACTTCTCTCCCTCTCTTTTTCATCGGTAATCTCCTTGAGACCGGTATACTCTCCCTTGATATTGCCGTCCACGATAAAAAGCACCCTGCCGCATTTTGCAGCAACTTTCGCATCATGCGTTACCATGACGATCGTTGTCCCCTCGTTGTTTAACTTCACAAGTTCGTCCATAACCTCATTGGAGGAAGTACGGTTTAATGCGCCGGTCGGTTCATCGGCAAAAAGCAGTTTTGGACGGTTCATCATACTTCTGCAGATACACGCCCTCTGAAGCTGTCCGCCGGAAACCTCGTTGATATCGTTATCTGCAATCTCGATGATTCCCATTTTACGCATAAGCTGCTCGCCTCTTTCCTGCTTTTCCTGCCTGCTTTCCCTGGACTTTTTGCTTTCTGCTGCCGGAAGCACGATGTTATCGAGAATCGTAAGATTTTTCATCATATACATCTGCTGAAAAATGAATCCCATCTCATCCAATCGGATTTTTGCAAGTTCCTTTTCGCTCAGTTTCGTCAAATCCTTCCCTTCAAAAAGCACCTGACCGCTCGTCGCCCGGTCCATACCCGAGATGGCATACAAAAGCGTGGATTTTCCAGAGCCGGATGGTCCCATGATTGCAACCATCTCCCCTTCTTTTACTTCAAGATTTACATTCTTTAACACATTATTCTGCCTTTTATCAATTACATAGGTTTTGCAAAGATCTTTTGCACAAAGCAATGCTGCCATAAGATTTTCCTCCATTTACTCTATATTGGTTGTGTCGTTGCTCTTAATCGTCCGGATCTGTAATGCTGTCATTCCCGATGCCAGAAGCGTCATAAGGAAAATAATGCCCGGATACAGGAAAAAGATTTTCCACGGACGGATCACATAAGCCACTTTTCCGGCCCCCATCATGCCGAATATCGGATTGCCGATCAGATATGTTGCCGGAATGGAACAGATTGCTGCCAAAAAAACAGCCACAAGCGTAACAATACCGAATCGTGTCATATGCCATTCCATCACCCGTTTGTTACCGAATCCCATCGCCTTAAGAACCGCGATCTGGCTTTTCTCGTCCGCAAGAAATGACCGCTCCATCAGAATACATACAAGAAGCACGACGATCAGTGTAATTCCAAGAAGCAGATACTGTACCGATTCCATCGTCGATGCCGCTCCCATACAGTCGTCACAGTATTCCGTGGCATTCATTACTTTTTCATTGTCAAAAAGCTTTTTGATTTTTTCTTTTCGAATCTCTATCTCCTTCGCAGAAGGATGGTCGTCAAAATCGATCTGATAACTCATAACATTCGCAATATAGGTAAAATCGGTCGGTGCGTCCTCGTGAAGCCGTATGACTTCTCCAAGCTGATTCATGCTTTGAAAATAAGCAACCACAACGCAGTCAAGTGTCTCTTTTCCAAAATCAATCGTTACGGTATCTCCGAGTTTCGCCCCGGTCAATTTGCTGACCGTCGGTGTAATCGCAATCTCATTTTTGTTTTGCGGAACCACCCCTTCGGTATATTCGTACTCGGATGCTTTCGTATGGATTCCCTGCTGACAACTGATGGAATAATCTTTTCCGTCAAAATGAACCTTATATTTGTACTGCGTTTCCACACACAGTTTCGCAGGCATTCCGTTTTTCTTAAACAGTGCTTCCGTTTTTGCAAAGTACTCCTCGATCTGCTTTCTTCCATCCGGATTCATACAACTCATCGCTTCCGTCAGATCGGTGTAGTACAGATCACTCCGCGTTCCGAATGTTGTAATAAACGTATCGCTTCGCATGGTTGATGAGACGTTGACAAATACAAGCACAAACAACGTGCATAAAAAGAATGTGGTTATGATCGTCATGTACCGTTTCGGTGCGCTGAACACATCATTGACCGCCATAAAGAAACCGGTGCTTCCGTGGCTTTTAACCAGACGAAACGGCGACTTCTTCTTATAACGTTCCCCCGTCTGACCGGAACGGATCGCATCGATCGGAGAAGACTTCTTCACCAGCTTCGTGCAGCGAAAAGCATACAGCAGAATGACAATAACGACCAGAATTGCCCCCAGAACCGACAACAGGAAATGGTTATCCGCCTCCAGAACCATATTGCTGCTGACCGATCGCAGTAACAGATCAGAAAACGGGATACTCATAAAAAATCCCACAAACGCTCCTATTACTGCCAACATCAGATACTTTGTCAGGTAGAGACTCCGGATCTTGAAATTGCTGATACCGATTGCTTTCATCACACCGATCTCACGAAACTCCTCAAAGATCGTAAACGAGATGGAAAACTTTAATACGACAAACGACACGATGATCAGGCAGATACTTAAAATCAGCATCGTAAACGCAACGATCCTATCCATGACATAGCACATTTTTATCAGCGAACGTGCGCCGGAAAACATGATGCCCGGAGCCTGTGAAATAGCCGAAGCAATCTCCGATACGCCTGCCTCATCCTTTAGATCAATATAGCCGATCTGTCCCTGATACCCATTGTAAATGGTTTCATCCGAAAGCAGCTTCTCGATCTCCTCCCGATGAAAAAGGAAACGGCTGTTGCCCATCATGGAAGACCCTAAAAGCGCATCTTTTGCCATACCATCCAGCGTTACCATAAAAGAAATACTGTTGTGCGTAATCCTGATTTTATCCCCCGGCTGCAAATGATTTTTCTCCATAAAATCACCGGTTGCATATGCATGCCCCGGCTTGATCTGGATAATCTGCTTATTCTCTTTATCAAAGAATTTAAGCCGGCTATCCTCGATGGACTGGTAAATAACAGAATTCTTTGCCTCCAGTTTTTCTCCGTGCATATCTTTCAGATTGGATTTTTCTCCGAATACAACCGGCTCAATGCGATAATCCCGGATGATTCCATCTCATGCAGGATCTCATCGATGGACGCTTTGCTGTCCGCACCCATCGAGATGACCACATAATCGCCGATCCCCGCCTTATCCAGATAGGAATCCGTTCCGTTCATGACGGAAACAACATTGCTGATTCCGCTCGCTACGAACATCGTTGCCAGCAGAATAAAACAAAGCAATATTGCGTTCATTACTTTTTTTCTTTTCAAATCTTTTTTCAAAATACGAAAAAGCATTTTAACGTTCCTCCCCTCGTTTGATGTACTCATCTTACAGGAGAAATTATTAAACAATCCTTAAATGCACATTATGCCTTTCGCACAACAACTGTCGCGCAGAAATCATCTTCCTTAATTTCCGCAAATACTTCCCCATCCATTTTTTGCATCAACTGCCGGCTGATATACAGTCCGAGTCCCGAACCATCCGCCGAGCCGACATTGCTTCCGCGATAAAAAGAATCAAACAGATTTATGAGTTCTTCCTGCTTTAAGCTGCATCCGGAATTTCTTACCGTGATCAGTCTGCAGTCCTCTTCCTCCGAAAAGTCGATGGAAATACACTTGCCGTCCCCATATTTGATCGCGTTTTCCAAAAGGTTCTGCAACACCTCGATCAGCCGGTCCGCATCCCCTTTCAGCAACAGATCCGTGTAGGATGCAATCTGAAATCCGGTATGTAAATTATGCAGTTTTTCCTCATAAAGTCCCCGGATCGCATCGATCACATGGGACAGATACACTTCCCCCGGATTGACACTCAGTTGCAGGAAATCCTCTCTCGATGCGAGCGTGATCTCATTGACATACTCCTCAATCTCTTTTACGTTCTTTTCAATCCCCTGACATGCTTCGACACGCCGCTCCCCGGTCGTATAAAGATTTTCTGCCAGCGCCTTCGCATACAGCCGGATCGCAGATAACGGCGTCCTGATGTCATGTGTCAGCGACAGGATCAGCGTCTTTTTTTCTTTTTGCAGCGCGAGTTCTTTTTCTTTGTTGCTCTCCAATGTTTCGCGCAGCATATCCATTCCCCATAGGAATCTGCCTAAGAATTTGCTTTTTTCGGCTTTGACCGGCACCGAGAGATTGCCTTTCGCCAGATCCTCGGTCAGCGACTGCATCTGTTCAAACGGCTTTATGATCTTTTTCCGATATAACAAATCAGAAAAACAGACAGCAAAAACAGAATTCCCAAGGCAATATCCATGAGAACCCAGGTTCTGTCGTCTGTCTGTGTATAAATGATCCTGTAGATTGTTCCGGTTTTATCCTGCACACGCGAAATGCACGGTTCCTGATTATTTGCTGTCACATAATAAACGATATTCGCAAGTGCAATAATAAGCAGCTCCACTCCACAAAACTTCGCTGCAAATTTTTTGTAATTATTCATATCGGTATCCCGTTCCCCAAACCGTAATAATGTGTTTCGGCTTCTTCGAATCCTGCTCGATCTTTTCCCGCAGCCACTTGATATGTACCGTGAGCGTCTGCGGCTCCGATTCACTGTCGCTTCCCCAGATGCGGTTGAACAGGTATTCTTTCTTCAATGTCGTTCCTTTATTTTCGACCAGAAGTTTCAGCAGCTGAAATTCCTTTTCCGTGACATTGACCGGTGTTTGGTTCACGGTGAGCGTCTGCGTGACATTGTTCAATTTCAGATTGTCACATACGATTTCATCCAATGCATATTTGCGTTTAAAAATACCGTTGATCTTGGCGATCAGAATATCGATGTCATAAGGCTTACAGATGTAATCATCCGCGCCGATCTGCAACCCCTTTAACGTACTTTCCTTGTCATCCCTTGCAGTCGCGATCATAATGTGTGCGTTTGAGGTTTCTCTTATTTTGGAACAAACGGAATAACCGTCCACACCCGGCAGACCGATGTCAATCACAACAAGATTGGCACCGTACTGCTCAAAGATCTGAAGTGCCTTCTCCCCGGTGTCCGCAAGGCTCACCGTATAATTTTCTTTTCGCAGGAAATCGCACAAAAGTGTTCCGATCTCCCTGTTGTCCTCTACGATAATAATGTCCGGCATTATTTTACCTCATGTCCTGTCACGGCCTCAAAGTGATATTTTACAATTCCAAGGTCAATCCTGGAATAAAACCACCAAGATTTTTGGCTGTTACAATTCCGTTTTTCAGTTCAAAATAAAACTTCTGCTGATTGACAGCAGTTGGTGCAAGACTTACCGCTTCCATACCTTTTTCAAACCATTCGTTCTTCTGATCCGCCTGTCCAAGTTCTGCGATACTTTTGCTTTTATGTGGAACTCCCTGTGTTTCTCCATATCCCAGTGAGATAATAATGAGTAGCTTCTGTCCTCTTTTGATCTGCGCTTTTGATTTTCCATGCGTCATTGCCACCCAGCAGGTATTAAGCCCAAGTTTCTGACATTTCAGCACAATCTTCTCGCCATAATATCCTGCCTTTTCCTGATCATTCTTATTTCCGACAATCGCGATATAATTCTTTACATTTTCAAATTTTCCGTAATGAGCCATAAATGAATCAAAACATTTCGGTTCATCGTAAAAAACCTGTATCGACAGTTTGCTTTCCGCATTAACATCTTTTATCAACGCATTGATTTTTTCTCTCTTTGAAGATTCAATTGCCTGATTTTTATACTGTCTTACGCTGTGTCGCGCTTTCATGGTCTCTAATATATCCATTTTAATATCCTCGCTTTCGTTCAACTGATTAAACCGAGTATACCATATCTTTAAAAAAAAAATTCAATGGTAAAGAAAATCGAGACCATTATAACCTTTTAACTTTCTTTGTTAGTTTTATCATAGTTCTACAGATTTTCCCAGTCAATCTTTTCATTTTTATAAAAGAATTCATGATCATGTTCTCCGATTTTACGCAGCACACGACATGGATTTCCTACCGCAACAACATTATCAGGAATATCTTTTACAACAACACTTCCTGCGCCAATTACTGAATTTTTTCCAATTGTAACTCCCGGAACTATAATAGTCCCTGCGCCGATCCAGACATTTTCCCCAATATGAACGGTCTTGTTATACTGCATCGCATTTTCACGAAGTGATGGCTCAATCGGATGATTCGCAGTTGCTATCGTAACGCTTGGACCAAACCCATATGATTTTCCTCCATTGTTGCTGTTCTTATCCTCGTTACTCTTACCTCACTCCTACCAATATAGCATGCATAGAATTTATTAACAACCGGAAACGCCATAGAAAACAACCGTAAAAAATTTTTTACTTGACTTTAATTTCATTTTTCTGCTAAAATGCAAGAGTTGTAAAAACAAATTAAATACAAGACACATATCAGACAATAAATGTCACCTGTCCACTGTCAGACGGACGGGCAGCATTTGTTGTCTTTTTTTGTTGTCGGAAAGGAAACACTATGGTTATGAAACTCATTCTTGATGCGATTCAAAAATACAACGGAGGAAAAGAAAATGCCTAGAACACGAGGAGAATCCATATTTTTTACAGCGATCACCGCATGGATGATGGTCTATGTCATGACAGTCTATAACACGGTACTCGCAACAGGAAGCTTTACAAATACGACCTTTCTTATTGCATTGAAGGGAATGTGGATAGAGTATATCATCATCGGATTGCTTGCCTATTTCGTGTCCGGTCATCTCTCAAAAATGTGCGCCTTCCGCGTTGTCCAGCCTGGCGACCGGCCGATTTTTATCATCTTTGCGATCCAGACTTTCACGGTAATCTGGCAGGTTGCATTCGCCAGTGTGATCGGTGTCTATCACGGACATGGATTTACCGCCAACTTTACACCGGATTATCTTATGACCTATTGCAAAAATTTTATCATGGCATTTCCGCTGCAGCTTATTTTTGTAGGACCGCTTGCAAGACTGATCTTCCGGACATTATTTATCAATCATAAGAAAGAAAAAAACACCAACGAGATTCAGAATGACGATGAGAAAATCGTTGCAAAAACAATGTAAGCTATTTATATGCAAAAGCAATCAAAAAATCAATCGTAAAAAAATACGATTGATTTTTCGATTACTTATACGCATTACAATGAATTAAAAAGTCAGCCGCATCTGATGCCACACAGCGTTTCCGTGTGTGGATTTATCGGACACGCCTTCATCAACAAAACTAAATTTTGCATAATACTTGATCAGTTTTTCCTTGCAGGTCAACACAAGACCTTTTCTGCCCTGCTCTCTTGCATCCTTGATTGCACATTGGATCAGTTGTCCTGCATATCCGTGTTTACGATAATCCGGAAGTGTATTGACACCGAATATCATCTGCCATGCACCATCCTCGTTGTGCATAGCAGCCTTCTCATACATTTCATCTGTCAAATCTGCCTCATCGGTTACAAAACCATCTACAAATGCGATCAGTTTGTCTTCCTCCAACATAATCCAGAAGTGATTTCCATAATACCGGATTCGACCGGCAAATTCTTCTTTCGTTGCAGCCTCCGCTGCTGGGAAACACTCTGCCTCTACATTTGCAATCTCGTTAAGATCATCCATGGTTGCTGTTCTTATCTTCATTTCTCATTCCCCTAATTTTCATTCTTTCCCTTAAATTTTACCGCATTTTAAGGACAAGTCAATCCAACAACACTCCCTGTGCTCCACTAATATATAAAGTGTGTATCAACGAAGCCAGTTCATCTGTTTGTTGGTTGATAAACGTTTCTCTAACTTTTATAATATTGTACAACACAGTGTTGGATAATGAAAGGAAGAGTTATATGAATGCAATTATCATTTATTATTCCCGTTCTGGAAATACTGAAAAAATAGCAAAACAACTTCAGTCAGATCTGGGTGTCACATGTATGGTATCTCTTAATTGCACATTTGTTTTCTTCTATTTCTTGCAATCCATTATGATCTTCTCACACAGATCATATCCAAGCTCGGAACTGTTCAGTGACAATGTATAATTCTTTGCCATCCCCCACTTCTGATCCGTATAAAATCGATAATTTGTCATACGCCTTTTATCGATATCTGCCATCATTTTTTCTGCTTCCTCTTCGGTAACATTGTACAGTTTACAGATACGCGCCACCTTTTCCGGCATATCCCCATGTATAAAAATATTCAGCACATTATCTTTGTCTTTTAAGATAAAATCCGCATTCCGTCCTATGATCACACAGCTTTCCTTTTCCGCAATCTCCAAAATCACTTTTCTCTGCGCTTCATACACCATATTCTCTTTAAAAATACATAGCCGGCCAGACACGCGATAAACTCTGTGATCGGGAACGCCCACCAGATCAGCGAAACTCCCATCTGTCCGTTTCGGACGAAAATAGAGAAAATGCCTGCCAACGGCAATATAATTACAAGCTGTCTAAGCAGCGAAATCACAAGCGACTCGATGCCTCCGTCCAATGCCTGATAAATTCCCTGATATGCGACATTGATTCCTGCAAAAAGAAAACTGATAGAAATAATGTGCATTGCTCCGATAAAATATTCTCTTGACTGCCCTGCGTTGAATAAAGTTGCAAATGCACCCGGGAAAATTTCCGTGATCGCCACACCAAGAACCATAAGTACGATTGTATAAATCAGTCCGTACTTCATACCATCCTTAATTCGCTTTTTACTTCCCATCCCATAGGAAAAAGCGATGATCGGTGTGATCGCATCACGCAGACCAAATGCAAGGAACAACACAAACTGCTGCACTTTATAAAACAATCCATATGCGTCTGCGCCGAAGGATTAAATTTTAAGATCAGATTCATTACATAAACCATAATAGACATCAATGCCTGTGCAATGATCGCCGGAAGTCCGATCGAATAAATCTCTTTTATAATTCCACCCTCCGGTTTCATGTATCTTGTTCCATGCGCAAATTCTTTATTTAATTTCGTATGGAAAATAAAGAGTAATACTGCCGATGCAACCTGTCCGATTACCGTCGCATATGCAGCACCTTCTACTCCCATTTCAGGAACAGGTCCGATCCCGTAGATCATGATCGGATCAAGAATAATATTTACCACTGCCCCCACAACCTGACCGATTGTAGAATAAAGTGAACGTCCGGTTGCCTGTAATAACTTTTCAAACAGGGAAAAGAAGATAATTCCAAACGAAATCACACAACATATCCTGAGATAGCCGGTTCCCATCGAAATTACTTCCGGATCAACCGTCTGCGATGAAATATAGGCTTTCACTCCGAAAATTCCAAACAGCAGACATACCGCATAAATAATTACTCCAAGAAATAAACTGTTTCCCGCAACTTTTGCTGCTTTTTTGCTGTTTCCCTGTCCAAATGTCCGCGCAAGAAGTGCATTCGTCCCCACACCGGTTCCGATTCCTACCGCTACCATGAGCATCTGCACCGGAAACACCAGCGTAAGTGCATTTAAAGCGGCTTCACTTCCCTCCTTCATGTTTCCGACAAAGGCACTGTCCACAATATTGTAGACCGCCTGCAATGCCATCGACAAGATCATCGGTATTCCCATCTGTACCATGAGCTTATTGACCGGCATCTCTTTCATCCTGTTTCTTTCTGCCATCTTAACTGAATCCTCCTTTTTCTACATAAAAAAAGCATGTACTTATCTCACAAGCTGGACTTACGCTGATAAGCTACACACTTTTTCATGGCATTATAAAATTAAAAACGAGCAACAAAACTGGATTTACGCTCGTTTGCTACTCGTTTGAAAATTATTATATTTCTCTTTTTTCTTTTACTGCTGCTGCAATTTTCTCTACAATCACACAGACAATTACGGTAATCACCATATCCGGCAGCGTATTTCCAACCGGTGTATCCACATGCATCAGCACCCGGTACAATACAAAACCGACCAGCCACACCACAAGATTTCTCCACTGAAAAGCGGATTCCCCAGCATCTGCTTTCTTTAAAATGAAATAATCTGCAATCTGCACTGCAATCATCGGGGCAAATACAGAACCAATCAGATACAGGAAATTTGTAATGTTATCCATCGGATAAACAATTGCTGCCACAGTTCCAATCACGGTAACAACAATCGCTGCCCATTTCTCCTTAATTTTTGAAGAAATGGAAACACTTGAAACTCCTGCGGAATATGCATCCAGAAACGTCGTCGTAACCGTGGAAAATACAATGATGAGAAGTCCCACAACGCCAAACCCTGTTTTTAACATAATCTGCGCAATATCATATTCGCCGGTAAAAATAGCAGCCCCCATACCGATCATATACATAAAAATGCTGACCAGACTGTAGACAACCACACTGACAAGTGTTGCGGCAAACGGTTTTTCTGCTTCTCTTGTATAATCACTGATCAGTGGCAGCCAGGAAAGCGGCATTGCCACGGCAAGTTCCACAGCCGCACCAAATGTAAGACTTCCATCATCCACGACCGGAGCCGCGCTTCCGGTTCCAAAAAAGATCACTTTAAAAAGAACCAGAGATAAAATAAAAAGTGCGGTCATGGCAACCGTATTTAACTTGCCAAGATTCGTAAGTCCGACAAAAATCCAGACAACAATCAGTGCGCCGATAATGATCGCCCATACCCAGATTCCGGTATGCAAAACCCCGTCTGCCGCAAGTGCTCCGTCATAAATCATAATTGCGGTCCACCCTACAAGCTGCAACACATTTAAGACAGCAAACAGAAGGCTTCCTCTCTCTCCAAAACTCATTTTCACAGTTTCCATGGCACTTTTTCGTTCTTTCGCTCCAATCATTCCTGCTGCAAACATCATAAGTCCGCCGATCAGATGTCCCAGTAAAATTGCTGCCATGGCTTTTCCAAATCCAAGCGGTGCAAAATAAGTACCTGTCAGTATTTCCGCCAGGGATACACCTGCTCCAAACCAAATTAATCCGTTACTGAACACGGAAGTTCCTTTTTTTTCCATTTGTACACTCCTCTTAACCTATGATAAACCCGGCCTCACATTTGCCGGATACTAATATTCTCCTTCAATTGCAAATGCATGGTCCATTGGTCCGCTTCCTTTTCCAAGGTCAAGCATGGCGGCAAGTGCACCGGAAATATAATTTTTTGCATACTTCACGGACGTTTCAAGATCTCTTCCTTTTGCAAGGTTTGATGCAATCGCAGAAGAAAGCGTACAGCCTGTCCCGTGTGTATTTGGATTGTCAATCCTCTTTCCCTCAAACCATACCGGCTCTTTACCCTTCTGGTAGAGCAGGTCATTGGCATCATTTAACTGATGACCACCTTTTAATAAAACGGCACAGCCCAATGTGTCACAAATAATTTCTGCTGCTTTTTCCATATCTGCATCGGTCTTGATCTGCATTTCGGAAAGCACTTCCGCTTCCGGAATATTTGGCGTAATCACCGTTGCAAGCGGTAATAATTTACTTTTCAATGTGCTGATAGCATCCTCACTGATCAGTCTTGCCCCACTGGTTGCCACCATGACAGGATCTACGACAATATTTTTTGCGTGATACTCTGTCAGCTTCTGCGCAATCGTCCCAATCAGTTCACCAGAAGCAACCATTCCGGTTTTAATCGCATCCGGATAGATATCCGTAAAAATACTGTCCAGCTGCTCTGCCAAAAACTTCGGGGTTACCTCCATAATATCTGTTACACCGGTCGTATTCTGGGCAGTCAAAGCCGTGATCGCACTCATTGCGTAAACATGGTTTGCTGTCATTGTCTTAATATCTGCCTGAATGCCGGCGCCTCCACTGGAATCACTTCCAGCAATTGTTAATGCTGTGTACATAACATCCTCCTTATCGTATCCCTTTGTGCATTAATTTTATATAGCGACTGAAGGTGGTGCCCCCAATCTGCCGCTGCATGTACTATATTACACACCCTCTCCGGAAATGCAAGAGGTTTTTTCATGGATCACATGCAGGACATCCCTCAAAGCCTGTTTTCTTCCCGAACCTTTGCCGGCTTCTCTTCCTTTCTGATAAAATAAATAAAAGGAACCAGCATTTGACAGATGCTGATTCCCTGTTATAAGACTAAAAAGATTCAACCTCAGATATCCGTTTATATCTCTTACATAATTTTTTATTTTCGTACATATAAGAGTCAGCCTTATCGAGCAATGTCTGAATTGTATATTTACCGTCATTTGCGGATAATGCCCATCCATAAGCATAGTCAATCAGCATTTTGTCTTCCCTGTTGTTTAACCGGTCTTTTTCGAGACATAAACATTTTAATATTTCCTCAACCTCTGTTTGGCTTGTATGATAAATAACTGCCATAAATTCATCTCCACCATATCTTCCAACAAAGTCTTTTTCCGGAATCACATTGCGCAAAAGCCGGGCAAAATTCAATATTAACTGGTCTCCTGCCGAATGTCCCATTGTATCATTTACCGTCTTTAAATTATTCAGGTCAAACATTATGCATGCGGTAGGCTCACTAATTATTTCTTTATTACCAAGAAGTTCCTTACAGGCACTTTTGTTTGGCAATCCGGTATGGGCATCTGTATATGCCTGTGTTCTAACAGCTTATTTTTCACCGCCATCTTCATTGCCATCAGGGTCTGCACAATAACCAATATCACCAGACACAGCATATCAAACGCAGACAGAATCTCTATGGTGCGAATCTTTGTGGCAATCTTTTCGGAATACTTTTCTGCTGCAAATACAGTTTCATCTGCCATCTTAAAATAAATCTCACTCATATTGACAATATCTGTATTTTCATATCCCACACTTCTTACGGCTTCAATTTCTGATTTCAATTTTTCCCAGTAATCACTCTGAATTTTTAATTTTTCCTGATATTCTTTATCATAGAGTTTTACCAGTTCATAATGTCCATCCTGATATCTTAACCCACTCAGAATATCATCCAAATATTTCATTAATTCTTCATTCCGGTTTTCTGTAATTTCTAATTTTACTTCACGCTGTGTAGCTCCACGTACCAGACCTGCATAATTTATTACACGCGCTGTCCCTTGTAACCAGCTAATCTGTATCATCATAAAAATAATAAGAATTACCAATACCAGGATAAGGCAGCTTTGTATAATACCAATTATATTTTTACTTTTCTTATCAGACGGTCCTTTCAGATTAAGCATTTTTCCTCCCATTAACAATCAAACCTGTTCTTCTGCATACATAGCATTCACCTTATATCAGATATTTCTTTTCAAATTCTTCAATCTTCATCGGTTTTCCATAAAAAAATCCCTGAATCATACGGATTCCCATCTTTTTTACAATATCTCTCTGGCGCTTAGTCTCCACACCTTCCACGCATACGCTACATTGATGGCATTTGCCAGTTCCGATACCATCCGCACAAATGCATTGGAAAAGTCGTCCTCTCCAAGATGTTCAATAAAACAACGGTCAATCTTGATCACATCCAAAGGCATCTCACGGATATGATTGAGGGATGAATATCCTGTTCCAAAATCATCCAGTGCCACGCGTACACCAAGATTCCGGATCTCACTTAATATCTTCTTCATCCGGACCATATCATTAATCGCCAGGCTTTCCGTTACTTCCAATGTCAGATTCTGTGGTATGATACGGGTTTCTTCCAGAACCTTTGCAACCTTCTTTACAATGTCATTCTGTAACAGCTGTACAACCGACAAATTTACATTAACATGATACTCCGGATGCCCCATATCATTCCAGTATTTGCACCGCAATGCCGCATTTCTCATGACATACTCCCCGATTGGATTGATCAGTCCCAGATATTCCGCAAGTGGAATAAAATCTGCCGGATTCACAAATCCAAGTGCACTTGAATTCCAGCGGATCAATGCTTCCGCACCACAGCATGGCTCCCCCGGCTGACAGACATCAATGATCGCTGATAAAACACTTCAAATTCCGTGCATGCATTCATTGCTGCAGTACGCATATTTTTCTCCAGATCCAGTCTGCGGTATGAGGAAGATGCGTCCATC